>Ga0076930_100628_pt1 | contig 29320 bp, 22 predicted proteins | sample HotLakConsoUCCRE_FD_71149 | JGI IMG/M metagenome (GOLD analysis project Ga0076930, IMG submission 71149) | Hypersaline microbial mat communities from Hot Lake, Washington, USA - Hot Lake Consortium UCC-RE (version 3) (version 3) ...
AGCTGGCCTCCATCGTGCCCGCCGCCAAAACGCCCGCCGAGGTCGATGCCTATTACGCCGAACAGCGCGAGACATGGATCCCCGTGGTGCGCGGCACCGGCGTGCGCGCCGGGGGCTGAGGTCACCTTTTGCCCTGCGCCGGGCCGAGGGAATCGGCGCAGGGTAACTCCCACTCTCTGAGCAGCACGAATTCGCGACCTCCAAACCGCTGTGCGACCCGATCACGTTCCACGCCGGAACTGGCCTGAGCGGATTGTCGGCCCATCGCCGCAGACCTTTGGGCAAGCTTGGACGCAGGACGCTTCCGCGTTATGCTGCGCCGCAGCACCAGAGGTTCCATGTCCGTCATCCTGATCATGATCGTGCTCGCCCTGCTCATCGCCGGGGCATGGGCCGGGTTATCAGTGCTGGTGCTGGCCCCGTTGCTGGCGGCCTTGGCGGCGTTGGCCTCGAGCATGCCGGTGCTGGCGGGCTACACGCAGGTCTTCATGGGGGCGGCTGGCGGGTTCGTTGTGGCCTTCTTCCCGCTGTTCCTGCTCGGAGCACTGTTCGGCAAGGTAATGGAGGCCTCGGGCGCGGCCGAGCGGCTGGCGCAGGCCATCACGGCAACTGTGGGGCCTGCCAATGCCATGCTGGCCGTCGTGCTGGCCTGCGCGGTGCTGACCTATGGCGGGGTGTCGCTGTTCGTGGTGGCCTTTGCCGCCTGGCCGCTGGCGCGCGCGCTGTTCGCCCAGACCGGGCTGCCTGCGCGGTTGATCCCGGCAACAATCGCGCTCGGGGCGTTCACCTTCACGATGACGGCGCTGCCCGGCACGCCGTCGATCCAGAACGCCATTCCGATGGCGACCTTCGGCACCACGCCTTTCGCCGCGCCGGGTCTGGGCCTGATCGCGGGGGCGGTGATGCTGGTGCTGGGGCTGGGGTGGCTGCGCTACCGCGCACGGGCGCTGGTGGGGGAGGCGCCTCCGGAGGCGCCCGACAGCCCGCCGCGCGACCGGCCCCTGCCGCTGTGGGTGGCGCTCGTCCCGATCCTGTCGGTGGGGCCGGTGACGCTCGCGATGGCGCTGCTTGTGCTGCCTGCGCAGGACACCGGATACCTCGCCCTGCCGAATTACGGCGCGACCGACCTGTCGCGAGTCGGGGGGCTGTGGTCGGTGATTACAGCGCTGAGTGTCGCGTTGGCCCTCGCCCTTGTCATCAACCGTCCGCCACAACTGATGGCGGTGCTGAACGAAGGTGCTGAATCCGCCCTTCTGCCGCTTTTCAACACGGCAAGCCTCGTGGGCTTTGGTGCGGTGATCGCGTCCTTACCGGGGTTCGGGATGCTCAGGGCCAGCCTCGAAGGGCTTTCGGCCGGGAATGTGGTGATCTCGGCCGCGCTGTCCTCGGGGGCATTGGCGGGGATCACCGGTTCGGCCTCGGGGGGCATGTCGATCGCGCTCGACGTGCTGGGGCCATCACTGTTGGTGCAGGCAACGGCGCAGGGGGTGGAGCCGGCGCTTTTGCACCGGGTTGTGTCGGTGGCGACGGGCGGGTTGGACACGCTGCCCCACAACGGCGCGGTCATCACGCTTCTGGGCATTTGCGGCATGACCCACCGGCAGGCTTATGGCGATATTTTCATGGTCGCGGTTCTCGGCCCTACAGTCGCCTGTGCGCTGATCATGGCGCTCGGAATTGCTTTCGGCGGCTTCTGAAAAGACAGGTGTCATGCGACTTTTGGCTCCCGACCGATATGAACCGTCGCCGTTTGGACAATTTGACCGCACTTGCCAGTTGCGCGAAGGTCTGCTTGTGCGATCGGTGAAAACGACATGACCTGCAGGTTGCGTGCATTCACGGTCCGCTCTCGCACTTTTCGTCTACTGTGCCTCAGACCAAGCTCCCCTCAAGGGTCGTCGGGGTCGTTCGCTGAGTCCTGCGCCAGTGTCGGCTTCTTGGATCTCAAGGGCGATGAGCTTCATCTGGGGTTGGAACCCGACCGAACTGAGTTTTGGTCTGGGGGCAGACCCGCTCAGCAACCGCCGTTTGCCTGTCTCTGTGCGGGGCTGGGTGGCGGGACGTCTCTCGTGTGCGTATAGTGTGCAGTGCGGGTCTTTCCGTTACGGGGCGCACCCGAGGAGATCGCTGAATGCCCTTGAACGAAGCCACCGAGGCCGCGAGGCTTTCTACGGCCCCCATGATGGATGGAACAGGGAATTCGAAATTTCCTTATTTATGTGAGGGCATTGCGGGATCGCTTACGTAATGTTGTAAAAAATGTTGTAACTCTTGGGCGCTTGTTTAGGGACGCGCTGCAGCATTCATCCATGCGAACCGTTTCTCGAAAGCTGACGTTTCACACAGGGTCCGGGTCTAACGGTCCGCAACGCGTTCTGGTCAAGAGCGCAGTGCCGTTTGCTGTTGGAGGTGTCGTCGCATCGCAATCAAAGTAAGCGCCTCGCCGACCCCCTCCTGCCGTTGCTGACCGAGGCATGCGACTGATCCCGGTGTGTTCACGGATTGGACGTCGCGATGGACGGCTATTTGGACGGCTCGACAGACGGCTTCTCTGGCCGGATCGATGTGATCGAGGGGCGCGGGCGGCGCCTGCGGAGTGAGGAAGAGCGAGCCCGGATCGCAGCGGAGAGCATGATGCCCGGCGCGAAGGTCGCGGATGTCGCGCGCCGTCATGGCGTGACGCGCTGGCAGGTCTATGATTGGCGCCGGAAGCTGGGCACCGGGAAGCTCGCGGTGCCGGCGTCGGCAATGAGCGAAGCGCCGTTCGCCGCGCTGGTCGTGGAGACGGCGCTTCAACCGGTCAGCGCGCCCGCGCGCAAGTCTGGCGGCAGGATCGAACTGGTGGTTGACGGGATCAGCATCCGGATCGGCGCCGACGTGGACGAAGCCCGACTGTCGGGGGTCATCCGGGCGGTGCGGGCGGCGTCGCGATGATCGCCCCGCACGGGCAGCTTCGGGTCTACGTCGCGACCCGGCCAGTGGACTTCCGGAAGGGCATGGACGGCCTCGCCCTGGCTGTGCAGGAGATGATGGGGCTGGATCCGTTCTGCGGTGCCGCCTTCGTGTTCCGCGCGAAGCGGGCGGATCGGATCAAGATCCTGATCTGGGACCGGACGGGGATGGTGCTGGTGCACAAGCGCCTCGAGAGCGGCACCTTCGTGTGGCCGCAGGTGCGGGATGGCGTGATGCGGATGTCGCCGGCGCAGTTCTCGGCCTTGTTCGAAGGGATCGACTGGAGGCTGGTCCGGCCGGAAGCGGCCCGGCGTCCGCAGCTCGCAGGCTGACCTGCGGCCGAGTGACTCACGGGCGCGTTCGGGCGTGGTCACCGGCGCAACCCTGTGCCCTGATCGGGGCCATGACCGATACCGCCCTTGCCGAAGAGAACGCCCGTCTCCGCGCCAAGCTCGCCGAGACCGAGGCATCGCTTGCAGAGGCGCAGGAGGCGCAGCGGCGTCTGGAGAGCATCGTTGCCGAGCTGCGGCGGGAGAAGTTCGGGCGGGCGTCGGAGAAGCTCGACCCGGAGCAGTTCAACCTGCCGCTCGAGGACGTGGAGATCGCCCAGGGCGTGCTGGAGGCGGCACAGGAGAAGGCGCGGCGGGCCCTGAAGGGCGCGACGGACGACACGGATCGTACGCCGAAGCGGAATCGTGGCCACCTGCCGAAGCACCTGCCCAGGATCGAGCGAGTGATCGAGCCCCAGAGCATCCTGTGCCCGTGCGGCTGCGGGGAGATGGCGAAGATCGGCGAGGACGTCTCCGAGCGTCTCGACATCGTCCCTGCTCAGCTCCGCGTGCTGGTCACGCGGCGGCCGCGATACGCCTGCCGCCGCTGCTCCGGCGCCGTGGTCCAGGCGCATGCGCCCGAACGCGTGGTGCCCGGTGGGTTGCCGACCGAGGCGCTGATCGCCCAGATCATCGTCTCCAAGTTCGGAGACCACCTGCCGTTCTACCGTCAGGCCGAGATCTACAAGCGGCAGGGGATTGCGCTCGACCGGGCGACCTTGGGCAACTGGGTCGGGCGCGCCTGCTTCCACCTCAAGCCGATCGTCGAGCAGATGCGGACCCACCTGAAGGCTGCCGACCGGATCTTCATGGACGAGACCCGGGCGCCGGTGCTGGACCCGGGGCGCAGGACGACGAAGACCGGCTGGTTCTGGGCCATCGTCTCCGACGACCGCGGGCACGGTGGGGCCGGACCACCGATCGTGATGTTCCACTACGCCCCCGGCCGCGGTGGCGTGCATGCCGTCCGCCTCCTCGAAGGCTATCGCGGTCGGTTCCTCCAATGCGACGGGTACCAGGCCTATGACGCCTTGGCGGCCCAGGCTCGTCCGGAAGGGTCATGGGAGCTCGTGCACTGCTGGACACATGTCCGCCGTCGCTTCGTGAAGCGCATGGAGACCGATGCCTCGCCGATCGCCGAAGAGGCCCTGCGCCAGATCGCCCAGCTCTACGCCATCGAGGCAACGGTCCGGGGCCGCGCGCCGGAGGCCCGTCTGGCCGCCCGCGCCGAACTGGCGGCCCCGATCGTCACCGCCTTCCGACCCTGGCTCGAGGCGCAGCTCTCACGCATCCCGAGATCATCGAAGCTGGCGGAGGACATCCGGTACGCGCTCGGCATCTGGCCAGGGCTCACGCGCTTCCTCGAAGACGGGCGGTTCGAGCTCGACACCAACCCGGTCGAGAACCAGATCCGTCCGATCGCCCTGACACGGAAAAACGCCCTCTTCGCGGGCCACGAGGTCGGCGCCGAGAACTGGGCGATGCTCGCCTCGCTCATCGCCACCTGCAAGATGAGCGACGTGAACCCGATCGACTACATCGCCCAGACACTGCGCGCGATCCTCGATGGCCATCCAAGGAGCCGGATCGAGGCCCTCATGCCCTGGTGCTTCGATCGGCCGTCAAGCCTCGCCGCGTAGGGGATCGCGAAGGCGCTTACCAATCAAAACCCGAGAGCTCCCTGGTGTGAAGTGCCCAACAGGCGAGCGGGCATCTGCGCCCCCCCGCCAAAGGTTCACACGGAGAATTTCACCTCAGAAATCGGTGGCCAGCAGCCTGTCGGGCATGGAATTCATGCCGAGAATTTCCTCTCCGGCGGTTTGCAGAAGCGTGTCGAACATCCGGAAGTAGGTCTCTTCCGCATCGTCTTCGAAGACCGGTGTGATGTCGCGTCGGACTTGATCGCGGAAGGCGATGATCGCTTCCGGCGACATGTTCATCTCGCCGCCCCGATCTTCCCAGACGCTGTCGTCGGTCATGAGGATCTCGTAGACCTCCTGCATCGCGGCCTCGAAGGCGCGCACCGTCTCGGGGTGCTCGGCGATGAAGTCCTCGTCGAAGGCGTAGATCAGATAGGGAACCGCGCCAAAGCCCATCTGCTCACTCAGATCCCGGATCGAGACAAGCGTGCGGTATTCGCCCGAAGTCAGCATGGCCGCGGCAATAGAGTTCCACATCTGGGTCGCTTCCAGTTGTTCTTGCTCCATCAGACCACGAAGAAGGGGAACCGCAGCCTCCTGCAACTGCACGTAAGAGGCGAAGTTGTCCAATCCGTAGGTTTCGCGCGCGGCGGCCTGGATCATCAGCCAGTCATAGGCGGCGCGGCTGTGGACCCCGAAACGCGCATCTTCCAGATCGGCAAGCGTTTGTGCGGGGGAGTCCATCGGCACGATGACCGAATTGACGAAGGTCAGAAACGGCACGGTGGCAAGAAGCGGAACGCCGTTCTGGCGCAGGCGTGCCATGATGAACCAATCTATCGCGGCGGCATCGGCGCTGTCGCCCATGATGGCTGCGATGATGGAGTTTTCGTCGCTGTAGGTGACAGGTTCCAACTGGAACCCGTATTTCTCCTCCAGTCCGAACCGTTCGATCACGAATGGCGGAAAGGACATCGTGCCGGCCGGATTGGTGAGCAGGCGGATCGACGTGCCATCCCCCATCGGATGGTCGTCGGCCTGTGCGAGACCAGCGAAGCTTAAGGACAGCACCAGCGTCGCGGTTGCGAACGCTTTAGCCTTTATCGGGAAACTGAACATGTCTTTCATCTCCATCAGGTTGTTGTCTACGGGGGGGCATCTGCCCGACCCAAGGGATCGGACGGGTCTATTTCAGGTCGTCTACGTAGCGTTGCATCGCCGTGATGACGGCGCGTGACGTGTCGAACAGCGCCACATCGTCGTAAGTGCGCGGGCGCGGCAGATGCGTCAGCCCGATCTTTTCCCGGATACGTCCGCCCGGGCCTTGACCCATGATCATGACCCGGTCGCCCAGGAACGTGCTTTCCATCGCGTTGTGGCTGACGAACAGGATCGTCGTGCGGAACTCCTGCCAGATTTCCAGAAGGCTTTGGCGCAAGCGCCGCGCGGTCAGTTCGTCGAGCGCTGAGAACGGTTCATCCAGCAACAGGACATGGGGCTGGATCGCAAAGGCGCGGGCGATGGAGGCGCGTTGCTGCATGCCGCCGGACAACTGGGCCGGGTAGAAATCTGCAAAGTTGGACAGTTCGACCATCTGCAGCATCGCATCGATCCGGTCGCGCCAGGTCGATTGCGCATGTCCGGCGGCCTTCAGGACGAACTCGATATTCTGACGGACGGTCTTCCACGGCAGCAGGCGGCTTTGCTGGAACACGTAGGCGACCCGGAACCCCTTGGCGATGGCGTCTCCGATCGGCACGCCATCGATCAGGCAGCGGCCATCATAGCCGGTATCCAGCCCGGCCACGATGTTGAGAAGCGTCGACTTTCCGCAGCCCGAGGGCCCGAGGATACCCACGATTTCGCCGCTTCCGACATCGAGGCAGACGTCGTCGATCGCCCGCCATAGGCCCTTGCCACGGGCCTCCGGGAATTCGCGCACGATGTTTTCCAGTTGAATACTCGCCATATGCGAAGGCTTCTCCTATTGTCGATCTGTTGCCTCAACGACGTCAGGCGCGTCCCCTGCGCCATCCGAAGGCCTTGCGTTCCAGCACGCCGAAAATGGCGATCTCGATGAGCAGCATCACGAACAGGAAGCTGAGCGCGTAGGCCAGAACCATGCGCATGTTGAAAAGCTGGTAGTAGAACTCGATCTTGTAGCCGATGCCGTCCGAGCGCCCGAGAAGCTCGACGAACAGGACCATCTTCCAGATCAGGCCGACCCCGAAGCGCGAGGAGGCCAGAAGGACCGGCGCGATCTGCGGGGCGATCACGTCCCTGATGATCTGCATCCGGCTGGCCCGGAATGCCACGGCCATGTCGCGCAGGCCCAGGTCGATGCTGCTGACGCCTTCGCGGATATTGATTGCCAGGATCGGAATGATCGGCAGCGCCGCGCCGAAGACGGCCGCCGTCTCGTTCAGCCCGACCGTCATGTAGATCGTGAGGATGATGACAAGTGACGGCACCGTCAGCCCAAGGACGACCCAGACCCTGAAGAACAGCCCCGCCGTCCGGGACATCGCCATCACGAAGCCCAGAAACAGCGACACCCCCATCGCCAGCAAGAAGGCAAAGGCGATCCGCTGGAGCGTCTTGCCCATGTCTTGCCAAAGCTCCGCAGTCTGCATCTGTGTGAACAGCGCCTGGGTGACCGATAGCGGTCCGGCAAAGACATTGGGCGGCAGCAGTGCCGCTCCCACCTGCCACAGCAGCAGCAGGGACACCACGCTTGCGAAGGTGATGATCGGGCCATAGCCTGCACTGTCGCGGAACCCCGGCTTTTTTCCGGTGCCCGTAACCGGCGGGCCTTCGATGGGCGCCGCAACGGGCGATGTCGTGTCATTTGCCATATGGCGTCCCCCGAATTCGCTTTGATCTGCCCATGCGTCACGCGGCCCATGGCTTCAAGATCAATGTGTATACCTTTTAGGCTTTCTCGCATAATGTAAAACATCACCGCGTCGCCGGTGGTGTATCCGACGCAGATGCACAAAATTCGCACAAATATCAGGCTGAAATGCAAAACTTGATGCTGAATCGACGGGGCTTCGCGTGTCAGCGCCATCAAGATGTCGACGATATCTCGGAGCCCGCTGTTGATTCGTCGCCTCTGGCGGAACAGCTTGTGTATGCAGATCACCCCATGTTCAAAGGAACCGGCCTCCATGCGACATCTCCTGCATTCATGTGATGTGCTCTATACCTGCGACGCGCGGGACACGGTCCTGCGGGCGGCCTGGATGGTCGTCGAGGATGGGCGGATCGCGGCACTTGGCGAAGGCGCGCGCCCCATCGGCCATTTCGATCGTGAGGACGACCTGTCAGGCCTCGTCGCCATGCCGGGGTTCGTCAACCTGCACCATCACTACTTCCAGACGCTGACACGGGCGGTGCCAAGCGCGCTGCGTGGCCATCTGCTGGATTGGCTGGGCCGCATGTATCCCGTCTGGGCCGGCATCACGCCCGATGACATGGCCGTTGCGACACGGGCGAGCATCGCTCAGCTTGCGCTGACCGGGGCGACCTCGTCGGTCGATCACGCCTATCTCGTGCCGCCGACCGAAGGCGACCATCTGGCAGCCGAGATCGAGGCCTCGCGCGACATGGGTTTCCGCACATATGTATTTTGCGGCGCGTTGACGGAACTCGAGGGCGATCTGGAGGCGCGTTTGGCCCCGTCCCTCGGCCCGGGTGCCGGTGGTCTGCTGGTGCAACCCGACGCGGCGCTGGCCCATATGCGCCGTGCTCTGAACGCGCACCATGATACGGCACAAGACGCGCTGATCCGGGTCGGGGTCGGGCCGACCACCACAGCCTTCGACGCCCTCGAATTCATGCGCGCCATGGCCAGCTTGGCGAATGAGCATGAGACCGGCCTGCATGTCCATTTCCACCCAAGGCCCGATGAACGCGCGTCCTGCGCCCAGATCGGAACGGGGCCGTTGGATTTCATGAAGGACTGCGGTTGGTTGGGGCCGCGAACCCTGTTCGCCCATGCCACGCGGCTGACCAAGGATGAGATGCGCCAATGTGCGGATGCGGGTGTCAGCATGGCGCATTGCGCCCGTATGATCCTGCGGCTTGGGGCGCGTGTCACCCCGCTCCATGACATGCGGGAGGCCGGGATGCGGCTCGGGATCGGGGTCGATGGCGGCGCGTCGAACGACAGTGGCTCAATGCTTGGGGAATTGCGCGTGGCGTATCTATTGCATCGGGTCGCCGGCGGTGAAGGCGAGGTGCCGTGGGAGTCGTGGCTTTCGCCCTACCGGCTTCTGACGCTGGCGACGCGGGAAAGCGCCGATTGCCTCGGTTGGTCGCAGATCGGGCGGTTGGAACCCGGCTGCCGCGCCGATCTGACGGCGTTCCGTCTTTCCGGCGTTGGCTATGCTGGCGCCCCGCGCGACCCCTTGGCCACGTTGTTCCTGACCGGCGACAACGATCGCGCCGCGCTGACGATGACCGAAGGCCGTGTGCTTGTTCGGGATGGGCGCCTTGTCGATGTCGACGAATTGTCTCTTCAGAAGGCGACCGACGCCGCAACGAACCGTCTGATCGAACAGGCGCAGAGGATATCGGGCATCGACTATGACCGGTTTTGAGGATCTCAGCTCGGCTCGATGAGGTTGGGCGGCATCATTGCTATGAAATCCGTGAGGTCGTCCCCCAACAAGCGCACATGATCGGTCGCGGCCCGCGCCGCCTCGGCGGCGTCCATCGCCTCGATGGCGGACACGATTCGCTGATGCTCTTCGAGAGTCGCGTGCATGCGGCCCGGCTGGTATGTCACCTGCATTCGGAACGGTGCAAGACGGCGGCGCAGCTTGACCGTTTCCGCCTGTAGGTAGGGGGCGCGCGCCGCAGCATAGATCGTATCGTGAAACTCCGTGTTGAGCTTGTAGAACTTCTCGGGCTGTTTCTCTTCGAAGGCGCCGACAAGCTTCGCCTGAAGGTCGTTCAACCCCGCCAGGTCCTCGCCCGATGCCCGCCGCGCCGCATAGCTGGCGCATAGCCCCTCCAACGCGGCCATGTGGTCGAACATCTCGACCAGCTTCGGGATCGACATTGTCGCCACCCGCGTTCCCTGCCGCCCGTGGACCTCCACCAAGCCGATTGCCAGAAGCGCGCGGATGGCTTCCCGCACCGGCGTGCGGGAAACGTCGAACCGGTTGGCGAGGTTCAGTTCGTCGAGCTTCTCGCCGGGGGCAAGCGTCCCATCGACGATCATCTCTTCGAGTTTCGCCCGCAAGTGTTCGGCGCGTGTCGTGTCGCGCACGGCGCCTTGCGGCTTCGATGTGCTGTCTTCTTTGACCAGAGCGTCAGGTATGCGCATTCGAGGCCTTCTTTTCATACTTGCTTCACGGGACCGCGACCGGCGGCGCTCGCTGCATGCGTGCGAGGCGGGCATCTCCGCGCCCCTTGCCAACCTCCATACCTCTGTATGCGGAAAGTGCAAACCGGCATTCTTTTTGGTGGCTCCGCAAGGGGGCCAGTCGCCAGCATGGCAAATCCTACAAGACGCGGCCGCCGCATCCGAGCGGCCGCGCGGCGCGCGCCTGTCGATCCGCTCTAGATCACCGAGCCACGCGCGGCGATCCCGCCGTCGATGGTCACGATCGTCCCCGTGATGTAGCCCGCTCGTGGAGAGGCGAGGAAGGCGCACAGATCGGCGACCTCCTCGACGGTGGCGGGGCGCTTGCCTGGATATTTCTCGTGCAGTTCCTCCCAGCGCGCGGCGTCACCCAGCATGTCCACGGCCTTGCGCTTCATGATCTTGATCATCCTGTCCGTCGCCACCGGGCCGGGATTGACGCCGACAACGCGCAACCCCTCGTTCAGGGAACGCCCGCCAAGCGCCTTGGTGAATGACATCAGCGCCGCATTGCCCGTGGAGCCAGCGAAATAGGCGGCATCCCAGTTTTCGCCGGAGTTGCCGATCACATTGATGATGACACCGTCGCGCCCTTTGCGGCGCATCCAGAACCGGCGGGACAGTGTGATATAGCCAAAAACCTTGAGGTCGAACCCGCGGCGAATTTCGGCGTCGGTGACATCCTCGATTGAGCCGGCCGGGATGTCGCCCGCGTTGTTGATCAAGATATCGTAGTCGCCGGCCGCGTCCTCCAGCCGTTCCATCGCCGATGTCGATCCCAGATCCGCTTCGTGAACCGTGACGGACACATCATGGGCTGCAGTGATCTCGTCCCGCAGCGCGCGCATTGCCTCCCCGTCGCGTGCCGCCAGGTGCAGATTGCATCCTTCTGCCGCCAGAACCCGTGCAACGCCTGCACCGATCCCCTTCGAAGCGCCAGTGATCAGGGCGGTGTGCCCGGTGAGATTCAGATCCATGGTTGCATCCATTATGCAGATTGAAGATACGTGTATACAAATAGCCGCTCTTCGCGCTTCGCGCCAGCCCTATCACGCAGGAAGAGGACCCACCCACTCATGCCGACAACGCGCATAGCCATCATGGCCCCGTCTTCGAACACGGTCGTCGAACCCGGTTGCGGCCGCATGGTCGCGGCCATCCCCGGTGCCACTGCGCATTTCGCGCGCGTCGAAGTCCTGTGGATCGACGACGGTGCCGACAGCCTCGCGCAGTTTCAGGACGCACCGATGAACGAGGCCTGCACCTTGCGGTCGCATGTCCGTCCAGCCGTGATTTGCTGGGGCGGCACGGCGGCGTCCTGGCTTGGGCTGAATTGGGACCGCGCGCTGGTCGCGCGCATGGCCGCTGTCACCGGTTGCCCTGCCGTGACCGCAACCCTCTCGATTCTCGAGGCTTTGCGCGAACTCGGGTCGCCCAAGGTGGGATTGGTCACGCCCTATGTCGCCGAGATCCAGAACCGGGTGATTGCAACGCTTCGAGATGAAGGTGTCGATGTCGTCGCCGAGCGCCATTTCGACATGACCGACAACTTCTCGTTCGGCATGGTGCCGGAGGAGCGGATCGCCGACGCCGCGCGAGCCGTCATTTCCGAGGGTGCTGAAGCCGTGATCATACTATGCACCAATCTGGCCGGTGCGGGTATCGCCGAGACCATCGAGCGTGAAACAGGGGTTCCAGTGCTCGACTCCGTTACGCTCACGGTATGGGGTGCCCTGCGGGCGATCCGCCAGGACACCGGGCCCCTCGCACCGTGGGGGCTAGTGGTCGCGCGTCTTGCTGCCGTTGCCGGCGACGACATGAACACATGACCTGACCGGGTAGGGATCGGCTGCCTTGCATCGGGCAGCAGAGCATTCCTGCCCGAAAGACGAAGCTCAGCGCGCGGATGGCTATCCCTTGATGACCTTTCCAGCCGTGCGAGGAAGAGCGCGTTTTCGATGGGCGTAAGCGGCTCCAGTCCGGCGCTGCCGGCATGCTGGCTGACGGGGGTATCCACTCATGTCGTTTCCGGTTTTGGAAGACTTTCTCTGAATTGGCATTGAAGATTCGGTTCGCGCCGATCGTTCTTCCTCGGCGGAATGACAAAGTACACGAGAAGCCGCAGCCATCTAACTCGGGCGGAATGGCGTAAAAGCGAGATGCCTTTGCGTATGCGTTTGGCAGCATGCGGTCTAGAAACGGTGGAGGCGCACGGAGCTGCAAGTCCCTGATCTACCAGCTTTTTTGTGGTTTGACTGAAAACGAGATCGAAAGGGCGGGAAAGGGACTGAGATGATTCTCTGGCGGGACCGCCCGGCCTTCGGTAAACGTAAGCAATGGGAAGAAAATCGCAGAATATCGTACCTTGGCGCATGTCTTGCGCGCCCATGATGGATGGAACAGGCAGTTTCAAATTCGTGAATGTTTTTCAGTGCTTTGCACAAGCACACTGAGTGATGTTGTAAATTATGATGTAACTTTCGAGCGTCCCTCTGCGAGCGCTCTATCCCTTGCAAACATACGAGAGCTTCCGCCGCCATGTCCCTTTGTTACCAGTGACCTTTCCCCGCGATTAGGGCCTGCGCGATCCAGAATCTTCCGGTTGGGTTTGAGTGTTGAGCGGCAGCGCGGAGACCGCAAGAGTCTCAGGCGCTGACGCGGCGTTGGTCATCAGGAACTCCATTGGCGACAGGTAGCCGAGCGCCGAGTGGGGGCGCTCGGTATTGTAATGGCGGCGCCAGCTTTCGATCTCTTCACGGGCGTGGCGGAGCGACCGGAACCAGTGCAGGTTCAGGCATTCGTCCCTGAGCTTGCCGTTCAGACTCTCGACGAAGGCATTCTGGACCGGCTTGCCCGGTTCGATGAACCGCAAGCGCACGCCGGTCCGTTCCGACCAGTCGAACATCGCCTTGCTGGTGCCTTCGGGCCCGTTATCGAGCACGATCTCCTCCGGCAGGCCGGTGCGCAGCGCCAGTTTGTCGAGGAACCGTGTGATCCGGGCGCCGGAGATCGAGATGTCGACGATCTGGCCGGGACAGATCCGGCTGCAATCGTCGACGATGTTCAGGACCCGGAACCGCCGGCAATCCGCCAACTGGTCGCTGACGAAATCGAGCGACCACCTCTGCATCGGCCGCTGTAATCGCCGGACGTAATCTCCCCAAAAGCGCCGTTTGAACCTTCCCCAGCCGAGAGCGCCAGGGGCAAATCCGAACCTCAAGTATTCGGATTTGGCCTTGGCGCGGGACATGGGCCTGATGCTCCGAGCAGAGAGAGACCGGGGACAGGCAGGTGAAAGGACTGAGGGAGATCGTCTTGATCCACGATTTGAAGAAGCAGGGGCTGAGCGTCTCCGCGATTGCGCGGAAGGTCGGCTGTGACCGGAAGACGGTGCGGAAGTATCTCGATTTGGGGCTTGAGGCGCCGGTGTACGGCCCGCGCCAGCCGCGCGCGCGGGTCATCGAGCTCTATGAGCGGTATCTGCATGAACGGGTTCAGGCCTTCCCGGATCTGAGCGGGGCGCGTCTCCTGCGCGAGATCCGTGAGATGGGCTATGAAGGCGGCTACACAGCGGTGACGGACTTCCTGCGGGAGGTCCGCCCACCGCGACAGACGCAGTTCGAGCGCCGGTTCGAGACCCCGCCGGGCCGGCAGGCGCAGGTCGACTTCGCGGAGTTCACGGTGGCGTTCACCGACGAGCCCGGTGTCGTGCGCAAGGTGTGGCTGTTCTCGATGGTGTTGGGCCACAGCCGCTGGCTCTGGGGCCGGTTCGTGGCCAGCCAGAACCTCCAATCGGTCCTGCGGTGCCACATCGCGGCGTTCGAGGCGATGGGCGGGGTGCCCGAGGAGATCCTTTACGACCGGATGAAGACCGCCGTGATCGGAGAGGACGAAGCCGGCGTCATCACCTACAACGCTTCGCTGGTGGCCCTTCTGAACCACTACGGTGCGCAGCCGCGGGCCTGCCAGCCCTACCGCGCGCGCACCAAGGGAAAGGTCGAGCGGCCATTCCGTTACATCCGGCAGGACTTCTTCCTGGCGCGCACCTTCCGAAACATGGACGATCTCAACGCCCAGTTCGAAAGCTGGCGCAGCACGGTTGCCAACCCCCGCGTTCATGCCACGACGCGGCACGTGGTCGATGACGCCTTCGCCGAGGAGCGTCCCTTCCTGCAGTCGCTGCCCATGCTGCCCTACAACGCGGTGCTGACGGTGGAGCGCCGGGTGAGCAAGGACGGGATGATCTCGGTGGGTGGCAACTTCTACTCGGTCCCCGACACCGCGCGCCGACGGACGCTCGAGGTACAGCACCACGCCGCCGAGCTGCGGATCTTCGAGGATGGCGTTCTGATCGCCCACCACCCGGTTCTGGAAGGCAAGGCCCGCCGCCGGGTCGATCCGGCCCACCGCAAGGCGCCGCCCCGAAGGCCCGCGCTGCCACCTCCGCCGCACGGTCTCCGACGCCCGCTCGACTTCTATGACGCGGTCGGTCGCCGGCTCGCTGCCGAAGGAGCGCGGTCATGACGGACGTTCTGGACCGCATCCGCGGCGCGCTGGTCGGTCTGAAGATGCCGCGTGCGCTGGAAGCCCTCGACCACATCCTGCAGCAACTGGAGCAGGGCAAGATCACCGCGATCGAGGCCATCGACCTGCTGCTCAGCGAGGAATACGCCACACGGGAGACACGCCGGATCGATGTCGCCCTGCGCACCGCAAAGCTCCTGCCCGTGAAGACGCTGGAGGGCTTCGAGTTCAGCTTCCAGCCCTCGCTCGACCGCGAGCGGATCGCAGCCCTGGCCCAGCTCGACTTCATCCGGCGGGCTGAGGTCGTTCACTTCCTTGGCCCACCCGGCACCGGCAAGAGCCATCTGGCCACGGCGCTTGGGGTCGCCGCCGTCAAGGCCGGCAGGAGCGTCTATCGTGCGACCCTTGCCGAACTGATCGAAGCGTTGAGCCAGGCCGAGAGGGAGGGCCGACTTGCGGAGAAGATCCGCTTCCATACCCGTGCCTCGCTCCTGATCGTCGACGAGATCGGCTACCTGCCGATCACCTCGAGAGGGGCCAACCTGTTCTTCCAACTCGTGAATGCGCGCTACGAGAAGGGCGCCATGATCCTCACCTCCAATCGCGGCTTCGCGGAATGGGGCGAGGTCTTTGGCGATCCCGTAGTGGCCACGGCTCTCCTTGACCGCCTGCTCCACCATGCCGTGGTCATCCAGATCGAGGGGGCGAGCTACCGGCTACGCCGCCACGCTGACCTCATCCCAGAGCATGTTCGGGCCAACGCTCCGATCGCTCCACCCCCGCCCCCGAAGCGTCGCGGGCGTCCGCCGAAAAACAGAAACGGAGTGGCCGATCACTGAACCCGGCTGATCGCCGAACCCGAACAAGTGGGGAATTTTACTTCGGCACTTTTGGGGAAAGTTCACGCGGCGTTGACAGCCGCTCCGGCACCTGCGGCGCGACGCGGTCCCGGCGCGGCAGCTTCCGCCGCTTCTTCGTGCGGACCTGAAGACCCTCGGCGGTGTAGAGCCGGTATGTCCGCTTGGGATTCAGCACCAGGCCCTCCCGGCGGAGCATGGCGTGCAGCCGCAGGTAGCCGTAGCGCCGGTTCTCCGACGCCAGCGCCTTCATCCGGGCGACCACGGTCTCGTCGTTCTTCGCCACCGGCTGGTACTGCTGCACCGACCGCGCCAGCCCCACAATCCGGCAGGCCCGACGTTCGGGGAGCCCCTTCTCGGTCATCAGAAAGCCCACGGCTTTGCGCTTCGCCATGGGCCTACCAATGTTTTTCCAGGAGTTCCTTCATCGCGGACATGTCGAGCACCTGGTCCGCCACGATCCGCTTCAGCCGGGCGTTCTCAGCCTCCAGCTCGCGAAGCCGTTTGGCCTCGGACGCGTCCATGCCGCCGTACTTCTTCCGCCAAGTGTAGAATGTCGCCGTGCTGATCCCGTGGCGCCGGCACAGCTCGTCGACCTTTGCACCGGCCTCGCTCTCCTTCAGCACACCGATGATCTGCTCTTCTGTGAAACGCTTCCGCTTCATGGGTCTTCCTCCTTCGTCCAGTCAAAGGTGGAAAATTCCAGTTCGCAATGGCCCGGATCTTGGGGAGAAGGTCACCAGGGCGCGGAGAACGGAAAAAAATAGGGGCCACGTTTGGTGGCTATCGAGGACCGGCATGCCGCGTTTTATGTGTCTGTTTCTTGCGGGTAGGACGACTCATCGATTTACAGCAGCTATCATTTGCTCATGCCGTGGCGAACGCGGATTCGGAGCGCGAAGTGGCGCACGATCTACTGGCGGTGTCTCCATGGCATATTCATGTAGACGTTGTCTGCTTTCAGTTCGTCCAGCATCTGCTCGAGCCGCTTCAGCCTGGTCTCTTGGCGCTTGGCCCGGTCGATCCAGCCGAGATAGTCGTTCCGCTGATACCAAGGGCGTGTTTCATAGTGTTCTCGCAAACCGTGAGTTTCGAAAGCCACCTAAACAAACTCCGGCATTGGGTTTGCTGGCCGTTTCATCTCACCTTTCAACTTTTATGAGGAGCCTATTACAGTTCTCGGCTGCAAGCTGTTTTCAGAGCGGATTAGTGAACCCGGGGCGGTTCAAGTCGAGTGAGCGATGGCGCAGTCGGTTGACTGCGTAGGAAGGCAGGTCACTGGGCAAACCGCCGTCGTGAAAACGCCATCAACTAGGATTCCGGGATTTCGATGCGGGCAAGCGTCTGACGCTCTTCGTGCGCTGGCAATAGTGCCTGGGTCTCATCCACGTCGGGGACACAGGGTGCGGCGCAAGCCGTTTCGACTTGAAGCGCGATCGGCGTGCCCGCTGTCGCCGAGAATGGTGCGGCGCTTTCGGCGGCGTTTGCATAAACCACCCAGTCGCCCGGGGCGGGGCCAAGGATTCGAAAGCCGATAAGCTGCTCTGTGCCACTATCGGCCATACTCTTGTTTGTGATCAAAACGTCTTGGTATGCGGGTGAGGCCGCGAGGTTGGCCGCCCCGGTTCTGGGATCAAAGGTGAAGCTTGGCTCGAGCGTTCGCAGGATCATTTTGCCATCAAACTCAAGCTGGACCTCTATCACGGCCGTGCCCGTATAGCTGACATGAACGTCGATATACGTCTCCGCACCAGCACCGCCCGCCCGGTCGAGCGGTAGGGTGGCAAAGACAAATAACAGAAAGATAGCTGCGCCAAAGGCCGCGGTCACGATGTCGAGGTAGCTGAGCGCGCTGTTGGGCTCTTTTTCGGCGTCTTCCAAAAGCTCTGTGGGGATCGGTTTGCCCATCACGGACGCTCCGGGAATGTGATGGGGCGAAGGTTGGCTAGGCCTATCCGGAAGACAAAGCTGTCGGCCACGTGAAACCGGCGCACCGCTGGCAATTCGGTCAAGGGCGTGCCACCGACAAGAACCGACAGATAGTACTCGGTCCCGATGCCGGCGACACCGCTGTCCAACAGGAACGTGTGCTGGCCTTGTCCGCCGATGGCGTGAAAGGTCTTAACGGTATAGCCGCTGCCCTCGGGCTGGACCTGACGGATGATCCAATCTTGGTCATTGGGCGGTCTCAAGGCGCTGATGAAGGCATGGTCGCGGCTGGCCACGCGGACGAATAGCGAGGCGCGCTGCGCCTCTGCGTCGGGATCGGTGGCGTAGCCGCGGCGCATTTCGACCGTGTCAGATGCAGTGGCCCGGCCAGAGGGTACGTCCTCGAAGATCACCAGCACCGCGAACACGAAAAACAACAGAAGAGACGCACCGAACCCGCATGTCAGCGTGTCGTTGAGGCTGGTCAGGAAGTCCGGTTCGTCGTCGTTCATCTGTCAGGCTCGGGTGTTGGGTTTGTGCCGCGGTTGAAAGAGGTGTTGCGGTCCAGGGGCGGGGCCAAAGGCATCTGTGGCGTGCCGTCTGACAGGGTCCGCAACAGCCCGCCTTCCAACCGGCTGGCCAGCAACAGCACAAAGCTAAGCGCCAGGCTTGCCAATAGAGCAAAGAGCGTGGTCGAAAACGACAGACCAAGCTCGCCCGCAAGCGCGCCAATCGCGTCCGCGCGTCCGAGTTTCGAGGAAGCGAACACGACCTCGCGGGCCTCTGGCAGGGCGTTCAAGATGCCACGCACAGTCCCGATAAACCCGATCGCGGGTATGCTGGCCACCGCCCAACGCTGATACCGCCGCCCGTTTTCCAGGGTCCGCTGCGCCACCAAAGCATCGGCGCCGTTGGAATAAAGCTGTGAAGCAAAGTGGTTCACGCGGCGCATCATATGCTTGCCGTCAAGCATCTGGGTGAACGCGATGAGCGTGAGCGACAAAAGCCGCGCAGCAAGCATCAAGATCACAAAAAAGCTTAGCCAAATGATCCCGATATGCTCGGGCCCGCGCCACATCTGCATCTGTTTGAGCGCCGTCTTCACCTCTGGCGTGGCGCTGGTTTGGGACAAGAGAAACTCGCTGAGCGCAGTAATGTGGTCCTGGACCTTAAGATATTCTGATTCCGTTAAGGGGGGCTCGACACTGGTAAACTGGTCCTCGCCCAAGCACTGAGCGCCAGCGCTACCGGTGTCGTAACCCATCACAAACCCGTCCTTGAGGGACTGGAACGTCGCCACCGCCTGCGAGTTGACGGCAAGTTCGCGGATCACATCTGTTGCGCCAAGACAGGTTCGCGCCGAAAGGCGCAGACCCTCGATGGGGACGTCGTCGGTTGCGGGGGTGTTGAGCATCGCGTCTGCCGCCGCTTGCCGCGCCAGACCGCATTGCCGACCCAGGGTATAGATATCGTCTGGTCCGCCAGGAATGTCAGCCAGCATGATCGCCGCGATCCGCGCGCGATCTTGGGCAAGCGCAAAGGGGTCTTCTGTGCTGCTGCTGGAGTTGTTGCAGCGGTGGCCGGAAAGCTCTGCCAGCATGCCAAGCCCGGTCTGCGATCCGGCGCCTAGTTCTTGCGAGAAACGCCGAGCCAGGATCTCGTCCAGCTCGTCCTTGACCACCTGGACATCGCGCGGGACGCCGGCTTTGAAGTCGGTCGCTGTCGAGAAGTCATCGACCGTAATGACCTCGGCCTCCAACAAGATCGCAAAGACAAGCTGGTCCAGATTTGGCGTCTTCCGGTATTCGGATCCGCAAAGCTCAGCAGAAAACTGCGGTAGGCCTTTGCAGAACTGCGGGATTGGGTCCGCGGTTTGCCATGCGTCGCGCAGGCTCACCTGATTTTCAACTTGTTGATCCTTGTAGATATCAAACGCGAACACAAGGGACAGACCCAAGAGGCCCCAGGACAATAGGCTACCGGGGGCGAAGTGGTTTTGAAAGAACCAGTCGGTCCAGTGCTTGTCCGGGCGAGGTTGATCACTCATGGGCACGTCTCCGCGTTTGGCGCAAAGAGCGCTGCAATCGGATCATGGCTGAGGCCGTAGCGGGCGCGGGCGCCCTCGGGGACCATCACCAGATTGCCGATGTCTTCGATGCTAAAGCGCGTTCCGTCGTCGGCGCCGCCAAGGCTGTTGCGGTGGCTTAGCTCGATTTGGCACGCAAGCCGTTTGAGGGTGGTCTGCACCAGCGGGGTCACCGGCGCTGCGGTCAGCGCGGTCACATCGCCAGAGCCGTTCAGGCTTGTGTCTTTCAGAACGCCTGCGGTCCAGACGTCTGCGTCTTCTGTCAGCTCTTTGTCGCCGTAGAGCAGGAAGGCGCGGTCGTAGAACGCGCTGAACGGGCTTAGGCGCAGCAGACGCTCGGTGCCTAGGGTATTGGGTTGGTCGAACAGATGGGACGTCAACTGCAGCAGGCGGGTCCAGATGCTGCCGCTGTTGGTCGAGATCGTCTGGACGTTAGGGTCGGTCAGTAGGTCGATACGCAGGGGCGGGCCCTCCAAGCCGGGGTCAAACCAATAAAGATCGCCCAGCGATGGCGTGGCCTTATAGGTGACCACATAGCGGCTGAGCACCAGCGGCGCGCCGTTCGCCGGCCCTGCGATGAGGCGCGGTCGGGAGCGCACGTTCTGGCCGAACCGCAGCTCGTACCAATGCTCCAGCAGGGTGGTGCCAAGCGCCACGTCCTGCATTGAATACAGCAGGTTGCTGAGCGTGCCGTCGAACAGAAACACCGTCTGCTTTTGCCCAGTAGTGCGCCGGACGAAAGACACCCGCAGGCCTTTATCCGGTTCGGACGCGATCAGTGGGCGCAGCCGTACATCGGCGTGGGTCAGGCTGTAAGTCCGAGTTTCCGCTAAGCCTCTTCGGTTGAGGACATCGTCGCGGAGGTCATCGATGATCCGCGCTTCTGCAGAAGCGGTTATGATCGTGTAGGGCCTGTCGTCTCGGGTGATGTCGGTGATGTCGCCGGGGGCGAGTGCAACACCTCGCGCCATCCGAGCGGTCGCGCCGCAGACAGCTTCGAAATCGGCGAGCCGGGTGATCGAGGAGGGAATGTCGCCGACACCAGGGCAGAAAAACAAGACCTCGGCTTTTGCCCGGTCGGACTTTTGGTACAGGATTTGCGCCCAGGCGTAGAACGTCCTTTGGCCATCACTCCAACACATGAAGGGAGATCTTGCGTGCACCAGGCTGGGTTCGACCCCGGCGGCGGCCGCGGCCGCGTCGTCGCGGCTGGTCCATTCATCAATCTCAGGTGGTTCGGGCGTGCGGCTGGCGTGGTGGCAGCTGTCGGGGCGCCCGGCAAATCGCCGCTTGGTTAGGATCGTGGTCCAGACGTTGCCAGCCGTCAAAGCCTGCCCGCCTTGTCGGATGCAGAATCCCGGCAGTTGGCCTTCACTCGACAAGCGGAACGTCAGGTTGTGCCAGGACCGCGCGTGCTCTTCCGTGGTATGCGGGTGACCCGAAAAGATATTGCGGCCGGGAACGTTCTGATCGGTTTCCCAGAACTCATAGCGCGCGATCTTGTTGGCATCGATGTAGACGTTTTCGCAGTAGCGCACGCCTTGGTAGGTGCCGCCCTCGTTGGCGGGGTTCGTGTTCTCGGGCGCGGGTTCGTCATCGGTCCCGTCCGAGGCGCCGCCTTGGCCTGGGGGCGGGCCGCCGTCGTCGCCGTCGGCGGAGCCTTCACCCCCGTCGGCGCCGTCTTCGCCGTCGTTGCCGCTGTCGCCACCGCCACCATCGGACCCGGTGCTGCCGTCGGACCCGATCCGGCCAAGCTTGATCTCGATGTTCTCCGGGTCGATGTTCAACAAATCTTCTAACCGGATGTCGAACAAGGCCAGCAGCATGTCGATGATCACTTGCGGATCAAAAAGATCGGCGTGCCGCACGGTGATGCCCACATCTAGGAACAGCGCGCGCACGTCGGCTCGGGCGCGCCGCAGGTCCAGATCGATGTGCACACCGCCGGGGCTCCATCCAAAGAGGTCCAGATCCATGCCGCCGCGCAGTCGCGGATTGGAAAAGTCGAGCGGGCTTGTGAGCTGTAACTGCCCCTTTGCAATCAAGAGGTTGGTTAAGGATGCGTAGTCGATATGGCCCGGGCCACCGCTGGGCAGTACGATCTCGAGCTCATCGCGGCTGAGCTTGACCCGAAGGATCGACAACTCTGTCTCGGAGGTGAATTTCGCCGGGTTGTCCTTGCCGCGCAGCGAGGCAATGCCCCTTGCGGAGACGATGTCTTCGATTTGCGGGACCGTGCCTGCTTCGAAATCGAAGGCGGCGTCTTTTAGCCGAACCTCCCCGCGGGAGTACATTAGCGGGATTGAATCGAGCACGATCAAATCCCCGTCGAGCCGAAAGGCCAGCTGGTCGATGTCACGCATATCAAGGCGCGCTTCGATCTTGGCAAGCTTGGCCAAGGCTGCCGTCACCGCCGTGATATCCGTAGTCAGGTTAAGACCGGACTTACCGCCATCTTCCCCAGTGTAAATCTGCACCCCAATCGATGACAACGACACGACACCGGTTTCAACTGGGAATGGGATCGACCCGCCGATGACCGGGCCAACGCGAAAGCCCTGTTCGCTCAGCATGAGGTTGTTGGCGGTCAGCGAAAATAGCGTTTCGATCGTAATAGAGGCATCAAAGAAAATGGCGTAGCGGTTTGGCTGCCCGGGGACCGTGCCGAACCGCGGGTTGGTTATTTTGACCGGGCCGAAATCGATCCCTTCTTTGAGCGGGCCCAAGCTTTGAAGCTGGCCCAGGACCTCTTCGACATCTGCCTCTACGTCTATGGCACCAGTCTCTAGGTTAAAGCGCAGGGTCGCAGTCGGGGCGATCCCGGCAAAGATCTCTAGTTTGCCGGTCACCCCAAGCTCTTTGGTGTTGCCCAGAGTAATCGCGATCCCGTTGTCTTCCCGGGTGAACTTGCCCACAAACGGGATCTCAAGCTCGGATGGGATTGCTTCTTTCAAAAGCTCCAGCGCCTTGTTCGTGGCCGCGTCCACCAGCGCTTGTTGCAGTTGGTCTCCATCGGGATGCGCCAGATCAATGCGAGGCAGGGTCAGATCGCCCACGTAAGGAAGGTCCTTGATGACCAGATCCCCGAACGCCGAGATGCCGCCGGCGGCGCGACGTTCGATTTTTAGCCCGCCGATCGCAGCCTTGCTACCCAAGACGCGGTTCACCTGCGAAATGGCAGCCGCTTCTACGATCGCGTTCAATCCCGCTTTGTCGGCCTCTGACCGCGGTTCGATGAGAACCAGGCGTTGTGTCGCGACCTCGAACCCCAGACCGCCCACATCTTCGGTCGCGCCGTAGCTGAAGCGGATAGGAACAACGGGCTGGTTGTATTCTTCGGGATTGGCGCTGAGTTTCAGCCGCTCACCCCCGATTTGAAACCCCTGATCAACCCATTGTTCAATTGTTTCGAAGGCCTGCGCTAAGGCGCAGGAAGCCGCGGTATCCGCAAGCCCAGCTAGCAGCGTTTCGAAGGGGTCCGCGAAGACGGTTTCCAGCGACAAGTTGCTGTCGATATCAAACACGAACGAGAAGGGCGCGGGGCAGGAGACACCGATGTCGGCCACGCCGCGCACCTCTAGCTGAAGCCCGCCCATATCGCCGCGTCGGATATGGGTTGTCACATCACCGACAATGTCCTGGTCGACCCATAGGGGGGCGATGGCCCTGTCGAGCTCTTCTTCAAAGACGCGCATCGCCTCAGCGTTCAAGGCCTCGCCCAAATCGGAGCCGATTAGCTTTGGGGCCTCCCCGTCCCACAAAAGGGTCAGGACCGGCGTGATCGTGGCTATAGTTTCGCCCGCGCGGCGCAGCGCAAGCTCAAATTGGGCGTGGATCGATAACTCCAATCCTTGACCAGGTTTAGTTTCGGTTGCGTCGCATCCCTGGCTTTGACCCAATCGGACGCAACTGTCGTCAAGCAGAGGTTCGAAAGCGAGTGTCACGTCGTCGCCCAAATCGATGCTGAACGCCAGCGGCGAAAGGATATCCCGAAGCGTGTCCGACCCACGCGCCTCGAAAGTCTCTTGCAGGCTCACTCGATAGGCGGCGAGCACGCGGGCTGGGAAGTCTTCAACCGACGTGCCGTTTGTCCAAACCGGTACCGTAAACGGCTCAAGTGCGATCCCGAAAACCTGCGGACTGGCGCTGAGCGCTATCGTGAGCCCGCCCGTCTCGTTATTGTTTTCCGCAGTCATAACAAACTCGCCGGTGCCGAAGAGCTCTGGCAGGCCCAGACTGGCCAGGGCGGCCCGCGTTTCTTCGCGCCGGAGCGAGAGGTTGCTGCGTTGGCCGATTTCCAGGATCTCGAAGCCATTGGGGCCGCGGGTAAGATCCTTGGCCGTGATCCCAAAGGGGATGTCGACCACAGGCGGGGTGATACTGTTGGTGGCAAAAGAAGCGGCAGCGTCGTTGCCCACGGCAGAGGCGGCCAGCGGGCCCAGCGGCACTACGGCGCGGTAAAAGAGCGTCCCGCTGAGCGTGTCTACCTCGTCCCCTTGCGGCGTCCGGGCGGTGCCTGTGCGTTCCGTCACTAGGACAAAGCCGACCTTTTGGCCGGACGCTGCGACCGGCGTTTCAAGGTCGCGCCCGGTGTGCGCCAATGGGGTGACCGGGTAGGGCCAGGGCCGGGTGCCTTGCGGCGACTGGCCGTTGAGATAGGCCTCCACGTCTCCGCGGCTGTCGATCAGCCGCTTGAGGCGGGGCCCCATGCCCATTCGTTGCAGCAAGATGTCGAAGTCGGCGGACGGCGCGCCGTCGCTAAGGTCGATATCGGCATCGGCTGGCATCATCGGCCCGTCCAAGTCGATCAACAGCGCGCTGGGCGTTGGTCGATCCGGAAAGCCAAGCCGCGCCGGAACGCCATCGGCTTCGACCGCGGCTAGGACCTTGAGCTTGGCACGCATGCGGGCGGTGCCGTCGGCGGCGGCGATCACAGCACGCGCCAGTTGAACCGGTGCATTTCGCGCCGTGGGCGCAGGGGTTTCGGAAGTGCGGTTGATGTAGGCGAGGTGCAACCAAAGCGTGCGAGATTGCGACCGAAAGGTGGTGGCTGCGGCGCTGTCGATGGCGACAAAAGTCGGCGCGCCGGCGCCAAGCGGGACCTGCACCCCGCTTGAATTCGGACCGGTGGGGCGCGGCAGGCCGGACATTAACGCCACGACCGCCTGGTACCGCGCCTCGATCCCCTCGCAAATCTCTTTGTCATGGGTGCCGCCTTCGCCAAGCCGCGGCGGGCCTGTCAGCGCGCCGCCTACCAGGATGTCAAAGAGGTCGGGTAAGGTCCGCCAGTGTTCGCCGCTTGGGTCACTGAGCGTGGCCATCACCGCGATCGCATCGGCCTTGGGCATCGGGGCCGCCGTGATACCCGCCGCAAGCGACACGCAACGGTAGATCTGGTGTGTGGCTTCTTCGCGTAAAAGCGCCGCCAGGGTCAGAGCCAGCTGATCGTGCGTGGAACCAAAAGAGCTGACCTGCGCGGTGTCCAGCGCGTCCAGTTCTGCTTGCGTTGGGTCGCCTTGCCCCTTGGGGGCCTGCCGCACGCGCTTGAGCATATAGAGCTCCATCAGCACTCGGAGCGGCGCCACATGCGGTGGAAGTTCGTCGGTGTGGCTATAATCGAGCTTGCCCTCGGCATCGGTGGGGATGCGCGCGGCTTTCAGATCCTCGACGGCTGCGTTACAGGTGGCCCGGTCGGCATCATCGATCCCAGGGTCGCGACACAAAAGGGCAAGGCGCGCGGGGTCGGCAAGCGCATGCAGCAGCATCGCGTAGGTCGAGCCGATGGAGATGCGGTACCAGTAATTGTCGAAGGTCGGCGCAAACATGGCATAGCGTCTGTCGGCGTTCGGGCGGGGGCCGAGGTGGTGCTGGAAACCCATGAACCGGGGAGAGGTCGTCAAATGTCCGACAACGCTATAGGTCACGCGGTCGAGCCAAGCAGCGCGGTGCGGTGCCCCGCCAGCCTCGAGCGCGGTGCCCATCTTGGCCACCACATCAAGCTTGTCGACAAGCGCAAAGTAACCTGGCTCATCGCGCCGTTGCGCGAGGTCTTGTTCCACCAACCCCTGCTCGAATAGCACCATACGCAGGTCGAACCAGAAGCCTTCGGACAGTTTGCGATCCTCGGTCCCAATCGGTGCCGGGTCCGGCAGGCCTAACCCCACGGACGCCTGGGAATGGCCGTCGAGCGCGCGGTAGACGTTGCGAAGCATCTGCCGGTTATTGACGTATAGCAATAGGTTGATGTCACGCAGCAATGCCCGTGCGTCTGCGTCGGGCACGCGCACGCCGCCCCAGTCGATAGGTCGATCATCATCAGCAACTAGATTGATGACGGTCGTGGCTCCTGTCTCGAAGGCGAGGTCCGCGATCCCGGCGACGAGCAGTGTGTTGATATCGCCGGTCCGCTTCGCCATCCATGCCAGCAGCGATTCATTCAAAATCTTTTCAAAGGTTTCGCCGGTGGCGGGGTAGATCTCAAAGACATCCGCCATGCCCACGGCCATGGCACGGGTCACGTGGGAGGCCGCATCAAAGAAGAGGATTTCCTTGCCTCCGCGACCCTCGAGCGTCTGGGTGAGGTCCCCCAAGAAGCGGTGGGCCCGGTCGTAATAGCGCGACCTCAAGAGGATGTTGGGCAGGCCGTGGGTCTCTCCGGCGACGATCTCGCGCCGCGCCGCGCAGTCGACCACCCAAAGCGCGGCCGGGTCGAAGACCCCGCCAAGCGCCAACTCGATCAGGTCCGGCGTTTTGCGCATGATGTCCCGGATCGAGTCGTCAGGGTCGACGCCTTCGATCTGAGTGGACGTCATCAGCCACAGGGCGAAAGAGGAGAAATAGGACTGCAGAAACTCGAGGTCTGTGCCGGTGCCGGTGATGTCTTCGGGAAAGACAGGCCCACAGGCCGCCGCGCCTCCATCGCTGAGACTGGTCGCGCCATAGGTCCGCCCAAGGTCTAGAGCGTAGACAAGCGGAGATGCGCTGTCGATCGATAGCGGCAGGGCGTTTGCACCGTAGGCCGCCGCGATCAACGGCGCGATGACCGTCTGGGGGGTGCAGGGCTGGGGGTTGCTGGACTGGCAGTCGGTCTGCAACCCGCTGCCGTTCGAGGCAACGAGACGCGACCGAGCCTCGAGAACATCGAACAGGGCACCGCCGCTGAGCGGTACGCGCAGTTCCAGAAGTGTCGGTGTTTCCCAATCGGCGTCGTCGAAAAAGCTGCGCTGCAAAAGCGACTCATAGGGGTCGCCCACTTCAGGAGGCATCATGGCCAGGGCTTGCGAATAGGCAAACATGGAATAGCCTGTGCCCCCCGTTGGCGAGCCAGTGACAAAAAGTGCTGCATCATTGGCTGAGACCGGCGTGGGGACCAACGCCAGATGCGTCATCTGTGTCTTGGTCCCGTCTGGGAAGACGACGGTGGCCGTGCTCCAAAGCGAGCCCGCCTTGATGATCAGCATCCCGGGATGCTTCTGTGCATGCTTTGGCAAGCCAGCAAGCATCTTCCGGAACGCGGCAGAGCGGTCCTCTACCCCGAACTGCTGCAGAATTGCGTTGATCCGGTCCTCAGCGGGGCCTGGGGCGTCCTCTGCTGGTACAGGCCGGTGGGCGGGGGTCAGGTTAATGGTGAGATGGGCAAACGCTTCGGTTGCAAGCGCAAGACCCAGCAAAGCTCCAATGAAAAACGGCCGCAAAGATTAAATCCTAAAAAGACTAATTGGCAAACAGAATAGTTTCAGGCAATCCTTTCCTATGTCCAGATTTTTCTGTTGGGATGAACTTTCTTCCCGCCCATCTGCTGCTATGTTTGCGGGCATAGGTTTAGAGATGAGCATCTGGTGAATATCAAGGTTTTGGGCATTGATCTGGGCAAGACCGTTTGCAGTCGCACCGGCCTGGACGATGCAGGAACGGTCGTGTTTGGGAAGTGCCTCAAGCGACATCGTCTGCTGGACTTTCTGCTTGGGTTCCCGCCCTGCTGTTGCGATGGAGGCCTGCAGCGGCACGGATCGCATCGGAGGCTTTTGTCTAAAGGATTGTCATGAGCCTCGGCTGATGTCATTTCTTTAGTCTAGCCCTAGGTGAATTTTCACAAGAACGAGGACCGTGACGCGAAGGCCATTGCCGAAGCTGCGACGCGCCGGACGATGTCATTTGTTGCTGTCGAATCGGGAGATCAGCTCGATCTTCAGGCCCTGCACCAAGTGCCACAGCGACAGCATCATACCCAGGCTGTTTTGATCAAGCGATTCCAAACCCAATAGGCTATGAGCCACGGATGCCCGACTGCTTCCAACCCAAAACGGACCTTCGCGCAAACGCTGCGAAGGGCCGCTCAGTACCCATTGTGTGAGTTCACTCGCAGCGCGGCGAACGGCGGCAATTCTGCGGACGCGCTTTGGACCCTGCGGCGCAAGTCGAACGGGGAACGGGCTGAGCTACAACACGGCGATTCGGTCACAACAATCGTTGTGACCTGACCGAGAACGGGCCCGAATGGGCGGCAAACGGGCTGGAAACTTGGTATGGCGGGACTGCCCGCGCTGCGGTAATTGTCGACCATGGAAAGAAAATCGCAGAATATCGCACCATGGCGTATGTCTTGCGCACCTATGATGGATGGTAGCGATTTTCAAGTTAATTCAGGTATTTGCAGTGCGTCGTGTGCAGCATATGTTCATGTGTCAATCGCGTGATTTCGTGCCCTAGCGTATATCTGGGTCCTTCCTCTCTTGAGGCTGGAGCGACTGGCATTCCAGATTGGCGAGGCGCGCAGACACGAATCTTCGGACCACAGATTGGTTGCCAACTCGCGAAGGCGTGAAGCCAGTGGGAGGGCAAGGCCCCTCGCGCAGGAAGGCAAATATTGCTTCCGTCACGAACCATTTCAACCAGGAACGCAGCCTCTCCAGCAGACCCCTATTCAAAGCCAACCGCGCCGCTGCTCTTGCCGAGTGGCGCGGTCTCTGTGCGGCATAAAGGACAGCGTCGATGTCCTTGTTGAGACGAGTTCGAAATGGTCTGACACCACCCCGCTACGAGCTCCTCAACGGAGAGATCTTCTATAGCCTGGCCGAGGCGAAGATCGTGATCGAGAGCTGGCGCCGCCATTACAACACCAAGCGCCCGCACTCATCGCTGGGCTATCGGCCCCCGGCACCGGAGGTCATCTCGTGGCCGGCTTCGCCATCCGGAGCCGCTTCGCCGGCCACGCCCGCCGTAGCGCCCAGACCCGTCATGCACTAAGACTGAAACCGGACCACCCGATGGCGGCAGGCCAATTTGATCGCAGGGATCGTCGGAGCGAGCATCCTGATCTGGATCGTGCGCGCGTTTCGAGGACGATCTGACTCGCGGCATTGAGCTTCCCGCAGCCGCAAGGACGCGACCACGACCATTAGCAGAACCATCTAAACACCGAACGCAGTCTCTCTTCCAGGTCCATTTTCAAGCAAAACCGCGCCGCCGCTCTTCTGTGGTTGCCGCCCGTAGAGCAAGAAGTTTCCGACCTTGCTGGCGCGTGATCGAGTGCGGTCTTCTGTAAGGCCTTGAGATGCGGCACTTTCAATAGCCGCGGGCCGGTTCTCTGATTGCGGCCCTGTCAAGCGGAAAGCAGGTCGTCCGTCAGG
>Ga0076930_100632_pt1 | contig 29152 bp, 30 predicted proteins | sample HotLakConsoUCCRE_FD_71149 | JGI IMG/M metagenome (GOLD analysis project Ga0076930, IMG submission 71149) | Hypersaline microbial mat communities from Hot Lake, Washington, USA - Hot Lake Consortium UCC-RE (version 3) (version 3) ...
CCAGGCGGTGACCTGGTCCGGTGGCCGCCATGCGGTGACGCGGGTGCGGGTGATCGAGACCTTCGGCCGCCCCGCTGCCGCGGCGCTGGTCGAATGCCGGCTGGAGACAGGACGCACCCACCAGATCCGCGTCCATATGGCCCATGTCGGCCACGGACTGATCGGCGATCCGGTCTACGGCGGCCGTCGCCGCCTCCCGGCCCGTGCCGTGCCCGCCGAGGGCCGCGCCGCGGCGGAGAGCTTTCCCCGCCAGGCGCTCCACGCCGCAACGCTCGGATTCCGTCACCCCGTTTCGGGGAAGTTCCTGAGGTTCGCCGCGGACTTGCCGCCCGACCTTGGCGGGCTGTCAGAGGCGCTTCGGACGGGGTGATATGCGCAAAGAGGGCTGAAATGACCCTCACATGTGCGAGAGTGCACGAAAATCGATTGGAACTCTTGCCCTGCTCAGGTCATCTTTTCTTAGGAGATGGCCGTTATGCAGGGTTGACCACGCCTGTTACCGCCACCATATCCATGTTAAGCCCATATACATTGGGAGGGGCAGACATGTCGACGTATGCAAATCTTCCGGCGCCCTCGCCGGAGCAGGGCCTGAACCGGTACCTGCAGGAAATCCGACGGTTCCCGATGCTGGAACCCGAGGAGGAATACATGCTGGCGAAACGCTGGGTGGAGGCCGAGGATACCGAGGCCGCGCACAAGCTGGTGACCAGCCACCTGCGGCTCGCCGCGAAGATCGCCATGGGCTATCGCGGCTACGGCCTGCCGCAGGCCGAGGTGATCTCCGAGGCGAACGTGGGCCTTATGCAGGCTGTGAAACGCTTCGACCCCGAAAAGGGCTTTCGCCTCGCCACCTATGCGATGTGGTGGATCCGCGCCTCGATCCAGGAATACATCCTGCGGTCCTGGAGCCTCGTGAAGCTGGGGACGACCTCGGCACAGAAGAAGCTGTTCTTCAACCTGCGCAAGGCCAAGGCCCGCATCGGCGCGCTCGAAGAGGGCGACCTCAGGCCCGAGAACGTCGCGCGGATCGCCCATGACCTCGGAGTGACGGAGCAGGAGGTCGTGTCGATGAACCGGCGCTTGTCCGGTGGCGACGCCTCGCTCAACGCCCAGGTGGGCCGCGAGGACGATGGCACGGCCCAGTGGCAGGACTGGCTCGAAGACGAGGACGCCGATCAGGCCACCGCCTATGAGGAGCGCGACGAGCTTGAATCGCGGCGCGAGTTGCTGGCGGCGGCGATGGATGTGCTCAACGACCGGGAAAAGGACATCCTCGTGCAGCGCCGCCTGAAGGACGAGGTCGTCACGCTGGAGGAGCTCTCCGGCCGGTACGACGTCAGCCGGGAGCGGATCCGCCAGATCGAGGTGCGCGCCTTCGAGAAGCTGCAGAAGCGGATGCAGGAACTGGCCCGGCAAAAGGGCATGCTTGCCACGGCATGATCCCGACTGGCAGGGGAGAGGCATGCGCCCGAAGGGGTCGCCCCTCGGGCGCTTGAATGGGAACGTCCGGTGCCTGGCCCCGCCCCGATCCGGCAACCGCGCCGCAGGGTCCCGGGGTGTCGGATTCGACCCGGTTTCCGATGGACGAGTGCCGCGCGGGCCTTGCCAAGGGGGCTGTGCTTCGGTCTGCTGCGCCGCGTGGGAGGAGTTTGCAGATGACCGATACGATCCGATGGGGTGTCCTTGGGGCGGCGAATTTCGCGCGGCAGCATATGGCTCCCGCGATCCATGGCGCGCGGGGGGCGGAACTTTCTGCGCTGGCCACCTCGTCTGAGGAGAAGGCCGCGCCGTTCCGCGCCTTTGCGCCGGGGCTGAGGGTGCATGGCACCTATGAGGCGCTGCTCGCCGATCCGGAGATCGACGCGATCTATGTGCCGCTGCCGAACCACCTGCATTGCGAATGGGCGCTGAAGGCGCTGGAGGCGGGCAAGCATGTGCTCGTCGAAAAACCGATGGGGCTGAAGGCCACCGATCTCGACCCCGTCATCGCGGCGCGGGACCGGACGGGGCTGCTGGCCGCCGAGGCCTTCATGATCGTGCATCATCCGCAGTTCCAGCGCGCGCGGGAGCTGGTACAGGGCGGTGCCATCGGGGCGCTGGTGCAGGTCGATTGCGTGTTTTCCTTCATGAACCGCGACGGCGGCAATATCCGCAATCGGCCCGAGACGGGCGGCGGCGCCATGGGCGACATCGGGGTCTATGCGCTGGGGTCCGCGCGCTTCGTCACGGGGGCGGAGCCCGAGGCGGTGGATCACGCCCATGTCGTGCGGGAGAACGGCGTCGACGTGACCGCGCGGATCGCGGCGCGGTTCCCGGGGTTCCTCTATTCCGGCACGGTCTCCATGCGGGCGTTTCCGCGGCAATATGTGGCCTTCCATGGCGAGGAGGGCGTGCTGACCCTGACCTGCCCCTTCAACGCGGGTGTCTTCGATCAGGCGGCGCTGCGGCTGGAACGCGAGGCCGGGCGGGTGGAGATCGAACGCTGGCCCGGGGTGAACCAGTATGTGCTGCAGGTGGAGGCATTCGGCCGGTCGGTGCGCGACGGCGTGCCTTATGATTGCCCGCTGGAGTTCAGCCGCGGGACCCAGGCGATGACCGACATGGTCTTCGCCGCGGCCGACGGGTAACCTGTCGCACATGGAGAGGGACGACGAGCAGAAGGCCATGGGCCGGATCACCGGGGAGCAGGTGGAGCCCGAGGGGCGCGAGGGCCTGCTGATGCGGCTCGTCTACATGATCCTGATCGGGATCATGCTGTCCTTCGCGGGCACCGCGCTCACGGTGATGGCGCTGGTTCAGTTCATTCTCATGCTTATCAACCGCGGCGCACCGAACGAGCGGCTCGCCGAACTGGGGACGGATCTGGGCATCTGGATGGCCAAGGCCGCCCGCTACCAGACGGCGGCGAGCGACGTGAAACCCTGGCCCTGGACGGAGCTTGACTGAGGTTCAGTCCTCCATTTGCTCCAGTTCGTCGATGAAGCCCTCGATCATGCCGAGGCCCTTGTCCCAGAAGGCGGGATCGGCGGCATCGAGGCCGAAGGGCGCCAGAAGCTCCTTGTGGTGCATGGAGCCGCCGGCGCGCAGCATGGCGAAATACTTGTCGTGGAACCCCTCGGGCGCGTCGCGATAGACGGCGTAGAGCGCGTTCACCAGCCCGTCGCCGAAGGCATAGGCGTAGACGTAGAAGGGCGAGTGCACGAAGTGCGGGATATAGGCCCAGAAGCTTTCGTAGCCCGGGGCGAAGTCGAAGACGGGACCAAGGCTTTCGGCCTGCACCGACATCCAGAGCGCATCGATGTCGTCGGGGGTCAGTTCGCCGGCGCGGCGGGCCTCGTGGAGTTTGCACTCGAAATCGTAGAAGGCGATCTGCCGGACGACGGTGTTGATCATGTCCTCGACCTTGCCGGCCAGGAGGACCTTGCGTTCTGTCTGCGAGGGCGCCTCGGAGAGCAGTTTCTGGAATGTGAGCATCTCGCCGAAGACGGAGGCGGTTTCCGCCAGCGTCAGGGGGGTAGAGGCCAGAAGCTCGCCCTGACCGGCGGCGAGGACCTGGTGCACGCCGTGGCCCAGTTCATGGGCGAGGGTCATAACGTCGCGCGGTTTTCCGAGGTAGTTCAGCATCACATAGGGATGCGCCTCGGTCACCGTGGGATGGGCGAAGGCGCCGGGGGCCTTTCCGGGCTTTACCGCGGCGTCGATCCAGCCCTTTGAAAAGAAGGGCTCGGCGAGGTCGGCCATGCGCGGATCGAAGGCGGAATACGCGTTCATGACGGTGTCGCGCGCCTCGGGCCAGGCGATGGTGCGGTCGCTGTCCATGGGCAGCGGCGCGTTGCGGTCCCAGACCTGAAGGCGGTCAAGGCCGAGCCAGCGGGCCTTCAGCGCATAGTAGCGGTGTGAGAGGCGCGGGTAGGCGGCAACGACGGCGTTGCGCAGGGCCTCCACCACCTCGGGCTCGACATGGTTCGACAGGTGGCGGCCGGTCTGGGGCGCGGGCATGCCGCGCCAGCGGTCCTCGATCTCCTTTTCCTTGGCCAGCGTGTTGTGGACGCGGGCGAAGGTGCGCAGGTTGTCCTTGAAGACCCCCGACAGCGCCTCGAACCCCGCCTCTCGGCGGCTGCGGTCGGTGTCCTGCAGGAGATTGAGCGTGGCCTCAATGCCGAGGTCATCGCCGTCCACGGGGAAGGTGAGCCCGGCGATGGTCTCGTCGAAGAGCTTGTTCCATGCGGAGGCGCCGACGGTGGACTGGTCGTGGAGGAACTTCTCCAGCTCGTCCGACAGTTGATAGGGGCGCATGGCGCGCAGCCGCTCGAACACGGGCCTGTAGCGGGCGAGGTCCGAGTTGGCCTGCCAGAGCGCGGCGACATGGTCGTCCGACAGGCGATTGAACTCGAGCGACCAGAACACGAGCGGCGTGGTGAAGGTGGTGATGCGGTCCTGGCAGTCGGAGAGGAACTTCGCCCGGGAGGAGTCGGTGGTCTGCTGGTAGTAACGCAGGCCGGCGTAGGACATCAGGCGGCCGGCGACGACATCGATCCTCTCGTAGCGCAGCACGGCCTCCAGCATGGCTGTGGCGTCGAGATCCGCGAGCTTGCCCTCGTAGTCGCGGGCGAAATCGGCGCAGGAGGATTCGAGCGAGTCGAGATCGCGCTTCACCTCGGGCGCGTCGGGGGCGGTGTAGAGATCCGTCAGGTCCCATTCGGGCAGGTTGCCGAGGTCGGGGCCTTTCGCGTGGTTCTCTGTGTCGAAGACGGGCGTCGGGGTCATGGTCACCTCAATGGGGAAGGTCGCGGCCGTCCCAGGTCTGGAAACAGCCGGTGGTCTGAAGGGTCAGCGCGTCGAAGCGGTCCAGAAGGCCGCGCGCCGCCTCTTCGGGCGAGATGTCGGCGCCGGTTCCACCCATGTCGGTGCGGACCCAGCCCGGGTGATAGGCGCCCACGGCGATGCCGCGCGGGGCGAGGTCGATGGCGAGATTGCGCGCGAGGTTGGCGCTGGCGGCCTTCGAGGCGCGGTAGGCATAGCTGCCGCCGGAGGTGGAGGCGGACGAGCCCATGCGGGACGAGAGGATCGCTACCTTGCCGCCCGCGGCCTCGAGCCTTGGGAGAGCGGCGGCGATGCACAGGAAGGTGCCGGTGACGTTGACGGCGAAAGTCTCCGCCCAGTCTTCTGCGGTATAGTCCTCGAGGTCCTGACCCCTGTCGACGAAGACGCCCGCATTGCACACGAGCAGGTCGAGAGGCGCGTCGGTCGCGGTCAGGACTCTCTTGACGGCCTCGGGATCGCGCAGGTCGAGGGGCAGCAGCCCTCCGGCGCCCGAGGTAGAGGTTCCCGCAACCTCTACCCCCCGGCCCGCAAGTTCCCGCACGAGCGCCGCGCCGATGCCACGGCTCGCGCCGGTGACCAGCGCGCGGATCACTGGGTCGACCGGCGGGACAGGAAGGGCAGGGGAATGACCGGGATGCCGTCCTCGAGTAGCTTCTTCGCCTCGCCCAGCTTCGCCTCGCCGTGGATCTGGCGCCTCGGCGTCTCGCCCTCGTGCATCAGGCGGGCCTCCTCGGCGAAGCGGTCGCCGACGTAGGTGCTGTCGGTCTCGATCTTGCGCCGAAGTTCCGCGAGGGCCTGCTCCGCCGGGCTTGCCGGCTGACTGAGCGGCCGCGTCGGCGGTTTCGCCTCGGGCGAGACACTGGGGCTCATCAGGTCCTTCGCCACCTCGTCTCCGCCGCAGACCGAGCACGCGACATGCCCCGCATCCGCCAGCCGGTCATAGGCCGAGGCGGATTGGAACCAGCTCTCGAAGCGGTGGCCTCGGGCGCATTTGAGGGCATATCGGATCATCGTGGCCAGCGGTTTCGATTGCGGTCCACCATAGTTAGCCGCTGATCCGCGGGATGCAACGGGGCGGCTCAGCGCGGCAGGCTGCGCGGGTCGAAACGGCGGACGATATGCGCAAGTTCGGGTTCGTCGAGCCGGGCGGCGGCCTTCTTCGGCGACAGCCACTTGCGCTTGCGCTCGGAGCGTTCGGGGAAGCTCGAGGAACTGGCGGCGACCTGCATGCCGTAGAGAATGGCGATGATCGGGAACTCCGCCGTTTCGAACCGCTTGCGCGTCGCGTAGATCCCGATGGGCCGGGGCGAGACGCGACCCTTGAGCCCCGCCTCTTCCCAGGCCTCGATGGAGGCGGCTTCCGCCGGGCTGAGATCGTCCATGGGCCATCCCTTGGGGATGATCCACCGACCGGTTCCTCGCGATGTCACGAGACAGACGCGCACCTTGCCCTTGTCGAGACGCCAGGGCAGCACCGCGAACTGAGTCCGCGCCTCTGTTTTCTCGGCGCGCTGCAGCCTCAGGGGGCGGGACAGGCTGCTGTGCAGTGACATCGGTCTCCTTGTCTGTCGGCGGGTCCGGGATAGTTCCGACACTGTAATGCTCTCTGAAGAGGTAACAATTGGTTTCTCGCCCTTGCAGGACAATACTTGGTGGCCGGGTGGGCAAGCCACCACTTAATGCGCGGCGGCCTGCCGTGTTCCGGCCGTCGTCGGAGACCCCGGTTGCCCGCTGAGATGGCGGGGCCGCTCTACCTCGGGTCCGAGATCTACCGGCATTCGTCCTACGGAGCGTGGCATCCGCTGCGCATCCCGCGGGTTTCGACGGTCACTGATCTTGCCCGTGCCCTAGGCTGGCTGCCGCCGGAAAGGTTCGTGCAATCGCCGCGGGCGAAGCCGACGGCGCTCCATGCCTTTCACCGGCCCGACTACGTAGCGGCCCTTGTGGAGGCGGAACGGACCCAGAGCGCGACGGCGGAGGTGCGCGAGCGATACGCCTTGGGGACCACGGCAAACCCGGTCTACCCCGAGATGTACCGCAGGCCGGCGACGGCGGTGGGCGGCTCGATCCTCGCGGGCGAACTCGTGGCGCAGGGTGGCATCGTCTACAACCCGGCGGGCGGGACGCATCACGGGATGCCGGGCCGCGCGAACGGGTTCTGCTATCTCAACGATCCGGTCTTCGCGATCCTGTCGCTGCGCCGGAACGGGGCGAAACGGGTGGTCTATGTCGATATCGACGCGCATCATTGCGACGGGGTGGAGGCGGCCTTTGCCGACGAGCCGGACGTCGCGCTGGTGTCCGTGCACGAGGAGAACCGCTGGCCCCGGACCGGCGCGCTCGCGGACCGGGGCAGGGGGCAGGTCTGGAACCTGCCAGTGCCGCGCGGCATGGGCGACGGCGAGATGGCGCTGATCCGCGACCGACTGATCCTGCCGGTGATCGCCGCACACAGGCCGGACGCCATCGTGCTGCAATGCGCGGCCGATGCGGTGAAGGAGGACCCGCAGTCACGGCTGGAGCTGTCGAACAATGCGCATTTCGCAGTCGTGCGGGCCGTGATGGGGATGGCGCCGCGGCTGATCGTGCTGGGCGGCGGCGGCTACAATCCGTGGACGGTGGGCCGCCTCTGGTGCGGGGTTTGGGGCGTGCTGACGGGGCAGGCCCTGCCGGACCGGCTGCCCGAGGCGGCGCAGGGGGTCCTGCGGGCGCTCCGGTGGCACGGGCCGCGGCGCGAGATACTGCCCGAGGCCCATTGGCTGGAGACCCTGCGGGATCCGCCGCGGCCCGGGACCGTGCGGGAAGTGGTGCGGGAGCGGGTGGAGGCTCTCGAGGTGCGGCTCAGCGTCTGGGTCTGAGCGCCGAGTCGATCGCGTCGAGCACCTCCCGCGCATCCTCGGGATGCAGGACCGCGCGCGCGCGGTCCGGGAGGGGAGACCCCGAAACATGGGTGAGCCAGCCTTTGGCGAGGCTCTCCGCTCCGGTGACCCGTGCGGCGCCGTCATGGCCGAGGCGGGCATAGGCCTCTGCGAAATTGGCGGTATCGGGGCCATGAAGGATTGCGCATCCGTCCGCGGCAGGCTCGTAGGGTGTATGGCCCCCGTGGCCGGAGAGCGAGCCGCCGATGAGCGCCGCACCCGCGAGACGGTACCATGTCGCCATTTCGCCCATCGTGTCGGCGAGGTAGACCGGCCGGTCGGGCGGATCGCCCGTCGAGCGCCGCGCCACAGGCAGGCCGCGCGCGCCTGCGAGGGCCGTGATCTCGTCGGCGCGACGGGGATGGCGCGGGGCGATGATGAGCTTGAGCTCGGCGCGCCGGGCCCGGGCAAGGAGGAAGGCGTCGAGGGCGATTTCCTCTTCGGGCGCATGGGTGGAGGCGGCGAGAAGCGTGCTGTCCTTCGGAAAGGCGCGGGAGAGAGCCGGGTCGGGGGGGGCGCTGTGGGAGCGGTAGAGGGACTTGAGCTGGACCGGCGGCAGGAGGCGTGCCTGCGCGAGGCCGAGATCGTGGAACCGTTCGGCGCTGAGGGCGTCCTGTGGCGCGACCAGCGTGAGGCGGTCCATCATGGTGCGGGCGAGCGGCAGGCGCTTGCGCCAGCGGGCATGACTTCGTTCCGACAGGCGCGCGCCGGCGAGGATCACCGGAAGGCCGCGCGCCGAGGCAAGGGCGATCCGGTTCGGCCAGAGCTCGCTTTCGACAAGGATCAGGGCGGAGACATGCCGGAGGGGCCGCGCGAGAGAGAGGCGCAGGTCGAACGGTGCGATGCGCGCGCTGATGCGCGGATCGGACCAGCCGCGGGCTGCCTCGCGGCCGGTGAGCGTGTTGGCGGTCACGAGGAAGTGGCGGTTGGGGTCGGCCTCCGTGAGGCGGCTCAACAGGGACCGCGCCGAGGCCAGTTCGCCGTTCGAGGCGCCATGGAGCCAGATCGCGCCGGGGGCCGCGGGCGGGCCGGTCAGCCGGTCGGAGAGCGCCTCGAGGTCCTCCTGCCCGGTGGCCGTGCGGTAGAGCGCGACGCCGGCGAGCGCAGGGGCGAGGGCCGTCAGGAGGGCGCGGTAGACGAACATGGCCTTGTCCCGGGGGCGAAGGGGTGTCGGGCGGGAGCCCCTGTCAGGCTCGGGCGCGCCGGTCCCAGGGTCCGGCATGGCGCGCGTCAGTCGAAATCCTGGCTCGACAGGATACGGTGGATTTCGCGGCGGACGAGCTTGCGGACATTGCGCGTGATCCGTTCGCCGAGCGCGCCCTGCAGTTCCTCGCGGACGATCTGGCCCACGAGGTCGCGCAGCGCCTCCTCGTCGATCACGCTTTCATCCTCGAGATAGGCGGCGAGATCGGCGTCGTCGTCGAGATCGGGACGGGCGGCGATGTGCGAGTCCTGAGGCGCGGGCTGCGGCTCGGGCTCGCGCGGCGGCGCGGAGCCCGGATAGACCCGGAAGCGCGGCATGTTGTTCGACTGGGGCGGGGCGTCCGTCGTCTGCGGTTCGGAGCTGTCGCGCTCCGCGGGGGCGGCAGGCTCTGCCGCGGGGGGCCGGTCCAGTGGCCTGAAGGTTTCCTCGGGGTCGAGATCGCCGGTCACGACCAGATGCAGCCGACCCGAGCCGTGGGAGGCGAACCCGGTGTCGGTGTCGTCCGCCTCGAAATCCTGACCGGAGAATGTCACCGCAGCCTCCAGTTCGGCTATCGTGGCCTCGAGGCTCGACCGGCGGGCGGCTTCGTCCCGCGGTTCGGGCGCATGGGGTGGGACCGGGGGCCCGTGATCCTGCGCCTCGGTAACGGGTCGGGTCGGTTCGACGGCGGAGCGGGAGGACTGCCACATGGCCGATGCCTCCGTCTCTACCGGCTCTTCGATATCGTCCGGCTCCGGGGCGTGAGGAACGTTTCGGCGGCTGTCCCCGACCGCGTCGGCTGTCGGTTCGTCTTCGCCGCCTGCGATGGGGTCCTCCGGTTCCGGGGAGTCTGGTTGCCACTCGGCGGCGTCGGCGGGTTCTCCCTCGACGTCTTCCCATTCGAGGGCCTGATCGGCGGTCTCGTCCTCCGGGGGCCCGGGCGGTCGAGAGTATGCGCGGTCGTGCGCGGAGAGGGGAAGGGTGGTGGCCATGGCCAGTTCGAGAAGGCGATCGACATCCGCCTCCTCTCCGGTTTGGGGCGCATCGTCCTGCGGGGCGGGGCCCCGGGCCTCGGCATCGTCTGCGACCTCTGCGATGTCCTCGAAATTCTGCGTGGTCGCTTCAGGCTCCGGCTCGGGCCGAGCCGACTCTCCGGCTGCGACCTTTGCGGGCTCCTCGAAATCAGGCGTCGTCGCTTCAGGCTCGGGTTCCGGACGAGCGGCCTCTTCCTCGCGCGGCTCATTGTCCCGGTGTCCGGTCCCGCCCGCGTCGAGCGGGTCATGGGAAGAATCGACCCGCAAGGCAGGGGTGAGAACGAGCCGGTCCTGCCGATGCTGCGCACGACGTGCGGATACAGGCGCCACCGGATCCTCCGCCGCGATCAGCAGGCGGATGGATTCGAGGACGTCCTCGATCTCGACGTTCGTCACCGGATCAGACATGCGATTCCTGCTTTTGCCTCAGGAGACAGCGTAGACGCACCTCTCTCCCCGGGCAACAGATACGGAGAATCCGCCAGATTTTGCGGCGGGTTGCGGCACCGTGGCCGCGGGACGGCGCTAATCTCCGATCGCCCGCAGTACCCTGTCGAGCGCCCGTCCCCGGTCGGACATCCCGAGCGGCGCATCCTCCACGAGGGTGTAATAGGCGGCGGGATCGTAGACCTGAACGCCGAGGTTGAGGGAGCCGACGGTGAGCAGTCCCATGGAGGCGAGCACCCGGTAGCTTGCCAGCGCCTGGTCGATCTGGGACGAGATGCGGTTCGCGCGGGCGTCGAGGAGATCCTGTTCCGCGTCCAGCACTTCGAGCGTGGTGCGCGCGCCGAGACGGGCTTCCTCGCGGACCCCGTCGAAGGCGACGGAGGCCGCGCGGACCTCGCGTTCCGATGCGTCGAGGCTGGCCCGGGCCACGGCGAGAAGCGCGTAGGCGTTGCCGACCTGCTGCTGGATCTGCAGGCCCGTGATGTGGAGGCCCGCCCGGGCGGCATCTCTCTGCGCCATCGCCCTGCGAATGGTGGCGGCGAGCCGCCCGCCCTGGGAGATCGGGCCGGAGATGCCCAGCGTCACGCTCTGGCTGCTGTCGAAATCGTCGTCGAAGGCGACGCGGCCGGATAGGTTCACCGTGGGTTTGAGCGCGGCCTCGGCCCGGCGGATGCCGAGCTCCGCTGCGGTCACGTTGTGACGCGCGGCGAGGACGGACGGATGATTGCGCACGGCGAAGTCCTTCGCCGCGTCGACGCCAAGGTCGAGCGGGGCGGGGGCCACCTCCACGAGGTTGCCGGGAGCCATGCCGACGGCGGCGCGGTATTCCTCCACGGCCTGGGCCAGATCGCCCTGGGCCGAGGCGAGGGCAGAGCGCGCCGAGGCGAGACGGGCTTCGGCGAGGCTGACATCGGTGCGCGTCACCTCGCCCACCTCGAAGCGGTCCTCCGCAGCGCGCAGTTCCTGGGTGATCAGCCGCACGTTGTTCTCGCGCAGCTGGATGAAGGCGAAGGCCCGGCGGATCGCCAGATGCGCCTCGATGGCGCGCAACAGCACGTCCTGCTCGATCGCGACCAGCTCCTGACGGGTCGACAGGACAGTTTCCTTCTGCGTCTCGATGGCAAGATCGGTTGCGCCGAAATCGTAGATCAGAAGCTCCGCGGAGATCTGAAGGTTGGTCACGATCACGTCGGTCTGCCGCGGATTGGACTGATCCTGCGGGCGAGGATCGGAGACCGTGGCCCCTGCCGACCATGTCAGGATCGGCGCGAGCGCCGCAGCGGCGATGGCGACATCCTCGTCTGCGGCGCGCAGGAGCGCACGGTTCTGTTCGAGCAGGCCCGAATTCTCGTAGGCCGCCACGAGCGTGTCGGCGAGCGTGGTGGCCCCGACCGGCGCCGAGAGACAGGCGCCGGCGCAAAGCGCCGCGAGTGTCCGTCTGATCGTTTTCATCGCGTCACTCCCGGAGCCAGGTCCACATCACGAATTCAGAAAGCAAAGGTCTCTTGACGTTCGAACCCGGCGAGCACCGGAGCCGCTGCATTGAAGGCATAGCGCCAGGTTACGGAGCCGTCGATATTGTAGCCGATGCGCACGGTTCCCAGCCCGCCTTCCATGAAGAGGGCGGCGATGCGTCCGCCCTCCTTCAGCTGGTCGGTGAGCGTGTCGGGCACGGTTTCCGCACCGCCCTCGAGTAGGATCACGTCGTAGGGCGCGCTGTCGCGCCAGCCTTCGACGAGCGGACCTTCGACCACCCCGGCGTTGTCGATCCCGCGCTCCGACAGCAGCCCCTGTGCCTCGGCGGCACGATCGGCATTGTCCTCCACACCCACCACGAACTCGGCGAGCCGCGTCAGCACCGCGGTGGAATAGCCATATCCGCACCCGATATCGAGAACGAGGTCCGTCGGGCCGATGTCGAGTGCGTCGAGCATCTTGGCGAAGGTGCGCGGCTCGAGCAGCACGCGCCCGCCGCCGAGGTCGAGGTTCTCTCCGACATAGGCCGCCTCGCGCAGGTTGTCGGGCACGAAAAGCTCCCTCGGGACGGTCAGCATGGCCGCGATTATGGGAAACTTCGTGACATCGGACGGTCGGACCTGGGTGTCGACCATGGCGGTCCGGCGTTTGTCATAATCGGCCACGACGGTCACGTCTCCGGCTGTGGTTACAGGACTGGGTGATTCGGTGATGCCATAGCGGCCCTGACCGGGCAACTGACGATTGACAGATCCCGCGCCCTTGCGGCGGAAGCGGCACTCGGCTAAGCGGATGTGGCTCTGGCGAGTTGGCGGAGTGGTTACGCAGCGGATTGCAAATCCGTGCACACCGGTTCGATTCCGGTACTCGCCTCCATGCTTTTCAAAGGGTTGCGCGGCGTTTGGCGTGCGGCCAGCCTGGAGTTTGCAGTCGCGTTTACGCGGTTCGATTATATCGGTCCTGCCCCGGAGGATGCGGGGGCACGGCTCGTCTTGACGATTTTCGCGGATCGGCGCCCTCGAAGCGTCCCGCGCCTTGATGACGGAAGGTTCCTTGGCCGCACCTCGGATCGTCATGGTTCTGCTCGTCCGGGACGAGGCCGATGTCATCGCGGACAACCTGCGCTGGCATCTCGGGCAGGGCGTGGACCATGTCATCGCGATGGACAACGGGTCGGTAGACGGCACCACCGGGATCCTTGAGGACTTCGCCGCCACGGGCGCACTGACCTTGCTCCATCAGCCTTCGGATGCCTTCCTTCAGGAGCGCTGGGCGAGCGAGATGGCGCGGATCGCGCGGGACAGGCAGGGTGCCGACTGGGTGCTGCCGCTCGATGCGGACGAGTTCTGGACGGTGCCCGCCGGGCAGACGCTGCGGGACATCGTGGCGCGGTTCGACCGGGGCGCCGACATGGTGCGGTGCGACCGGCGCAACCTGATGGCCGCGCGCGAGGATCTCGAGACCCTGCCGTGGTACGAGGCGCTCGTCTGGCATGCCGATCCGCCCGTGCCGCTGCCTCCCGGACGGAAGGACGATCCGGGGCCGCTCGATCCGCCTTTGCTCTATTGCCGGTTGCCTCCGAAAGTCGCGGTGAATGTCGCCCGGTTCGAAAGGTTCCTGCCGGGCAACCATGATGCGGTGTTTGCGGGCGATCCCGTGGTGAGGGCCTCGGAGGAGATCGTCATCTACCACGCGATGATCCGTGACCGGGCCGAGTTCCTGAGATCGAATGCCCGGGTCGCCGAGGCGCGGGAGAGGGACCCGAAGGTGGAGCCCAGCACATCGTGGAAATCCCGGCGCTGGTGGCGCATGGACCCGGACGCCGCCTATGCCGAGGCGCTGCCCGACGCGGCGCGGCTGCGGGCGGATGTCGAGGCGGGGCGGGTCCGGCGCGACACACGGTTGCGCGATCTCATCGTCGCGGGCCGTAGCGCGGGGCGCGGAACGGCTGAGGCCAGCGATGGGGATGTGGCCGGATAGGGCTGCAGGGTGGAGTGGAGCGGATGACGGTGACGCCTGAGGATGACGGGGTGCGGGAACGGCGGCTTGCGGCGCTGAAGGAGGAGATCGCGGCGCGAACCGGCGAACTGGAGGCGTCCGAGACGAAGCGGCGGGAGCTGGAGGCGGACCTCGCGGAGGCCCGGGCCGGGCAACTGCGGGCGGAAAGCGAACTCCGGGTGGCCCGGGCGGCGCGGCTGCGGCTGGAGACGGATATCGCGGAGGCGCGCGCCGAGCTGGAGCAGCTTGGCGCGGCCCTGATCGAGGCCGAGGCGGCGCGGGGCGAGCTGGTCCGGCGGTTCGGGGAGGTGATGTCGAGCACCAGCTGGCGGGTGACCGCGCCCCTGCGCAAGGTCGTGGGCAGGATGCGCCGGGATCCGGGCAAGGCGGAGGAGCGCGGGCAGTGAGCCCGCGCCGCAGGATCAGACGAGTGCGGGCGCGGCCATGAAGGCGCGGGCGTTCTCGATGATGCGGAGCCCTGTTTCCGACAGCTGACCCGACTCGCGGATCACGCCGTCGCCCGCCGCGAAGTTGCGGCGATCGGCGGCAGCGGCTTCCTCGGCGGCGATGCGCTCCTCCGGGGTGAGGACGCCCGATGCGGCGAGCCGCTCCATCGCCCAGGTCATTCGGGCAGAGACGAAGGTCGCGTGATAGATGCCGTCCATCGGCCGGGGATCGGCCCGGAGTGGCGACTTGTATCGTTCCTCGTCGGAATTGAGCGTCAGGGGCTCGTGCACCGTGAGGCCGAAGAGCAGCGAGTGACCGGCCTCGTGGGCGAGCACCTCGGCCACGGCGACAGGCGTCTTGTGGAAGGTCGGGTTGAGCAGCAGCAGGCCCCAGAACTGGTAGTGGGATGCGCCGTCGAACTGCATCGTGGCGCCTTCGGGGGCCTGGGCGAGAAGGACTACCCGAACCAGTTGCCGGATTTCGGCGTGGAGATCGGGTGTCCCGCGTTCGAGCAGGTCGAGGCCCCGGGTCAGACGCTCGGCGAATTCGGCGCGCATCTCTTCGGGGATGGGTGCGAAGTTGCGGGCCTCGTCACCCATGCGCGTGTCGAACCAATGGTCGATCCGCGCGGCCTCGTCGGAGCCGCGGGCGAGGACTGGCATGTCTTTCGGGCGGGGCTCGATCGCGGCGATCAACTCTGCGATCTCGGTTGCGCGGTCGAGGTCTCCGGCTGTGGCCTGCTCGACGAGTTCATAATAGGCGCCGAAGGCCTCGGGCGGCAGCCTGTCCCCGGATCCGATCCGGTCGACGGCCCGGTTCAGCGGGCCGCAGAGTGCGGGAACATGCGCTGCAGCTTCGGCGACATGGCCGAGGCTGCCTGCGAGTTCGTCATGCATCCGGTCATCGAGCCGGGCTGCCCGCGCCCCGCTCGGTGCGAAGACGAGGAGATCGTTGTCCGTCATGCCGGGAGCGCGGGCACCTCTTCGCCCTTCCGGCCTTCCTTGTTGCCAATCTTGGCGCCTGCGGCGCCGTCGATGCGGAAGCCGAGAAGCTTCGAATGGTCGAGGGTCAGTCCGGTCATTGGGTTACCTTTCGATGGATCCGTTGTCGCCGCCCTTGATCCCGTCCTTGTTGCCGATCTTGGCACCTGCGGCGCCGTCGATGCGGAAGCCGAGCAGCTTCGAATGGTCGAGGGTCAGTCCGGTCATTGGGTTACCTTTCGATGGGTCCGTTGTCGCCGCCCTTGATCCCGGGCTTGCTGCCGATCTTGACGCCTGCGGCGCTGTCGATCCGGAAGCCGAGAAGCCGGGTATGATCGAGGTTGAGTTTGGTCATGGTGTCTCCGTGCACGAGTAGGTCTGCGTTTCCACAGCGAACAGGATCAAGCGTTTTCGCTCAGCGGTTCGCCCTTGATACCCATAGCAATCCCCTTGTTGCCCATCTTGAGACCGGTCGAGGTCGCTTCGGTGCCGCCCATCTTCAGGCCGGTCGAGGCCACTTCGGCCGTTCCCTCGAGACGGAAGCCCAGAAGTCTTGAGAAGTCGAGTTTCGTGAGTTCCATGGTGGATGTCCTCGATACGATCAAAGAGATAAGGGGTGCCGCCAGAACTCACCGCCGGGAGCGACCAACACCAAAGGAAGCAGCGATCCGGTAGATCAGGCTATCGTCAAGCCTGACCCTCCGATTGCAAGTCCGGGGATAGGGTGATGATCACACCTTTGTCGCCCTTCTTCAGGCCCGTGGTCTCGGCGCCCGCCGTGTCCTGCAGGCGAAAGCCGAGCAGCTTGGTGTTGTCCAGCTTCATGGGATTCATCTGTCGTCTCCAGTCTTTTCGTAGACCCGCCTGTCAGGGACAACTGTCCGTGCTGTGCGGGTCGGGATCAGCTCGTCCCACAGGGCGCGCGGCGATCCGCGCGGTCAGCATGGGCGTCAGCCAGGATCAGTTGATCGTCTGGGTCAGGTCCTTGACAACGGTCTGGCCCTTGCCGCCGACCTTCGCCTCGGTCGCAGCAAGGCTCGCGAGACGGAAGCCGAGAAGTTTGCTGGTGTCGAGATTAACAATTTTCATTGGATAATCCTCGCAGTTATACCGGTGCCGTGATGAAGCCCATGATCCTCGCTCCCGTCAAGCGCCGCGTGATCCATTTCGTGACACTGCGCGAACACGGATACACCTTTGCGTATGTCATTGAGGCGCTGGAAGCCCGCGGCGTTCATGCGGTCCACGTGCCCTGGGACACGGTGTTCGCGAGCGACACGCTCGCCCACGGGACCTGGGTGCTGACGGATTTCGAGCGGCTGCCGCCGAGCGCACTGGTGGCTGCCGGCAAGGTCTGCCGTACGCTCAAGGCCGCCGGGTGCCGTGTGCTCAACGATCCGGCGCGCTGGCTGCCGCGGGCGGACCTGATGCGCGCGCTGGAGGTGGAGGGGGTGAACACCTTCAGATGCTGGCGCCCGGCGGCGCAGGACTGGCCTGACCGCTGGCCCGTCTTCCTGCGGCGCGCGAGCGGCCATACCGGGCCGGCGAGCGACCTGCTGCGGAGCCTTGACGAGGCCCGGGCGGCGCTGGAGGCGGCGCTGGACGAGGGCCTGCCGATCTCGGACCTGATCTTCGTCGAATACGCGGCCGAGCCGGTGCCGGACCGGAGGTACTTCCGCAAGTCCGCCGCCTTTCGCGCGGGTGCGCAGGTGCTCCGGGCGATTTCGGTGCATGGGGACGACTGGCTGCTCAAGCGCGGCACGTCCGAGCATGCGACCGAGGCGGACTATGCCGAGGAACGGGCCGAGATGGACGCCTATCCGCATGAGGATTTCGTCTGGAAGGTCTTCGAGATCGCCGGGCTCGAGTTCGGCCGCGTGGATTTCGGCCTGCGCGCGGGGCGCTTCGAGGTCTGGGAGGTGAACACGGCGCCGACCGTGCGTCCGCCCTACGAGCACGCGAACCCGGACCGCACCGAGACCGTCCGCCTCGCCTTCGAGGGTCTGGTCACGGCGCTTCACGGCCTCGCCCGCACGCCCGGGGACCCGGTGTCCATCGCCGAAACCTTTCGCAAGCATCGTTTGGGGGGCACCGGGCTGACGATGCTGTATCACCAGTGACGCGGGTTCCCGCATCGGCCGCCTGCCTCGGGCTGCACGGGCCTGCCGGGCCGGAGGTCGGTCAACGGACCACGACCGTCCTTTTTTTGCGCGCGAGGATACCCCTTTCATATGCGCGAGGAGTCTCTGTGAGATGGCCGCCATGATGCGCCCCATGACGCTCGACCCGGTGAGCCGCCGCGCGATCCATTTCGTGACCCTGCGCGAGCACGGCTATACCTTCGCGCCGATCATCAAGGCGCTCGAACCCCGGGGCGTGCATGCGCGGCATGTGCCCTGGGACACGATCTTCGCGAGCGAGACGCTCGCCCACGGCACCTGGGTGCTGACGGATTTCGAGCGCCTGCCGCCGGGGGCGCTGATGGCCGCGGGCAGGGTCCATCGTGCGTTGAAGGCGGCCGGGTGCCGGGTGCTCAACGATCCTGCGCGCTGGCTGCCGCGGACGGACTTCCTGCGCAATCTCCGGCGTTCCGGGGTGAACAGTTTCGGGTGCTGGCGGCCTGCCGCGTGGGAGTGGCCCGATCGCTGGCCGGTCTTTCTGCGCCGGGCGAGCGGGCACACCGGCAGCCGGACCGAATTGCTGGAGACGCCCGAGGCGGCGGAGGCGGCGCTGACCGAGGCTCTCGACGAGGGCCTGCCACTGAGCGATCTGCTGTTTGTCGAATACGCGGGCGAGCCCGTGCCGGGTCAGACCTATTTCCGCAAGCACGCGGCCTTTCGCATCGGCCACGAGGTGAGCCGCGAGGTGTCGGTGAACGATACGAAATGGCTGGCCAAGAACGGCGTCTCGGGCCTCGCCACCGATGCCGACTATGCCGCCGAGCGGGCCGAGATGGAGGCCTATCCGAACGAGGATTTCGTCTGGAAGGTCTTCGAGATCGTGGGTCTCGACTATGGCCGCGTCGATTTCGGGACACGGGCAGGGCGGTTCGAGGTCTGGGAGGTGAATTCCAACCCCACGATCTACGCGCCTTACGAGCATTCCAATACTGACCGTGCCGAGACGATCGGCCTGTCTTTCGAGCGGCTGGTGACGGCGTTCTGGGGCCTCGCACGGACACCGGTCGAACCGGTGTCGATCAAGGAGTGCTTCCGGCGGTACCGGTCGGAGGAAAGCGGGCTGGTTGGGCTCCATAGCCGGTGACCCCGGCCAAGCAGGGGGGCTGCTCCTTCAGGTTGGGCAGACCCTAGATCATGGCGAGGGAACTTCCGGTGGGAGGTTAAGAGCAGTTGCATAGGTAGCGGCGGGCATCCTCCTTCGCCCCGCTCAGTCGACCCCAGCCGGCTCGGAGCGGGAAGTTTTCAGGCGTTCCCTAACTTGCGGGCGCGCCTGATCTGTCGTATCCGATACAAGGGATCTGGCATTCGATGTCGGTAGCAGAACCCCGGCGTCAGAGTGACACGGGCGCAAATGACCGAGAGTCACAAGGGCGCGCAGCGCACCTTTACGCAAGGATCGAGAATGTCCGAACATGATTTGACCGGTGCCGACGCCCATCAGTCCGATAGAGACGATCAGGGCTACCTTGCGAACGAGCTTGCCAAGGCAATGCGGAAAGCATTCAAGCACGTCACTCAAGATGAAGAAGGCAATGTCCCGAACGAGATCCAGATGATGATCGCGGACAAGGCGTTGATGAAGAGAGTGGCACTGAAGACGATCCTTAAGCTCGAGAAGCAGAGCGACCGAGTGACCGTGTCGCTGAAGTGATTGTCAGGGAATGAAGCGTACTCCACTGATCATTCACGCAGGCACGCCGAAAACGGGAACGACAGCAGCGCAGAACGCGTTGTTCTTCGAGACAGAGGCCCTTGATAGCTTGAACTTGAGCTATCCGAGGGGAGCCAACGTCTTCAGGAATCCGGACCGGATGACAGGGAATGCGGCTGCCACGGCACGTGCGCTGGCTTCCGAGGCTGGCGACCGCGTCCATGTGAAAGAGGACATCTTCCGCAACCGGCACAGAAAGTTGCTGGAAGAGATCGGCAGTCTGCCGCCGGAGCGAGGCGTCGTCCTGTCTTCCGAATTCTTTTCAGGTTTCGGTTCCAGAAGTTGGCAACGCTTCTTTTCGGAATTTCCTGCAGAACATTACGATGTTTCCGTGATTTTCTATGTGCGCAACCAGATCGATCAAGTTCAGTCAGCACTTGGCCAAAGCGTCAAACGCGGCCAACGGGTCAATCCGGATGTCTTCTTTGTCCGTGCGACGGAAGAAAAACGATTTCTCGACTACGACTTTCTATTGGCCACTTTGGACGGGAACCCTTTCAAGTCGGTCGTGTTTCGTGCCTACGATCGCAGCGCGCTAATAAGAGGCGATACAGGGTGCGATCTGTTCGCGACGTTGGCATCGTTGGTGGGGGCCGAGCATGAAGTACCGGTTGAACCCGCTGCCGCAGACAGAAACCCGTCTCTGTCGGCTCGCAGCATCCGGATGAAGAACTTTCTGAACCGGACCAGGCCGACTGTGGCAGAGAACGACATTCTCTTGACCACGCTCAAGACGATCGACTTTGGGGATCGGAGCAGGCCGTCATCCTACTTGTCAGCTGACCAGATCGCGCAGATCGCGCCGCGATTCCGGAAGGGTAATGAGAGGCTTGTGCGGGAGTTCGGGGAGTCCTTCGAAGTGATTCAACATTGCAGGACCAAGGACCTCCCGTTCCTCGACATCAGCAAGACTCCGCCTCCGGAAGAGATAGGGTTGGCCATGGTGGCCCTCTCAGCCGCTGCGACAGACAATCGGGAATTAAGCCCGTTGGTCAAACGTGCCGAGCGGCTTGTGGCCAAATTCAGCCGGGCTACAGTCTAGATGTTGCCCGCCTGACATAGGATTCCCGACGGCTCTCTTCCGTGGCATGGTCGTCGGATGAGACGCTCCGACATCTGCCTTTACCTTGGCCCCGCCGACCGCGCCGATCTGCAAGCTTTGTTGAGCAACCGCTCTCAAGGGCTCCTGGCCGGCACGGATGCACTGCCTCGCATACCGAAAATGCTGGTCGCCGTGGCATTGGCCAACCGCAAGCTGCGCACGGCTTGGGCGCTGCTGCGCAACGGGGAGGATGACAGGGATCGGCCGATGGCGGCCGCGGAGGCCAGTGTCCTCGGGTTGTCGCCGGATGTGAGGGGGAGCGAGTGAACGCAAGGGCAGATGGTCAAGAGACCGGGTTGGCCGAACCAGGATTCCGGACGAAGCGCCATAGAACCCGGGTAAGCGAACTCGTCCTGACTTGCACCGCAGTGATGGAAAAGAGCGATCGCTCAATGGCAAGATGCGGGAAAGTTTCGATTTCCGGACACGGTGGCGGTGGCGACGACCTGGGAAGAGAGCTATGATCCCGACATGCGGTCGATGTGCGACACTCCCCATGACGTGCAAATATTGCGCGAGGCGCTGAAGCAGCTAGAGGTCCCTGCAACCACAGGCCCTGTTCGTGCCCTCTGCAGTCGTCGCGAAAGTGGTCGCCGCTCGGAGACCGGGGCCATGGACATCGCCGCTCACAAGCGCAGGGTGAGCCGGTGCCTCCGGCGCGAGCTGCGCCAACGCGGCGCGCCAGAACCGGATATTGGACGGATGACAACCGGCCAAGGCATTGCGGGCTGCACGGCAAGGATATTCCGGGAGACAAGTCCCAATCCATCCTCGGTCGCTGCAGGCAGAAAAGCCGTATGTGTACGAGCGTCAGTGGCCGCGATGTGCGCCGAACCCTACGCCGGCTCAAAGCCTGCAAAGGGAACGCGTCGGTACGCCGAACAACCAACGCGCACTGGCGCAATATGCATCGACGAACAAGGAGACCGAAAATTTGTCCAGACCTTTCGTAGTGATCTTCACGGCGAGGAGCGGTTCAACTGCATTATACGGAAATCTCAAATCTCATCCGCAGGTCTTTATGCGGGCGGAGGTCTTCGGGAACAAATACTTGCCCGGAGAGATTGAGCAGAACGACGACAATCGGATAAAATTTCTGCGGCGCTATTGGGGCCACTTCAAGAACGGAGGGCAACCACCCGACGGCTTGTCACGTGGCTTCAAGTTCCAGGTTACCCGAACGGGCGAGCAGTTCACGGCTCCGATGCGATTTGCCAAGGTGGCCAACGAATACCAGCCTGCAGTAATCTGCCTGCGGCGTCAGAACCGATTGAAGCAGGCTCTCTCAGCTTTGAATGCACGTCGTCTTCTACAGTATTCGGCCACGACGAAACCGGGTGAAAGTTCCGCCCACGTGACCGCTGACGACGCCGAGATGCTCAAGGCATTCAGGGCGCAGACCTTTCGGATCAACACCGAAGAACTTCGCCAGTTGATGAAGGGGATAGACCGCAACTACAGCTATCTGGACAAGATCGCGGAGAAATTCGAGGGCCGGCTCGAGATCACCTACGAAGACTACGCCGCCGATCGGGACGCCGTTGTCGGTCGGGTGATGGAGCACATTGGCGTCGATGCCTCGACCTGGGACAAAGGCGATAGCTACCTGAAAATCACGAACGATGACCTTTCGAGTGTTATCGAGAATTACGACGAACTAGTCCACTTCGCAAACGAGCACGGCATTTCACACCTGCTCTGATTTCAGGACCATAGCGCATTGAGCTGGTTGTTGTCCAAGAAAGAAAAAGAACCATGAAGTCTCCTCAAATTTTCAGACGTGCCGTGCGAATAATCAGTACGCTTCGTGGCGATCACGATCAGGTGGCTTCGCTTATAGCGCCTTCACTTGACCGGAGGACTCTTCAGGCCCAGTCAGGCATGACTCTGCCGGAGAAAATTACTGCAACGAAGCTTGCGGAGATCTACATGAGTACGCCGGAGCTCCAGACCTGCAGTCCCAACCCTGTCTTCAGCGAGCTCGGGTATCGTGCACGGAACACGGATGTAAGAGAAGCTATCGAGGCTGGTGATCTGGTCTCTGGTTTCGTTCATTTTCTATTGTATGGGTGCCAGGAAGGACGGCTCCCGAATACAGATCTGGCAGTTTGCTATCAGTCGCCAGCTGCGCGGATGCATATTCATGGAAGAGAGGGGCGCTACTTTTCGAAGTTCACTGAATACTTTCCGCAGTTCAGTATCGACGAACTCGCAAAGCGTTATATCGTTCTGGACGGTGTCGAGGAGGAGCAGGCCGAAAACTTCTACAAGATGGTTTCTCTCGTGTTCGATCACGATTTCTACCAGGAGCAGAAGCCAGAGCTGCTGGGGTCAAAGCGGTCTGAAGCCTTGGTCGACTATTTCAACCATGGAATGAGATTTGGTCTGTCGCCGGTACGAAGCTTTGACGAGGCCTTCTATCTTGCTTTCTACGACGATGTTCGGAACGCTGTAAAGAATGGCGATCTGCTCTGCGGATTCCATCATTTCTATATTACTGGACAATCAGAAGGCCGCCTCGGCCGTCATAAGCTGCAACCGGCAATAGAGGTCCGCGTCCCGAACCTGACCGCGCCTGACCTGATACGTCGGGTGGCCGAGCTCGAGAGCAAGATCGGGGGGACAAGGATACTCGAGCGCAGGGGGAGCGAACGGGTGATTCATGTTGTCCTGCCTGATCTCAATCCCGATATCGAGTTTGCCGGCTACAGGAGCCTGATAGAGCTCATCAAGGAGCTTGGACGGCGTGGCAAGTCGATCAACATCGTCAAGGGCAATAGCGCCTATGATGGCTTGGAGTACTTTCTGTATCACAACCGAGAGAACCCCGAGACGACCAGGATATTTCAGGAGATTACGAGCCAAAGTGTTAACTCTGCAGTACATGTAGGCCGAAACGACCGCGTCATAGCCTATAGCACATGGGATGCGTACATTGCGAAGGACATAGCGGCACGGACAACCGAGAGGCGTTTCAGTTTTCTGATCCAGGAGTATGAGCCGATCTTTTATGAGTATAACTCCGTCAGATTTCTCTGCGACCAGAGTTATTCCTTCGATTGTTTTCCGATCTTCAACTCCCAGCCCTTGGCGAACTTTTTCCGAGACAATAGAATAGGTGTTTTCGCAGACATCGAGTCAGACGATGTGCCGGACTTCCACGTTTTCGAGCATGTCGTGCCCAATTTTGATCCCGTGAAGATCGAGGCGAGTGAGACCGGATTGTTCTTCATGTATGCGCGACCCGAATCGCATGCAGGTAGAAACATATTCGAGATCAACGTTATCGCGCTCCGTCAGTTCCTGAGGGAACGGAAGTTGGAAAAGCCCTGGAATTTCATTGGCCTGGGGTCGTTGTCGGACGTGCAGGCCATCAGCCTCGGTTCTGAGCACAGCCTGACGATCCGAAATCGACTGCCGTTCTCCCAGTACATTGAGACGGTGAGGAGTGTGGATATAGGCATGAGTTTGATGTACGCCCCTCATCCCAGTGTCGTGCCTTACGAACTCTTGTCTGCCGGCGCTCTTGTTGTGACCAATACGTTCCAGAATAGAAGCGCTGGACATCTTTCAAGGGTATCTTCGAACCTCATTCCTGTCGAGTTGCGTCTTGATGATATTGTCAGGGGGCTTCATTCGGCCTTTGATCGGGTTGAAGATATAGACGCGCGTCGTGCCGGAGTTTTTGTGGCGGGAACGCGGAGCTGGAAGGCGGTGTGCTCTGAGACCGCAGATCAGCTGGAAAGTCGAGATCTGGTTTGATGTTTGTGTTCGTTCATATTCCCAAGACCGCTGGAACTGCGCTGGGACATGCTTTCGATTTCTCGTCTCAGAGGCGGGTTTTTTGGGATTATGACCCGGAGTATCGTTACACGAAGTCTATTCAGCCGGAGATTGCGGAAAACATTGCATTCATTGGCAGCTACTACAAGGTAATATTCGGGCATTTTTTCGTGACCAAATACATGAATTTGTTGTCGGACGCTGCGTACCTGACGTGCATTCGTCATCCAGTCGATCGCGTTGTCAGTCAATACTACCATCTTGCCTCCGATGGACGGTCTTGGCAGGGCAAGGCGATCTCGGAGGGGCGGATGGACGTCGTCGATTTTTCGCGTAGCGGTAACATTGCCAACGCTCAGACAGTACACTTGGATGGCGTTGCGATCGAAAATATGGATCATGTCTTTCTTACAGAGCGTCTGCATGAATCGATGAAGGCGTTTACTGCCAAATTCAGTTTTGATTTCTCGGTTAGAGCCCCAGTGGTGAACACCAGAGCAAGCCGGAAGGCCAGTTTGAGTAACAAGACGTCATTCGTGGAAGTGACCGAAGGTCATCGCAGAAAGGTATTCGGACTTTGCGAGGAGGATGTCGAACTCTATCGCAAGGCGGTCGAGCGCCACACGGCTGAGCGCCTTGTATACTTCTAGAATCAGGACCAATTGATAAGGGCTCGCGCCTCTGATCCGGCGTTCGAAAAGCGAGTGGTGACATTTGGAATCCTGATGGTCTGACAGATGCGCAGATGGCGCGTCTTTCGTCTTGTTTTCTCAAGTCTCATTGAAAACCGAGTCAGCCGTGGCTGTGTCAGCCGTAGACCAGTTCGGGCAGGATCACTTCCCAGGACTTCCGGCGATGGTGTTGGCGGAAGGCCTCGTCACCGTCTTCGGACCGCCATTCGAGGATCATGGCGATCTCGCCCCGCGCGAACTGCATGGCCTCGGGTGGCCGGAAGACGCGGGACATGCGGCCGAGAGTTTCGCCGTCGCAGTTCACGAGGACCCAGCGGTCCCTGTCGCGGCGAAGCGAGACCGGGTCGCCGACCTGCGCGCGGGCAATGGCTGCGAGGGATCCGTGGCGATCGGCCAGCCGACCGGCATAGGAGAGGTCCACGAGCTTCGGATCGGGGGAGATGTAGCGGCATCGGCTGCCGCGGAGGGCAGGTGTCTCGGGCGTCACCCGACGCCTGAGAACGGACGGATGCGACACCGGGGCGAGGGGATGGTCTCCGCTGGTCAGCAGCGTCAGGCTGGTCCTCGCGCGTGTCATGGCGACGTAGAAGAGCCTGCGCGGCGCGTCGGCGTCCTCGCTGCGGGAGGTGCGATCCCAGCCCCCGTCTAGGATCGCCACATGGTCGAACTCGAGGCCCTTGGCGCGGTGGGCGGTGAGCAGGAGCAGGCCGCGCTGCTCGGCCCGCGCCTCGCGGGCCCATTCGCCGAACCATTCCACCAGTTCGGGAACCGGGGCAGCCTTTTCGGACAGCTCGCGGGCCAGCGTGCCGATGCCCTCGCCGATCAGGTCGGTCCAGCGTGACCTGGGCAGGGCGTTCAGCACCACCGTCATGTCGGCGATCGTCATGAGCCGTGTGCGGTCGGCGAGGAGTGAGCGAACGAAAGCCTGCATCTCGCGGAGCCGCCAGATGGTCGGCATGGCGTCGCTCGCGAGTTCCACCGGCAGGCCTTTGGTCTCGGCATAGGCCCGCACGGGTTCGAGCCTTCGCCATTCCCGTGCGATGATCGCCGCGCGACGCCACTGCCAGTCCGGATCGAGGCGGCTGAGGCGGATCAGTTCGTCCACGGCCGCCACGGCCTGCGCCTCGTCGCCTAGACTACAGGTCAGCAGGGACACGCGACCCTGCGTAACGGGATCCCTGGCGGCCAAGGCGCCGCCGAGGTTGGCCCTGCTTCGGGCGCGGTCGGGGGTGATGTCGTGATCGGCCTTCATCCGGGAGGCCGCGGGGGCGATCACGCTGTTCGAGGCCGCGATGATATGGGCGGTCGAGCGGTAGTTCTCGGTCAGGAACACGGGTCGCGCGGAATAATCGGCCTCGAAGCGGCGGATGAATTCGATGGAGGCGCCGGCGAAGGCGTAGATGTTCTGATCGTCGTCGCCCACGGCGAAGAGGCTCAGGCGCAGGTCCGGATCGTCCAGCGAGCGCCCGGCCACGGCGGCGATGAGATCGTATTCCTCGGGACCGATGTCCTGGTACTCGTCGACGAGGATCCAGCGATAGCCCTGGATCAGCGTGTCGCGCAGCGCCTCGGCCTCGGGTTTCGACAGACCCTCGCCGCGGAGGAGGCGCACCGCCTCGCGCATGATCCCATCGAAGTCCCGCGGGCCGTCCTGCATGCCGACGAAGCTTGCGCCCACAAGGCGCATCGCCAGCGCGTGGCAGGTCGAGACGGTGACGCGCGTCGCGTCCTTGCCGATCAGAAGGCGCAGGCGCTCGCGGATCTGGGCGGCCGCGTGCCGGTTGTAGGAGAGCACGAGGATCCCGCGCGGGTCCTCCCGGCGCACGCGCACCAGATAGGCGATGCGGTGCACGAGGACGCGGGTCTTGCCCGAGCCCGGACCGGCGAGGACGAGGACGTTGGTCTGCTCGCGGTCGTCGCGGACGATCTGTTCCTGCACCGGGTTGCCGAGGGCCTCGACGATGGCCTTCCACGACGTGCCGGTGGTCTGGCGGCGGAGATCGGTGCCGCGGCCAGGCAGCCAGCGCCGCAGGAAGGTGTCGCGGTCGAGAACGAAGTAGTCCGCCGAGAGCTTCAGCGCGTCGGAAATGCTCTCGAGGCCTGTCTCCGCATAGGCGCTCATCACATGGGTCTGGATCGTCTGCTCGGTGTAATGCTCCTCGAGCGGCTGGAAGTTCTCCACGGTGAAGAGCCCGCCCTTTGTATCCAGCCTTATGCTCATCGCGGGGCGGAAAACCGTGAGGCCGCGGCCCAGCGTGACCACGGCCTGTTCGTGGAGCCACAGGAGGGCGCGGTCCATGAGGCGGTTCATGTCCCGGATCTGGGTGCCGAGGAGCGCGTCGCCCTGCAAGGCGGCGAGCATGTGTCCCAGGGTCGTCTGGACCTGGATGTCCTTGCCTCGCGTACCTCTCGGCACGCGCCCGAGGAGATGCGAGAGCAGACGTTGCGCCCCCTCCCGGCGCAGGTTGGCGGTCCGATCGACCACCTCCCATGACCGCTGCACTCGAATCCAGAGGGTGTTCCGGTTGACCTTGCGCAGGTGCAGGTTGCCGCGCCCGCCGTCCTGATCGCGACCGTCCTGCGCCATGCCGCGCAGCAGCCCCTCGACGATATCGGGGCGGATCGCCGCATGGCCCTGCTCGCGGAGCGCTTGACAGGTCTCGGCCAGATGCAACGGGATCGCGTCATCCCCGTAGGCGTCGGGGGCGGTTTCCCGAAGGAGGGCGATCAGGTCTTCCTCGAGCCGGGCGGCGAGATCGAAGCGGCGTTGGGAGCTGTCCTCAACCGACACATGGACGAAGACGGTGACGGCGGTGTCGTCGCTGGCGATACCGAGGGCCTCGAGGTCGGTCAGCGCCCGGCGCAGTGCCGACCCAGTCAGGCGGCAGGCGCCGGTCAGCTCGTCGGTGGAGATGCCCCGGTCGGGTTCGGCGTTCATCACATGCCGAACGAGATCGAGCAGATCGCGCCGCCGGGCGCCGGTGATCGCGGCGTCATCAAGTATCTTTTCCGCCTCCTTGAGGGTCCGGATGCGCAGCGAGGAGGGAAAGACCTGGACCCGGTTTTCCTCGCGGGTCAGCAGCCGGGATTCCTCTAGCCATGCGACGGCGGTCTTGACGCGGGTGTCGTCGGTCGCGCTGTCGCGTTCGAACTCCTTGTCCTTCTCCTCGCGCACGATCTCTCCGGGGGTGACGACGACCTCGCCGCTTTTCTTCGTGCGGCCGTCGAGACGCCGGAGCGCCTTCAGGATCGCGCCGATCTCGTGCCGGGCGAGGCGGGAGCGGGCGGACAGGCTGAATTGCCGTTCCACGTCGTCGGGACTGAAGAGGAGCACGCAGTTGGCCGGGGCCCGGTCGCGTCCGGCGCGGCCGGCCTCCTGCAGGTAGTTCTCGAGCGAGCCCGGGATATCGCCATGGACGACGAGGCGGATATCCGGCTTGTCGATCCCCATGCCGAAGGCGTTGGTCGCGGCGATGATGCGCAGCTCGCCGATCCGGAACCGCTCCTGGATCTCGCTCTTCTCGTCCGGCGGCAGGCCGGCGTGAAACCGTTCCGCCGCGAGCCCCCGGGCCTTCAGGAACTCCGCCACCCGCTCCGTGGCGTCGCGCGTGGCGCAATAGATCACCGCGCCGGAGACGCCCTCATCGGGCAGGTTGGCTTCGATCGCCGTCAGGATATCCGCGAGCTTCGTCTGCCTGTCGGTGGGGAGGACCTCGAAGCTGAGGTTCGTGCGGCTGGCGCCGCCATCGAGCAGGATCAGGTCCACGCCGAGACGGGTCGAGAAGTGATCCCGGATATCTCGGACAACCTCGGGTTTGGCGGTGGCGGTGAGGCAGAGCAAGGGGGGAGGCGGGCGGTCCCCGGTCGAGTCCCGGATGAAGCGGCTCACATACCGGTAGTCCGGACGGAAATCGTGGCCCCATTTCGAGACGCAATGGGCCTCGTCCAGCACCCAGAGCCCGACCTCGCGCTGGGCCAGGACCGACCGGACCGAGACCGAGCGCAGCTGTTCGGGGGCGATCAGCAGGATCGCCGCATCACCCATCCGCACCTTTTCGAGCGCGTTGTGGCGTTCGGGGAGCGACAGCATGCCGTTCACGGTGACGGCCGAGGAGATGCCGGCCCGCGCGAGCCCCTGCACCTGGTCGGCCATGAGCGCCACGAGGGGCGAAATCACGACCGTCAGCCCGCCTGTCCGCTCGAATGTCGTGAGGGCCGGGATCTGGTAGCAGACCGATTTCCCCGTTCCGGTCGGAAGGATGCCGAGGACGCTCCGGCCTGACATCGCCTCCGCCACGATGCGCTCCTGCATTGGGCGGCCGGTTTCGTCCGCGGGTTCGGGCCGGAAGGCGGGAAAGCCGAACCAGCGAGTTT
>Ga0076930_100634_pt1 | contig 29086 bp, 30 predicted proteins | sample HotLakConsoUCCRE_FD_71149 | JGI IMG/M metagenome (GOLD analysis project Ga0076930, IMG submission 71149) | Hypersaline microbial mat communities from Hot Lake, Washington, USA - Hot Lake Consortium UCC-RE (version 3) (version 3) ...
GGTCGTGGGTCAAAGGTCGGGCGAACTTCATGTCCGCGAGTTGCATGGCGATGGCGCTGGCCTCACTGGGTCCGATCCAGATGGGAAGCACCCGCTCCCCCCCCACTTCCTCCAGGATCACGACCGGAGTGTTCGAGGTCCGGTCAAGCCCGAGACTCTGCACTCTCACCTCGACCAGCACACACGCCTCCTGCACGTCGGAAATGACACCAGGAACCGCCCCCGGCCGTCGTGGACTCTGGAACCCCCACGGTCGGGAGCGGTTCCGCCCCGCCCCGGTGGGAACTCAGATCCTCATGGCCGCCCTCAGTTCTTCCACTCGATTCGTGGCCTCCCAGGGGAAGAGGGTCACCACCCGGCCGTCCTCCATGGTGTGCTCCCGGCTGGTGCGCCCGAAGTGGCCGTAGGCGGCCGTGGGGAGGAAGATGGGGTCCTGGAGCTTCAGGTCCCGGATGATGGAGCCGGGGCGCAGGTCGAAGACCTTCCGGATGGCGGCAGCCATCTGGTCATCGGAGAGCGATCCCGTGCCGAAGGTGTCCACGTGGATGGAGACCGGATCCGCCACGCCGATGGCATAGGCCAACTGGATCTCCGCCCGACGGGCCACCCCGGAGGCCACCAGGTTCACCGCCGCCCAACGGGCCGCATAGGCCGCCGACCGGTCCACCTTGGTGGCGTCCTTCCCGCTGAAGGCCCCGCCCCCATGTCGTCCGGTGCCGCCGTATGTGTCCACGATGATCTTCCGGCCGGTGAGGCCTGCGTCGCCGTGGGGTCCGCCGATGACGAAGCGTCCGGTGGGGTTGATGTGGAACACGCAGTTCCCCGGGTCGAAGTACTCCCCCTCCAGGGCGGGGAGGACCACATGCTCCAGCACCGCACGCTGGATCTCCTCCTGCTCCACCTCGGGCGCATGCTGGGTGCTCACCACCACCGTGTGGACCCGCACCGGGCGGTCCCCCTCGTACTCCAGCGTCACCTGGGCCTTTCCGTCGGGGCGGAGCCAGGGCACGGCTCCCGAACGACGGGCTTCCGCCAGGCGGCGGGTGAGGCGGTGGGCGAAGAGGATCGGCACAGGCATGAACTCAGGGGTCTCGTCCGAGGCGTAGCCGAACATCATCCCCTGGTCCCCGGCGCCGCCGGTGTCCACCCCCATGGCGATATGGGGGGACTGACGGTCGATGCTGGTGAGGACCGCACAGGTCTCCGAGTCGATCCCGTAGGCGGAGTTCGTGTAACCGATCCCTTTCAGCGTCTCCCGGACGATGTCCGGGATCTCCACGTAGGTGGAGGTGGTGATCTCCCCCGCCACCATGGCCACCCCGGTGGTCACCATGGTCTCACACGCCACACGGGCTCCCGGATCCGACGTGAGAATGTGATCCAGGACGGCATCCGAGATCTGGTCGGCGATCTTGTCGGGATGGCCTTCGGTGACGGACTCGGAAGTGAATAGACGCAGGCTCACGTGTGACCTCGGCTACGGGGTGCGAAAGGATTCGAGATAGGGAAAACGACAATCCGCAGGGCGGGAAGCTAGTCCCGTGCCACCACGTCGAGGAAGCCCCGGAGCGGCCCTGGAACGCCCGGGGCGGGTACCGGAACGAATTGGCGCAGGTGCTCCGCAGCAGCGCCGACGGGCCGGAGCAACACCGAGGCCCCCATCAGGAGCCGGGGAAACGGGCCAGTCCCTCGGGAAGGGGACCCTCGCTCCGCCTCCCGAAGACCTCCAGGTCCACACTCCCCCCGATCCCTGCCTCCAGACACTGGACCACCTCCCGGCTGGTGGGTGCGGCCAGCGCCTTCCGGGCGGCGCTCCGGGCATCCTCCACCCGCATCTCCAGGATGGCCTTCTTGATCTCCGGGAGGGACGACCAGCCCACGGAGAGGGAGAGGATGTCCAGCCCCAGGAGGAGGAAGGCCCCCAGGGGATTGGCCGCCATCTCACCGCAGACGCTCACCTCCAGCCCGGCGGCACGCCCCACCCGGGCCACCGAGTGGAGCTGGCGCACCACCGAGGGATGGAATGGATCGTAGAGGGGGGCCAGGCGGGCGTTGGTGCGATCCACCGCCAGGGTGTACTGGATGAGGTCGTTGGTCCCAACCGAGAAGAAGTCGGCATGGCGGGCCAGCTCCACCGCATCCAGGGCCGCGGCGGGGGTCTCGATGAGCACCCCGATCTTCACCCCGGAGTTGTAGGGGATCCGGTCCCGACGGAGCTTCTCCGCCTCGTCCTCCAGGAGGGCCCGGGTGCGGCGGATCTCGTCCACGTCGTTCACCAGGGGGAGCATGATGCGCAGGTCCCCGTGGGCGGAGGCCCGGAGGAGCGCCCGAAGCTGGGTCCGGAAGAGGTGGGGCTCGTCCAGACACACCCGGATGGCCCGCCACCCCAGGAAGGGGTTCTCCTCCTTGGGCATGTGCAGGAAGGCGGGAAACTTGTCCCCCCCCAGGTCGAAGGTCCGGATCACCACCGCACCGGTGGGGAAAGCCTCCGTGACCCGGCTGTAGGCCTCGTACTGCTCCTCCTCGTCGGGCATGGCGTTCCGTCCCACCACCAGGAACTCGGTGCGGAAGAGCCCCACCCCCTGGGCTCCGTGGGCCCGGGCGGTGTCCGCCTCCACCGGGAGGTCCAGATTGGCCCGGAGCGAGAAGGGCTGCCCGTCCCGGGTGACGTTCTCCATGGCGGCAATGACCCCGATCTCCTCCTCCCACTCCTGGATCTGGATCCGGCGCTCCCGGTAGCGGGCCCGGTCCTCGTCCTCCGGGGAGACGATGAGCCGCCCCACCCGACCATCCAGGATCACCTCCTGCCCTTCGGTGACCAGCCCGTTCAGTGAGCCCAGCCCAACCACGGCGGGGATCCCCAGGGAACGGGCCAGGATGGCCCAGTGGGACGTGCGGGTCCCCTGCTCCGCCGCGATCCCCAGGACCAGGTCCGGGCGCATCTGGGCCACCAGGGAGGGGGTGAGGTTCCGGGCCACGATGACCACCGGAGAGCCCACAGCCTTCAGATCCGTGGGGTCCTCCCGGTCCAGGAGGTGATGCAGGACCCTGATCTGGAGGTCGTCCAGGTCGTTCAATCGGTCCAGGATCATGGGACTGCCGATGCGGGTCCAGAGGGACCGGAGTTCCAGGAGCCGCCACGCGAAGGCCCTGGCCGCGGTGAGGTGCAGATCCCGGATGTAGCGCTCGGTCCCCTCCACCACCTCGCCGTCGTCCAGCATCAGGATCTGGGGATCGAAGATCCGGGCCTCCACCCGCCCCAGCCTCTGCTCCGTCTCCTCCTGGAGTTCGCCCAGCCGGTGCCGGGCCCACTCCCGGGCCTTCCTGAACCGCTCCAGTTCGCCTTCCATCTGCTCCGGGGGCACCACCCGATGGGGTACGTCCGGAAGCTCCCAGTGGAGGATGTGGGCGGGTCCTGTGGCAATCCCCGCCGATGCGGAGAGTCCGTCCCGGATCAGCATCTCAGTTCTCCTCGAATCCCCGGTGGATCAGGTCGGCCAGGGCGTCCAGCGCCTCCGTGGCGTCTCCTCCCTCCCCGGTGAGGTGTAGTTCACTCCCCTGCTCCGCTGCCAGCATCAGGACGCCCATGATGCTCTTCCCGTTCACCTCCAGGCCATCCTTGGCCACACTGATCCGGGCGGTGAAGCGCCCGGCCAGCTTCACGAACTCGGCGGCGGGACGGGCGTGCATCCCCGCCCGATTGACGATGCGCACGGTTCGGGTCTCGACGGACTCGCTCATGCGAGGACTCCCCACAGCAGCAGGATGAAGGTGACGGACAGGAAGATGAGCCAGGCAGGGCGTCGGAGTTCCAACCCCCTCAGGGTCCCGGCAGCCAGGAGCAGACTGGCCACCACGGCCATGGGCCAGGGGATCCCCGCCCCCACCACCCCTCGGGAGACCCCCAACCCCACCACCACCCCCAGGAGGAGCGACCCTGCGGCGGCCACGGCGGAGGAGTAGCGGCTCAGATGGGCGCCCCGGAGCCAGCGCCCCACCTCTCGCCCCTCCCGGAATCCCGCCCGGAAGACCCAGGCCCGGAGGATGACGTGTCCCAGGTTGTAGAGGACCAGGAAGACCAGTATGGTGAGCCATGGCCCCAGCCCCATGAGGGCCAGTGCAAGCGCCAGGAGGGTGCAGGCGGGGAGCCAGCCGGCCCACACCAGGACGTCCCCCAGGCTCCCCAGGGGACCCCGCACGGCGCTCTTGAAACGCCGGATCTCCTCCACCGGCACCCCGTCGGCCTCCAGCCGGAGTACCGCCCCCAACGCCAGGTCCGCCAGATACGGGTGGGCGTTGAAGTGCTCCACGTGGCGGCGCACCGCCCGGTCCAGCTCGTCCGGGTCGTCGGGGTAGAGGGCCTGCAATCCCGGGAGCAGGGCGTAGCCGAAGCCTCCCCCCTGCATGGTCCGCTCGTTCCAGGAGCCCTGGATGGCGAAGGAGCGGAGGAAGACCTGGAGGCGATGCCGGAGCTTCAACCGCCCCGCCTCCGGAGCGGTCTCCACCCCCGACGTGGTATGGGGATCGGTCATGCCAGCCCCCCCAGCAGGAGCCCCGCCGCCAGTCCCCCGGCCAGCAGGAACGGGCGGAGCCCGAAGCTCCGGAGGAGGGCCCCCATGGGCACCGCGGCTCCCAGCAGGAGGAGTCCGGCGCTCCAGCCCCCGTCCAGCGGCCAGTGGGCCCCCAGCCAGGCCGCCATGGCGGGACCCACCAGGGCACCCAGCCCGGTGAGCACGATCCCCCGGGCAAGGTCCATCCCCACGCATGCCGCCTGCACCCGGGCCACCGCCGAAGGGGTGACTGCGGGACCTTCAGGGTCCAGCGCGATGAGGGTGTTCAGGCGCCGGAGCCACCCCACGGTGAGCCCTCCCAGCGCCCCCCAGGCCAGCCCGACGGACACCCCCGCCACCAGCCCCGCCATCTCAGGGGCCGCCGCCGCCGTGGCCGATCCCACCACGGCGGCGGGGCCCCCCTCGGGGAAGCGGGCACCCCCCACCGGGAGCACGGACAGGTAGAAGAGCTCCAGCACCCCTCCAACCACCAGCCCCGACATGGGGTCCCCCAGGAGGCCGCCGGCCAGGGTGGCAGCCACCAGTGGGCGGGAGACCATGAACTGCCCCAGCGCGGTGCCGTCCAGCGCCACCAGACCCCCCAGGAGCACAAGGAGGAGCAGTTCATGGAGTGTGTGGATCATCCCAGCAGGTCCCCCAGGGGAATCCGGGCCGAGGTGGGGAGATCCTGCGCCGAGACCTCCACCCCTTCAGCGGCCAGTTCGTCCAGGAGCCGGAGATCCTCCTGCCCCAGGTGGAGGTAGGGGAGGAATCGCTCCTTCCCCGGAGCGTGGTGGAGTCCTCCCAGATTCACACGAGCCTCGTCCATGCCACCCCCCCGAGCCAGTTCCCGCATGGCCTGGATCCCCCGGGTGAGAAGCACGCTGGGCCGGGCGTCGGCCCTCCAGTCGGGAAGCCGGCCCCGGGCCTCCCCCACCTCGGCGAAGAGCGCCTCCACACCCTCCGGGAGGCCCAGGAGGTAGAGCTCCTGCTCCCAGGGACTCCCGGCGAGTTCGTCATCCACCACCAGGTAGCGATCCGGGCGGAGTCTCATCCCCCACCCCAGGACCACCTGACCGTGGATGAGGCGCTCGTCAACCCGATACAGGAGGATCGGCACAGATCGCCTGGGGAGTCATCCCCTGAACACCCTCCCGCCCCCGGTCCACCAGGCGGGGGACCAGTTCCTCCAGGGGGAGGTCCCGGTGGAACACGAAGTCCAGGAGCATGGGGAGGTTGACCCCGAAGACCACCCCCCTGGGCCCCGCTCCTCCACAGGCAATCCGGGCGGCGACGGCACAGCTCCCGCTCTGGAGGTCGGTGAAGATCACCGCAGGCTGATCTCCCGCCGCGTCGTCCAACTGCTGGCGCAGGGATTCCGGCGAGCACCCTTCATTGCTCAGCGCGGTGAGCACACCGGGAAGGGGGCCGGTGATCCGCTCCACGGCGTCCACCAGACCCTCGGCCATCCCCCCGTGGGTGAGGAGGATCCCCTGAACTTGATTGGCCTCACTCATAGTCCTCTTCCAGGTACTCCAGCACGGGGCGCATGGCCCCCCGGAGGGAGCGATCAAACTCTGCAGCGGAGTCGATACCGGCGTACAGGAGGAGGTGGTTCATGGCCACCACCTCAGAGATCACCGTGATGTTCTTCCCCGGGTTCAGGGGAATGGTGAGCTTGGGAAGCGTTACCCCCAGGATCTCGGTTCTTTCCCGGTCAAGCCCGGTCCGGTCGTAGGCCCGGGAATCGTCCCACCGCTCCAACTGCACCACCACTTCGATCCTCTTCTGCTGGCGGATGGCCCGGATGCCGAAGAGGGTGCGGATATCCACGATCCCCAGCCCCCGGATCTCCATGTGGTGGCGCTGCAGTTCGTGTCCCCGACCCATGAGGACATCGTTCCCCCGGCGGGTGGCGATCACCAGGTCATCCGCCACCAGGCGATGCCCCCGCTCGATGAGGTCCAAGACGCACTCGCTCTTCCCCACCCCGCTCTCCCCCACGAAGAGGAGCCCCACCCCATAGACGTCGGCAAGGGTTCCGTGGAGCGTGCTGGTGGTAGCCAGCGCCCCTTCCAGGTAGGGTTTCAGCCCCCGGTAGAGGAGCTTCGTGGAGAGGCGGGACCGGAACACCGGGATCCCGCACTCCCGGGCGATCTCCAGGAATGGCACGGGTACATCCTGCCCCTTGGAGACGAAGACCGCCGGGATGTGGTGGCAGAAGAGTCCCCGGAGACGGTCCGCCGCCGCCTCCCCTGGAATGGACGAGAGGTAGGACATCTCCGTCTCCCCGAACACCTGCATCCGCCCTGCCGGGACCCGATCGGTGAACCCCGCCAGGGCTAGACCCGGGGAGGACACATCCGGATCCACGATCCGGCGGGTCAGCGGGAGATCCGGGGTCAGGAGCTCCAGGGCCAGGCTCTCGCCCTTCGCCGCGAAGAACTCCTCCACGCTGATGGATGCGTCCACGTCAGTCGAGGTCGACCTCTGGAGGCACCCGCTCTTCGACGATCTCCCGGGGGGGCCCCTGGTGATCCACCGATTGCTTCCGGAGCCGCCGGAGCTTCCGGCTGAGACGGTCCACCGTCCGGTCCAGCGCCGCCTGGAAGTCCGTTCCCTCGCCCTGCGCCACGATCCGCTCCTGTCGATCCACGGACAGGATCACCTCCGCCAGCTTCCTGTGGCGCTCCTCCTGGAAGATCACGTCCGCAGCGGCAAGTCGCGGATCGTATCGCACGAGGCCGGTGAGCCGGGTCCGGGTCCGTTCCAGAACTGGTTCGGGAACCACACAGTGGCGAGCAGCGATCTGGATGTGCATGGAGCCTCCACGAAGAGGGTGTTCCTGAAGTTAACGTCCCCCGGTGGAGACGGGCCACGTGGCGGCCCCCTCCCGGAGGAGCGCCTCCCAGCGGAGGGCCACACCGTCCCACTCGTGTTCGGTGGCCCAGTTCCTGGCCCGCTCCCCCATGGCTTCCCGGATGGGCCCCTCCTCCACCAGCCTGGCCAGCGCCTCCGCCAGCGCCCCCACATTGCCGTGGGGCACCAGGAGCCCCGTCTCCCCGTGCCGCACCGAGTCCCGGAGCCCCGGGGAGTCGCTGGCCACCGAGGGGGTGCCGCAGGCCGCGGCCTCCAGCACCGAGATCCCCCACCCTTCCTTGGGGGAGGCCAGGACGTGGATCCAGGCCCGTTGCAGGAGCTCCCGCTTCTCCTCCTCGGACACGAAGCCCAGGAACTCCACCCGGTCCACCAGCCCCAGGCGATCCCGGAGCTCTTCCAGTGCCCCCCGGTGTTCCCCCTTCCCCCCCACCAGGAGCCGGACCCACACCCCCTGGTCCCGGAGGCGCGCCACCGCCTGCAGCACCAGATCCACCCGCTTGTAGCGCTGCAGCCGCCCCAGGTAGAGGAGGGTGGGGTCGGGAAATCGCCCCCCCGGAGGTGCCGGAATGAGCCCGGAGACATCGACACCGTTGGGGATCACCTGGATCCGCTCCGGGGAGAGCCCCCGCTCCTCCAGGTCCCGGGCCGTGCTTTCCGACACCGCCACCGCAGGGACCCGGGCATAGAGGGAGGGGATGGGCCGCTCCAGGAGCCAGGTGGCCAGTGCCAGGGGGAAGGCGGCCTCCTGGAAGGCCACCCCCCCGAACAGATGGTGCACCAGGAGGAGCACCGGAACCGGGGACCAGAGGGGGGAGAAGAGGGGGACCTTGTTGAGATCCTCCACCAGCAGGTGGGGAGGCTCCTCCCGGAGGAGTCGCCGGAGGAGGGGAGGGGCGGTGAGGAGGTAACTGTGGCGCCCCCCGGTCCGGATCACCCGCATTCCGTCCAGGGTGGCCTCCGACGGGGCTCCGGGCCAGCCGGAGGTGACCAGCGTCACCTGGTGGCCCCGGGCCGTCAGCCGCCCGAACACCTCGTGGAGATGGATCTCCGCCCCCCCGGCCCTGGGGTTCTCCCGGTCCTGCCAGTTGGCCACCACGACCCGGAGGGGCTCCCCCGGCCGGGGGGCCCCGGGACGCAGGGAGGGGGAAGGGGTGTTCACCCCAGGGACGCCATCATCCGGCGGTAGAGGGCGTCCAGCACCCCGTTCACGAACCGGGGGGACTCGGGACCGCCATACTGCTCCGCCAGGCGGATCCCCTCCTGGATGGAGACCCGGGGGGGGATGTCGTCGAGATACAGGAGTTCGGCGGCCGCCACCCGGAGGACCCCCCGGTCCAGCGCCGAGAGGCGCTCCATCCGCCAGTTGGCCAGCGCCTCCACCAGCTGCTCGTCGATCTCCGGGAGGTGGGCGTCCAGCGCCGAGAGGAGTCGCTTGATGTACGGACGCCGCCGGGGTGCTACCCGCCGGTTGTCCAGTGTCTCCTCGAAGGCCTGGCGGAGCGTCCCCTCGCCCCCGCCACTCTCCCACCGGTACAGCACCTGGAGCGCCCACGCTCGGGCCATGCTCCGGTCCCGGGGGGCATCCCCGGACTCACGGGTATAGGGCAACTCTGACGCCACCTGCCTGCGACGATCGTCCTCTGCGGTCACTCCAGACTCCCGTACAGGTTGATCATCTCCAGGGCGGAGAGGGCGGCATCCCACCCCTTGTTCCCCGCCTTGGTCCCCGCCCGTTCCACCGCCTGTTCAATGGTGTCGGTGGTGAGAACGCCGAAGATCACCGGGATGGACTGCTGGCGGGCCACGGTCCCCAGCCCGGAGGAGGCCTCCCCGGCCACGTGGTCGAAGTGGGGGGTGGCCCCCCGGATCACGCACCCCAGGGCGATGATGGCGTCGTGGCGGCGGAGTTCCGCCACCCGGGCCGCGACAGCCGGAAGCTCCCAGGCGCCGGGGACCCGCACCACATCGATGTCCCCGTCGGCCACACCATGGCGCACCAGGCAGTCCCGGGCACCCTCCACCAGCCGCTCGGTGATGGCGCCGTTGAAGCGGGACACCAGGAGCGCAATCCGCCGCCCCGTTCCCACCAGCGATCCGCTGTACTCGTTCACCTGTGCCACTCCACGTGGAGGTTCGGGGACCGGAGGAGTTCCGACCCGCCGGAAATCAGATGAGGTGCCCCATCTTGGTGCGCTTCGTGTCCAGATAGTCCCGGTTGTGCTCACCGGGCTCCACCTGGATGGGCTCCCGGCCGGTGACGGTGAGACCGTACCCGTCCATCCCCACGATCTTCCGGGGGTTGTTCGTCAGGATCCGGATGGAGGTGAGCCCCAGGTCCAGGAGGATCTGGGCGCCGATCCCGTAGTCCCGGAGGTCCGGCTTGAACCCCAGGCTCTCGTTGGCCTCCACCGTGTCCTGCCCCTGATCCTGCAGGTGGTAGGCCCGGAGCTTGTTCCCCAGCCCGATCCCCCGCCCCTCCTGCCGGAGGTAGACGATGGCCCCCCGCCCCAGCTCGTCGATGCGGCGCATGGCGGCGGCCAACTGCTCGCCACAATCGCACCGCTGCGAGCCGAAGACGTCGCCGGTGAGGCACTCGGAGTGCATCCGCACCGCCACATCCGGCTGCCCCTCCACATCCCCCCGGAGGAGGGCAATGTGCTCCCGGCCGTCCACCAGGCTCTCGTAGCCGATGACCCTGAACTCCCCGTGGGCCGTGGGGAGGCGGGCCTCGGCGATGCGCCGCACCAGCCGCTCCTTCCGGAGGCGGTAGGCCACGAGCTGCGCCACCGAGATGAAGCGGAGCTTGTGCTCCCGGGCAAAGACCTCCAGCTCCGGGCGGCGGGCCATGGAGCCGTCGGGATTCAGGATCTCGCAGATCACCCCGGCGGGAGGAAGGCCGGCCATCCGGGCCAGATCCACCGCCGCCTCGGTCTGTCCCACCCGCCGCAGCACCCCTCCCGGACGGGCCCGCAGCGGGAAGATGTGACCCGGGCGCCGGAGGTCGTCGGGACCCGTGTCCGGGTCGATGATGACCTGCACGGTCCTGGAGCGATCCGGGGCACTGATCCCCGTGGTGACCCCGTACTTCCGGTGGGCGTCCACGCTGACGGTGAAGGCGGTCCCCTCCGGGTCGGTGTTCCGCTCCGTCATGAGGGGGAGGTTCAACTCGTCCGCCCGCTCCGGGGTCAGCGCCACGCAGATGAGCCCCCGGGCATGGAGGGTCATGAAGTTGATGATCTCCGGCGTGATGGCCGAGGCCGCACACACCAGATCCCCTTCATTCTCCCGGTCCTCGTCGTCGGCCACGATGATCATCCGCCCTTCGCGGATGTCCTGGATGGCCAGCTCCACATCGTCCAGAGGCATATCGTTCCACTCCATCAGGAAAGTGGGGTGGCCGGGGGAGAGGCGGTGCGCCCTGCCTCCATCCAGCGTCCCACGTACTTGCCGATCAGGTCCCCCTCTACATTCACCGGATCACCCGGGCGGAGGAGGCCCAGGTTGGTGTGGCTCCAGGTGAAGGGGATGATCCCCACCTGGCAGATCTCCCCCTGCAGGGCATTCACCGTGAGGCTCACCCCGTTGAGGGTGATGGACCCGTGGAGGATCGTCCCCCGGGCCACCTCCTCCGGAATGCGCACATCCAGGAGATGATAGTCGCCGTCCGGGCGGGAGGAGACCAGTTCCCCCACCCCGTCCACATGCCCCTGCACCAGGTGCCCGTCCAGCCGGTCCCCCATCCGGAGGGCCCGTTCCAGGTTCACCCGGCTCCCCTCGCGGTACGTCCCCGCCACCGTCCGGGACAGCGTGGTCCCGATGGCCTCCACCAGGAAGACGTCCTCCTCCACGGTGACCACGGTGAGGCAGGCCCCGTCCACCGAGACCGACTGGCCGGGCGTCAGCTCGGGCGCCATCCCCGGTGCCTCCAGCCGGAACTCCCGGAGTGCATCCCGGTCCCGCAGTGACACCACCGTTCCCACCAGTTCCACGATCCCCGAGAACATCAGTTGCCTCGATCGTACGTGAGAAGCACATCCCGCCCCAGGAGAGCCGGAGGGGAGACCGGGACCCATCCGTCCGCGGAGTCGTCACCCGGACCCACGCCGGGGAAGGCCGGCACTCCCTGCTCTCCCAGCAGGACCGGGGCCAGCAGGAGGTGGAGCCGATGGAGGGCGCCGGCGGAGGCCAGCCCTGCGGCCAGCTGCCCACCCCCCTCGCAGAGGAGTAGGGGAAGCCCTCGATCCTTCAGGCACTCCAACGCCTGGGGAAGTGCGATCCCCCCGGGGGCCCGTTCCACCGCCACCACCTCGGCTCCCCTACCCTCCAGCCCCCGGACCCGGTCCGGATCCGCATCCGGGGCCACCATCACCAGGACCCGGGCTCCGTCGGATCGGTCCAACAGTGCAGCGCCCGTGGGGAGTTCCGCCTCCGGATCCAGCACGATGCGGGCCGGGGGGACCCGGGGAACCACCCGTCCACGGGGGGTGAGGCGGGGATCGTCCACCAGGGCGGTCCGGGCCCCCACCACGATTCCGTCGAACCCTGCCCGGAGCGCCATCACCCAGTCCCAGGCGGCAGCCCCCGTGAGGGGGGTGCGCTCCCCCGGAGCCCGGGCGATGCGGGCGTCCAGGGAGACGGCCAGCTTCAAGGTCACATGCGAACGCCCCTCCGTCCGGGCAAAGAAGCCCGGGTTCTCCCGGAGGGCGGTCGTCCGGTGGAAGAGGGGCCCGGAGACCTCCAGACCCCACTCCCGGAGCACCGCCCCACCCCCGGCGCCGGCCCCGGGATCCCCGGCACCGAAGACCACACGTCGGACCCCGGCGCTCTTCAGGGCCAGGGTGCAGGGGGGGGTCTTCCCCTGGTGGGAGCAGGGCTCCAGGCTCACGTAGGCAGTGGCCCCGGCGGCCCGCTCTCCGGCATTCCGGAGGGCTTCCACCTCCGCGTGGGGGCCCCCGAACTCCCGATGCCACCCCTCCCCCACCATGTCTCCATCCCGGACCAGTACGCACCCCACCAGGGGGTTGGGGTGAACCCGACCCCACCCCCGGCGACCCAGCTCCACCGCCCGCTCCAGCCAGAACCGGTCGATCCCGGCGGGGTCGGTCCCGGAGGTGGGGGGAGGGGGCGAGGGGGCGTCGTCCTCCGGGTGGAGGGGCGGAGCGCCAGGGATTCCCTCCATCAGCGCCCCGGGTCCATCAGAAGGTGATGCGCCCCAGAAGGCTCACGAAGAGCATCCCGTCGGACCCGGGGATCATCCCGGCAGAGCCGGCATCCACCGGATCGAACCCCGATGCCCACCCCAGTTCCCCGCTGATCTGCGCCACCAGCACCGTGTAGACGCCCCCGGCAAAGAGGGAATTCCGCCGGGCCGGGAGGGAGCCGGAGCCGTAGTCCAGCCCCGTGGGATAGATGGGGGGCGTGGGGCCGGTGGAGGGAGGGGAGGACACGGTGAAGCGCCCCTGACCCCGATCCTGCCCCACACCGGCGTAGAGGCCGATCCCCGCCAGGTCCTTCCCCACGATCCCCCGGAGGCTCCAGCCGGTGGTGGAGATGCTGGTGGACCCCTCTGGGTCGGTTTCCAGCTCCACCGAAGAGACCGAGTGGCGGACGGCGGACACCGTGATCCCGGGCAGCGTGAACGACTCCCGGAGCAACCCGATGCGCGCCCCCACTCCCCAGGCCGGCACGCCGCTGGTCCATCCGGCGGAGGCGGGGAGGAAGAGGTAGCTGGCGGCCCCCACCAGGTCCACCGAGAGGATTCCCCCCACCGTGGGCCGGGGGGAGAAGCCATGGAAGACCCCCACTGCGCCAGCACCCCGGAGGGCCACCACCGAGCCGTCCCGCTGGGCATCGGTGCGGGGACGGGCGGTGGATACCAGGTCCAGGAGGCTGATCTGCTGAAGCTGGACCGTGCCACCGAAGGCGAAGCGGGCACTGCCGGGGAAACGTCGGCCCAGGGTGCTGGCGGTCCCAGGCATGGGGGTCCCCCCCGAGACTGCGGTGAGGAGCCCTGCCCTTGCCGCCCGGACCGCCCCCAGCAGAACGGGGCAGATCCCGTCTGCCTGGATCTCCGGGGAAGCGGCACACGCCTGGGCGGCTCCGGCGAAGTCCCCCTGGGCCTGCACCGCCGCCGGCATCCCCACGAGAAGTGCCGGAACGAGGACCCCGAAGCCCAGGAGACGTGACAGGCCGCTCATCCCGTGTACCGGACCCCTTCTCCTGCCTCCACCCGACCGAGTTCCCACGGCGTCTCTCCCGCGGCCGAAAGGAGTTCCACCACCGCCTCCACATCCTCGGGGGCGCAGATCACGATCATCCCCACCCCCATGTTGAACACCCGGCGCATCTCCTCCTCCTCCACCCCGCCGGCCTCCTGCAGGGTCCGGAAGAGGGGCGGAACCACCCAGCTCGCCGCGTCGATCACCGCCCCGCACCCTGCAGGGAGGACCCGGGGGAGATTCCCGGGGATCCCGCCCCCGGTGATGTGGGCCAGCCCACGGACCAGCCCCCGCTCCAGGATCGGCCAGATCCCCCGTAGGTAGCTCCGGTGGATCCGCAGCAGGACGTCGGACACACTCCCCTCCTCACAGGGGAACGGGTCGTCCACGTTGAGCCCCATCCGCTCGAAGACGATGCGCCGGGCCAGGGAGTAGCCATTGGTGTGCAGTCCGGAGGAGGAGAGCCCCAACAGGACGTCCCCGGGGCGCGTCCTGGAGCCGTCCACGATCCGGTCCCGCTCCACGGTCCCCACGATGAAGCCCGCGAGGTCGTATTCCCCGGCGGCGTAGAAATCCCCCATCTGGGCGGTCTCGCCCCCCAGGAGGGCGCAGCCGTTCTCCAGGCACCCCTCGGCGACGCCCCGCACCACCTCGGTGACCACCCCCTCCCGGAGGGGGCCGTGGGCCAGGTAGTCCAGGAAGAAGAGGGGACGGGCCCCCTGCACCAGGATGTCGTTGACGCAGTGGTTCACCAGGTCCCGTCCCACCGTGTCGTGCCGCTCGGCCTGGAAGGCCACCTTCAGCTTGGTTCCCACCCCGTCGGCGCTGGAGACCAGCACCGGCGCCCGGGAATCCCGGGGAACGGCATACAGCCCCCCGAAGCTCCCCATCTCCGAAAGCGTGTTGGAATCCCGTGTGGCGGCCACCAGCGCCTTGAGGGAGTTCTTCGCTCTCTCGGCGGCATCGAGGTCAACGCCACTGCTGCGGTAGTCCAGACCGGCGGAATCAGCCATGGGTTCGGGCCAGGGGTTGCAGTTCGAAGGTGGTCATGGTCCGGAAGTCCCTCACCCGGTCCATGACCTCCTGGATGTCCAGGGTCCGGAATCGGTCCACACTGAAGGCCTCCACGGCATACGAGCCCATCACGGAGCCGTACACCATGGCCCGGCGGAGGTCATCGGGGTCCATGGAGCCCGTGTGGGCCAGGTAGCCCAGGAAGCCGCCGGCGAAGGCATCGCCGGCCCCGGTGGGGTCGAATACCTCTTCCAGGGGGTAGCCGGGGGTGAAGAACACCCCGGTGGGCCCGAAGAGGATGGCTCCATGCTCCCCCTTCTTCACCACCACGATGTCCGGGCCCCGCTCCCGCACCCAGCGGGCGGCCTTCATCAGGTTCGGCTCTCCGGCCAGCTCCCGCACCTCGGAGTCGTTCACCATGAGCACATCCACCCGGGCCAGGAGCTTCAGGAGGTTCTCCCGGCTCCCGGAGATCCAGTAGTTCATGGTGTCACAAGCCACCAGCGACGGGGCGGCCACCTGGTCCAGGACCTCCATCTGCAGCACCGGGTCGATGTTCCCCAGGAAGACGATGCGGGCGTCCCGGAAGGCGGCGGGGATCCGGGGCTTGAAGTCGGCGAACACGCCCAGCTTCGTCTCCAGCGTCTCCCGGCTGTTCAGGTCGAAGCTGTACTCCCCCGCCCAGAAGAAGCTCTCCCCGGGGGCGGTCTCCACACCGCTGAGGTCCACGCCCCGCTCCGAGAGGAAGGTCAGCCGGTCCACCGGATAGTCCTCCCCCACCACCCCCACCACCTGCACGGGGGCCAGCAGCGAGGCCGCCGCACCGAAGTAGACGGCCGATCCGCCCAGGACCCGCTCGCCCACGCCAAAGGGGGTCTTCACCGTATCAAGGGCCACGCTACCAACAACAAGAACCGACATCCGCAGAGTGCTCCGTGGAGGGGGATGGGGGGTCAGGCCGGATCGGCCTCGGCCCTCTCCATCCGCTCGGGGGCCTGGATTCCCAGGATCGACAGCGCGTTGTGCAGGACGATCCGGATGGACGCGGTCAGCACGAGGCGTGCCGCCCGAAGCTCCGGATCGGGGGTCAGCACCGCCAGCTCCGGATTCCGGGAGGGGTTCCCGGCATGGTACCAGGAGTTCACGGCTCCGGCGGTCTGTTCCAGGAACTCGCACACCAGATGGGGCGCCCGGGCCGATGCCGCCCTGGAGACCACCTCAGGGAAGCCCGCCAACTGCTTGATGAGCTCCCGCTCCTGGGGGTGATCCAGCCGCTCCAGGAGGGCTCCGGCCGTCGGGACCACGCCGTCCTCGAAGCCCGCCTTCCGCAGGATGCTGCACACCCGGGCATGGGCGTACTGGCTCTTGTAGACCGGATTCTTCTCCGACTGGTCCAGCGCCACGTCCAGATCGAAGACCAGATGCCCGTCGGGTTTCCGCATCTGGAAGAAGTAGCGGGTGACGTCCACCCCCACCGCCTCGTAGAGATCGCGCAGCGTTGTGTAGCCCCCGGCCCGCTTGGAGAACTTCACCTCTGCACCATCCCGTTCCACCGTCACCATCTGGTGGAGGACGTACTCCGGGTACCCTTCCGGAAGCCCCAGCGCCTGGAGCCCCGCCCGGACCCGGGACACGGTCCCGTGGTGGTCCGCCCCCTGCACATTGATCACGTGCCGGAAGCCCCGCTCCCACTTGGCCATGTGGTAGGCCACGTCCGGGAGGAAGTAGGTGGGGGAGCCGTCGGCCTTCACCATGACCCGGTCCTTCTGGTCCCCGAACTCCGTGGTCTTCAGCCAGACCGCGCCCCCCTCCTCGTACACCAGCCCCGTCTCCCGTAGAGCGGCAATGGTGCGCTCCACCCGCCCCTCGGTGTAGAGGGAGGACTCCAGGTAGTAGGTGTCGAAATGGACCCGGAACCCGGTGAGGTCCCGGTCCTGCTCCGCCCGGAGGACCGCCACGGCGTACCGGCGGATCGTCTCGTCGGCCTCGGGGGAGGGGTCGTCCAGGAGCCGGTCCCCCTCGTCCCGCACCAGACCGGCCGCCAGCTCCACCACGTACTCGCCGTGGTAGCCGTCTTCCGGAAGGGGCGTCTCCCGCCCCAGTTGCTGTTCGTACCGAGCCCGCACCGACTCCGTGAGCCGGTCGATCTGCCGGCCGGCATCGTTGTAGTAGAACTCCCTGTGCACCGCCCATCCGGCCCACTCCAGGAGGGCGGAGATGGCAGCCCCCAGCGCCGCCTGGCGGCCGTGGCCAAGGTGCAGGGGCCCGGTGGGGTTGGCGGACACGAACTCCACCATGAGGGGCTGTCCGCCGCCCTCATCGGAGCGGCCGAAGCGGTCGCCCTCCGCCAGGATCCGGGGGAGCACCCCCGCCACCTCTCCGGACGAGAGCCGGAAGTTCAGGAAGCCCGGCCCCGCCACCTCCACCGCCGTCACCCCTGCGCCGGAGAGATCCAGTCGGTCCGCCAGTTCCTGGGCAATGGCCCGGGGGGGCTTCCGGAGCACCCCGGCCAGCGTCATCGCCACATTGGTGGCCACATCGCCGTGGGAGGGATCCCGGGGCTGCTCCAGCCGGATATCCGGGGTGCCCGCCCCCATCTCCTCAAGGAGGGCGGCGAGGGCGGCGCGGATCTGGTCCTGGGCCATGGCGGCGTCAGCTTCCCGATGCGGAGGAGGAACCGGAGGACGACGAGCCGGAGGACGAGGAACCACTGCCGGAGGTGCCGCCGGAGCTGCTTCCGCCGCTTCCGCCGGATGTGTCCCCCCCGGTTGAGGACGAGCCCGACGAGGTGGACGCACCGGAGCCCGTTCCCTTCCCCGCGCCCTCCCCGGAGGCGGCGGCCTTCTCGCCACCGCCGGACGAACCGCCCTCGGCGGCCGCCTTCTTCTTGTAGTCGGCGCTCCGGTAGTCCGTGATGTAGAAGCCATCCCCCTTGAACAGGAAGCCGGCACCGGCGGAGAGGAGACGCTCGGCAGCGGCCCCGCAAGCCGGACAGGGCGCGCCGGGAGTGTCGGTCATCCGCTGGAAGAGCTCGAAGCGGTTGCCGCAGGCCGGGCAGCGGTACTCATAGGTGGGCATCGTGGGACACCCTCGTCATGGGCTGTGGACCGGGGAGCGCGCCACCCTGCACGCGACCGGCCCTGTGGAACATGGGGACGCAGCCGCCAAAGATAACGACGGGGCGGTGTTGACTCTACCGACCCGGGCAACCCGGCGGTGGGGCCCGTCCACGGCCGCGCAACGACGGAAGGCCCATCCACGGGATCGGTCGCCGACAGGCACCGTCACCCGGCCGCCCAACCTCCTTCAGGGCAGGATCTCCTCCACCTGCAGCCCGAAGTCCGGGAAGGCCAGGGGGGCCAGTTCGTCTCCCGGGAGGTGTCGGGTCACCACACCGTAGCCGTCCTCGGACGGCTCCCGGTGGACCTCCACCACACCGGCGTCCAGATCCACCAGCCAGTACTCCCGGATCCCGGCCCGTGCATAGAGCGGCGCCTTGGTGCCCCGGTCGTACCCGGCGCTGGTATCGGCCACCTCCACCAGGAGGAAGACCTCTTCCGGGTGGGGATGGCGCTCCGCGTACCGGTCCGGCCGAGGGCGGAGGACGGCAACGTCCGGCTGTGGCTCCGAGCGGCGGTTCAATCGTACCGGGTTCTGGATGGCCACCAGAACGCGCCCCCCGAGTCCGGAGACGAAGAACTGGTTGAGGCCGTTCACGCACCCTGCGTGTCGACTGCCGATGGCGGCCATGGGAACGATCTCCCCCTCGATGAGCTCCACCCGCTCGCCGGGGGCCAGGATGCCCACCTCGGCCATCCGGTAGTACTCGTCCACGGTGAATCGGCGGGTGGCCACAGTGGAAGTCATGGGGTCCTCTCCGGGTCGAGCCCCCTCCCGTCCTCCGGCGGACGCCGGGCCGGGGGCCGCATCCGGTGCCCGTTCCTGCGGGGGTCCGGACGCCTGATCGGAAGCTTCGTGGTTCGAATGGGGCGGTTCCATGGTCATATGGGCAATCTAGGGGGGAGAGGCGGAACGCACGACGGTGGAGGGCAGACAATCCGAGGCAAGCACGTTCGCGATGGCGCGATGCACTGTGATGTAGAAGCGTGATGTAGAAGCAATTGGCCAGAATCGACTCCACCCCGGTATCCTCTGACGGTGACCTTCAAGACCCGTGCTCTACCGCCCGCCCGGAGCGCCACGGATGAGAACGCCATTTGTAGCCGGGGCGCGAAGGCGCCCGACATGGTCGACCGCACTCCTTCTGGCCGCCGGGCAGTCGGAAGACCTCAACGGGTGGTGGCATTCTGCCTCCTCCTGGTCGCCGCCTGTACCCCCGACCCGCAGTCAGGGAGGGAATCCAGCGCCTTCCCGCCGGCGTCGGACGTAGCCGTCTCCAGCAGTCTGTTCGCCCGCGTGGAGCCGATCCTCCGGCCCTCCACCGACCCGCTGCTGGTTGTACCGGTGGAGAGGGTCCGAGGGCTCTCGTTTCTCCGGACCGCGCTCTTCTTCGGACAAGGCATTGCGGTCATCCCCCTCCTTGGACGTGCAGTGCAGGTTGTGGCCTCCGACGGCACCACGGTCTTCCGCCATGAGGGGTACGTCTCGCCTCTGGGACTCGGTCGGCACGGAGACGATCTCCTGACCTGGGACTCCTGGACCCAGCGTCTGGTGCGCCTGGATGCGGGGGGCGCGGTGGTCGACGAAAGGGATTGGAAGGCCGAACTGACCGATCTCCTCGCGGGCCCCGGGACGCCTCTGGGGGGGTACGGGGACGAGATCGCGGTGAGCTTCCGGGCCTATTCTGTGCGGGACGCGCCTCCCATCCCTGGCCTCGTGCGGTACCCGGCCAACGTCGCGTTCCTGGATCCGGGCGAAGGGATTCTTCTGAGAAGCATCGAGTTGCCGGGGGAAGAGCGGTGGACCGCAAGGATCGGGAACGCGTCGGATGCCATTCCGGTGATTTTCGGGCGGTCGGTGGAGGCGGCGGTGGCCCACGGTGGGGCGTGGATCGCGGATACAGATTCGCTGGTCTTCCGGCTGCATACGGGGGTTGGGGTGATCCGGGAGGTGTCGTTCGATCACGTGCCGGTGCCGGTGCACCCGGACTGGGTGCAGGCGGTGTGGGACTCGCTCCAGGGAGTAGTGGACGACCCGGAGCGGCGGAGCGGTGGGGAGAGCGACGTCTATCGGGTCCTCTTTGAGGCCGGTGTGCCGGCCCGCTCGACACTTCCTGCCTTCTCGAGACTCCTGGGCGGAGCCGACGGCCGCCTCTGGATCCGGGAGTTTCCGATCCCCGGGGCCGAGTCGATCCTCTGGGTGGGGCTGGACGAGGAGCTACGTCCGGAGGTTCGGATGGAGCTTCCCCTCGAGCTGGAGGTCCTGGATATCGACGACGGCCGGCTCCTCGTGGGAAGGCCAGGGTTCGATGGGGTGGAGATCCTCACACTGGAGGGGCGTCCATGATGAAGCGAATGGGGTCGGTACACTGGACTCGTCGCCTCATCCTGGCGGCTGGGTGCTGGTGAAGCTGGGGGTGCGACCCCTCACCACCGGCCGGGGGTGGCGGAGCGGACGGTGCCACCCAGGGACCCACCTGGGAGGTCGAGGAGGAGTTCCGACTGGGTGTGGCGGAGGGTGAGGGGCCGGAGCTCTTCGGGGAGGTCCGGGCCATCGCGGTGGATGGGGACGGCACCATCGTTGTGGTGGACGGGCAGGCCAACGACGTGCGGAGGTTCTCCTCGGACGGCGAGCACCAGTGGACCGTGGGACGGGCGGGCTCGGGTCCGGAGGAGTTCCAATCCGTGGTCGGGGCGGCCTTCTCCCCCGGGCGAGAGCTCTGGGTGGTGGACGGCCGGAACGCCCGCTTTACCGTGGTCGATCCGAAGGGAGGCATCCGAACGCTCCCTCGCACCTCCCGCTGGGGAAGGCCTCCATGGATCGGCGGCTTCGGTCCAGAGGGGGGGATCCATGAGCTTTCGACCGTGCAGGGGCCAGACCTCGACGGGCTGATCGACCTGATGCTGGCCATGGACGGGGAGGGGTCCCTGCTGAGCGAACACAAGATCCCCCGGGATCAGCCGCCTCAGCCCACCCTGGGCGGGGGAATCATGACCTCCCTCCCCTTCGAGCCCGTGGTGCTCCGGGCCTGGGACCCTTCCGGCGCGGTCTGGCAGGCGCTGTCGTCGGAGTACCGGATCGTGCGGATCGACCTGGAGGGGGATACCCCGCGGTGGTGGCGCAGGCGACTCCCCTGCTCTCCTTCACCGCTGCGGAGCAGGATTCCCTGGAGGCGGGGGTGGAGCGGGCGGAGCGGATGGGGGCTGCCGTGGAAGCGGGCATGATCCCGGAGGCACGTCCCCCCCTCCGCTGGATGACGGTGGACGACCGGAGTCAACTCTGGGTCTGTGCCACCGGGCGGGACCCCTGCCGGGAGCTGGACGTCTTCGATGGCACCGGGAACCGGTTGGCCACGGCCCGCCTCCCTGCCGACATCCTGGACCTGCCGCGTCCCGTGATCCGGAACGGCCGGTTCCATGCGGTAGTGGAAGGGCCGGACGGCGAGCCGCAGGTGCTGGTGGGGCGGGTCGTCGGGCCACGGTGAGGCCGCAGTGCTACCCTCCCTCCCCGTACCCCCGCTTCACTGCGATCACGATGGGCAACTGCACCAGGGGAACCGCGATGCCGCCCCCGAGGAGGGCGGCGTCCGACCCGGACTGGACGATCAGGATGGCTGCCAGGGCGCCGATGGCCAGCGCGTGGAGCGCTCCGTCACCCCACGGATCCCGGCGGCCATTGGCGAGATGCACCCCGGTCACAAGCCCCAGACTCTCGCCCACGGCAGCTCCGACGATCCCGCCGGCGGCGGAGTTCGTGAGGATCGCCCCCAGCGCAAAGCCTCCGCCGGCCCCGAGGAACGCCCCCACCAGCCCTCCGGCCGCCAGACTGGAGGTGGCCTGTGCCTGTACCGTGATGGCTGCCTCCAAGACAGGCCGTGCCACCGGTTCGGCAACCGCGGCAACCCCGGTCCTACGGTCGGTCCGCCACTGGGCTGTTGTAGGAGTGGGTGCCAGGAAGGACAGAACAGAGAGGGCAAAGAAGAGGAGCACTGAAGGCCCCGCAGTACCCAACACGAGTACTCGAACACCTTTCGTCGCACGTGTAGCAACCCCCTGGGGAACCATATCCCAATTCACGAGACTCAAGCGATATCCCTCCGTTCAGCTCGCGTAGAATCGTTCGCAACTGCCGGCTCTCTAGGCCGCGACCAATCCATTTGTCGTTTCTCGGCCTCTTCTGGCAGAGCCTCCTCCAACCCCCTTCCACCCCCCACCCGACACAGGGGCCCGCTGACTGCTCCCCGAGGAGCTCATCTCATCGTTGCTCGGGAAGCCATGCGGATTCTCATTCCAGCCTTCAGTAGCCCATGGCTGTCAAGACGGTCAAGTAGTGCGTGGTCCCCGTTGAACCCGACCAGCCCGCGAAAGTCGACCAGTGTGTGGAGAAGAAGCACTCGATTCCCGGACGCGGGGCCACCCCAGGACTTGCTTTGCTTCGGGTGCAAGTATTGACCCCACTCATGCCAACATCAAGGTCATACGGAAACATCCGAGACCCCACATCTCTCGTACCATCCGTACCAACTAAGACAGCTGCCGATGCGAGGGGAGTACACCCCTCAAAGTAGTGATCATTGCACCTGGTGTAAGATCGATAGTTTGCATGGTGGTTCTTAGATACGAAGACCACAGGTCGACCCATTTCGTAGCTTAGGTTCCCACCCGCGACATGCTGGGACCAATCTTGCCCAAACCCGGCCCCCCAGTGGGCTGACAAGAAAGCCCAAGAAATCGCCCAGCCACCGCCCGAAGCGTTCAGCTTCAGTCGAATAAACTCAGAATCCCCCTGGTGGGTAAAGAGGGGGCCATCGTAATAGTACGAAAGCATGTACATTATTGAAAGAGACCCTTCGTAGCCGATTCTTTCAACAATCCAATACGGCTCTCGTCCGGAATGGCTTTCCTGCAGACTGAAACGCAACAGAGGTTGGAATGCCGAGGCCAATGCCCATTCACAGTGATCCTTGAGGTAATCCCCATCGGCATCAAGGGAGGAGACCGTCGTCGTTATCCCGCCAAACTGCGGACCGCAGTCCGAGCCCACGCTTATCGTCGGTCCCAGGGAAGGAGGTCCACTGACATCCTCTGGATCGCACGGAATGATCGCGATATCGGGATCGCAGTCTGCGAACTCTTCGGAAAAAGTACTCACAGGCCCAAGACCCGGTCCTCCACCCACTTCGCTCGCCGACTGCTCCATCGTACGCTGAACCAGACCTCGGACGGCCAAGGCGCAAGAGAGAGGATCGGCGCTCGGCTGACGTAACGAACGTCCACCGGCACTTCTCCTCCCCGAATGTCATATGCGATCTGTGCGAAGGATGTCAGTCTACTCCGATATCCCTCCTCAAGACCCATCACCAAAATGTCATCCGACCCCGCCCAAGCAATCCGGTGGAGCGGAGATGTAATCGCCAATTCTAGAGACTCACCACGTAAGGCTAGGGCCAATAGAGACCCAGGGGAGAGACCCATCTGAGACGCTACGTGTTCAAGGGTTCGGCGACCGTCCTCTGACTCCAAGAATGACTGCCAGTGGACCGGGTGACCACGATGGGGACTACTCTGCAGGGCGAAAAGAATGTCATGGCGAACCGAATCAGTTGCCATGGCGCGAGCGAGAGCAATCGCTAGGTGCTCCAGAGAGCCGATCTCCGGCTGCGCCCGGGGCTCTTCGGAGATCTTCATAGAATTCAATGGATCAGCAACCGACACGCGATCGGAGCATCCACTGAAACTGAGGACGGCCGCTAGGACCAAGTATCGAGTCGTTCGGGGACAGTTCACAGGAGATCCCAAGGTTTGGGTTGTGAAGAATGTCCGCCATAGGGGATGACCGGCGGCTCCTCCCTGCAATCCTTCTGACACCAACAAGAACCGCCGCAGTCCGCTCAGTGTCGGGGAACCAAGGGTGTTGGGCCGCCAACAACGACACTTATGGTAGATTATCGGCAACAGGTCTTCTGCGCAATCACCCCCCCCACGTCCCCCACACCTCCCTCAGCGTCTGGCTGATCTCCCCCAGGGTGATGTCCGCCTTCACCGCCTCCACGAAGAGGGGGAGGAGGTTCGTGCCGTCGGCGGCAGCCGCGGCGATGCGCCCCCGGATCTCCGTCACGGCCGCCCCGTCCCGCCGGGCCCTGAGCGCCGCCAGCTTCTCCTTCTGCGCCCCCTCCAGCGCCCCGTAGTCCGGGGAGCCGATCCGCACCCTCGCCTCGTCCTCCTGGAAGCGGTTCACCCCCACCACCACCCGTTCCCCGGACTCCACCTCGAGCTGGAACCGGTACGCCGCGGCATGGATCTCCTCCTGCATGAACTCCACGGCCCGGGCGGCCCCGCCCATCTCCAGGATCCGCTCCAGGAGGGTGCGGGCCTCCGCCTCCAGGGCATCGGTGAGGGACTCCACGAAGAAGCTTCCCGCCAGGGGATCCACGGTGCGGGTCACCCCGGACTCGTGGGCCAGGATCTGCTGCGTCCGGAGCGCGATGCGGGCGGATTCCTCGGTGGGGAGCGCCAGCGCCTCGTCGTAGCCGTTGGTGTGGAGCGACTGGGTTCCCCCCAGCACCGAGGCCAGCGCCTGGAGGGTGACCCGCACCACGTTGTTCAGCGGCTGCTGCGCGGTGAGGGTCGAGCCCCCGGTCTGGGTGTGGAAGCGGAGCCGGCTGGACTCGTCCGACGCCCCGAAGCGCTCCCGCATGAGGCGGGCCCAGAGGCGGCGGGCGGCCCTGAACTTGGCCGCCTCCTCGAAGAAGTTGTTGTGGGCGGCGAAGAAGAAGGAGAGTCGGGGGGCGAAGTCCTCCAGGGCGATCCCCGCCGCCAGCGCCCGCTCCACGTACTCCAGGCCGTTGGCGAAGGTGAAGGCGATCTCCTGGGCGGCGGTGGAGCCCGCCTCCCGGATGTGGTAGCCGCTGATGCTGATGGTATTCCAGCGGGGCACCTCGGCGGCGCAGAAGGCCATCACGTCGGAGACCAGGCGGAGGGACGGCTCCACGGGATAGATGTAGGTCCCCCGGGCCACGTACTCCTTCAGGATGTCGTTCTGGATGGTCCCCGACAGGCGCTCCCGGGGCACCCCCTGCTCGTCCCCCAGCGCCACATACAGCGCCAGGAGGATGGCGCCGGTGGCATTGATGGTCATGGAGGTGGAGACGGTCCCCAGGTCGATTCCCCTGAAGAGGGTCCGCATGTCGTCCAGGGAGTCGATGGCCACCCCCACGCGACCCACCTCCCCGGCGGCCATGGGGTGATCCGAGTCGTACCCCATCTGGGTGGGGAGATCGAAGGCCACGGAGAGCCCGGTGGTCCCGCGCTCCAGGAGGTAGTGGTAGCGGGCGTTCGTCTCCTCGGCGGTGCCGAAGCCTGCGTACTGCCGCATGGTCCAGTGGCGGCCCCGGTACATGGTGGGGTACACGCCCCGGGTGAAGGGGAAAGCGCCGGGGGCCCCCAGCTCCTCTGCCGGGTCGAAGCCCTCGGGAAGGGCGGCATAGACCGGCTCCACCGGGAGCTCCCCCGCCGGGCCCGGGTCGGAGCGGTCGCCCTGTCCCTCAGCCATTCTCCCCTCCCCCGGTTCCCGCATTCCCTTCCCCGCCCTCCGGATCAAGCGCCTCGAGTTCCACCAGCACCTGGTCCTTCTCCACCGTGGCCCCGGGCTCCACGTGGATCCGGGTGACCCGCCCCGCCCCTTCGGACTTGAGCTCGTTCTCCATCTTCATGGCCTCCATCACCACCAGCCCCTGCCCCCGGGCCACCTCGTCTCCCACCGCCACCTCCACCTTCACCACCAGCCCCGGCATGGGGGCCCGGAGGGGGCGGGGTCCCGAGGCCCCGGCGGCCTTCCGCACCAGGGCCCGGATGGTGCGGGCCCGGTCATCCAGGACCTCGGTCTGCAGGGTGCGCCCCCCGGCGTGGAGGGCCCACTGCCCCGACCCCGAACCGGCGGCGTCCCAGGCCCAGGAGGCACCGTCCAGGAGGAGGGTGCGGACCCGGGTCCCCTTCACCCCGTCCAGCCCGGCCTCCACCCGCCGCCCATCCACCGAGACTCCATCCGGGCGCAGGTCCACCTGGAATTCATGTCCTTCAACCGTAACGTGATAGCGCATCATACCTCATCCACTTCATGAAATTGGTCGTCCCGGTCCAGGACCACGAGGGTTTCCACGTGGGACGTCATGGGGAACAGGTCGAAGGACTGGATGTGCCGGATCCGGTAGTCGGGGCCCAGGCGGTCCAGGTCCCGGGCCAGGGTGGCGGGGTCGCAGCTCACGTAGAGGATCCTCGGGACCCGGGCCTCCCGGAGGAGGTCGGGGACCCGGGGGTGGACCCCCGCCCGGGGAGGATTCAGGAGCACCAGGTCGGCGGGAAGGGCCTCCTCCAGCCGCTCCTCCACCAGCCCCTCCAGGACCCGGAAGGAGCCTTGCGACCCCTCCGGCACTTCCGCCTCTCCCATCCGGGCGGCGGCGGCCCCCTCGGGATCCAACTCGATGGCAGTGACCTTCGCCCCGTGGTGGGCCAGCCGCCGGCCGAAGACTCCGGCTCCGCAGTAGGCGTCCACCACCCGGAGCTCCCGGGGGGGGCGCCCGATCTCCCGGAGGGTGGCCTCATGCAGCCGGTCCGCCCCCTGCCGATTCACCTGCACGAAGGCGGAGGTGCGCACCGGGATCGTGAAGCCCTGCCACCGGGTCACCGTGTCCGGGTCCCCGGCCAGGAGGCGGGGAGGCTCGTGCTCCGTCCGCCCCCGCCACACCGCCAGTAGCCCCGGCACCTCCGCCACCAGGGCGGCGGCGTCTCCATCGCCGGTGGTCCGGTCCGCGTCCACCGTGAGGACCACGCCCCCCTCGGCGCTCCGGAGGGTCAGGCGGAGCACCTCTCCTGCGGGAAGCCGCTCGGCCCCCGGCCCCCATGCCTCCCGGAGTGCCGTCCAGACCTGGCCGATGGGGGGCTCCGGAAGGAGGCACTCGTCGTGGACGTCCACGACCCGGCCGGGGCGGTCCAGGGCGTGGTACCCGGCCGTGACCCCGCCCCCCTCCCGCCGGCGGAGCGTCAGGGTGACCCGACTCCGGTAGTGGGTCTCGGAGGCCGCCGGCTCCACCGGGGGGTCGGCCACCTTCCGGCCGCCGATGCGCCGGAGGGCGTCCCCCACCATGGTGGAGCGGGCGGCGAGTTGGGCGTCGTAGTCCAGGTGCTGCAGCGTACAGCCGCCGCACCGGTCGTACAGGGGACAGGGGGGGACCCGCCGATTCGGCCCCTCCTCCAGGAGCCCGTCCAGGAGCCCCCGGGCCCACCGCCCCTTCGCCTCGGTGACCCGCACCAGGACCCGGTCCCCCGGGGCGGTGCGGTGCACGAAGACGGCCCGGCCGTCCGGGAGCCGCCCCACCCCGGCGCCCTCCGACGTGATCCCGTGGATGGACACCTCCACCGGTCCGGTGCGGACCGGGGCCTTCTTCCGGTGCCGCCGGGGGCGGTTCAACCGGTACCCCAGGGAGCCCCGTTCCGCCGCCACGCCGGGAGTTCCGAACCCTGCCCCTGGATGCGGGGGGCCGCCCGGACCCTGCGGGCCTCGTGTTCCAGGAGGGCGGCAGCCACCGCGGCGGCCTGCAGCGCCTCCGGGGAGGGTCGGTCGGACGCCACCTCCGGGTATTCCTCCAGGAAGCGGATGCTCAGCTCCCCGGAGCGGAAGACGGGGTGGTCCATGAGTGAGCGGTGGAAGGGAGCGCTGGTGGGGAGCCCCGAAAGGCGGAACTCGTCCAGCGCCCTCCGCATGCGCGCCACGGCCTCGTCGCGGGTGGGGGCGTGGACGATGAGCTTCCCCAGGAGCGAGTCGTAGTGGAGCCCCACCTCGTAGCCCGGGGCGATGCCCCCGTCCCACCGCACCCCCGGTCCGGCCGGGAGGTGGAGGTCCGTGATCACCCCGGTGGCCGGGAGGAAGCCCCGGGCGGAATCCTCGGCGGTGATCCGGCACTCGATGGAGTGGCCGGTCAACCGGATGTCGTCCTGGGTGAAGGGGAGCGCCTCGCCTGCGGCGATCCGGAGCTGCCAGTGGACGATGTCCAGCCCCGTCACCAGCTCCGTCACCGGGTGCTCCACCTGCAGCCGGGTGTTCATCTCCAGGAAGAAGAACTCGTCCCCCTGGAGGAGCAGTTCCACAGTCCCCGCCCCCACGTAGTCCACGGCCTGGGCCGCCCGCACCGCCGCATCCCCCATGGCGGCCCGGAGCTCCGGCGTCATGGCCGGCGAGGGGGCCTCCTCCACCAGCTTCTGGTGCCGGCGCTGGATGGAGCACTCCCGCTCCCCCAGGTGGAGGGTGGTCCCGTGGCCGTCGGCCAGGATCTGGATCTCCACGTGCCGGGGGCGGGCCAGGTAGCGCTCCAGGTAGACGGAGCCGTCGCCGAAGGCCGCCAGCGCCTCCCGGGCGGCAGCCTCGAAGGCCCTGGGAAGCTGCTCCGGGGCCTCCACCACCCGCATCCCCTTCCCTCCCCCTCCGGCGGCGGCCTTGAGGAGGACCGGGTAGCCGATCTCGTCGGCCAGCCGGAGCGCCTCGGTGGGATCCGCGATGGGGTCCACCACACCGGGGACGATGGGCACGCCGGCCGCCTGCATGCGCCGCCGGGCCGCCGTCTTGTCCCCCATGGCGGAGATGGCCGACGCCGAGGGCCCCACGAAGATCAGCCCCGCATCCGTCACGGCCTGCGCGAACTCCGCTCGCTCGGCCAGGAAGCCGTAGCCGGGGTGGATGGCCTCGGCGCCCGACGCCCGCGCCGCCTCCAGGAGCCGGTCGATCCGCAGGTAGCTCTCCCCTGAGGGGGCGGGCCCCAGCCGCACCGCATGATCGGCGGCCAGGACGTGGGGGGAGGTGCGATCCGCATCGGAGTAGACGGCGACGGAGCGGATGCCCCGTTCGCGACAGGCCCGGACGATCCGCAGCGCGATCTCGCCCCGGTTGGCCACCAGGAGGGTACGGAACACAGGTTCTCGGACGGAGGGGATGCAGGACGCCGGAAGGGGCCGGCCGTTGGGGGAAAAACTAGAGGAGGGGCGGAGGGAGTACCACCCCCCGCCCCTCCGGTCCCCACGGCCTTCCGCCGCCTCCGGGACATCCTCCCTTCGACGAGGGCCGGCGTCCCGCCGCTACCTCCGGTCCATCCGCCCCGTCACCGTGACGTCGTCCCCGTGACGCATCACCCGGAACCGCACCTCCTCCCCCTCCCCGTACGACCCCAGGATCCGCCGGGCCTGCGCCACGTCCTCCACGGTCCGGTCCCCCATCGCCAGGATCACGTCCCCGGACTCCAGCCCCAGCTCCGATATT
>Ga0076930_100637_pt1 | contig 29043 bp, 25 predicted proteins | sample HotLakConsoUCCRE_FD_71149 | JGI IMG/M metagenome (GOLD analysis project Ga0076930, IMG submission 71149) | Hypersaline microbial mat communities from Hot Lake, Washington, USA - Hot Lake Consortium UCC-RE (version 3) (version 3) ...
AAGACCCTGTGGACCCGGGCTTGAAAGCAAATCTTCCTGTACCGATCCAATTTTATCAAACATGGGTCCAATCCCACCAAAATGACTTAAACATGCCCAACCGATGATCCAGATAACGGCCAATAAAAGTAAACCCTGAATGGCATCACTAAAAATGATGGCCTTTAATCCACCGATTTCACTGTAAATCAACATGATTAAAACAATCCCTGCTGACCAGCCCCAGGCCGGAAAAGATCCGGGAAAGGCCGCATCCATAAAGATGGCAATGCCTTGTATTTGGATGCCCACGTAAGGAATCAAAAACAAAAATGAACTCAGGAAAAAGACATATCCGGCCAATCTGTTTTCATAGCATCTGGAAATCAATCCAGCCACTCCCCGGAATTCCATTCCTTTTACCTTCATGCGGATATGGTAGCCAAACCACAATAACAAAAACACCATGGCACCATCCGAAACGGCCAGAAAAATCCAGGCAGCTACGCCGTTTATCCGAAAGAAATCCGGCATACCCAGAAAGGTAAAGGTACTGAACAGTGCAGCTGCAAAAGTCAATACACCCAGCGTGAGGCCGATATTTGATCCGGCCATCATGAACTCTTCCGAAGACCTGTTTTTCTTATAGGACTTCAGGGAAGCAAAAATCAAGAGGCCTGCATAGATGAGGCCAAATACCCATACCCAGAAAATCATAAGTCCTCCTCCTCATTTTGCATGCCAGGATGCACCCTTGTACCTATATAGGTGAGGACGACCAAAAGCACGGTAATAATAAAACTTGTCCAAAGGCTGTAGGGAACACCTCCTAATTCAGGCGTGGAAACGCCCTGAGGAATAACCAAAGGGGTGAACGTAATGATGCTCAGGATAATGGCTACTATGCAGCAAATCCTCCAGTATAATCTCTTTTTTTCCATTAGTATTGGGTTTAAACAAATTGAATTGACAATATATACAATTGTTGTTTGAATAATAACAAAGATCAAAATTGAAACTCGAATGGCCGGTAAAATACACCGGCCATTCGAAATAACTAAAGCCTCGGGATAGTCAATCCGCCATCCACCATGATTACCTGCCCAGTGGAATACGGAAAATCACCTTTGGCCAGGGCTGCTACGGCGAGGCCAACATCCTCAGGCAAGCCCCATCTTTCCTGAACACAGAGCCCAGATCCGATCAGCTTGTCATATTTATCCTTTACTCCTGATGTCATATCGGTGGCTATGATACCAGGCCTTACTTCAAATACAGGAATATTGTATTCACCCAGTCTTACTGCAAAAAGCTGGGTAGCCATGCTCATTCCTGCTTTTGCTACGCAATATTCCCCACGGTTGACCGAGGCAACAGTGGCTGAAATGGAAGATACATTGATAATGGATCCTTTAAAATCTTCCGCCCCCTCTTTTTGCTCAATCATCCAATTGGCCGCCAATTGAGACAGAAAATAGGCTGAATTCAAGTTGGTTTTCAACACATAATTGAAGCTCTCCTCAGAGGCTTCAAGAATGTCTTTTCTCTCTTTGGGTGCTACCCCGGCGTTGTTTACCAGTACATGAAGGCGATTGAAATGGGATTTCACCCGGTCCATGATCCCCTGCCTGTCAGCTGCACTTCCCACATCTCCCCTGCAATACAGCACATCAGCACCCAATGCCCTCAACTCTTCCAGACTATCCGAGGTATCCCCCTCCTTTCGCATACCATTGATGGCCAGATCAAATCCTGATTTGGCCAGACATTTGGCAATTCCGAGGCCAATCCCCCTGGATCCGCCGGTCACTAAAGCTACATTTTTCATGGTCAATTTAAATTATAGCTCCGGAATATCTACCCAGGCTCGTTTCTCCCAGCTCTCCAGACCTTTTTCTGCTAACTGCACCCCTTTAGCTCCTGCTTTCATGTCCCAGGGAAAAGGTTCATCCGCAACGACATGTTTCAAAAACAATTCCCACTGCACCTTAAAGGCATTATCCATGGGCTCCTGCTCAGGCACTTTGGCCCATCCATCATAAAAATCGATGGGTTGAACAATGTCCGGATTCCAAACCGGTTTGGGTGTATTTCCATAATGCTGTATGTGGCATTCCCTCAGTCCGGCCACTGCTGATCCTTTGGTTCCATCTACCTGTACGGTAAGCAGGTCATCCCTTCGCACCCTCACTGTCCAGGAAGAGTTAAAATGGGCTATGATGTCCCCTTCCAATTCAAAGGTGGCATAGGCGGCATCATCAGCGGTACATTTATAAGGTTTGCCCTGCTCGTCAACTCGTTCTTTGATGTGTGTCGCTCCTGTACAGGAAACTGCCTTTACCTTGCCAAAAATATTGTCCAATACATACCTCCAATGGCAAAGCATGTCAACGATTATGCCGCCATCATCCTCTTTCCTGTAGTTCCAGGAAGGTCTTTGGGCCGGGACGGTATGACCTTCAAATACCCAATAGCCAAATTCTCCTCTTACAGAAAGAATATCTCCGAAAAAGCCATTTTCGATCAGGCGCTTTAATTTCCTCAAACCGGGAAGCCACAATTTATCCTGAACCACCCCATTTTTCACGCCTGCTTTTTGACAAATTTCATGTAATTCCAGGGCTGTGGCAGTGTCTACAGCGACTGGTTTTTCACAATATACATGCTTTCCGGCTTTGACAGCTTGCTTGACTGCATCTGCTCTCCTACCAGTAGTCTGGGCATCAAAATAAATGCTGTATTGATCGTCATTCATGACCTCATTCAGGTCAGTAGTATATTTTGACACACCAGATCTCTCACTCAGGGCTTTCAATTTGGCCTTATTCCTACCTACCAAAACCGGATCCGGCATGATGGTATCGCCATTAGAAAGTTGTACGCCCCCTTGTTTGATGATTTCCACAATGCTTCTCATCAGGTGCTGATTGGTGCCCATTCTCCCGGTGACACCATTCATGATTATTCCTATTTTATGTTCCATACGTTTATTGGTTTTACTAGCAATGGTAATAACTGGCTACAATTTTATCCAAAAATTCCTTTTGATCCCCTGCCCAGTGCCGGTCGGAGAAAATTTCCACTTCATTGAATCCGGAAAAACCGGCCTCCTCGGCCCAGCCTCTTATGGTAGGAATGTCGATGCATCCCTCCCCCATCAAACCGCGGTCATTCAGAAAATCTACCGTAGGGCTTAACCAATCGCAGATATGGAAGGCAAAAAGATTTCCTTCCCGTCCACATCTCAGCAATTCTGTTTTGAGGTCGGGGTCCCACCATAGGTGGTAAACATCTGCTGCAATTCCCACATGGTCTGAGTCAATGCTTTCGGCCATCTCATTGGCCTGCCTCAGTGTATTGACGGCAGAACGAGTGTCGGCATACATGGGATGCAATGGCTCAATGGCCAATTTCACTCCGTTTGCCTGTGCATGTGGCAGTACCTTTTCAATGCCTTCCCTGATTTGCCCTCTGGAAGTTTCCATGGACTGACCCGGGTCCGCCCCACAAACCAGTACGATCATGGGGGCTCCCAGAGCAGCGGCTTCATCCACTGCCTTGAGGTTATCCTGAATGGCCTGTTCCCTGTTTTTGGAAGAAACGGAAGGAAAGAAACCGCCCCTTACCAGGGATACGATTTCCAGGCCATGGCTTCTCAGTCGTTCTCCTGAGGCAGCAATGTCCCGGCCTCCCAGGTATTGTCGCCAGACTGAAACACCCTTTACCCCAGCCATTTCATATTGTTCGGCCGCCTCTTCCAGACTCCATGGCTTGGTGGTAATGGTATGTATACAAAGTTTACTCAGGTCTTTTATGGGTTGTGCACTCATGATAAACAATTAAAGAAAGTGTAATAAGGATCTTTATCGATAATGCGCTGAACATAAAGAGCCAGCTCACGGGCGTGGTAGTCTCCCCACATACTGGATTCGTTACAGGCAATTTTTTGCCCCTTGGGCACATTATCCCAGCCATTAGGCTGGTGATAGATGGAATGGAGCAGTATTCCCTGATGAGTTTTATCGGTACTCAGGTAGGGTTCCTCCAATAAAGTCTTCAAAACGGTTAATCCTGCCTGCCAGTATTCATTACCCTTCTTGGTTTGACCCTTCCTTTGCAGGTAATGCCCCAATCTCAACAAGCCCTGGGCACCTATGGCCGCAGCGGAACTATCCACCGGCTCATGCTCATTAAAAGGATCTGCAGGCCGGGACAGGTAATCACCTAATTTATGTAAGGCCGGAGCACCGGTATCCCAGTAGGGTACGCCATCCGTAGGGGTATGTGCGATATAAAAATCACAGCTTGCAATAGCCGCTTTTAACATAAATGCCTCAATCTCTACCGGAGAGCCATAAGCCTTCAAGGCATCGTCTGACAGATTATCCAGAAATTCCAATTCCTCCGCAAAGCCACACATGGCCCAGGCCAGCCCCCTTGTCCAGGTAGAAAAACCGGTATAACCCTGTTGTGTATTCGGGCAGCGGTAATTGCCGTCATTCGTATTGAAAATACTTTCATGGGCTGTTCTTCCCCAGATATCGAAACTGTCTCTGCCCTCTCCGTAATAGACGGAATAATCTGCCGTAGCCTTGGCATGCTGCAAGCCCCTGACCAAAAGATTAACTTTTTTGTCATTCTCTTCCTGTAGCACGTGTCCCAGGCTATAGCTTAGCATCAAAACCCGAACGGTCCTGATGGTATCTACAAATAAGGAATGGGGGCCATTAAAGGAATACATGAACCCTCCATCTTTGATGGCTGTCCACCTACTGGCCTGAACAGCACCTGAAATTTTCAACGCCAGTTCATAAAAGTTTTTCTCCCATTCCACATAGGGAATTTTTTCCTCCACCATCAGCCGTAATAAATTGCCATAGGTACTCACATTATTAAAACCGTGGTCATGTACCCCGGTATGGCTGATGTGGGGGGCCATGAATTGCAATGTTTTCATTTTGCCCTTCTCCAGAAAGCCCTTTTCCCCGGTGGCGTCAAATTGCAATATAGAAGACCCAAATTGAAATCCCTGGGTCCATTCCGTCCATCCCCTGGTGGTATATTTTCCGTTTACGGTAAAAACCGGTGAGCCCTGGTTTTGCGGATACTCTTTTTCTATGGAAGTGATCTTTTCGGCCGAGAGTTGCCAAAATCGATCCAGTCCCTTTTTCAGGTCTTTGGCTTGAATTTCAGAATCTATTGCTATCATTTTTTTAAAGGGTTTAAATTTGTTTTGATTATATGATCACAGCATAGGTTTTCAGAATTAAAATCTGAAAAACCATTCCCGAGTCATGTACTTTTAATTCACGGGATTAAAGTTATCGTTAAATGCAGTTAATAAAAAGGTGTTTTTTGATTTAATGCTGGTACTTTTCGTTTTCTACCCTTCGGAAATCAGAAGGTGAAAAGCCGGTTTTTTTCTTAAAAATCCGGCTAAAGTAAGAGGGGTCCTGGTAATTCAGCTGATAGGCAATTTGTTTGTTGGACAGGTCGGTATAGATCAGGTACCTTTTGGCCTGCAGCATGAGCCGGTCAAGAATGATTTCTCCTGCAGTAAAACCAGTAATATTTCTGACATGTTTGTTCAATATGGCGGGCGCCAGTCCCATCATGTTGGCGTAATCCTGCACCTGATGCACCTGTTTAAACCGCTGTTCTACCAGTGCATTAAACTGCTGTACCAAAGAAAAGTGAGGATCCATGGTCTTGTTTTTTTCAGCAAAATACCTCAGGTAATATTGTTTGCATTTGATTAGGAAAATCTGCAGGTAATTGCGCAAGATATCGGAGGTAAATCCATTCCATTGCAGGTATTCTTTGCGTATTTGAAGGATTAGTACCAAAAGTTCCTTAAAATCTGCCGGATTCAGATTTAAAATAGGAACCAGAGTAGGGTTATTGAAAAAGGGCATTTGGAATAAAGGATCCTCGTGATAGGATTCGAGGGCATAAAAATCGCGGGAAAAAACCATCAGGTAGCCATGATAATCATTTTCTCTGCTGATGAGATGAACCTGTCCCGGCGATAGAAAATGCACGCTATTGGAGTGTATCAGGTGCGATTCGAAATCAATCTCGTGCCTTCCTGCCCCGTTGACAAAAACGCAGATCTCATAATATTTATGTCGGTGAGGCCGTGTGGTTTCATGGGGGTAGGTTTTACTTTGAATGGTTTTTCCCTGCACTTCATAAATCTGAAATGTCCGCTGATTGGTTATCTCAGGCATCTCATAAGTCTTGATTGGCTCTCCCATCAGTTGTTATTTCGTTTTATGGCAAGTTAAGGAAAAAATAAAAAGCTGCCTTTTTAAAATTCCTTAATGAAGAAGCATTTCCGATAATCAAATTTATCATTTTGAAATAATATAGCTTAAAAATTAAATTTAATGTATTTTTTTAAATTATTCATTGTTATATTTTCAAAATTAATCAGGTTGTATTACCTTTGAAATATCAAATAAAGACAAATGGTCTTTTATACTGTAGGATGATGAAATTGGCAGACATGCCCTCCTGTCTCGGGGGTGGGGATTCCAGGAAAAAGCAAGTAGCGAGCTCGTATTTTGCCTAACTGCCCCGTGGAGGTTCGACTCCTTCTCCTACAGCAGGTTATTTTGGGTTTATTGTTAATTGACTAAAGCTATGAGACAGTGTTTCATAGCTTTTTGTGTTTTATACCCCTTGAACGCATACACAAAGGTCATGGATGTTTATCTTTGAACTGATCGACATCAATTTATTCTCTTCCTAAAATCAGTAAATCTGTCAGGTTTTTGTTAAGGCTCAACCAATAACAAACGTTGAAAACACGAAACGAGACAGGTGATTGCCTTCCTTAGTCAGTTGAAAATAGAATTCTGTTTTGGTTTCGGTTATTATTTAATGATAAGTGAGATTGAGTCTGCTTTTGTCCTGATACTGAGCCATTCTTTCAGCCGGTTTTCCTCCATTTCGTCAGGCTTATTTTCGAAAGTAGCGATTGCGATCATGATGGTGTCTTGCCTGTTTTCTGACAAGTTAGCTACTACTGATCTATTGACAGAAAATGCAGTCAAACCCCTGTGGTTAATCCTGGCTTCTTGTGCCAAATCATTGACCATACCTGTAGATGCTGCGTACTGCGCTACTTCTCTTTCCAAAAAGGCTATTTTTTGATCCTTCCCTTGAATCATGGCTTCATTTCTTTCGTATAAATCTTTCAGTACATCTGATCGCAACATATTCATATCCATTCCTGTATCACCACTTTGTTTGACGATCAGGTAGGTTCGGTTCAGCTTAAACGCAGCTGTTTTTTTCTGAATAATAGATATCTCCTCTTCACCAATTCGCTGCCCTACCAAAGCGACTTCAATGACACTGCTATCCGGTTCATAAATGTAGTTGCTGTTTATGATTTGTGTACTGGGGAAGTCAAATTCGGTCTGAACAAATTCCTTAGCGGATTTTTCCCAAATCGTTCTCCTGACAATGTTATACGCCAGATAAATACTTGGGACTACAGTGATCAAAATAAAAATGGTGATGTAATTTCTCACCTTTTTCTCCCGTTGCACATCCACAAACTCTTTTTTGGGAAAGCCCATGAAGCGGACAATCAGGTAGGTCGACAAACTGATAAAAACCGAATTGATAAAAAACAGGTAAAAGGCCCCCAGAAAATAATACAGGTTCCAGGTGGCCAATCCATACCCGGCCGTACACAAGGGAGGCATCAGGGCAGTAGCAATGGCCACACCTGGAATGGCATTGCTTTTTTCCTTTCTTGAACCGGCGATGATCCCTGCGAGTCCACCGAAAAGAGCAATCAAAACATCCCATATGGTGGGTTCAGTCCTGGCGAGCAATTCAGATTGTGCTTCATTCAGAGGTGTAAAGGAGAAATACAGGGTGGAAGTCATGATACTGATCAAAACAGCAATCCCGAGGTTTTTTAAGGATTTTTTAATCAATTCAAAATCATTGATCCCGGCCCCCATACCTATCCCCATAATGGGTCCCATTAATGGGGAAATCAACATGGCTCCAATGATAACAGCAGTAGAATTAACATTAAGGCCAACGGAGGCCACCAGTATGGCAAAGATCAGGATCCAAAGATTGGCCCCACGAAACTCTATATTCTTTTTGATGTATACTATGGTCTCGATTTCATCCTCCTTGCCCTCATGCAGGTCAAACCTGTCCTTAATAAAAGTCAACAATCCTGCAATTTTATCGGACAGTAGGGATAATTTTTGTTTTTCAGGGTTCATCAAAATACATTCAATTGTTAAAGGACGAACGAAAATAAGCAGAAAAGAAATAATCCAGCGTAAAAAGGTGTGAAAAGCAAAAAAGCAGGAGAACCTCTCCTGCTTTTTATTTTGAAAACTAAACCAACTATTATTTAACTACCATAATGCAAACAAAATTAACAATAACTGATTAAAAACCAAATTTACCAGCCAAAAAGTAAACAAAAGTCTATTTTTTGTTATCTACCTTGTAAAGAATCCCCAATGCCAGAGCCTGGCTGTATTGCACTCCAGGGTCCTGATCTATATCATATAAACCGATTCCGGTTAAAGTCACACTAATAATATTGGTGATTTTTGCTGTTATGGTCAGGTCCAGTCGGTGGTCGATGTTTTCCAGGGATAAGGTCTGATAGTTGGCGTACATGGTGTACCTTGATTTAAGGTTAAGGTTTTCACTCAGGTCTTTGTCCAGACCTGCAAACACCTGCATGGCCAACCACTCCACCCTTACCTGGTCCCCGGCAAGAACGCCATAATTGGAGGGCACATTGTTGATGATTTCGGGATCGGTGACAAAGGTAAACCGTGGAGAAAAAGGCCCAATCCGTAGAAAAAAAGTATTGTTTGGCTTGAATTCAAACCCCAGTGAGGAGGTAAGAAAGCCAGGTGCCATGAATTTGGAAATCAATGTTCTGCTCCCATCATCATTGAAATTATACCCTGCCGCAAACTGGGTCAGGTAATTCATGGAAAAATAAGAAGACCATTTTTCGCTCAGCTGGTAGCCTAATTTGGAATCCAAAAATATCCTATCGTTGGATTTTCTGGTTTGCTCCCCTTCATTTCTTACGATACCAAACAACAACTCTAGCTCATTATCCCAAGATAACTTTCCTTTTCTATACAAGGCTTTTCCTGCCACTATACTTCCAAAAGCGACGGAATTTACGCCTCCGGATTTCCAATTGCTGCTGAATCCGGCTTGGTTAAAATTTAATCCAGCGCTGAAGGATGACTCCCAATAAGAGGTGTCCAGGGGAGAAAGATCCTTCTGGGTTATTTCCTGAGCCATTAGCAGGCCAAAGGAAAAAAAGGTTAGGGTAAAAACCAATAAAGATTTTTTCATGACACGTATATTTTATATAGTAATGTGATAAATCCCACAAATGTTTGAAGATTTTACCTTTACATTTGCAAAAAAAATCTGTTAATTTAAGATTTTTTGATACCGTTTAGCATTTGGGATCACAAACGAAAGATAAATTTATGGAAAATCAAACAGAAGAATTACTGATTGTAAGAGATTTTTTAGCTCGTCAACGAACAAAACTTGCCAATGACAGGACACTTTTGTCCTATATTCGCACCAGCTTGTATTTTATTGTCAGCGGAACAGCTTTAATCAAAGTAGAAGATCTGGAAAATGTAAAGGAACTCGGGTACTTTTCTTTCCTGATTAGCGTGGCTTTACTGGTGCTAGGTTTCATTAATTTTTTTAGATTAAAAAGAAAGCTAAAAAAGGGAAAGTACGAAAAAATGTAAATTTTTATTTTGATTTAGTATCTAAAATTTACAAGTGGTAAGCTATTTGCACTAAAGATGGTCTAATCAATCTTTTAAAATATTATGAAAATTCTAGGAATCATACTTATTGTCGCCGGCATTGTGATGTTTTTAATTACCGGTATCTCCTACACTACTGAGGAAACGGTTATTGATGCCGGGCCTATTGAAGTAAATGCAGAGAGTGAAGAAAGCGTCAATTGGCCACCCTATGCCGGTGGCATTGCTGTTATTGCCGGTTTCGTCCTATTGGCCGTTGGAAGGAAAAAATGAGTCTGCCTACAGGCAAAACATCACAAATAAATTTGGCAATTTCCTTGGGGAGTTGTTTCTTCCAAACAGCTTGTAGAAGAAACAACTCCCTTTCCTTTAAGTTTAATATCGCTGAGAAAAACATAATCCATTGAAATTAGCCGCCATAGATATTGGCTCCAATGCCATCAGACTTCAGGTTACGAAGGTCCACTTCTTTCAAAACCAATACAATTTCAAAAAACTGGAATACCTGAGATTCCCACTCCGCCTGGGAAAAGACGTCTTTCAAAACAAGGAAATTGGCCCTGAAAACAGGTATCGGTTCAAGGAACTCATGCGGGCCTTTCACATTCTAATACAACTTTATGAAGTAGACGATTATCAGGCATGTGCCACCTCCGCCATGCGAGAGGCTAAAAACGGGAAAGAATTGATAGACGAAATCAGAAAGGAAATCGGCCTTAAAATTCAATTGATTGACGGCAACAAAGAAGCGGAATTGATCAACAAATCGCTTTGGAAACACATCGGCAAAAAAACCTATCTTCACGTGGATGTAGGAGGAGGAAGTACAGAGCTGAATATTTTCAAAAAAGGAAAAAAAATAGCAGCCAAATCATTCAAAATCGGATCTGTGAGAACCCTTGAGAGTCAGGTTTCCCAATTTATACCCAGGCATATGGAGCAATTTATCAAAGAACACCTTTCCGGGGAAAAAACAGTGACGGGAATAGCTACGGGAGGAAATATCAATAAAGTTTTCGAACTGGCCCAGGTAAGGGTAAAGGGTTTGTTTTTGCAGGTAGGTAAAATCCAAGAAATTTTATCGCTGCTCGAAAAATATTCCCCAGCGGAAAGAATCAATCTCCTTCACCTGAACGAAGATCGCGCAGATGTAATCATTCCAGCCATCAAAATTTATTTGGCAGCATTGGAAACAGCAAGCGTTGAAAAGGTCATGGTTCCTGCCCTGGGCTTGAAAGACGGGTTGATATACCAGCTTTTCGAAAAAAATATAAAAAACAGGGAGCATTTTTTCCCTGCTTTCTAAACTTTATTCAATAAGTCTCACCCCTTCAATCATATCCGGGCTCAATTGGAAAAACTGTTGGTGAATATTAAAGGGCTCTTCGCCCTTTTCCGGGTATTTACTGATATACTGACCGTCCTCCTGCATCACATATGCATTTTCATTGTCCCTGAGATTAAAGCGGATGATATTCATCAGCTGTTTTTGAAGAAATTCATTTTCTACCTTAAACAAGGATTCCAGTCTCTTATCAAAACTCCTGACCATGGCATCCGCACTACCCACATATGTTCTGTAATCTCCATTGTTATGGAAATGGTAAATCCGGGAATGTTCCAGAAAATCACCTACAATAGAAATCACCTCTATGTTCTCACTCAGTCCTTTTCTACCTGGCCGCAAACAGCAAATTCCCCGGACAATCAATTTGATAGGCACCCCAGCCTGAGAAGCTTTGTACAGGGCAAAAATAAATGCGGAGTCTTCAAGAGAATTAATTTTTATAAAAATACCGGAAGACAAGCCCTTACTGGCGTTTTCTGCTTCAATTTCGATGAATTCAATCAACTTATTCCGCATGTCCCTGGGAGATGTAATTAAATTCTGATAGTTGGTAGGAGCAGAATGACCGGTGATTACATTGAAAAATTCTGACACATCATTGGCCAGTGTTTCATTGGTAGTCAACAGGCCAATATCTGTATATATCCTGCTGGTCTCTTCATTGTAATTTCCAGAACCCACATGCACATACCGGGTTACTTTATTTTCTTCTTTCTTTACAATAAGCATTAGCTTGGTGTGGGTTTTGAAATTACTAACACCATAGATCACAAAGCAACCTGCTTTTTGCATTTTTTTAGCCTCCCGAATATTGTTTTCTTCGTCAAAGCGTGCCTTTACCTCAAATAAAACCGATACGTGTTTGCCATTTTCCACAGCTTTTAACAAGGCACCCACTACCCTGGAATTTTTTGCCAGGCGGTATATGGTCATCTTTATAGCCATGACATGGGGATCATCAGCTGCCTTGTCCAGTAAATCAAAAATTGGCTCCATGTCATTGTAGGGATGATGAAGCAAAACATCTTTGTTTTTCAATACCTGAAATATGTCCTCTGAAGCGGCTTCGGGATAAGAAAGTGGTGGGATAGGATTTGGCACGGCAGGTAAGCGATCTTTAAAACGCTTGTTTCCTATGATCTGCCAAAGACCAGTAAAATCCATCAGGCTCCTGCGCTCTATTTTGAAGATACTATCGTCTTGAAGGGTCCATCGCTGTTTTAGCAAGTTCACCATCCATTTGCTGTATCCTTCCTCGATTTCTATCCTGACTACCCTACCTGTCTTCCTTTCGTTGAGTTTCCTTTTCACCTCTTCCAGAAAATTAGAGTCCATGTCCTCACTTTCTTCCAGGGTGAAATCTCCGTTTCTGGTGATTCGAAAAAGGTTGATGGATTCTATGGTAACATTCCTGAAAAGGGATACAATATGTTCCCTGATCATTTCTTCAATGGGCACATAAATCATCAGGTCCTCCCTTTCCAATTCAAAAAACCGGGGTATATTGGAAGGGATCTGCACAAATGAAAGCTTCTTGTTATCCTTTTTTTCACCAGGACCTATGGTCACCACGCCAAAGATCAACAATTTGTTCATCAGGATAGGAAAGGTATGGTACCCATCAAAAACCATGGGGGTAAGCATGGGATAAACAGCCTTATAAAAGTAATCTTTGATCGCTTTTTGTTCTTTTTCCTGCAAATTACCTACGTTGCTCATCAGGAATCCTGACTCTTCGGTCATGGGCAATAACTCTTTTACGAAATGACGCTGCAGTCTTTTATGAAAATTTTGGGACTCAATCATCAATTTCCTTTTGAAGTCGTCTTCCCTTAAGCCTGAATAATCAATTCTCACCTTATCGTAGTCGAGGTAATTGTACAGGGAACCTACACGTATCATAAAAAATTCATCCAGATTAGAAGCGGCAATGGCCAGAAACTTAAATTTTTCAAAGATATTTCTCCTGTCCTTTTTTATCTGGTCAAAAACCCTTTCGTTAAACTTAAGCCAGCTGAGGTCCCGGCTGATGAGTTCACTGTTATGTATGGTTTCTTCAATCTTATCTGGTTGGATGAGTTTCATAGTCATTTTCTTTTAAAGGCAAAAAGTCAATCAATGATACTAAATAAATCGTGGAAAAAAAAAAGGGCATACCGCCCTTTTTCTTATTCCGAACGTAATATCAAGCCAATTAAGTATCGATCTTGGCATATTTTGCATTCTTTTCAATAAAATCCCTTCTTGGAGCTACCTCATCACCCATCAACATACTGAACAGGTGATCAGCCTCCGCAGCGGATTCTATGGTTACTTGCTTCAATGTCCTGGTCTCAGGATCCATGGTAGTCGTCCAGAGCTGTTCAGGATTCATTTCACCCAGTCCCTTATACCGCTGAATGCCCACACTATCCACTTTTCCATCAGGTGCAAGCTCGGCGGTTGTCAATTTTCTTTCTTCTTCAGACCAGCAATACCTTTCGTCTTTGCCTCTTTTGAGCAGATATAATGGGGGAAGTGCGATGTAGACATACCCATTTTCTATGAGATTTCTCATGTACCTGAAAAACAAGGTGAGAATCAGGGTACGGATATGCGATCCGTCAATATCCGCATCTGTCATGATGATTATTTTATGATACCGAAGGTGAGAGAGGTCCAATTCCTTCTCGTCATTTGCCGTACCGAATTTCACCCCCAGTGCTGTAAGGATATTTTTAATCTCTTCATTGTCATAGATCTTATGCTCATGGGCCTTTTCTACATTCAGTATCTTTCCTTTAAGTGGAAGAATGGCTTGAAAATCCCTGTCTCTACCTTGTTTGGCAGAACCCCCGGCCGAATCTCCCTCGACCAGATATAGTTCACACACCGCTGGATCTGAATTGGCACAATCGGCCAGCTTACCAGGAAGGCCTCCACCACCCAGCACATTTTTTCGCTGCACCATCTCCCTTGCCTTTTTAGCGGCAAGTCTGGCCTGAGCAGCTAAGACTACTTTACCTACGATAATCTTCGCCTCCTTGGGATGTTCCTCAAGCCAGAATTGCAAAGCTTCAGAAACTGCGGTATCCACAGCACCAGTCACATCTGAGTTGCCCAACTTGGTTTTTGTCTGCCCCTCAAATTGTGGCTCTGCTACTTTAACGGATATGACGGCAGTCAGTCCTTCCCGAAAATCATCACCTGAAATATCAATTTTAACTTTTTCAAGCATACCTGATTTATCCGCATAGCTTTTCAGGGTGCGGGTCAGTGCTCGTCTGAAGCCTGAAACATGGGTCCCCCCTTCATAGGTGTTGATGGTGTTTACATAAGACACTACGTTTTCAGTGTAGGAATTGTTATATCCCATGGCTACCTGTACGGGAACACCATTTTTTTCAGTGTCTATGTAAATGGGTTTTTCAATGATTTTTTGCTTGGTTTCATCAAGGTATTCGACAAATTCAACCAATCCGCCCTCAGAAAAGAATTCGTCAGTCCTGTACAAACCATCGACATCCTTTTCCCTTAAATCTTTGAGTTGAATTCTTATCCCTGCATTCAGGAAAGACATTTCCCGGAGTCGCGTTGCGATGGTTTCGTATTTGAAATCCAGTACCTGGAAGATTTCATGGTCAGGCTTAAAATGAATATGCGTGCCTCTACTTTCCGTTTTTCCGATTTCCCTAACCTGATATTGGGGAACACCTCTGACATATTCCTGCTCATAAACCTTCCCTTCACGATGGACAGTAGCTTTCAAAGAGGAAGACAAGGCATTGACACAGGAAACCCCTACGCCGTGAAGCCCCCCGGAAACCTTATAGGTGTCCTTGTCGAATTTTCCTCCGGCATGCAGGACAGTCATCACAACTTCCAAGGCAGATTTATTTTCCTTGGTATGAAAATCAATAGGAATTCCCCTACCATTGTCCTGCACAGTAACAGAATTGTCTTCATTGATGCTTACTGATATGAAATCGCAATGTCCTGCCAGAGCTTCATCTATGGAGTTATCTACTACCTCCCAAATTAAATGATGAAGGCCCTTGACTCCAATATCTCCTATGTACATGGCAGGCCTTTTCCTAACCGCTTCCAATCCCTCCAGAACCTGAATATTCTGGGCAGAATATTCATTTCTGTTTGACGACTTTTTTTCCTTACTCATAGATCATTTACATGGCAAAAGATAACCCTTGACCATTTCAAATTTTAAAAACTAAATTAAAGACAAAAATAGGTAAAAAAACCGACTTTTTTAAGTAAAAACCTGCTATTGTTCGCTAAAATTTGCTTACCAAATCCATCGATTTGAAACCAAATTAACGCCATACATACACTTTTTTTTGTTCTACAAATTAATACTCAAACAAATTTTATTCTTTTCAATTCTATAAATAATGAATTTTATTTCAAACTTTAATAATTTTCCCTTAACTAAAAAATTATGAATTTCGTCTTATTAGCAGAAATTATCGGCCTGGACAGGATCATTAATAGTGACCCGGTCGCCATCACCTTTTTTATTGGGTACATGGCCATGTTTGCCTCCGCTGTATTTTTCTTTGCAGAAAGGTCTTCGGTAGATGGTAAATGGAAAACTTCCTTGTTGGTCTCAGGGTTAATTACAGGAATCGCAGCGATTCATTATTACTACATGAGAGATTTTTATCTCCAGACTGGATCTAGCCCCACAGCTTTCCGGTATGTAGACTGGACCCTCACTGTCCCGCTTATGTGCGTGGAATTTTATTTGTTAACAAAGCCCTTTGGTGCCAAAGGAGCAACCCTTACAAAACTGATCATTGCCTCATTAGTCATGCTGGTAACCGGTTACATAGGGGAAACGTCTGGCCTTGATAATAATATTTTCTGGGGCATCATTTCCACTTTAGGCTACCTGTACATCGTCTATGAAGTGTTTGCCGGTGATGTAGCGAAGCTATCTCAATCATCTGACAGTCCTGCACTCAAAAAAGCGATGTTTTTGCTCAAAATCTTCATCACCCTGGGCTGGTCAATTTATCCTATCGGATACATGGTGTTGCCAGGTAACTTGCTATCAGGATTGTTTGAGGTGAGTAGTATTGATTTATTTTACAACCTGGCTGATGCGATAAACAAAATTGGGTTTGGCTTGGTAATCTACTCGGTTGCCATCAAAGAATCCGGTAAAACTTCTACTCAAACAGTTTAATTCTTTGAAACAGGCAGGTACTGAAACCACATCAGTACCTGCTCTTTTTAGCTTCTGGATGACCTACAAAATCATTATAACAGGCCTGGGTGCAGCGGGAATGAGTATGCTCTATCATTGCATCAACAGTTCCCTGATCAATTCTGACATTCTGGTCATTGATAGAGGTATGGAACATCAATCAGAAAAAACATGGTGCTATTGGTCTGAAAAACCACTCGAAATACATCCCAAAAGTTTCCATTCGCCGATTTCATGGAATAAAATAAAAATTATATCTGAGCAAGAGCTCCTGGAAAAAAACCTGGGTAAACTTAACTACTACATGCTTTCCTCTACGGAACTATACCGGGAAATAAGGGAGCAAATGAAGCAACACCCTACCATCACCTTTATTCAGGACGAAATAAAGAACATTTCTGCCCAACAAAATGCTACTTCTGTAGATACGGCTCACCATGGGTCCTTTAATGGAGAAATGGTATTTAATTCCTCCGTTTATTCTGGAACAAGCACTGCCAAACCGCTTTTGCACCAATCCTTCCTGGGTTGGGAAATCGAATCTCAGGAAGACTGTTTTGACCCGGAAAGTGTTACTTTAATGGATTTCAGAACGGGGAAAAAAAATACCTCTGACTTCGTTTACATCCTTCCGTTAGGAAAACGAAAAGGTCTGGTAGAATACACACAATTTACCAAGGCAAAGCGATTGAATACCCCATTTTTACAACAACAACTCCAAAAATATATCAGAAACAATTTGGGCATTTCTCAATTTAAAATCCTGAGAAAAGAACATGGATTTATACCCATGACCACCAATAAGATGGTTGGAGAAACCTTCCCTTCCATCATACATTCTGGCACCGTAGGTGGCTGCACCAAAGCATCTACTGGTTACACTTTCCATAATATTCAATTGCATTGCCAAAATATAGTGGAATCCATGGTCAAAACTCCATCCGGAAAACTGCCTTCTCACTATCCCAGAAAAAGCAGGTTTAGATTTTATGATAATATTATTTTAAACATCGCCTATAAGTGGCCGGAAAGATTGCCTGAAACCTTTTTCAATCTGTTTCAGGTAAATCGGGGGGCAGAAATCCTGAATTTTTTACATGAGGAAACAGGATTCTGGCAAGAAATCGCCTTGCTCAAAAAAGTAAATTTCGGTGTATTTCTAAAATCCCTGAGAAATTATGAAACCTATTGAAAAATACGGCAAATTAATCGCCCTCATCCTGGCAGCTGTATTGTCCTTTATTCCCGGAGATTTGGATCTTTTCCAATTTGCCTGGTTTGCCCTGGTGATGGGACTGGTAGGCATCCCCCATGGAGCAGTAGACCATCTCCTATTCCAAAAAAATAACAGTCCCAAACCCTCCTTGTGGTTTATTTTGAAGTACCTGAGCATTGGATTGGTATACTTGATGAGCTGGCTGTTCCTGCCTCAGCTTTCCCTTCTGGTATTTCTAGCGATTTCTATGTATCATTTTGGGCAAGGGCACTGGATTGGAAAACCAATAAATAAACTGACGGTTCCATTTTACTTCATTGTTGGTGCATTTTATTTGAGTGTTATTCTACTTGGAGACTTTGAAGCGACTCAGATCATCGTTGCCCCTATCCTGACGCTGAATAGTTCTCCGGATTTTCCTTTATGGATTGTTCCAGTATCTTTTTGGGTGATGGCTGTGGTCCTGAGCCTGTTTATCCAAACACCCACCTTTGTTTTGCTTTTTGAAATGATATGGCTGGGTATCTTTCTATTCCAGCTCCCATTGATCCTGGCCTTCACGACCTACTTTGGGTTTTGGCATTCACTGCCCAATCTTTTAAATATTTATAAGAATATCCGGAATGAAAATCCTGAAGCTGACTATAAAGTATTTATTCCCTTTTCCTCCCTAAGTCTATTTGGTATCGTCCTTATTTTACTGATTGCCAGAAGCTGGTTTTCTTCAGAACAATTGATTTTACTCTTCTTTGTTTTGGTAAGCCTGATATCGGCTCCTCATATATGGATTATGGAAAATTTTTTTCAAAGGCAAAAAGGGACGGTATCAATCCATTAAAACTGACCAGTTTGCAACATCACCAGGTTGCAAGCAGCCAATACTTCTATGTCCTTTTCTTTTGCCATACCCATAAATTCCGGATTCTCAGTTCCAGGATTGAATATGATCCTCTGAGGTGCTAAAGAAAGGATGTAAGCATACCATTCGGGTTGGTTTTGAGGACCAATGTAAAGGGTAACCGTATGCACATCAGCGACATTGGGTTTTTCTCTCAGGTTCATGATTTCCTCGCCGGAAACATTCCCGGTTTTGATTCCCACAGGCACTATGGGTATATTATTTTCTTTCAGCATTCTGGCAGCAATAAAGGCATACCTGGAAGGATTTGGGCTGGCTCCGATAATTACGGTCTTTTTTTCTTTCGGCATAGTTAATTTACTCATGGCTGAATGTACATCAAGCATCAAGCCAGTTTTCTTTTGTATTTGGCTATCAGTTTTTCTACACACCTTTCTCCGTCCATTGCTGCAGAAACAATCCCGCCTGCATAACCTGCCCCCTCACCACAGGGATATAACCTGCTGATTTGAGGATGCTCAAATGATTCCTTGTCACGGGGAATCCTCACCGGGGAAGAAGTCCTGCTTTCCACCCCTATCAATTGTGCCTCATTGGTATAGTACCCTTTCATTTTTTGACCCATCAATGGAAAAGCCATGGCCAGCCTTTTGCCAATAAAATCCGGTAAAATATCCTGCATGTCTGCACTTTGAATTCCAGGTTGGTAGGAGGTTTTCAAAAGTTGACTACTCGGCTTATTCCGGACAAAGTCCACCATGCGTTGGGCAGGGGCTGTTTGGGTAGCTCCTCCCGCCAAACAGGCAGCCCGCTCCACCTCTTGCTGGAAATGCATGCCGGCCAAAGGACCATATTGCCTGTAGGCTTTCAGGTCTTCCAATTCCACTGCGACCACCATACCGGAATTAGCAAATTTACCATCCCTCCTGCTGGGGCTCATTCCGTTAACTACTATCTCGCCCGGTGAAGTGGCAGCTGGCACAATAAATCCTCCCGGACACATGCAAAAGGAAAAGACACCCCTTTGTTTTCCTTCCATAACCGTTTGCTGAACCAAACTGTAGGCAGCAGGTGGTAAATATTCTCCCCTGTCTATCGGACAGTGGTATTGAATGCGATCAATGAGGTTTTGATCGTGCTCTATCCGCACACCCAAAGCAAAGGGTTTGGCTTCTATGAGGACCTTTCTTTGGGCCAATAACTGATAAATGTCCCTGGCAGAATGTCCGGTAGCCAAAATCACTCCCATACCCTTCCATTGCTCCCCTTCAGAGGTAATGACACCCCTAATGTTGCCTTTATCTAAAATAAAATCCAATACTTTGGTATGGAAATGGATTTCTCCACCACTCTGAAGGATCCGCTCCCGCAAGTTTTCTACCAGAACAGGTAATTTATTGGTACCGATATGAGGGTGGGCATCCACCAAGATTTCTTCCTTGGCTCCATGTGCAACCAAAATCTCCATGATCCTTCGGATATCCCCTCTTTTTTTTGAGCGTGTATATAATTTACCATCGGAATAGGTACCGGCTCCACCTTCTCCAAAGCAGTAATTTGAATCCGGATCCACCACATGATGTTTGTTTAAAGTTGCCAAATCCCTTCTTCGGGACCTGACATCCTTTCCCCTTTCCAAAACAATGGGTTTTACACCCAGTTCGATGGCCCTCAGGGCTGCAAACAAACCTGCCGGACCTGCTCCAACGATGATCAGGGGTTCCCTGGTCCGGACATTGGGGTAATCCCTGACCGAGGCTATACGCGGAGGAGGAATACTACCCGGGAATACTTCGACGGTTACATTTACCCTTACTTTTCTTCCCCTGGCATCAATTGACCGGTGGATTGGACGAATGATTAAATTCCCTTTATCAGCTAAACCTGATTTTTTACTGACTACCTGGAAAAAAAGTTTTTCGTTAAACGCTTCCTGAGGCGTAATAACCAGATTCAGTACTTTTCTCATGGCTATCTTGCTCCTCCCAACAATTCTTTCTCCACCCAATTCTTGCCCCATTGACTGATCTCGTCCTCTGACCAGAGTTCCGGGTAAAAAATAACCTTTTGAAACCGGGGAGGGAGAAATTTTTGCCAGTTGGTCCCACCCGTAGCCGCTATATCCATGGGGTCTTTTTGAAGGTATTTCACAGCAGATTTATAATGGGCAAGGGGCCAGTAAACATTGGCCTTTTCATCCAGTTCCCGCATTAAATCTGTTAATTCTTCATCTTTTTCGGGCAGGTACAGATATTTTTTCCACAGGTTATTCTTTCTGAATTTGGCAATGAGTTCTTTCAGGGAGCCGCCGTATTTTTGCTCAAAAGATTTAAGGGTTAGGGTTTTCTCACCGGTGGCCAACTCCTTGGCACCATACTGCCAATAAAGGATATCAAAAAGACTGTCGATACTGGTCAGATTGATGTCTTTGTAATCTTCCCTTTCTCCCAGGTAAACCAGGTTTTGAATATCCGTGCACATGATTTCGATCATCCTGTATTGGGCACTTTGAAAACCACTTGCCGGCAACAGAGACATGCGAAACTTCATGAACTGTTCCCGTTCCATCCCCTTCCACATCACTGCAAAAGACGAAATCAACAAGTCAAAATACATGATTACCCTTTTCAATCTGCTCTTGAAAAAATCAAGCTCAATTTCCTTCACCGCAGCCATTTGCTCCAGTTCCCACAAGATCAGATTAAAATACAATTCTGTGATCTGATGGTAAATGATAAAAATTTTTTCATCCTTAAATGAAGTTCTGGGTTGCTGTAAAGTCAGTAATGTATCCAAATTGATATAGTCCCAGTAATTCAGGTAATCCGCATGAAGCAATCCTTCCAAATAGGAAGATAAATCCTGACCTGATGCCCTGAATTTTTCTTCTAACTGCCTGATTTTATCTATGATTTCTTTCTTGGGATTATCCATGCAATGGTTCTGAAATAGGATTCATTTTTATCTGGATGATGATGCGGCGCAAGCAGCTTTCAATGGATACCAAAATTCTGGTATAAAAACCAAAATTACAAGTCTGCCAGGGTAATTAGCCGATTTTATGCCTGAATTATACGAAACAATTCGGGACTGAGGGGCCATCCCAAAACAAATACTTAATCTATCCGGCTTTTGATGATTACTGTTTGGGTTGGATTAAGGGGATCGTTGCTAAAGAAAGTGATGGTTTTATGGTCTATTCCCCTCCTGCCTTTAGGATCAAAGGTAAACACCAAATCTACTCTTTGGCCGGCTTGCAGCTCATGTGTGGGAATATCTAAAGAAATGCAGGCACAATTGGAAACCACTTTTCTCAGGTTTAAGGGATGGGGACCTGTGTTTTCCAGCGTGACAACTTTAGAAACTTTATTCCCCGAACTGATTTTACCCAAATCCACCTCTAATTCGCTAATCTTTAGTTTCGGAACACTATCCAATTGATTGACAGGTACAGGGTCAAAGTATTCATGAATGATGGCAATAAAACTTAATGACAAGTCGATTTTCTCCGAGGAAATTAAAGATAGATCTACTGTTTCTTCTATAAAGCCCAAGTCATTTTTTATAGCTGGGTCATAGCTGATCTCCAACACGCCACGGCTTCCTGGCTGTACCACAGCCGGGATCATTTGAACCTGTATGTGTTCCGGGATATCTTTTTGCACCTGATTCAACTGCAAAGGTGAATCATTGAAATTATAAAAATCCAGTGGCTTAATTTTGGCCTGATTGGTAAATAGCGTCCCTAAATTGTTGGTTTCAAAAACAAAACCCAAACCTCCCTTTTTTACTTTATAATGGGTCTCAGGATTTTTGGGATAGGGTACATTTACACCTTCCAGAAATAAAGAATCCCCTTCCGGATCGACATTCGTTTTGACCACAATCATCTTGGAGAAAGTACCTCCTCTGGATTGGTGATCATAAGTGATCATGACATGGCCTACCTTTTCCTGCGCAATGGTATCACTTGAATATTCAGCTACTGTACAACCACAATCTGTCATCACTTCTTCAATGAGAACCAAAGTGTCTGTTTTATTGACAAAATAAAAATCAGCGGTCGCAGTACCATTCTCCTCCAAGACCGCTCCAATATTTAACAGCTTTTTTTCCCAGACCAGGCCAGAACCTTCAACATCCTGACTCTTAACCTCTCCCGAACAGGAAAACAATAAACTACTAAAGCCCAATAAAAATACTATCCTCTTCATACCAGCAAATAACGTTAAAATTGCCGCAAATTATTCTTTAATTAGTTAATTTGCAACAAAATTATAGTCATGGCAAGAGTACTTACAGGAATTCAAAGTTCAGGAAAACCTCATCTGGGCAATATATTGGGAGCCATACAACCGGCTATAGACCTTAGCCTTAGGGATAACAATGAATCATTTATTTTTATTGCAGATTTTCACTCCCTGACTACCATTAAGGATGCAAAGCAGCGGGTGGAAAATGTAAATGCGGTGGCTGCCGCCTGGTTGGCATTCGGCCTGGACATAGAAAAAACAGTTTTTTACCGACAATCCCGAATTCCGGAAGTGACGGAACTTACCTGGTACCTGAGTTGCTTTACCCCCTTCCCCATGCTGGCCAATGCCCATAGCTTTAAAGACAAATCCGACCGCCTCGCAGATGTGAATGCCGGCCTTTTTACCTATCCGGTTTTGATGGCAGCGGATATATTGTTATACGAGGCTGATCTGGTACCGGTGGGAAAAGATCAATTGCAACATTTAGAGATCTCGAGGGATATCGCCAGCGGATTCAACCATCGCATTGGAGAGGAGCTATTGACCATTCCGGAAGCCCGAATCAGCGAAAATGTCATGATCATACCCGGAACAGACGGCCAGAAGATGAGCAAATCCTACAACAACTATATAGACATCTTTTTGCCCGAAAAGCAATTGAAGAAAAACATCAATACCATCGTTACAGACAGTACGCCCCTGGAAGAACCGAAGGATCCTGATAGCTGTACGGTATTTAAGTTATTCCAACTAATGGCTGATCCCTCCCAAACACAGGTGCTAAGAGATAAATACCTTGGCGGGAACTTTGGATACGGGCATGCAAAAAAAGAATTGCTGGGTTTGGTGCTGGATAAGTACCAGAAAGAAAGGGAAGCCTTTGATCACTACATGAATCATCTTCCGGAGTTGGAAGCAAGGCTTGAGGCCGGAGAAAGGAAGGCCCGAAACTCCGCCAATATATTGTTGGCTAAAATAAGGAAAAATCTTGGATTCAGGTAATCCTGAGCTTCAAACATTCCCTGCTATTTTTCCGGCGGATTTGGGTATAAGCAATCAGAAGTTACTGAATTAAAAAAGGGATTTAATCACTTCCAGATAATCAAAACCATGCCCTTCAGTAGGTTCAATGTGATTGCCTTCGAGGTATTCATTCCAACAACACACCATCAGGGTATTTCCATTGGTATCCCTGTTTTCAACCAAAACCTTTTTGGCTGCGGCAAGCTTTGTGCGGAATGAAGATTTGTCTGAAATCACCTTATCCTTTAGTGGTTCACTTGGAAGCCCGTTTTGTTGAGGCCAGGTACCACCTGCCGGCCTCCTATCCCAACCCATGGCTACTGGCACCTGATAATCGAAAGTACGGTCCCTTTTAAAATGGCTTGACCATTTGTCCCAATGCCCCTGATAGGTTTTCTGCATGTCAGCATAACTTTTATTATTCCGTTCATAAAAATCATGGTAGATGTAAGCGGTCATTCCTTCAAAGCCCAAACCCTTGAGCCGGGGAACATAATCCTGAAACAGCATGCGATCAGCATATCTTCCGCCCTGCCAGGGTTGTTTTGGATCCAGCGGCTTCCAGGAAGTAGGCAAGGCATAAGGCATCAGGTCAGGGGTCATCGCTCCTGATGTTACGGCAATAAATTTTATACCCGGAAAGCCGGCATTTCTGGCCAATTCCCTGGACCTGTCAAGCAATTCATCCAATCCAATCCCGTAATATCCAGCCCTGGCCTCTGTATCATGAGGAAAATAAATATAGACCACCGGTCTTCCCGATTCATCCTTCAAATAGTCGTTCCTTTGAAAATATTTATCAATCCACAATAGGGTGATTTTATCGTGGACCTTGAGGTAAAGCTGCCGATCGGGAGATTCTCCCGGAAAATTGGTCCGGGAGTTGATGTTTTGGGGGGAAGCCATACGGAGCCATTGTATCCAACGATCCTCACTGTCATCACACCAGTTCAAGGCAAATTTCAGCTGCTTGCTTTCCGGTCTTTTGGAGTTCTCCTTCAGTAAAACTTGTAACTGACCATCCCATTCTTCCAAACCCGGGACCTTCACCCGTCCATCCCTCTGGGAATCAATGGGCCAATCTTCGGGGTAGTAAAGCCCGGATTGAGGCGCAAAGTTTTTATGGTAATAATAATGTCTGCCAAAAAACCAATTGTAGGCAAAAAAATCAATCCCATAATCATGCATGTAATCCAATTGTTTTCGGGCCACCTCCGGATCATCCCTTCGGTAGAAACCTTTCAATTCTTTAATGGGCTTTTTATCTAAATAGGGACCTTCATAGGGGTACCTGGCATTGTATATTCTCCCATTGGGACCCCAGGATCTTTTATCGGCCAGAAAACTACAATTCTCCCTTCCCCGCAAACACGTCCAGAAACTGTCCAGGTCCTGCGTTTCATTTCCAGATACATTCCAGGAAGGCATAAAGAAAACACCCACCTGTATATCCTCCCCATTCGTACTGCCAGTAAGTGCTTCGGTAGCATTTTCATTGAAAACAGACTGACCATCCGGGTCTACAGATGCATCCCTTATTTTACGGCTATTCATATAATCAGAACATCCGGCGAAGAGATGGAATAATAATAACAATAGCAATGAAATGAAACTCCTCGTATTTGTTGCCATTCAAGAATTAATCAGTCATTGCTGTAAAAAATCTAAATAAAATCTGGGTTATTCCGGCCGCAGCTTATCTAGACCGCCAGAGGTCTTTGAGCGGCCTGCCATTGATTACCATCACAAACCTGACAGGGTTGGGTACCAAAGCGATCCGTACATCCTGACCGTCAAATTGTTCTGATTCTATGGGCACACCTTCCATACCCTGCACATCATAGGTTACCACTCCCCTGGCATCCGGTTGCATGGGGATATATTTATTGGCCAGATAAGCCGAAGGCAATAAAACATCGTTATCTGAAGACAAGGTGGCATATATCTCTTCCAGCTTTTCTTCCAGTTCATTGCTATACTCTTCATTCAGGGTATCTTCAAGATCATGAAGTTGTTCCTCAATTTCATCATATTCGGCATCCGCATAGGTAATTTCACTCAGCCTTATGCGCAACTCCACGATTTGGGAAAGTTCCTTGTCTAATTTATCAAAATCCATAAAAACTATCTGCTATTTTCAATTAAAATATGAAGGTATATAATCCGTAAACATATTCCAACACCGCATTTTAAAAATTGAACATTCAATTTTTAAAATGGAACGCACCTAAAAATCTACCAGGCAATAAAGGGTAAATCCATATTATTGCTTATATTTTGGCTCAAAACCTAAAAAACAAAAAAGCTTTTTTTTACACATGACAGATGCATCCATAATTAACAAAGCCCAGGCCTGGCTCAACAGCAACATCGACAACCAAAGCAAAGCTGAAATAAATGCCTTGTTAAATGCAGAAGACCCAACCGAATTGATCGATTCATTTTACAGGGATTTGGAATTCGGTACGGGAGGTTTGAGAGGCATAATGGGGGTAGGCTCCAACAGGATTAACGTTTATACCATAGGCATGGCGACCCAGGGACTGGCCAATTACCTGAAAGCAAGTTTCCCTAACCAGGAAATCAGCATTGCCGTAACAAACGACTCCAGGCTCAACAATACCCTATTTGCAGATACAACGGCAAATGTAATGACGGCAAATGGTATAAGGGTAAGGTATTTCAGGGAAATGCGCCCAACGCCAATGCTTTCTTTTGCCATCAGACATTTTGGTTGTGAGAGCGGCGTGATGGTCACTGCCTCTCATAACCCCAAAGAATACAATGGCTATAAGGTTTACTGGAATGATGGCGGGCAAGTAGTGGCTCCCCATGACAAGAATATCATTACCGAAGTTTTAAAAATTAAATCAATTGACGATGTCAATTGGAATAAAAATGATGATTTGAAAGAATTCATTGAAGAGGACTTTGACTTGATCTACCTCAATGAAGTGAAAAAATTAAGTCTTTCTCCGCAGATCAATATATTGGCCAAAGACATGCCCATTGTCTTCTCTCCTATTCATGGGGCTTCCGGCAAAATGGTACCGGCCGCACTGAAGGTTTTTGGTTTTGAAAACATACACATCGTGGAAGAGCAAAAGGAGCCTGATGGTACCTTTCCTACCGTTATATACCCTAACCCTGAGGAGGCTGAAGCATTGGATCTTTCGATCAAGCTGGCCAAGAAAGTCAAAGCTGAGCTGGTTTTGGCTTGTGATCCTGACGGTGACCGTACAGCAGCGGTTGTTCCCAATGAGAATGGAGATTACGAATTGTTAAACGGCAACCAAACCGGTGCCTTGATCATTTACTATTTGTTAAACCTCTATCGGGAACAAGGCCGTTTGACAGGTAAGCAATTTACGGTCAGTACGATTGTAACCACTGATTTACTGGGTGTAATCAGTAAAGATTTTGAGGTTGATTACTATGATGTATTGACAGGTTTTAAAAATATCGCCCAGGTTATTCTGGCAAATGAGGGTAAAAAAGAATTTATAGCCGGAGGAGAAGAAAGTTATGGTTTTCTGGTTGGCGATTTTGCCAGAGACAAGGATGGTGTCTCTGCCTGTGCCATTGTAGCTGAAATAGCGGCTTATTACAGGCAAAAAGGGATGAGTTTGATAGATGTACTGGCTGAAATATACCAGAAATATGGATTTTATAAAGAATCCTTGATCTCCATTACCAAAAAGGGCAAGGATGGCGATGAGCAGATTCAGGAGCTGATGAAAGGCTTTAGAACCAACAAGCCATCATCCATCAATGAAATAAAAGTCGAAAAAATTATCGATGTTCAGGAAAGCAGGATTTATGATATGATAGCTGGAAAGGAATTCCACCTGGACCTGGATAAATCAAATGTAATCCAGTTTTACCTTGAGGATGGGAGCAAAATATCTGCCAGACCATCGGGTACGGAACCCAAGATAAAATACTATATTTCTGTCAATGAACCATTACCCAACAGGGCTGCTTACCGAAAAACGGAAGCGTCTCTGGAGCGTAAAATAAACGCCCTAAAGGAGTTTTTTGCCTGAAATCACTAACAAAACATTAAAAAAGGCCGGCTTTACCGGCCTTTTTTAATGCTCTTTAGCTGTTACATTTAAGCTGATTACAGGTTTATCCAGATACGTTACTAAATTTTCTGTTACTGAGGGTGAAAACAACTGCTGCAAGTCAGTTTTTCCATGAGTTATTAAGGCTACAGCATCTGCATCTACCGACTGTGCATATTGTATAATACCCCGCTCTACATTATAGGCACTATAAATATGGATCTCATGCGGATAGTAAGCATATTTGTCCAAAAAATCTGCTCCTATTTCTCTGATCTGTTCATCCTCCAGAAAATCTGCAGGAGTATTCACATAGAGCAACTCCGGTTCTCCACCCATCAAACGAATGGTGTCTCCCAGTAATTGAAAAGCTTTTCCGGAATCCTCTTTGAAATCAGTGGCCAAAATCACTTTCTTGAAGCTGAAGGCTTTGTCACCTGGTTTAATTATAAAAACAGGAATTTCAGATTTTCTCAGTACCGTATAGGTATTGGACCCAAGGACGTGGGATTTGAACCCATATTTTCCATGGGAACCCATTATTACCATATCTATATTTTCAAGAGATAGAAATTTGATGAGCCGCTCTTTACCATCGCTGAAATGGATCAACTCCCTTACTTCTAGTCCCAGGGTACTGACCTTTGATTTTCTGGTGCTTAATTCAACTTTTGCCTTCCTGATCACCTCTAAAGTGTCGGGATAGAGTTTCTCTTGTTCCTTGGTTAATTTGACCCAATTGACAGGGGTCAGGATCACATGCATGATCAGTATTTCAGCATCTACTTTTTGTGCCAGCTGTATGGCAAAATCCAGGGCAGCATCTGCATATGGAGAGAAATCGGTGGGAACCAATAGCTTTTTCATGACTGATTAGATTTAAATGGCTTTGTATTACTGATTCAAATATAGCCAATACCGAATATTTAATATCTCACATCTGTCAGAAAAGAATATGACAAACATCATATTAATGAATTTACCCTGCATTTTAATACCTCTGAACAGCCATTTCATGAGCTACCGCCCTATTTCACTCCCTATTTTGCCTTTTGGCATAAATACCGAATAAGTACGCCGCTATGACAAGGCCACCACTTATAGAGGGGATATAAGGATGAGATACTACATTGAAAAAATAAAGCATGTATAGCAGCGCTGCCAATAGCCCTATCACAGCAACCGTTATTTGAAGGGTTTTATTCATCATCATTTGAGAGTAAAGCTTATTGCCAATCCATCTGCCGGCAGCCGGACAGCGGCACTTTGTAAGGTGGGCGCAG
>Ga0076930_100638_pt1 | contig 28956 bp, 26 predicted proteins | sample HotLakConsoUCCRE_FD_71149 | JGI IMG/M metagenome (GOLD analysis project Ga0076930, IMG submission 71149) | Hypersaline microbial mat communities from Hot Lake, Washington, USA - Hot Lake Consortium UCC-RE (version 3) (version 3) ...
CGGCTGATGAGCAACGGGTTCCAGCAATTGCGCGACGCGGTCTTCGCCAGTGTCGGCCAGCGGGCGTTGCGGCGCCTGGCGCTGGAGACCTTTGTCCATATCCACCGGCTGAGCCTGCGCTATCACATCACCCGCAAGACCGGCGGCCTGAGCCGGATCATCGAGCGCGGGGTGAAGGGGGTCGATTTCCTGCTGCGGTTCCTGCTGTTCTCGATCGGCCCGCTGATCCTGGAGCTGGTTCTGGTCGGGCTCGTGCTCGCCCTGGCCTTCGACCTGTGGTACCTGGCCGTCGTCACGGTCACGATCGCGATCTACGTGGTCTTCACCTTCAAGGTGACCGAGTGGCGGGTGAAGATCCGGCGCGAGATGAACGCCCAGGACACCGACGCCAACCAGAAGGCGGTCGACAGCCTGCTGAATTTCGAAACCGTCAAGTATTTCAACGCCGAACGGCGCGAGGCGGACCGCTATGACGGCGCCATGGCCGGCTATGAGGTCGCCGCGGTCAAGACCGCGCTGACCCTGGCGTTCCTCAATTTCGGCCAGACGATGCTGATCACCGCGGGGCTGGTGATCGTCATGGTGATGGCCGCGGTGGGGGTGCAGAACGGAGCACTGACCGTGGGCGATTTCGTCATGGTCAATGCCTACATGATCCAGCTGATGATGCCGCTGAATTTCCTTGGTTCGGTCTACCGGGAAATCCGCCAGGCGCTGGTCGATATGGGCGAGATGTTCGATTTGCTTGAGCAACCGGCTGATGTGTCCGACAAACCGGGGGCGGATGTTCTGAAAGTGCAAGGTGGAGAGGTCGTGTTCGACGATGTCCGCTTCGGCTACGATGCCGAGCGGCCGATCCTGAAGGGGATATCGCTGCGGGTGGCGCCGGGAGAGACCGTCGCCCTGGTGGGCTCCAGCGGGTCGGGCAAATCGACGATCGGCCGGCTGTTGTTCCGGTTCTACGATGTCGGCGGCGGGGCGATCCGGATCGACGGGCAGGATCTGCGCGACGTGAGCCAGGACAGTCTGCATGCCAATATCGGCGTGGTGCCGCAGGACACGGTGCTGTTCAACGACAGCATCCTCTACAACATCGCCTATGGCCGCGACGGGGCGACCCGGGCCGAGGTCGAGGCGGCGGCGCGGGCGGCGAAGATCCACGAGTTCATCCTGTCGCTGCCCGAGGGCTATGACACCCAGGTCGGCGAGCGCGGGCTGAAGCTGTCGGGCGGTGAAAAGCAGCGGGTGGGGATCGCCCGGACGCTGCTGAAGAACCCGCCGATCCTGCTGCTGGACGAGGCGACCAGTGCGCTGGACACCGATACCGAGCGCGAGATCCAGGCCGAGCTGAAGGCGATGGGGCAGGGGCGCACGGTGCTGACCATCGCGCACCGGCTGTCGACCATCGCCGATGCGGACCGGATCGTGGTGCTGGAAAAGGGCGCGGTGGTCGAGGAGGGCGCCCACGAGGCGCTGCTGGCACGCGAGGGGCGCTATGCCCAGCTTTGGGCGCGCCAGCAGGCGGAGGAAGACGAGGCGGCGTGACGCCGGGCGCCGCTCTTTGCGGCCCCTTGACGGGCCCGCAAAGACGCCCCGCCCACCGTCCCGGTCATCGGCCCGGTCATCGGCCCGGTCATCCGCCCGGTCTGAGGGCCTATTCGGCGGCCTTGAGCGGCGCGGCGGGGGCGGGGGCCACCGGAACCGCGTCAAGTTCGGTCCAGATGATTTCCGGCGCCCGGGCACGCCGCGCCTCGCGCATCAGGGCCCAGTCGCGCGCCGCCTGGCTGGCCCGGCCCATCGAGAGCCGCGCCAGGGCCCGGGCGATCCAGCGCAGATAGGTGGTCGCCCAGACCCGCAGCGCCAGCATCGCCGGGGTGAAGACCAGGGTCAGCAGCGTCGCCGTCGCCAGCCCGAAGACCACCGCCGTGGCCAGCTGTTTCCACCACAGCGAGGTCGGCGAATTGATCGAATAGCCGCCGGCGAAGAAATCCAGGCTGAGGCCGAACATCATCGGTGTAAGCCCCGCGATGGTGGTGATCGTGGTCAGCAGCACCGGGCGGATCCGGTCCTCGGTGGTGCGGGTGATCGCCTCGATCGGCGGCATGTAGCGGCCGTAATCCTGGTAGGTGTCGATCAGCACGATGTTGTTGTTCACCACGATCCCCGCCAGCGCGACGATCCCGGTGCCGGTCATGATGATCGAGAAGGTCTGGTCCATCACCAGCATCCCGATCAGCACGCCCGTGGTCGACAAGATCACCGCCAGCAGCACGAGGATGGCGTTGTAGACCGAATTGAATTGCGCCAGCAGGATGATGAACATCAGGAACAGCGCCGCCCCGAAGGCCTGGCCGAGGAAGGCCTGGCTTTCTGCCTGCTCCTCCTGATCGCCCGACCAACTCCAGCTTACCGACTCGGGAAAGGGGTTTTCGGCCTCGATCCACCGGGTGATGGCCGCGATCCGTTCGTTGGCGTTGACCGGCTCAAGCGACAGGGTTTCGTCGCGCAACCCTTCGGCCACCGCCTCGGCGCTCTGCCCCTCGGCGAGCGAGAAGACGCGCCAGCCGGTTTCGCCCAGTGTGAAGTCGGGGGCCGCGCCGCCCGTTTCGGCGCTGGTGTCGCGCAGGTAGCCCAGCGTTTCGCCCGACAAGTCGGTGACGCGCGACAGGCCCGACACCACGTCGGCCTTCACGTCGAAGATCCGCGACTGGTCGATGCGGTTGATCTCGGCCAGTTGCGGCGCGGGTGCGTAGCTGACGAAATTTGACAGCGGTATCATGCCGTCGGCGGTGCGCACCCGCAGGCTGTCGAGCGTCGAGAGCACGCGCGCCTCCTCGGGGAAGCGGACGCGGATGTCGATTTCCTCGTCGGAGGATGGCACGCGCATGGTGTCGAGCAGGATGCCGCGCGTCACCAGCTGCACCATCGCGCCGACGGTGGCCACGTCGGCGCCGTAACGGCCGGCGGCGACCACGTCGACGTCGATCTGCCAGTCGATGCCGGGCAGGGGGCGGGTGTCCTCGATCAGGGTCAGGCCGGGCAGCCCCTCGAAATGCGCGCGCGCGGTTTCGGCGGCGGCATGCAGGTCTTCCCAGTCGTCGCCCGACAGGCGCAGCGACACCGGCTTGCCGCTGGCGGGGCCCTGCGCCTGTTCCAGGATCTCGGTCTGGATGCCCGGCAGATCGGCCAGGCTTTCGGCCAGACGGTCGAGGATGACGTTGCCGTCGGGGCGCGTGCCCCAGGGCGCGAGGTCGATCTGAATCTGGCCGATGGTGTCGGCCGGGGCATCGGCGCCCCCGGTGTTGTTGTTCAGCCCGCCATCGCCGGCGAAGGCGAAGATGTCGCGCACGCCCTCGGCCTGCAGCACGATCTCCTCGACCTGGCGGACGAGAGCGTCCTGCTCCTCCAGCGACAGGTTTCCGCGGGCCCGGACATAGACGATCGCGTTCTCCGGTTCGGTCTCGACGAAGAACTCCACCCCGTTGTTGTTGGCGCCGAAGTAGGTGAAGACCGCGATCACGAAGGCGACGACACCGGCGAGCATCACCACCGGCATGACCGGGTTGCCGGTGATCGCATGGATGACCCAGCCAAACGGCGTGCGCCTGTAGCCCGATGTCACGCGCGTCGGCGGGCGGTGGGTCGTGACCGAGCCGAGGAACACCGACATCAGCGCCGAGGCCAGAACGAACAGCAGCCCGCCCGGCAGCATGGCGAGGAACGGCGGCGTATCCGCCGGCGGGGCCGGAAGCAGCACACCCGGATTGATGACCTGCATCACCGCCAGGAACATCAGGCCCGCGACCGCGACGGTGATCGCCAGCCGCACGAGATAGAAGGGGATAACCCGCCGCACCAGCGCCGTGGCCCGGTCGATCACCATGCTGAACCGCGCCGCCACCCCGCCGAGCACCGGCAGGTAGATCAGCGCCACGATCAGCGAAGCCGAAAGCACGAAGATCATCGTGACCGGCAGCATGCCCATGAACTCGCCCGGCACGCCGGGCCAGAACAGCATCGGCAGAAAGGCGCAGAGCGTGGTGGCGGTGGAGGCGACGACGGGCCAGAACATCCGCTTGGCGGCATCGGTATAGGCCTGCATCGGCCGCGCGCCTTGGCTCAGGCGCTTGTCGGCGCATTCCACCACCACCACCGCGCCGTCGACGAGCATGCCCACGGCCAGGATCAGCCCGAACATCACGATGTTCGAGATCGCCACGCCCATGATGCCCAGAAGCACGAAGGCCAGCATGAACGAGGTCGGAATCGCGAAGCCCACCAGCAGCGCCGAGCGGGTGCCGAGCGCGGCCAGCACCACCACCATCACCAGCGCGATGGCGGTCAGCACCGAGCCTTCGAGCTGGGTCACCATGTCGCCCACGCCCACCGACTGGTCGAGCGTGGTGGCGACCTGCACCGATTGCCGCAGCTCTTCCGGCCAGGTGGCGCGCACCTCGTCGATGGTTTCGCGCACCAGCGCGGCCGTCTGGATGATGTTGAAGCCCTGACGCTTGACGACCTGCAGGGCGATGGTCGTCTCGCCGTTGAAGCGCGCGGTGCCGGCGCGGTCCTGGTAGGTGAGGCGGATCTCGGCCAGTTCGCCCAGCGTCACCACCCGGTCGCCGTTCACCGTGATCGGCAGCGCGTAGACATCGGCGGCGGTGTCGAAGCTCGACGGGATCTTGACCGAGATGGCGCCCGTTTCCAACGAGATCTCGCCCGCCGCGATCAGCTGGTTGTTGTTGACCACCGCGTTGATCAGGTCCTGCGCCGTCACGTCGTAGACCTCGAGCGCGAGCGGGTCGAGGATGACCTCGAGCATCTCCTCGCGGGTGCCGGCAAGCCCGGCCTCCAGCACCGGCGACAGCGCCTCGAGCGCGTCCTGCATCTCGTTGGCGAGCCGGATCAGCGTGCGTTCCGGCGCGTCGCCCGAGAGCGCCACGATGATGATCGGAAACTCCGAGAAATTGATCTCGTTGATCGAATAATTCTCGGCGCCCGAGGGAAACTGCCCCTCGACCCGGCTCATCGCGTCGCGCACGTCGGCGATGGTGGCGGATTTGTCCCAGCCGAATTCGAATTCGAGGAACATCCCCGCGAAGCCCTCGGAGGCGGTGGCGGTGATCGTGGTCAGCCCGTCGAGATCCTGGAACTCCGCCTCCATCGGGCGGACGAGCAGGCGCTCGCTGTCCTCGGCCGAGATGCCCGGAAAGGGAACCGAGACGAACAGGCCCGGAATGTCGATGTCGGGCTCGCCTTCCTTCGGCAGGCCGATATAGGCGGCGCTGCCGGCGACCAGCGACAGCAGCACGAAGGCCACGACCATGCGGGCCCGGCTGGCGGCCCAGTCGATCAGGCCGGTCATTGCGTCAGCTCCTCGTAGGTCACGCGCACGGGCACCCCGTCGGTGACGAATTCCTGCCCCACGGTGATCACGTCGGCCACCTCGGGCAGGCCGGTCAGCCAGACGCCGGTGGCGGTGTCGCGCAGCATCTGCACCGGCGTGAAGCGCACGATGCCGTCCTCGACCACGCGCACGCCCAGCGTGCCTTCGTCGCTCAGCGTCATCGCCGAGGCCGGCAGCATATGCGCCGGCGTGCCGTCGGTCTGGATCAGGATGTCGGCGGTCTGGCCGTCGCGGATGCGCTGGTCGGGGTTGGGAACGGTGATCTCGACCCGGAAGGTGCGGGTCTGCGGATCGGCCGAGCGGCTGATGAAGGTGACCTCGCCCACAACCTCGCGCCCCGAGGACAGCCGCGCCCCGGCCTGCGCGCCCACGACCACGCGGTCGACCTGCGCCTCGGGCACGAAGCCCACCAGCTTGATCGGGTCGAGTTGCAGGATGGTGGCGCAGGGCGTGCCCGGCTGCAGCAGGCTGCCCAGTTCGGCGCCATCGGTTTCGAGGATGCCGGCGAAGGGCGCGTGCACGACCAGCCGGGTCAGTTCGTCCTCGGCGCGGGTCACGGCGGCCTCGGCGGCGCGGATGCCGCTCAGCGCGCTCTGGATCGCGGCCTGCGCGGCCTCGACCCCGGCGGCGGCCGATTCCACCGCCGCCTCGGCGCTGGAGACGCTGGCCGCGGCACTGGCGGCGCGGGTTTCGGAACCGAAGCCGCTTTCGCTGAGCCGGCTGGCGGCATTGCCGTCGATACGAGCGGCATTGAGTGCGGCCTCGGCCTCGGCCTGGCGCGCGCGGGCGACGGGCAGCCCGGCCTGCGCCTCGGGCAGGCGCGCCTGCGCCTCCAGCAGCCGCGCCTCGGCCTCGGCCAGCGCGGACAGGCGCGGGCCGGCTTCGATCTCGCACAGCACCTGGCCTTCGGAGACCTCGGCACCGGCGCGCAGCGGCTCGGAAATGACCCGGCCCGAGGTTTCGGCGGACACGACCACCTGCCGCAGCGCCTCGGTCCGGCCGCGCAGCACGACGGCATTCTCGGTCACCTGCGCCTCGGACCGGCGCACGACGACGTGGACGCCCTGCGCCGCCTCATCTTGGGGTGCGGCCTCGGCTGCGGCTGCGGCGCCGGCGCTGTCGTCCGGGCTGGCGGCGGCCGGGTCGATCGCGGGCTCCGCCGGGCCGAACCGTGCCGCGAAGTCGACCAGCCTGTCGCGGTCGAGGATCACGAAGTACAAGGCCACGCAGACCAGCGCGGCGGTGATGATCGGAAAGAGTCGCATTCTGGTCCTCGTCCTCGGCGATCCGGCCACGGGGCGCGCGGGCCGACAACCCACGGGCCGGCCTAGGGTCAGCCTGGGCCATTGTCGGGTTCTACGCTGAACCGACCGGTTCAGATTAGTTTTTTCTGCACCGCCGCGCAACACTGAACTGATCCGTTCAGATGGGCCCGCAGACCGGTGCTGCGGCTTGCAGGCCTTGCGGGGGTCGGGCGCATCGGGCTAGAACGCGCCCAAACCGGGATTTCCCGGCAAAACGAGGCGGTTTTCATGTCGGACAGCGACAGTTTCATCAACGAGGTGTCGGAAGAGCTGCGCCGCGACCGGCTGTTCGCGCTGATGCGTCGCTGGGGCTGGCTGGCCGGGCTGGTGGTTCTTGCCATCGTCGGCGCCGCGGCCTGGTTCGAGTACCAACGCACACAGGAGCGCGCCGAGGCCCAGGCCTTCGGTGACGCGGTGATCGCCGCGCTCGACACGGCCGACCCCGAGGCGCGGGTGGACGCGCTCGACGCCGTTGCCGCCGGCGGACCGGAAGCGCGGATGATCGTGGCACTGCTGACCGCGGGCGAGGTTGCGCAAGGCGGCGACGGCGCGGCCGAAGCGGCCGAACGTCTGCGCGCCGCGGCAGACCTGCCCGACGTTCCGCGTCGCTACCGCGATCTGGCGCTGCTGCGCGCCGAGATGCTCGCGCCCTCCGATCCCGACACCGCGCGGCTGGTGCTGGGCGCGATGGCCGAGCCGGGCGCGCCCTACGCCGCGCTGGCCGAGGAGCAACTGGCGCTTCTGGACATCCGCGAGGGCGATCTGGAGGCGGGCCTCGACCGCCTGCGGTCGCTGGAGCGCAGCGCCGCCGCCACGCCGGGCTTGCAACAACGCGCGTCTCAGTTGATTGTGGCCTTCGAAGCCGGGTCGCAGCTGACCGGCACGGCCCCGTCCGAGGGGCTGACGCTGGACCAGCCGATCGCGCCCGTGGATCTGGCTCCCGTGCCGGATGCGGGCGCGGGCGACGACGCAGAGGGGGAGGCCGAGATCCCGGCCCCCGCCGATGACAATTGATCCGTCCCCTGGACGGCAAGACAGGAAGGCCGGGATCGCATGACCGGGGTTGAGGGCAGAACAGCGGGAACCCGCATCGGACGTATCGCGGCAGGGGCCCTGGGCGTCGTGGCGATGCTGGTGCTTGCCGGGTGCGAGCGCGACACGGTGCTGCCGGGCGAAAGGTTCGACACTCGCACGCCGCTGGACGAAACCGTTCCGGGCGCCAGCGAGACGGTCGACACCGATGCCGCGCGGCCGATCAGCCTGCCGGCGCCCACGCGCCTCGCCGATTGGCCGAGCCGCGGCTACAACGTCACCAACCAGATCCCGCACGCGGCGCTGTCGGCCAACCCGACCGAGGTGTGGGCGGTGTCCATCGGTGCCGGCAACACGCGGCGCAACCGCATCGCGACCGATCCGGTGGTCGGCAACGGGCTCGTCTACACCATCGATTCCGGGGCGCAACTGCAGGCCACGGCGCTGGCCAACGGCGCCCCCGCCTGGGTCACCAGCCTGGTGCCCGACTTCGACCGTGGCAGCAACAATTCCGGCGGCGGCCTGACGGTGTCGGGCAACCGGCTCTATGCCACCACGCCCTATGGCGAGGTGATCGCGCTGGATGCCGGAACCGGCGCGGTGATCTGGCGCCAGCGCCTCGGCACCGTCCTGGGTGCGCCGACGGTGTCGGGCGGGGTGGTCTATGTGGTCGGCCGCAATTCCGAGGCCTGGGCGATCGAGGCCGATGACGGCCGCCTGCGCTGGGTCCTGCCCAGCACCGATGCGCCCTCGGTGCTCGTCGGCGGCGCGGCCCCGGCGGTGTCCGACGGGCGGGTGATCTTTCCCTTTCCGTCGGGCGAGATCATCGCGGCCTTCCCCGACACCGGCGTGACCTTGTGGAACTCCTTCCTCGCGGGCGGTCGCACGGGCACCGCCTATGCCAACATGAACGACATCACCGCCGACCCGGTCGTGGTCGGCGGCACCATCTACGCCGGCAACCAGTCTGGGCGGGTCGTAGCGATGAACGCCCGCAGCGGCACCCGCATCTGGGCGGCCAGCGATGGCGCGTATTCGCCGGTGGTCGTGGCCGGTGGATCGGTGTTCTTCGTCTCGGACCGCAACGAGCTGATCCGGCTCGACGCCGGCGACGGCAGCCGCGTCTGGGGCACGGAGCTTCCGTTCTTCGAGGCGAACCGCCCGCGGCGGCGGCAGGCGGTGTTCACCCACTTTGGCCCGGTGCTGGCGGGGGGGCGACTGATCGTGGCCTCGGGCGACGGGCTGATCCGCATGTTCTCGCCCGAGAGCGGGGCGGTGACCGGCTCGGTGGAGCTGCGCGGCGGGGCGGCGTCGCACCCGGTCGTGGCGGGCGACACGCTGCTGGTGGTGAGCGAAGACGGGCGGCTGCACGCCTATCGGTGAGTTCGGGCTTTCCCGGCGGGGTTGGTGCGCCTGAAGGCGCACCCTGCGCGTGAGGCGGGTCAGCGGAGCCAATCCGCGCGCGCCGTCTCGTCGATGCCAAGCGCGCCACCGGCCCGCCATGCGACGTAGCGCCCGGCGTTGAACCACAGCGCCAGGCTTTCGCGCAGCACCATCCCCCAGGCCGGGCCGCCCGAAGGCGCGGCCCGGACCCGAAGCGCCGGGTAGGTGGCGACCTCGGCCGCCCCCATCGCCCGGAACGAAAGCCAGGACCGCGGCAGGTGGAACGCTTCGGACACGAGGATCAGCCGCGCCGCGTCGGGCAGCATCGCGCGACTGTAGGCCGCGTTCTGCAGCGTCGAAAAAGCCCGTTCTTCCAGCATGATGACGGCATCGCCCACGCCATGCGCCCGCGCCGCCTCGGCCATGGCGGCGGCGGCCGAGGGCGCGCCGGGCGCGGCCGGCCCGCCGGTGAACACGATCAGGGGCGCGACCCCGGCGCGGGCGAGCCGCGCGCAGGTCTCGGCCCGCGCCGCGCTGCCCGGCCCGATCCGGCCCGCCCCATCGACGCCTGCGCCAAGGCAGACGATGGCATCGCCGCGCGGCAGCGGCCGGTCCATCGGCCAGAGGAAGGTCCAGAGACAGACGGCGGCGAGAGTGGCCGCCCAGATCAGCAGCGCAGCCCGAAGCAGCCGCCCGAGCGCCCGGCCAAGCCGCCTTATTCCCACTCGATCGTTCCGGGCGGCTTCGACGTGATGTCGTAGGTCACCCGGTTGATGCCCTTGACCTCGTTGATGATCCGCGTCGCGGTCTCGCCGAGGAAGTCGTGGGTGAAGGGGTAGTAATCCGCGGTCATGCCGTCGACGGAGGTGACGGCGCGGAGCGCGCAGGCGAAGTCATAGGTCCGCCCGTCGCCCATCACGCCCACGGTGCGCACCGGCAGGATGGCGACGAAGGCCTGCCAGATCTCGTCGTAGAGCCCGTGCTTGCGGATCTGGTCGATGAAGACGGCATCGGCCTTGCGCAGGATCGCCAGCTTCTCGCGGGTGATCTCGCCGGGGCAGCGGATGGCGAGGCCGGGGCCGGGGAAGGGGTGGCGACCGATGAAGCTGTCGGGCAGGCCAAGCTCGCGGCCAAGCGCGCGCACCTCGTCCTTGAACAGCTCGCGCAGCGGCTCGACCAGCTTCAGGCCCATCTTCTCGGGCAGGCCACCGACATTGTGGTGCGACTTGATCGTGACCGAGGGGCCGCCGGAAAACGACACCGACTCGATGACATCGGGGTAGAGCGTGCCTTGGGCGAGGTATTCCGCGCCCTCGATGCCGTCGGCGTAGTGCTGGAAAACGTCGATGAACAACCTGCCGATGATCTTGCGCTTTGTTTCCGGGTCGGAAACGCCGTCCAGCACGCCCAGGAACCGTTCGGATTCGTCGGCGTGGATCAACGGGATGTTGTAGTTGTCGCGGAACATGGTCACGACCTGTTCGGCCTCGTTCTGCCGCAGGAGGCCGTGATCGACGAAGACGCAGGTGAGCTGGTCGCCGATCGCCTCGTGGATCAGCACGGCGGCGACCGAGCTGTCGACCCCGCCCGAGAGCCCGCAGATCACCTTGGCGTCGCCGACCTGCTCGCGGATGGCGCGGATCGCCTCCTCGCGGTAGGCCTTCATCGTCCAGTCGCCGGTGAAGCCCGCGAGCTTGACGAAGTTCTCGTAGAGCGTCTTGCCGTTCGGCGTGTGGTGCACCTCGGGGTGGAACTGCACCGCGTAGAACTGGCGGCTCAGGTCGGCGGTGATCGCGAAGGGCGCGCCGGGCGAGGTGCCCAGAACCTCGAACCCCGGCGCGATGTCGGAGACATGATCGCCGTGGCTCATCCACACCTGTTCGCGGCCGGTGCCATCGAGGAACCAGCCGGTGAGGAACTCGGGGCTAGGCTGCGCGGGCTTCACCCAGGCGCGGCCGAACTCGGCCGTCGCATGCTCGCCTGCTTCGACGCGGCCGCCCAGATCCTGCATCATCACCTGCTGGCCGTAGCAGATGCCAAGCACCGGCACGCCGAGGTCGTAGACCGATTGCGGCGGCCGGGGGGAGCCTTCGCGCATCACGCTGTCGGGGCCGCCGGACAGGATCACGGCCTTCGGCGCGAACTCGGCCAGGAAGGCATCGGTGACGCGCTGGAACGGGTGGATCTCGCAATAGACCTTCAGCTCGCGCAGGCGGCGGGCGATCAGTTGCGTGACCTGGCTGCCGAAATCGATGATCAGCAGGCGGTCGTGGTCGTGCGGGTCGGGAACGGCTGGGGTGCTCATGGCACCGCATTAGAACCGGGCGCAGGGCCGCGCAAGTCGGCAGAGGTCTGCCCATGTCGCTTTCCCCCGCAGGGTGCCGCAATCCAGCGTCTTCGCCGGGCGCGGGCGCGGTAGGACTGCGCGACACGCAACCACCTCACCCAGGGGGAGATCGGGATATGGCGGCAGCACAGCAGGCAGTGGCGCGGCGCGGGCGGGGCGGCGGCGGGGCCGCGCGACGGGCCGAACGCTCGGCCGTCAGCTTCGAGACCGCGCGCTTCATCGAGCGCAACATCCCGAACTTCGAGATCCTGACGCCCGAGGCGATCGAGATCATCGAGGCCAATGCCGAGACCGTGCTGGAGGAGATCGGCGTCAACTTCGTCGAGAACCCGGCCGCGCTGGAGCGCTGGCGGCAGGCGGGCGCCGACGTGCAGGGCGAGCGGGTGCATATTCCCCGCGGCCTCGCGCGGCAGCTGATTTCCACCGCGCCCTCGCGCTTCACGCAGCTGGCGCGCAACCCTGCGCGCAACGTCGAGATCGGGGGCAATTCGCTGGTTCTGGCGCCGGTCTACGGCCCGCCCTTCGTGCGCGACCGGCTGGGCGGGCGGCGCTACGCCACGATGGCCGATTTCGAGATGTTCGTGAAACTCGGCTACATGTCGAAATGGCTGCACCATTCGGGCGGCACCGTCTGCGAGCCGACCGACGTGCCGGTGAACAAGCGCCACCTCGACATGCTCTACGCGCACATGACGCTGAGCGACAAACCTTTCATGGGCTCGGTCACCGAACCCGAGCGCGCCGCCGATTCGATCGAGATGGCAAAGATCCTGTTCGGGGCGGATGTGGTTGACCAGAACTGCGTCATCACCTCGCTCGTCAACATCAACTCGCCGCTGACCTTCGACAGCACGATGATGGGCGCGCTGGAACATTACGCCGCCGCCGGTCAGGCCTGCATCATCTCGCCCTTCATCGTCGGCGGCGCGATGGCGCCGGTGTCGGTCGCGGGCACGCTGACGCAGGTGCTGGCCGAGGTGATGGCGGGCGTCGCCTACAGCCAGCTCGTGCGGCCCGGCGCGCCGGCGATCTTCGGGGCCTTTGTGACCTCGATCGACATGAATTCCGGCGCGCCCACCTTCGGCACGCCCGAAGCGTCGCAGATCACCTATGGCGCGGGCCAGCTGGCGCGGCGGCTTGGGCTGCCCTACCGCTCGGGCGGGGCCTTCACCGGCTCCAAGCTGCCCGATGCGCAGGGCGCCTACGAAAGCGCCAATTCGCTGAACGCGGCGCTTCTGTCGGGCGTGAACTTCATGCTGCACGCCTGCGGCTGGCTCGAGGGCGGGCTCGTCGCCTCGCCCGAGAAATTCGTCATGGACGCAGACCAGCTCGGCATCCTGCACAAGCTGGCGGCGGGCGTCAGCGTCGACACCGAGGCGCAGGCGATGGACGCGCTGCGCGAGATCGGGCCGGGCGGCCATTTCCTCGGGTGCGCACACACGCAGGCGAATTACGCCAGCGCGTTCTGGCGCACCACCGTGCTCGACTACAAGCCCTACGAGACCTGGTTCGAGGAAGGTGCGCGCGACACCGAGACGCTGGCCTCGGCCAAGGTCGAGCGGATGCTGGCCGACTACCAGCAGCCGATGCTCGACCCCGCCGTCAACGAGGCGCTGCGCGCCTTCATGGCCGAGAAGAAGGCCTCGATGCCCGACGCCTTCATGTGAGGGCTCTCAGCTGACCGATCGCGCGGCGCAGAGGATCGCGCTCATCACCTCCACATGGCGGGTGGGCGAATAGCCCAGCCCGCCGCCAAGCCGCGCGGCGTTGAGCCGTTCCTCCTCCGCCAGCAGGGCGGGCACCGGGCGGCGGTGGGCGCGGCGGTGCGCGTCGCCGGTCAGCGCGGCCATGCGCGCGGCGCGCAACAGCAGGCCGGGGCGGTGCATCTGGCTGAGGGTTGCGATCAGTTCGGACATCTTGTCATCTCCTGCGACATGAACCATGCCGCCAGCCTGCCCCCGCCGCGCGGGGTGTTGCCCACAGAGCTATCCACCGCGCGATGCCCTGCTATCCGTTTACAAATCGGAAACAATTTCGGCGTTATCCACAGATTTTAACCAATCAGTAATCAATTCGGCTAAATCCTTCGGCTGTTGTCTCATTGTGAGGGAGGTGGACCCATGCCATCGGCCACGGCCGATCACGGCCGCCCCATGCCTGATCCTGCCGCCTTGCCTTTCGTCCTGCCCGGCTGGGTGCCGGCGCCTGCACGGCAGTACCTTGCCCATACCGCGGCGGGGCAGTCGCTGCGCAAGATCGCGCGGGCGGCGGGCGAGGCGCCTTCGACCGTCTGCCGCCGCGTGCGCCGGATCGAGGCCCGGCGCGACGACCCGTTGCTGGACGAAGCGCTGACCCTTCTGGGCGCGGCGAGCGTCCTTGAGACTGATCCTGACCTGCAGGCAAAGGAGCCATTGCCCATGACAGCCCCGTTCCGCTCGCCGCTTGGCGATGAAGGCACGATCGCCCGCGAGGCCCGCCGCATCCTGCGCCGCCTGTGCGAAACCGATGCCGTGCTGGCCGTCGCCCGCGATCTCGACAAGGCCGTGGTGCTGCGCCCCGGCCCCGGCGGCGAACAGACCCGCACCGCCGTGGTCGAGCGCACGGTGGCGCAGGCCTTCGCGGTGAAGGACTGGATCACCTGCCTGAAGCCCGGGCGCATCGCGCAATACACCATCACCGCAACCGGCAAGTCGGCGCTGCGCCGGCTGCTCGACGAGGATCGCAAGCGCCGGCAGGCCGCCCTCGGCTTTGCCGAGGCCAACAGTTCGTTTCAGGCCCAGCACGCGCAATGGGGCACGGCAGAGGTGACGGAGGCCGGAGGCAAGACCCGCACGCTGCGCGTCAATCTTGCCGAGTCGCCGCTGGCGGTGCTGGCGCGGCGCAAGGGGAGCGACGGCAAGGTGTTCCTCACCCCCGATCTGGTGCAGGCGGGCGAGCGGCTGCGCGAGGATTTCGAGCGGGCGCAGATGGGCCCGCGCGTCGGCCAGAACTGGGACAGGTTCCTGACCGGCGGCGACCGCGGCGGGTTCCTGGGCGACGCTTGCGTGGGCGAGGGGCCAAGTGCGGCGCGGCGCCGGGTGTCGGATGCGCTCGACGATCTGGGGCCGGGTCTGGCCGATGTGGTCCTGCGCGTGTGCTGCTTTCTCGAAGGGCTCGAATCCGCCGAACGGCGGCTGGGCTGGTCGGCACGTTCGGGCAAGATCGTGCTGAAGATCGGGCTCCAGCGGCTGCTGCGCCACTACGAGGAGCGATACGGTTTCGTTCCCGCCTTGCGCGGCTAGGCGTTTCCCCGTGCGGCTCGTGCAACCCTGCTGTGCCGAAAAGCGGCATGCAAACCGGACTTGCATGGGCTACATAAGGGGCAAACGGAGGAGAGGCTCTTTCCATGCGCGATCTGAAGATCCCCGACCAGCGCCACCCCGAAAAGGCGCACCGCCCCGACAACGTCCAGCCGAAGAAGCCAAGCTGGATTCGCGTCAAGGCGCCGACAAGCAAGGGGTATCTCGAGACGCACCGCATCATGCGCGAGCACAAGCTGGTGACCGTCTGCGAGGAGGCGGGCTGCCCCAATGCCGGCGAATGCTGGAGCCAGGGCCACGCCACGATGATGATCATGGGCGACATCTGCACCCGCGGCTGTTCGTTCTGCAACATCGCCACCGGCCGGCCCGACGCGCTCGACGTGTTCGAACCGGGGCGGGTGGCCGACGCGGTGGCCAAGCTGGGCCTGAACCATGTGGTCATCACGAGCGTGGACCGTGACGACCTGGAGGATGGCGGGGCGGAACATTTCGCCATGACCATCCGCGCGATCCGCAAGCGCGCGCCGGGCACCACCATCGAGATCCTGACGCCCGATTTCCTGAAATGTACGCCCTCGGTGCTGGAAACCGTGGTCGAGGCGCGGCCCGACGTCTTCAACCACAACCTCGAAACCGTGCCCGGCCTCTATCCGACCGTGCGGCCCGGCGCGCGCTATTTCCATTCCCTGCGCCTGTTGCAGCGGGTGAAGGAGATGGACCCGAGCATGTTCACCAAGTCGGGCATCATGGTGGGGCTGGGCGAAGACCGGCAATCGGTGCTGCAGGTGATGGATGACATGCGCGCCGCCGACATCGACTTCCTGACCATCGGGCAATACCTGCAACCGACGCCGAAGCATCACGCCGTCGACCGCTTCGTGCACCCCGACGAGTTCGCCGCCTACGAGAAATCGGCCTATGGCAAGGGGTTCCTGATGGTCTCGGCGACGCCGCTGACACGATCCTCCTACCACGCGGGCGACGATTTCGCCCGGCTGCGCGAGAACCGGATGACGAAGCTGGGCGCCAGCTAGGCCGGAACCCGCTCGCGCGTTCCTGCAAACCGGCGGGTGGGTGCTACGGGCCGTCGCCCGCGTGCTGGTCCAGCACCTTGAGATAGGCGGCGATGGCGTCGCGGTCAGCCTCGGGCAGCATCGCGAGGTTGCGGATTACCGACACCATGTGCCCCCCCGCGCTGTCGAACTCGGGGGTGAAGCCGTCGTTCAGGTAGGCCGCAATCTCGGCCTCGGACCAGCGCAGCCGGTCCGGGGTCAGCGCCGGGATCGTGCCGCTGCCCGACGGGTTCGGCGCGCCCGTCATCCAGGCCGCCCGGTCGAGCCCGCCAAGCGCGTCGCGCGGCGTGTGGCATTCGGCGCAATGGGCCAGCGCCTCCGACAGGTAGCGGCCGCGCGCCTCCTGCTCGGTCAGCTCGCCGTCGACGGTGAAATCATCGCGCAGGTTCAGCAGGTTCCAGACCCCGACGGTACGGCGGATCGAGACCGGAAAGCCGACGTCATGCGGCTCGGACGCCACGTCGGAGGCGGGCAGCGTCTGCCAGAACGCCCAGAGATCCGCGAGGTCCTGCCGCTCGGCCAGCCGGTAGGCGGTGTAGGGAAAGGCCGGGTAGTAGTGCCGCCCCTCGGGGCTGACGCCTTCCTGCAGCGCGGTGACGAACTCCGCCAGCGTCCAGTCGCCGATGCCGGCCTCGGGATGGGGCGATATGTTGGGCGCCACGAAACTGCCGAAGTCCGACGCGAACCGCTGGCCGCCGGTCAGCAGCAGCCTGCCCTCGCCCGTCGCCCCTTCCGCCGCGTGGCACGAGGCGCAGCCGGCGGACCAGAACACCGCTTCGCCCGCGGTCGCATCGCCGGTCAGCCCGGCCAGTTCGGCCTCGGGCACGAAGGTTGGTCGGGTCACGGCCCAAAACCCGGCAAGACCGACAAGGGCAATTACAGTGAAGATCATGAAGATGCGGCGCATGGCGTCAGGTGGGCCGGGGCCGGGCATGCCCCGGCCCGGACCGCATCATTCGGACGCGCGGTAAGTGTCGTGGCACGCACCGCAGGTGCCGCCCAGCGGTCCCAAGGCCGCGCCCATCTCGGAGGCGCCGGTGCCCGCGACTTCGGCCAGCCCCTCGGCGGCGGCGCCGAAGGCTTCCCATTTCTCGATCACGTCGGGCAGGTTCTCCCAGATCGCGGGCAGGGCGCGCGTGCCTTCCAGCTCGAAGTTGTCGGTGCCCTCGGGCCAGTGGAACGACTGGTCGAGCATCGAGATCGCAACCAGGTTGTCGGCCGCCGTCTGCGCGGCCTCGGCGTCGTAATCCACGTTGCCGCGCGCCATGTTGGCCAGAACACCGACGTTCAGCGCCATGATCTGGAACTGCCCCTGGCGCGCCTGAACCGGCGCCGGCAGATCCTGCGCCACGGTGGCAGTCGCGCCAAGGCCGATGGCGGCGGTGGCGGCAAGGGTGAAAAGGCTGGTGCGGATCGTCATTGTGGCAAGCTCCCTGTCGGTGGCGGTCGGTGGCGGTTCTGAAATATCCTTGCTGAGGAGCGTAGAGGCACCGGTTGCGGCGTCAACTGACCGTTTCGTGACCGGCAGCGCAAACAGGGGATCAGGGTCGGCTCTTGCCGCCTGCCTCAGGGTGCCGTGAAGCGCGGGCCGCGCGGCACGCGCTCGGCGGTCAGCCAGTCGGGCCAGCCGACAAACCATTCGATGGCGGCGAAGGCGACGCCGATGCCGCAGATGACCGCGATGGCGATCTGCTGGTTGCGCGAGGGCGGGTTGCGCACCCACAGCATCATCCTGAGCAGGAAGGGGGGCATCAGACGGCATCCTCTCCCGTCATGCGCACCTTGCCGATGAAGGGCAGGTTGCGGTTGCGCTGCGCGTAGTCGATGCCGTAGCCGACGACGAATTCATCCGGGATCTCGAAACCGATCCAGTCGGCGGTGATGGCGACCTCGCGCCGCGACGGCTTGTCGAGCAGCGCGATGGTCTTCAGCCGCGCCGGCTCGCGCGATTTCAGCAGCGCCACCACATGGGTCAGCGTGTGGCCGGTGTCGACGATATCCTCCACCACCAGCACGTCGCGGCCCGCGATCTCGCCGCGCAGATCCTTGAGGATGCGCACCTCGCGCGAGGAGGCCATGGCATTGCCGTAGCTCGACGCCTCCAGGAAATCGACCTCGATCGGCAGGTGGATCTCGCGCACCAGATCGGCGATGAACACGAAGGAGCCGCGCAACAGGCCCACGACCACCAGCTTGTCGGTGCCGGCGAACGCCGCCTCGATCTCGCGCGCCAGCGACTCGATCCGGGCGGCGATGGATTTGGCCGAGATCATCTGGATGACCTCGTAGTCCGGGAGTGCGCCCGGTTCCGATGTTGACTGCGCCATAATGCCCCCAGGCCGACCCGGCCGAACCCCTTGAACTGTCCCCGATCTTTTATGACATGGGGGGGTGAGGCGAAAGATGAAAGGGCGCCATGCCGACGCATTCCGAAACCCGCAGGCTGCCGTATTCGGCCGACCAGATGTATGCGCTGGTGGCCGATGTCGCCCAGTACCCGCAGTTCATCCCCTGGATCAGCGCCTCGCGCGTCCGGTCGGTCACGCCCGAGGACGATCACGAGGTGATGCTGGCCGATCTGGTGGTCGGGTTCAAGATGTTCCGCGAGCGATTCCTGAGCCGCGTCACCTTGTGGCCCGAGGCGCGCCGGATCGACACGGAATATGTGGATGGCCCCTTCAAGCACATGATCTCCAAGTGGGAATTCGCCGATCCGCCCGAGGGCGAGAGCGGTTGCCAGATCCATTTCGCCGTCGATTTCGAGTTCAAGAACCGGATCTTGCAAGGCGCCGCCGGCCTGTTCTTTCACGACGCCATGCAGCGCATCGTGCGCGCCTTCGAGACGCGGGCGGCGGCGCTTCATGGTCAGGGCGGCAAGCCCGCGACCGCCTGATCGCGGCGCTCAATCTTCGGGCGGGATCAGGCGGATTTCCCGCTCCTCCTCCAGGGTGCGGATCGCGGTGACGACCTCGGCCATGGCCGCCTCTCCCTCGTCGCCGCGCGGCTTGCCCATGGTCTCGGCGTCGTCGCGGATCTGGTCGGCCAGACGTTTGGACATGTTTTCCAGCAGGAACTCCACCGTCAGCGGCGCGTCGTGCAGCCCGGAGGCGATGGCGCGGGTCACCACGTCGGGGTCCACCCGGCGCAGGATGCGCGGCACGTCGGTCGGCTCCACCCGCCGGGGAATGTGCAGGAAGGTGAAGATCGCGCGGCGCACATCGCCCGCGAACCCCGCATCGCGCGCCGCGAGCCCGCCCAGCAGGGTTTCGCGCAAGCCGCCGCTGACGGCGTTGAGGATCGCACCCACCCGGTCCACCGGGCTGGCGCGGAAGGCCGGTTGCGGGTCGGCCTGCATCTGTCCGACCAGATGCGCGCCGATCCGCTCCACCATGGCGGGCGTCACCGTCGCGGTCAGAGACACGGCATGGGCGATCACCTGCGCGCGGGGTTCGGGCAGCCCGGCCAGCAGGGCCGCGGCCTTGGCCACACTCAGCTTGGACAGCAGGATCGCCGCGACCTCGGCGCTTTCGGTCATCAACAGCGGGCGCAGCCGCTCGGGCTCCAGCGCGGCGAGCCGGGTCCAGGGATCGGCCGGGTCGCCCGCCTCGGCCTCGGCGCGCAGCCCGTCGCGGGCGATGGGCGAGATGTGCGGCTCAAGCAGGGCGAGCGCTGCGGCCAGCCCGTTGGGCGAGGTCAGCGCCAGCCCGTCGAGCCGCGCGGTGAATTCGCGCACCACCTCGGCCAGTGTCGCGCGGCTGATCGGGCCCAGCGTCGCCATGGCGCGGGCAAGATCGGCCTGCATCTCGGGCGAGAGCCGGTCGAGGCCGGGCGAGACGTTCTGGCTGAGCAGCAGGCGCACGATCACCGCCGCCTTCTGCCGCGATGTGAGCCGCAGGGGCGGCTCCACCACACGCGCCCCGTCGCCGCCGGTGGCGACGTCGCACAGTTCCTGTTGCAGGCCCATCGTCCCACCCATCCTTCGCTCGATCTCACCCGTGGTCAGGCTGTCGCGCGCGGGTTAAGCCAAGGCTGACGGGGCAGGACGATCCGTCGGGCATTCGCGACGAATGCGTGGCGGTTTTGCCGACAATCCGGCCGGTCGACGACCCGAAAGGAAAGATCGCGCGCAGGGGTCTGCGCGCGATCCTTGGCGGTCGGGTCTGGCGGCTTTGTCTCAGCTCGTCGCGGTCACGACGCAGGTCTGCGAGGCCGCATCCCAGCTGGTGCCGTCGGCACAGGTCATCGTGGCTTCCTGCATCCGGCCCCAGGAACATTCCGCATAGGCGAAGCCCGGAACGGCGGTCAGGACGAAGGCGGCCAGAAGGGTCTTGATACGCATTCTCGCATCTCCTGTATCAGCTGCTGTCATGTCGTCTTTGGTGCCTGTGCAGGGTAGCACGCATCGGTCGAAAGGCAATGATGTTGCCCGAACCCGCCCGAATTATCGCGTAAGTTGCGCGCAGCCGCCCAAAATTGCGCCTGCCTGGGGTCAGCTTTCGCCAAAGACGCGGCGAAAGATCGTGTCGACATGCTTGGTGTGGTAGCCGATGTCGAATTTCTCGTCGATCTGGGCGGGCGACAGGGCGGCGGTCACCTCCGGGTCGGCGAGCAGCTCCTCGCGGAAATCCCGCCCCTCCTCCCAGACCTTCATCGCGTTGCGCTGCACCAGCCTGTAGGCATCCTCGCGGCTGACGCCGGCCTGCGTCAGGGCCAGCAGCACGCGTTGCGAATGCACGAGGCCGCGGAACTTGTTCATGTTGGCGATCATCGTGTCGGGGTAGATCACCAGCTTCTCGATCAGCCCGGTCAGGCGGGCCAGCGCGAAGTCGAGGGTGATGGTGGCGTCGGGGCCGATCATCCGCTCGACGCTCGAATGGCTGATGTCGCGCTCGTGCCAGAGCGCCACGTTTTCCATGGCGGGTATCACCGCCATGCGGACAAGGCGCGCGAGCCCGGTGAGGTTCTCGCTCAGCACCGGGTTGCGCTTGTGCGGCATGGCGGAGGAGCCTTTCTGCCCCTTGGAAAAGAATTCCTCCGCCTCCAGCACCTCGGTGCGCTGCATGTGGCGGATCTCGGTCGCGATGTTCTCGATCGAGGAGGCGATGACGCCGAGCGTGGCAAAGAACATCGCGTGGCGGTCGCGCGGTATCACCTGGGTGGAAATCGGCTCCGGGCGCAGGCCCAGCTTGTCGCACACATGTGCCTCCACCGCCGGGTCGATGTTGGCGAAGGTGCCGACCGCGCCCGAGATCGCGCCGGTGGCGATCTCCCAGCGGGCCTTTTCCAGACGGTTCCGGTTGCGCTCCATCTCGGCGTAGAAGCGGGCGAAGGTCAGGCCCATGGTCACCGGCTCGGCGTGGATGCCGTGGCTGCGCCCGATGCGCACGGTCATCTTGTGTTCCATCGCCCGCCGCTTCAGCGCCGCGAGCAGCTGGTCGAGATCGGCAAGAAGCAGGTCGGCCGCGCGCGCCAGCTGGATGTTGAACGTGGTGTCGAGCACGTCGGACGAGGTCATCCCCTGGTGCACGAACCGCGCCGCGTCCGCCCCGATGATTTCGGACAGGTGGGTGAGGAAGGCGATCACGTCATGCTTCGTCACCGCCTCGATCTCGTCGATGCGGGCCACGTCGAACTCCACGTCCCTGGCTTTCCACACCGCCTCGGCGTTCTCCTTCGGGATCACGCCAAGCTCCGCCATCGCGTCGCAGGCATGGGCCTCGATCTCGAACCAGATGCGGAACTTGGTGGCGGGTTCCCAGAGGGCTGTCATCTCGGGACGGGAGTAGCGGGGGATCATGGCAGGGCCTTGCGTTCGGTCAGGGGTGCCGCTCTCTTAGGCGGCAGGGCGCGGAGGAACAAGATGACGGGTTCACGCAGCGCGATCCGGGTGCCGGTCTTTGGCATGATCGGCCTTGCCGATCTCGAAGGCATCTGGCGCCTGTCGCGGACCATCGCCGATGCCCGTGCGGGCGTTTCCGGCCATCTGGAGGGCACCTGCCGCTGGGTCCGCGACGACGAAGGGCTGAGGCAGGAGGAGGAGGGCGTGCTGCACTACGGCACCGCGCCGCCGATGCGGGCCGCGCGCACCTACCTGTGGCGCGAGACGGCGGACGGCCTCGCGGTGTTCTTCGCGGACGGGCGCCCGTTTCACCGGCTGGGCGCGGGGCAGGTGTCGGACCGGCACTGGTGCGACCCCGACACCTACGATGTGCGCTACGATTTCAGCCGCTGGCCCGACTGGACGCAGACCTGGCATGTCACCGGGCCGCGCAAGGATGCGGTCATCACCAGCCGGTTTCAGCCGGCGGGGTAGAACCGTGCCAGCGCCCGGTCGGCCACGTCGGTCATGCCGGCGACCTCCATCACCAGCACGCCCTGGATCAGCGTCAGCATCTCGCGGGCGCGCAGCGTCGGCCGCGACATGTCTTCGGGCAGGCGCGAGGCGATCCAGTCGACCTGGCCCTTCAGGATGCGCCGCGCGGCCTCCACATGGTCGCCCTCGGCCCGGCCCGCCGCCGAGACGATGTCGCACCACACGCGCAGGTAGGGGCGGAAGGTCGGCGTGCGCAGCAGGCCCACGATCTCGGCGGCGCAGGCGGACTCGGTCTCGGCGCGCGGCTGCGGCAGGGCGGCCGACAGCGCCGACAGCATCTCCTCGGCCAGATGGTCGAGAAGCGCGCCGATCAGCGCGCCCTTGGTGCCGAAATGGTAGATCAGCATCCGGTCCGACGTGCCCGCCGCGCGCGCCAGCGGCCGGAGGCTCGCGCCGGCAAGGCCGGTGCCGCGCACATGCGCCGCCATCGCCGTCAGGAGGTCGGGTTTGTTCAGTGTCGTCATCGCTGCTCGTCGCCCCCTTCCTGGATCGGGTGGTCTGTTGGCCGTCGGGTGGCTCAGGTGCCGGTCGGCTCGTCGACGGCGGCCTGTTCGGCCATGAGCCGGTCGGCCTTCTTGCGCACCAGCACGCTGCGCAGGTCGTGCATCGCCAGCAGAAGCCTGTCGGTGACGTCGTCCAGATCCTCGTCGCTGGCACGGGTCTGCGCCCAATGGGTGGTGAGGTTGAGGTAGTCGACGGCGCGGTGGATGTCGTCGATGTCGCGCTCGGCCAGAACCGCCTGACGTTCCGCGATCCAGTCCTTGATGACCGCAAGGTCGGCGGGCGTGAGCACGGTGTCGCCATGCGGCTTGATGTTGCCGTTGCGCACGTTGGCGACGGCGATCTCGTCCATCTCGATGCGCCGCTGGCGGTTGTCGGTGGACACGCGGAACACGGCGGCGCCGTTCTCGCGGATGCGGAAATAGTATTCGGGCAAGTCGGTCATGGTCGGCCTGTCTGTCCGCTGTGGCAAGGGGACGTGCGCCAAAGCGTATGGCGGGGCCTGCAGCGTGTCAAAGGGCCACGGCTCATCCGCGGCGCCGCTGGAACGCGGCGCTCAGCACCATGGTCAGCGCATGGTGCACCGACGCCGCGCGCACGGTGGCGCGGCCGGGCGCGCCGAACTCCTGCGTTTCGGTCAGCACCGAGCCGCCAAGCGCCAGGCCGAAGCAGACCCGCCCCTCGGGCTTGTGGTCGGACCCGCCGGGCCCGGCGATGCCGGTGACGGAGATGGCGATGTCGGCCTCGGACCGGTCGAGCGCGCCTTGCGCCATTTCGGCCGCGACCGCCTCGGACACGGCGCCATGCGTGTCGAGCGTGGCGGGGGCGACGCCCAGCATCTCGATCTTGGCGGCGTTGGAATAGGTGACGAAGCCGCGCTCGAACACGTCCGACGACCCCGCCACCTCGGTCAGGGCCGCCGCGATCAGGCCGCCGGTGCAGCTTTCGGCGGTGGCGAGTTTCCAGCCGCGGTGGCGCAGCGCCTCGAGCACCTGGGCCGCGCTCATGCCAGCACCCCCGGCAGATGCGCGACGACGGCAAAGACCACGACGATCAACGCCGCAAGCCAGCCCGCGATCAGGTCGTCGGCCATCACCCCGAAGGCGCCGGGCTGCCGGTCGGCCCAGCCGACGGGGCCGGGTTTCCAGATGTCGAAGAGGCGGAAGGCGAGGAAGGCCGTCAGCACACCGGGCCAGAGCGCCCAGAAGTCCGCCCCCGCAATCTGCGCGCCCAGCGACACCGGCAAAAGGGCGATCCACTGGCCCGCGACCTCGTCGATGATGATTTCGGACGGGTCCTTGTCGGCGCTGTGCTTTGTCGCCTCGCCGACCGCCCACCAGCCAAGCGCGGAGACGGCGAGGGTGGCGACGAGCAGCAGCCAGAAGCCGCCCAGCTCGTGCAGCCCCCAGGCCAGCGGGATCGCCGCGGCGCTGCCCCAGGTGCCGGGGGCGGGGCGCAGGTGGCCGATGGGGCCAAGGGTGCAGAACGCGCGGATCATGGCTTCACCAGGGTGACGGTGGCCAGCGCCGCGATGCCTTCCTCGCGGCCGGGAAAGCCGAGCCGTTCGGTGGTGGTGGCCTTCACCGAGACGCGGGAGGCGTCGATGCGCAGCAGCTCCGCCAGCCGGGTTCGCATCGCGCCCGCATGCGGGCCGATCTTGGGCCGCTCGCAGATCAGCGTCAGATCGGCGTGGGTGAGGGTGAAGCCCTGCGCCGCCGCCATCTCGACCGCGTGAGTCAGGAAGATATGGCTTTCCGCGCCCTTCCACTGCGGGTCCGACGGCGGGAAATGCGTGCCGATGTCACCGGCGCAGAGCGCGCCGTAGATCGCGTCGGTGAGCGTGTGCAGGCCCACGTCGGCGTCGGAGTGGCCCTGCAACCCGCGGTCATGCGGTACCTTGAGGCCGCACAGCATCACATGGTCGCCGTCGCCGAAGCGGTGCACGTCGAAGCCGTTGCCGGTGCGGATGTCCATGTCTGTCTCCATCAGGCGCAGGGCGCGGGTGAAATCGGCCTCTGTCGTCAGTTTCAGGTTGGCCTCGTCGCCTTGCGTGATCGCCACGGTGAGGCCATGGGCGCGCGCGACCTCCACATCGTCGGCGGCGCTGCCCTGATGGGCGGCGTGGGCGGCGCGGACCCGGCCGAGGCGAAAGCCCTGCGGCGTCTGCGCGCGCCACAGGCCGTCGCGGGTTTCGGTGCCGGTCACGGTGTCGGCCCCGCGCCAGAGCGCGTCTGTGACGGGCAGGGCCGGGGCCGCGCCGTCGTGGTCGGCCAGCGCCGCCAGGACGCGGTCGATGACGGCGGCGGAGACCAGCGGCCGCGCCGCGTCGTGGATCAGCACCGTCTCGATCCCTTCGGGAATGGCGGCGAGCCCGGCCCGGACCGAGGCGTCGCGGGTCGCGCCGCCAATGGCCTCGATCAGCGGCAGGCGCGTGGCGGGGCGCGCAGCGGCGAACAAGGCGGCATCGTCCTCGTGCCGCACCACCACCAGCGCAGCGACGGACGGGTGGGCGTCGAAGGCGGCGATCGTGCGGGCGATCACCGGCCGGCCGGCGAGGTCCCTGTATTGCTTGGGCAATCCACCCCCTGCGCGCAGCCCGCGACCGCCTGCCACGATCAGGGCGGCGGCGGTGGGTGCGGTGCTGCGGGGGCTCGTCTCGCTCATGGTCCGCGTGATAGGGCTTGAAGCGGCGCGGCACAACGCGGCATGAGGGGCGCCTTGTATTTCATCGCATCGCCTATTTTGTAGGCGAAAGCGCTCCACATCATCGGTGTCACGAGAGTTTCTTTTGAACTCCCCCGCATCCCGGCCTACCCCTCGGGATGCGTGCACAAGGATTAAGCACTTGACCGTTTCTCTGGCAGACATGCCTCTCGCGCCTCCGATCCTGCTGGCGCCGATGGCAGGCATCACCGATCGCCCGTTCCGCGACCTCGTCGCGGGCTTCGGCGCGGGCCTTGTCGTGTCCGAGATGGTGGCGAGCCAGGAGATGGTGGAGGCCAAGCCCTCGGTGCGCGCCAGGGCCGAGCTGGGTCTCGGCACCGATCGCACCGCGGTGCAGATCGCGGGCCGCGAGGCGCACTGGATGGCCGAGGCCGCGCGCATCGCCGAAGGGCAGGGCGCGCGGATCATCGACATCAACATGGGCTGCCCGGCCAAGAAGGTGACCACCGGCCTGTCGGGCTCCGCCCTGATGCGCGACCTCGACCATGCGCTGAGCCTGATCGAGGCGGTGGTGGGCGCGGTGCGCGTTCCGGTGACGCTGAAGACCCGGCTGGGCTGGGACGACGGCCAGCGCAACGCGGCCGAGCTTGCGCGCCGGGCCGAAGGCGCCGGCGTGCGGATGATCACCATCCATGGCCGCACCCGCTGCCAGTTCTACAAGGGTGCCGCCGACTGGTCGGCAATCCGGGCGGTGAAGGAGGCCGTGACCATTCCGGTGATCGCCAACGGCGACATCGTGGACGCACGCACCGCCGCCCGGGCGCTGCGCCTGTCGGGCGCCGATGGCGTCATGGTCGGGCGCGGCGTGCAGGGCCGCCCCTGGGCGCTGGCCGAGATCGGCGCGGCGCTGTTCGGCACGCCTGCGCCCCTGGTGCCGCACGGTGACGCGCTGGCCGAGATGGTGGCGGGCCATTACGAGGCGATGCTGGGCTTCTACGGCGCCGAAATGGGCCTGCGCGTCGCGCGCAAGCATCTGGGCTGGTACATGGATCAGGCTGCCACACCCGCCGATCTGCGCCGCCGCGTGCTGACGGCGCAGGCGCCGGCGGAGGTTCTGGCGCTGCTGCCCGCGGCGCTGGCGCGCTCTGCGCACAGGGCCGCCGCATGACGGCGGTGACCAGCAGCCTGTGGGCGTCGCTGCCGCTGCCGGCGCTGATCTGCGATGCCGGCAACCGCATCCTTGACGTGAACCCCGCCGCGGAAACCTTTCTGAACGCATCGAAAAAGGCGCTGGAAGGCAGCCCGATCTGGGACAAGATCTTTGTCGACGCGCCCCTGGAAGAGGCGTTTGCCCGCGTCCGCGACGCGGCGTCGCCCTTGTTCGTCAACGCCGTCGACGTCGGCACCGGCAGCCGCAAGCCGGTGTTGTGCGACGTGCAGATCGCGCCGCTCGCCGACAAGCCCGACCATGTGCTGGTGCTGCTCGAAAGCCGCGATCTCGCCGGGCGGCTGGACCGGGCGATGTCGTCGAAATCGGCGGCGAAATCGGCCATCGGCATGGCCGAGATGCTGGCCCACGAGATCAAGAACCCGCTCGCCGGCATCACCGGTGCGGCGCAGCTCATCGCGATGAACGCCAGCGGCGAGGATCGGGAGCTGACCGACCTGATCGTCGAGGAATCGCGCCGCATCCTCAAGCTGCTCAGCCAGGTGGAGGAGTTCGGCAATGTCCGCCCGCCCGACCGGCGCGCCGTCAACATCCATGATGTGCTTGACCGCGCACGAAAATCGGCCGCCATCGGCTTTGCCGCCCACATGCAGATCGAGGATGATTACGACCCCTCCCTGCCGCCCACCTGGGCCGACCCCGACCAGCTCCAGCAGGTGTTCCTGAACCTGTTGAAGAACGCGGCCGAGGCCGGGCGCACCGGCGGCACGATCCGGCTGCGGACCTTCTACGAGCTGAGCCTCAAGGTGCGGCGCAAGGACGGATCGGGCGGCGCCGTGCCGCTTCAGGTCGAGGTCATCGACGACGGACCCGGCATTCCGCCCGACCTTGCGCCCGACCTGTTCGAACCCTTCGTGTCGGGCCGCGAGAACGGCACCGGCCTCGGCCTCGCGCTGGTGAGCAAGATCATCGCGGATCACGACGGCTGGATCGCGGTCGATTCGGTGCCGGGGCGCACGGTCTTCCGAATCTCGCTGCCGGTCGCGCCGAAGGAGGCCCAATGACACACTCCCCTCAAGTTACCGGAGAGACCTGACCCATGGACGGCACCGTTCTCGTCGCTGATGACGACCGCACGATCCGCACCGTGCTGACCCAGGCGCTGACGCGCGCGGGCTGCAAGGTGCACGCGACCTCCAGCCTGATGACGCTGATGCGCTGGGTCGACGAGGGCAAGGGCGACCTGGTGATCTCGGACGTGATGATGCCCGACGGGAACGGGCTCGAGACCTTGCCGCAGATCACCGAAAAGCGGCCCGGACTGCCCGTGATCATCATCTCGGCGCAGAACACGATCATGACGGCGATCCAGGCGACCGAAAAGGAAGCCTACGACTACCTGCCGAAACCCTTCGACCTGCCCGACCTGATGAAGCGCGCCGCCCGCGCGCTGGACCAGAAACGCCGGGTGCAGCCGCCGCGCAGCGCCCCGTCCGAGACGCAGGCGGCCATCCCGGCGCAGCAGGAGGACCTGCCGCTGGTCGGGCGCACCGCGGCGATGCAGGCGCTCTACCGGCTGGTGGCGCGGGTGATGAACACCGACCTTCCAGTGCTGGTGACCGGCGAGAGCGGCACCGGCAAATCGCTCATCGCGCGGGCGATCCACGACTTTTCCGACCGGCGCACGCTGCCCTTCGTCGTCGCCTCGGCGGGCGACCTGGAGGGGATGGATGGCCCATCGGCGGTGGTGTCGCGGGCGCGGGGCGGCTCGATCCTGTTCGACGAGGTGGGCGATCTGGGCGAGGAGGCGCAGGCGCGGATCGTGCGGATGCTCGACGCCTTCGGCGACAGCGCGCCACGGGTCATGGCGACCTCGCAGCGCGACCTGATGGAGCGGATGGAGGCCGGGCATTTCCGGCAGGATCTGTTCTACCGCCTCGGCGGCGTCACGCTGACCGTGCCGTCGCTGCGCGAGCGGGTCGATGACATCCCGCTTCTGTCCACGCATTTCCTGGCGCGCGCGGAACGTGACGGGCTGCCGCTGCGCCGGTTCTCGGGCGAGGCGATGGACCTGATCCGCGCCTATTCCTGGCCCGGCAACGTGCGGCAGCTGGAAAACACCATCAAGCGGCTGACCGTCACCGGCCAGTCCGAGGAGATCAGCAAGCCCGAGGTGGAACTGGTGCTGGGCAACCAGCCCGCCATCGAGCCGCTGATGGGCGGCGGCGCGGGCGACAAGCTGTCCTCCTCGGTGGCCAAGCATCTGCGGCGCTACTTCGACCTGCATGGCGGCGTGCTGCCCCCGCCGGGGCTTTACACCCGCATCCTGCGCGAGGTGGAGACGCCGCTGATCGAGATCGCGCTGGAGGCGACGGGCGGCAACCAGGCCAAATGTGCCGATC
>Ga0076930_100639_pt1 | contig 28941 bp, 22 predicted proteins | sample HotLakConsoUCCRE_FD_71149 | JGI IMG/M metagenome (GOLD analysis project Ga0076930, IMG submission 71149) | Hypersaline microbial mat communities from Hot Lake, Washington, USA - Hot Lake Consortium UCC-RE (version 3) (version 3) ...
GGGGGGGGGGGGGGGGGCCACGGGAACCCGGCTCCCCCGGGAGGCGGGGAGGGGGCGGGGTGGGGTGGGAACCCCCTGGACGCCGGGGGAGGGAGGGAGGTCCCGCACCGGCGCCGCCGGTCGCAGCTACACCGCCCGGGCGGTGATCGCCGGAACCCACGCGCTGGAGACCTTCGGGAAGCTGCTCCCACTGGAACACCGTCCCCCCCGGGCCGCCGGAATGCGCACCGGAAACGGCTTCGGGGCGATCCTGCGCCTGGCGCTGGACGGTCCGGTGCGGTATGCGGCCCACCCGGGGGACGAGGCCCGGACCGCCCTCCAGCTCCTGTGCCGGGATCGGGCGCAGATCTCTGCGGCCTATGGAGACTACCTCCGGGGGGAGCCCACCCGGGACCCCCCCATCGTGGCCATGTCCTTCTCGGCGGTGGACGACACGCTGGCCCCCCCGGGGCACGAGGTCCTCTGGCTATGGGCCCAGTACTACCCCTACGAACTGGCAGGGGCCCGGTGGGACGACATCGCCGAACGGGAGGGGGACCGGATCCTGGACGCCTTCGAGGTCTATGCTCCGGGGACCCGGGACCGGGTGGTGGGGAGCCTCTTCCAGCACCCCCTCTGGCTGGAGCGGGAACTGGGGCTCTACCGGGGAAACGTGATGCACCTGGAGATGAGCATGGACCAGATGTTCATGATGCGCCCCTTCCTGGGGATGTCCGGCTACCGGACCCACCTGAAGGGACTCTTCATCACCGGGGCCAGTACCCACCCCGGAGGGGGGATCATGGGGGCCTCGGGGAGGAATGCGTCGAGGGTGGTGCTGAAGGAGCTGGAGAAGAGGCGCATCTGATCAGCCCCCTCCCCCGGCATGCCCGCCGGGGGCCACGCAACCAGATGTTCACCCGGGGGTAGACACCCCCTCGACCCTCCGATGGGCGGGGGGTGGTGGGGCCGCCCCGTGGCGCGGAGCCGTGTCCGGCAGGAACCGTCGTTGACCTACCTCCAGTTCCATCTCGTCTTCATCGTACCCCCCCTGCTCATCCTTGGGTGGAGGTTGGGGCGCGTCCTCCCTGCGCTGGGTCCCCGGGCGCCCTGGGCGCTCTTCCTGATCCTTGTGGTGGCCTTCATCTACACCACCCCCTGGGACAACTACCTGGTGTGGAAGGAGGTCTGGGGGTACCCGCCGGACAGGGTCCTGGCCAGGATCGGCTATGTCCCGGTGGAGGAATATCTCTTCTTCCTCCTGCAGCCGGGGATCGGAGGGATGCTCTTCTACCGCCTCCTGGCGCGGATGCGGGCTGAGCCGGTCCCCCGCTCCCCGATGGTGGTGCGGCTTCTGGGGGCCCTTCCCTGGCTCGTCCTGTCGGCGGCCGGGGTCTGGCTGCTCACCTTCGAGGCCGGGACCTACATGGGGCTCATCCTGGCCTGGGCGGCGCCGGTGGTGGCGCTCCAGTGGCTGTACATGGGGCCTGCCATCTGGAGACTCCGCCGGGCTGTGGTCCCCGCCATCGCGTTCCCCACCCTGTACCTCTGGGTGGCGGACTGGTATGCCATCCGGGAGGGGATCTGGTTCATCTCGGAGCGGTTCACCCTGGGATGGAATCCCCTGGGGCTGCCGGTGGAGGAGGCCACCTTCTTCTTCATCACGAATGTCCTGGTTGTGTTTGGCACCGTGCTCTTCCTGGCCCCTGGTCTTCCCCACCTGGCGGAGGGGGAGGGGAGTCCGGCTCCGGGAAGGGGGCGGGAGGGGATCGTGGCGGCGCTCCTGTTGGCGCTCACCGTGGCGGGGTGCCAGGGGGATGTGGGGCAGGCGGGTGGAGAGGAAGCCCCGCCCCTGCCCCTGGAGGCGGTGGATCGGAGGGTGGTGCCTGGAGAGCGGGTGGGGATGATCACGGGGAGCACCTCGGAGGAGGCCATCCGGGAGGTGGTGGACCACGAGAGCATCGTCCGCTCCGAGATCGAGGTGGGTGAGGGCTTCTGCTACCCCGGCACCGTGCTCTTCCCGGACTCTCCAGACCGGTTGGAGGTCACCTGGCAGGACACCGATCGCCTGAGCCGCCATGATCCGCATCGATGCCCCGGGGGCCCCCTGGCAGACGGAGGGGGGGATCGGGATCGGGTCCACCCTGACGGAGTTGGAGGAGGCGAATGACGGTCCGTTCCTCTTCCTGGGCTTCGGCTGGGACTACGGCGGTCGCGTCTCCGACTGGCTGGGGGGCCGGATGACCCCCCCGGAGGTGGAGGGGCGACGGGGGCTCGTGGTGGTGCTGGAGTCGGACTCCCTTGGGCTGTTCATGGAGCGGGGTGACCCGGTGGCCCACGGGCTGGCAGGGGACCATGAGATCCCTTCGGACCAGGTGGGGCTGGAGTCGCTGGGGATCCGGGTGACGGGGTTCGAGGTGGCCCTGGGACCGGAGCCGACCAACCCCGTTCCCTGTCGGGGGCCCGACGGCATTCCGGGTTGACCCCGGGAGGACGGCCCCCGGCAGGGGCTCCCTCCATTCCCTGTACTTGCCACATATTGTTCCACCCGAGGGGACCCTGGGTCCCCCTCGGATTCCCTGTTCCCCTGAGCAGAAGAGGAGGTCCCCCTGTCCCGGAGGTCACGGCGCCGGAAGGGTGCCAGGAAGGACTCGGCTGCCGCCTCGACCGCTCCGGAGACCGGAGTCCGGGGGGAGCGGGATCCGGATGTGGACGGGAGGGGCGACCCGGCGGAGTCGGCCCCTCCTCCGGCTGCGTTCTCTCTTCCTCCGGCCACAGGTGACGCCCCGGCTTCCTCCCCTCCCCCTCCGATAGTGGGTGACACTCCGCTTCCATCCCCGGCCACCTCCCCGGAGGAGGCGGAGGGGGAGGTGGCCTCCGGTGTCAAAAGGGAAGGGGACGCCGGGGAGGTGAGGGCGGAGCAGGGGGACGCCGGGCACCCCCGTCCGGTCCGGGGTCGACGGCGACGTCTGGTGGTGATGGGGGTGGGGGTGGGGATGGTGATGGGTGCGGGAGCTGCGGCCTACCACGAGATGCGCACCTCCACGGTGCAGGCCCGGGTCCTGGCCGGTCTGGCATCGGAGATCTCCTGGGCGGTGGAGCCCGGTCCCAGCGAGCGGATCCGCTTCCCGGAGGCGGGGCCCTACGACGTGCGCTTCGGCTACACCCGGATCGCCGAGATGGTGGACCGCCTCCAGGACCGGGGGTTCCGGGTGGCGGATCAGGCGGTCATCTCCCCCAGGGCCGCCCAACTGGTGGATCGGGGTCTCTTCCCCATCTACCTCGAGAAGACGGCTGGGGGGCTGCGGGTGGAGGACCTGCGGGGGGAACGCATCTTCGAGGCGCGCTATCCGGAGCGTCTCTACGACTCCCTGGAGGACGTCCCCCCCGTGGTGGTACGCTCCCTGCTCTTCATCGAGAACCGGGAGCTCCTAGACCCGGAGCGCCCCACCCGGAATCCGGTGGTGGAGTGGGACCGGCTTGCGGGGTCGGTGCTGGAGTACGGGATGCGGTTGCTGGGGTCCGATCGCAATGTCCCCGGGGCCAGCACCCTGGCCACCCAGATCGAGAAGTTCAGGCACTCCCCGGACGGAATCACAGGGAGCCCATCCGAGAAGCTGCGGCAGCTGGCCTCTGGCGCCGTGCGGGCCTATCTGGGGGGGGAGGAGACGCTGGCCGCCCAGGAGCGGATCATCCTGGACTACCTGAACACGGTGCCGCTGGCCGCCATCCCGGGCCATGGGGAGGTCCACGGTCTGGCGAAGGGGCTCTGGGCCTGGTACGGGCTGGATCACGACGTCATCGACCGGTACCTCCGGGCGGAGGGGGGACCACTGCGTCCCGGCGAGGTGGAGCGGCCGGTGGAGCCCCCGGTGGCTGCGGGGATCCGGCTGCAGTTGGGAGAGGGGCGCCAGACCACTCCGGTCCCGGACACCGCGGAGGGCGGCCCGGGAACCCGTCCCCCTGCCGGAGAGGATGTGACGGTGGTTCCAGCCCCGGAAGCGGGTGGGGCCGACCCCAGCGGCCACGGCACCGTGGGGCTGGAGGCCGCCGATCCCCACCTCCTGGTGGAGGCTGGCACGGCCTACCGGGCCACCCTGAGTCTCCTCCTGGCCCACCGTCGCCCCACCTGGTACCTGGCCAGGGCCGACGGCCGGGCGGAGTTGAAGGAGCTCACCGACGTCTACCTCCGCCTCATGGCCCGGGAGGGGATGATCTCGCCGGCGCTCCGGGATGCGGCGCTGGCCGCCCAGTTGGACCTGCGCCCCCGGGCGCCGGACCCGGAGCCCACCTCCTTCGTGGAGCGGAAGGCGGCCAATACCATCCGGACCGCCCTCCTCCCCTTCCTGGGGGTTCCCCGTCTCTATGACCTGGACCGCTACGACCTGACGGTGGGGGCCACCATCGACCGTGAGGTGCAGTCGGCGGTGTCCCAGCAGATCCTCTCCATGGCCGACCCCGCCTGGGTGCGGGAGCAGGGGTTCGCCCAGGGACGGCTCCTGGCCCGGGGTGATCCCGCCGAGGGGGTCTACAGCTTCATCCTCTACGAGCGGACTCCCCTGGGGAATGCGGTCCGGGTGCAGACGGACAACTGGGATCAGCCGCTGGACCTGAACACCTCCGGCCGGATGGAGCTGGGTTCCACCGCCAAGCTACGGACGCTGGTGACCTACCTGGACGCCATCGACGAGCGGTACCGGCGCTTTTCGGGGCTGAGCCGGGAGGAGACCGACGCGCTCCTCTCCGAGGTGGTGGACCCCATCACCCGGTGGACCGTGGATCTGGTGCAGGCGAACCCCGGGCTCACCCTGGAGGAGACGCTCCAGGCCGCCATGGCCCGGCGCTACTCCGCCAGCCCCAGGGAGCGCTTCATCACAGGGGGAGGTGTGCACACCTTCTCCAACTTCGACCGGGTCCACGACAACCAGGTCATCACCGTCCAGGAGGCCTTCCGGCACTCGGTGAACCTCCCCTTCATCCGGATGATGAGGGACATCGAGCTGTACTACCTGTACCGGACGCCGGGGACGAAGGCGCAGATCCTGGAGGATCCCTCCGACCCCCGTCGGCAGGAGTACCTGGTCCGCTTCGCCGACGAAGAGGGGCAGGTCTTCGTCAACCGCTTCTACCGGAAGCTGCAGGGGCTCCCTGCCGACTCGATCCTGGACCGGGTGGCGGACGGGGTACAGCCCACCCTGACCCGCCTCACCTGGACCTTCCGGAATATCCGTCCGGACGCCCCCCTTCAGGATTTCCAGGCCTTCCTGGTGCGGAATCCCCCCCGGCAGTCCGCCACTCCCCGGCAGGTGGAGGAGGCCTTCCAGCGATCCGATCCGTCGGCCTTCGGCCTGGCGGACCAGGGGTACCTGGCCCGGATCCACCCCCTGGAGGTGTGGGTGGCCCGCTACCTTCTGGAGAACCCGGAGGCCACCCGGGGGGAGGTGATCGAGGAGAGCACGGCGGCCCGGCAGGAGGTCTACGAGTGGCTCTTCACCACCCGGAGCCGGGATGCCCAGGACCGACGGATCCGGAGCCTGCTGGAGGTGGAGGCCTTCCTGGAGGTGGCGCAGGAGTGGCAGCGACTGGGCTACCCCTTCGACGACCTCACCCCGTCCCTCGCCTCGGCCATCGGAAGCTCCGGAGATCGCCCGGCCTCCCTGGCTGAGCTGGTGGGAATCCTGGTGAACGGCGGGGTCCGCTTTCCGGTGATCCGGGTCCGGGAACTCCACTTCGCGGAGGACACCCCCTTCGAGACCCGCATGGAGCGGGAGAATGCACTGGGGGTCCGGGTCCTCTCCCGGGAGGTGGCGGCGGTGGCCCGGACAGCCCTCCAGGATGTGGTGGAGTCCGGAACGGCCCGCCGGGTCCGTGGGGCCATCACCCTCCCGGACGGAAGCGAAGCGGTGATGGGGGGGAAGACCGGAACCGGGGACAACCGCTACACCGTCACCGACGCCCGGGGGCGGGTGATCTCCTCCCGGGCCCTGAGCCGGACGTCCACCTTCGTCTTCTTCTTCGGGGATCGCTTCTACGGAGTCATGACCGCCTTCGTCCAGGGCCCGGAAGCGGACCGCTTCGACTTCACCAGCGCCCTCCCGGCGCAGCTGGTCCGGAGCCTGGGACCCGAACTGTCCCGTCTGGACGGGCTGGCGACGATGGCGGGGCAGGAGTCGCAGCCAGGAACCCCGGCAGGGGGCGTCCTCCCCGGGGAGGAGGGGGTGGTGACCGGGGGGACCGGAACCGGCGCAGGGGTGGAGCCCCCCACTCCCCCGGACTCCGTCCGTCCGCCGCCCCCCGGGGGCTGAACCCCATCCCTGGGGGGGATCAGCGCATCTGGCACCCTCCGCCGGGGAGGAGCCGGTGGAGTGGTGGATGGATGCTCCGGGACGGCATCCCCCGGGGCACCGGCCCGGAACGAAGAAGGGGTGGGGCAGCGTCCGCTGCCCCACCCCTTTCCTTCCCCATCCCGGAAGATCCGGGGAACAATCCCTACTGCATGGCCGAGAGACCAGCGGTGATGGAGAACTCTGCACGGCGGTTCCGCGCCCAGGCGGACTCGTTGCTGTCCCGCACCATGGGCCGCTCCTCACCGAAGGAGATGGTGGTGAAGCGGTCGGCGCTGAGGCCGAAGTTCACGAAATAGGCCTTCACGGCCTCCGCCCGGCGGAGACCCAGGGCCATGTTGTACTCGGTGGAGCCACGCTCGTCGGCGTGTCCCTGGATCTGGAGCCGCACCGTGGGCTCCTCCCGGAGGATCTGCACCTTGGCGTCCAGGGCCGACCGGGCATCGGAGCGGATCTCGGCCATGTCGTAGTCGAAGAAGACCATCTCGGTGAGCACGCCACGCTTGCGCTCGATCTCCCGCTGCGCGGCCGCACGGGCCGCAGCCTCGCGAGCCATACGCTCCGCAGCCGTATCGGCGGTGGGGGCGGGAGGGGCGGCAGGGGGCGGCGGGGGTGCCGGGGGCTCCGGCTCCGGCCTGCTTCCACACGCGCCGAGGGTCAGAACACCCGCCACCAGAAGGACAGTGACCTTCATTTCCCGCATCATCGCTACTCCTGGGTTTCAGAAACGGTCCCCGGAATTTGCCGGGCCAGAGGTTCGGAGGGGCTCCCATCCAAACCCGTTGCACGTTGGGTCCTGCGCGGGGCCTGTAGCCCCGGTCCTCGAACCCGTCCCCTCGGTCCCACCAGGACCACCGGGCACGGGGCCAACAAAGCCATCCGGGAAGCTGTGGCTCCCAGGGCCACCGGCTGGTAGCCGGATGCTCCGTGGGTTCCCAGCACAATCAACGACGCTCCCATCTCCCGGGCCATCCGGGCCAGTTCCACCGCCGGCACACCCCGTCTGCGAACCACCGCCTCGGCGGCCATCTCTGCCGCTTCCAGCCATTCCGGCTCGCTCAAGGGAAGGTCCGGGTCCTCTGTGGAGGAGGAGGGGGCCACATGGGCCACCACCACACCCACTCCAATGGACCGGGACAGCTGCCGGGCCTCGGCCAGCGCCAGGGTGGACCCGGCGGAGAAATCCGTCCCTACGAGGATCTCCGGACCCATCCCCACCCACTCCTTCGCACGCGATTCAGGACATCAGGCATGCGATGGCGCAGAGCAAGGGTCGGGCCGCGAGAGGAATTGCGCAAGTCCGGGCGTTTCCACGGGAGGGGTAGAAGTGAATTGCCACGCCGACTGTGGCACCCTGCCCCGGTGCTGTGGCATTCTGGTAAACAGACGTTTACGCGTCCAGCTCTCCCCGGCTTTCCCTGGTCTGACCGGTCACTCCGGTCTCTCCCCACTCCTCCAGTTTCCGGTAGAGCGTCTTCCGGTCCAGCTCCAGGATCTCCGCCGCCCGGGACTTGTTGCCATTCACCTGCTGCAGCACCTGGAGGATGTAGGCCCGCTCCAGCTCCCGCAGGGAGAGCTCCTTCCGGGAGGCCTCCCCCAGGAGGGCCGCCGCCCTTCCGGTCTCCCTCACACGGGGGGGGAGATCCTCCACCCCGATGACCTCCGTGGCGGACAGGGTGGCGGCCCGCTCCAGCGCATTTCGCAGTTCCCTGGCATTTCCCGGCCATGGATAGGCGGTGAGGACCGCCATCGCTTCAGGGGTGATGGCCCGGGGTCCCAGGAAGAACTCCGCCAGCAGCGGGATGTCGGCAGGGCGCTCCCGGAGGGCCGGGACATGGAGGTGGACCACGTTCAGGCGCCAGAACAGATCCGCCCGGAAGCGACCCTGCTCCACCTCCTGCTCCAGGTCCCGGTTCGTGGCGGTGACCACCCGCACGTCCACCGTACGGGATCGTGTGGATCCCACCGGGCGCACCTCTCCGCTCTCCAGCGCCCTGAGGAGCTTCGGCTGTAGAGTGGTGGGGAGCTCCCCCACCTCGTCCAGGAAGAGGGTCCCTCCGTGGGCAGCCTGGAAGAGTCCCGGGTTCTCCCGGTCGGCGCCGCTGAAGGCTCCCTTCTCGTGCCCGAAGAGCTCCGACTCCAGGAGGTGCTCCGGAAGGGCGGCACAGTTCACCACCACAAAGGGGTCGCGCCGGGAGGCGTCGTGGAGGGACCGGGCCACCAACTCCTTCCCGGTGCCGCTCTCCCCGGTGATGAGGGCGGGGAAGGGGGAGGGAGCAGCCCGCTGGATCAGTCGGAAGAGCTCCTGCATGGCCCGGCTTCCTCCGATGAACCCCGGGGGGGCGTCCACGGCCGACCGGGTGGAGCGGGCCCGTTCCCGCCGGGGACGGGAATCCTCCAGCGCCCGGTCCAGGGTCAGGAGGAACTCGTCGGTGCCGAAGGGCTTCGTCAGGTAGTCGAAGGCCCCCGCCTTCACCAGCTCGATGGCGGAGTCGATGGCCCCGAAGGCGGTGATGGCCACCACATGGAGGTCCGGGCGGATCCGGCGCACCTCCTGGAGAAGCTCATGGCCCCGCATCCCCGGCAGCATGAGGTCCGTGACCACCAGGTCCGGATCCCCCCCGGCCGTCAGGTGGCCCAGGGCCCGATCCGCAGAGGGGCAGCCCGTGACCAGATACCCCGCCTCTCCCATGACCTCCTCCAGGAAGAGGCGCAGCTCCCGATCATCCTCCACCAGAAGGATCCGCTCGCCGCTCATCGCCCCCCAGCCTGGCCGGTGAGCATGGGGATTCCGCCGCTGTCGGAGCCGGCGGGCAACCTGCGCCCAGGGGCCGGGAGCACCATCCGCACCCGGGCGCCCCCGCGGTTCCCCTCCACCACGTCGATCCGTCCTCCATGCTCCGAGAGGATGGAGCGGACGATGGCCAGGCCCAGTCCGGTGCCGCTCCCGGAAACCTTTGTGGTGAAGAAGGGCTCGAACACCTCCTCCCGACGGCGGGGGGGAATGCCGGGGCCCGAATCCTCCACCTCCACACGCACCCTTGGGCCATCCCCCGGGAACTCCGGCCCCTCCTCCTGGGCGCCGCTTCCCTCCACCCGTTGCACCGACACCTGGATGACCCGCTCTCCAGGATGGTCCTCCAGGGCGTGGACCGCATTCAGGAAGAGGTTCACGAAGACCTGGAAGAGGAGCTCGCTGTCCCCCTGCACCTCCACGGCCCCGGCGGGCCCCTCACGCAGGAGGGTCACACCTGCCCGGGCAAACTCCCCCTCCAGGAATTCCGCCACCCCCCCCACCGTCTCCTGCAGGTCCACGGTGGCCATCCGGGGCTCCCGCCGCCGGGCGAAATCCAGGAGATTCTGGACGATGGAGGTGATCCGGCGGATCTGCTCCCGGATGATGGTGAGGTTCCGGGCCTCCGCCTCATCCAGCGTCTCCCGGCGGAGGAGGAGTTCCGCCCGCCCCTGGATCACGTGGAGGGGTGCGGCGATCTCGTGGGCCACTCCAGCCGCCAGGTTCCCCACCGCCGCCAGCTTCTCGGTGTCCCTGAGCCGTCGTTCCAGCGCCAGCCGGTCGTCTCCTTCCCGGAGCAGCTCCGTCCGGGCCACCTCCAGGCGATCCGCCATCCGGTTGAACTCCCGGGCCACCTCCGCCAGCTCTCCCCCCCCTGGATCCCCCGGCACCCGGTAGGTCAGGTCTCCCGCCTCCAGCGCCCGCACCCCCCGCACCAGTCGCTCCAGGGGAGCCGCCACGAAGCGCCGCACCAGGAGCAGAAGGAGGCCGGTGAGGGTGGCCAGCAGGGTGAGGGTGTTCAGGAGGAATCGCGTCCGGGTCCGGGTCTTCTCGGACTCCAGGAAGTCCAGGGGCTGCAGCACCTCGAAGCCCCCCACCACATTCCCCGCCGCATCCTCGATGGGGCGCACCACGGAGAAGACGCTCTCGCCTGTGGCGGAGACCCGTGTCAGGGAGGTGGTGTCGCCGCTGCTGAGGGCCTGGACGATCCGGTCCAGGGGATCCGCCTGCGCCCCCTCCAGGGGCCCCGAGAGATAGAGTACCTCCCCGGTGGGACCGTAGACCGCCACCCCGTAGATGTTGGGTTCGCGACTGATGCGGTCGATGGTCTCCTGCACGTCCCTCCGCTCCGGATCCCGGAAGGCCCCCTCCAGCGCCAGCCCCAGCGCCGTGGCGTAGGCCCGGGTCTCCCGCCTGTCCTGGGACGCCAGGGTGGTCTCCCGCTGCCGGAGGGACCAGGCGGCGTAGACGGTCATGACGGTCACCACGGTGGCGACCAGCGGGAGGAGGAGCCGGGTGGAGAGGCGCATGGCAGCAGTCTAACTCCCTCCGGGATCGCCGGCACCGGGTGGGGCGGGCCTCAACGGGGTCCCGGAGGCCCGTACCGGAGCAGCGTGGTCCGTCCGGTCCCGGCGGCTGCCGGGACCACCAGGTAGAGCCGATCATACTCGTTCTCGGCGATGGGGGCGCCGGGGTTCCCCCCCAGGCGGGCCACCGTGGGCCCCACCGTGTTGGAATGGCCCACCACCAACACCCGGCCTCCCTCCTCCATGATCTCCCTGGCAAGGGAGGCCATCGCGGCGGAGTCCCCCGGATTGTAGATCCGCACCGGAAGCCCCGTGGCGGCGGCCAGAGGCGCCGCCGTGAGCCGGGTCCTCCGCCAGTCGGTGCTGTAGATGGCGGTGATCCCCGCTTCGGCCAGCAGCGCCGACAGGAACTCCGCCCGCCGGGTGCCCTCCGGTGTGAGGGTGGGATCCCGGGGGTCGTCGGTGGCCCGCTCGGCGTGACGGACCAGGAAGACGATGGGCTCTCCCCCGGATCCCGCCATGGCGGCGGCCAGGAGCCCGGGGGTCGGAGTGGCCTCCGCTGTGGGTTCCCCCTGACCGGCTGCGCACCCCGCCAGGGCCACCGCCGCCATGAGGGCCACCCCCCGGAGCAGGGGGCCGAAGGGAGTCCACCGCCCCTGGCGGTGGGAGGATCTGGATGGAGGAGGTCCCCTCATGGTGTGTCCACCTCGCGGCGCAGGTTGGTTGTTTTCCCGGGACACACCCCGGGGGGTGGTGTGTATGGAAACACCAGTGTCCCCTGGGAGCAACGAGGGAGGCAGGTCCCCGGTGCGATCGTCCCGGGGCCGGAGCCTCCCCGCAGTACTCACCTCAACCCGGGTGCCGCCCCATGGATCGAGAGCCCGGCCGCCGCGTTCTTGTGGGTCTGGCAGCCCTCCTCCTCCTGGCCCCGCTGCCGGCGGAGGCGCAGCTGCTCCTCCGGGGGAGGATCGTGGACGGGGCGGATGGCGCGCCGATCCCCCTGGCCTCGGTGGACCTCCTGGGGAACGAGGGGGACTCCCTGGCCACCACCCGGGCAGACTCCTCTGGCGCCTTCCGATTCCAACTTGAGACGGGAGGGCGATTCCTCCTCCGGGGACGGATGATGGGGTACGAGCCCCGGCTGGAGGGCCCCCTGGTCCTGGAGGGTGCCGATACCGTGGCCATCGACCTCCGGATGGGGGTCGCTCCCCTGGAGCTACCGGGGCTGGAGGTGACCGCCAGCCGACGCCCCTGGTACGAGCACCTGGTCCCCCAGGGGCTCTGGACCTTCTACGGACGCATGGAGCGGAACCGGTCCCTGGGGATCGGGCGCTTCCTCACCCGGAGCGAGCTGAGGCAGTGGGGCGGCACCCCGGTGGCGCTGGTGGTGGCTTCGGTGCCGGGGATGAGGGCCACCCGGGGAGCCCGGGGGAGGGGCTACCAGGTCACCGGACGGGGCGGCTGCGCCCCCCTGGTCTTCCTGGATGGAATGGAGGTCCGGATGGCCGGCACCACCCTGGACGATCTGGTGCGGGTGGACATGCTGGAGGGGGTGGAGGTGTACCGGGGCCCCTCGGAGCTGCCGGCGGAACTCTACGGGACCAACTTCCGGGGAGCCTGTGGCGCGGTGGCCCTCTGGACCCGGCGGGGTCCCGGCTAGACTGCCCTATGCCTCCGTACCCACCCCGTGGGGCCGGAGCCCCGCCGGCGCCCCCAGCAGGGTGTCGGGGACCCCGAAGGCGTCCACCAGGAAGAGGGCGTCCTCCCGGACCTCGCCGCAGAGGGTGTTCACCAGGGTGCGGATGGCCTTCGCCTTTCCCGCGTCCAGGTAGCCGGACTCCAGGTACCACCCCCGGTGGGCCTCGATGCGCTCCAGGGCGTGCAGTTCCGCCAGGGTCCGGAGCGTCTCCGACACCCCGGGGGTGGGGGCCTTCACCACGGCGGCGTGGAAGGCCTCCAGCGCCGAGCGTTCCACGTAGGCCGAGGCCAGCTCCACCAGGTGGTCCTGCACCCGGTTCATCGCCTCGAAGGAGTCCACCCCCTGGTCGATGAGCCCCTTCAGTCGCCGGGCCGCAGAGATCAGCAGCCGCTCCTCCCGGTAGCGGAAGGCCGCCCGGTGGAAGTCGAAATCCCGCAGGTGCTCCTCGTCGGTGCGGCGGGTCACCACCGGGTTCAGTTCAGTGACCCGGGTCCCGGCCCGGTCCGCCAGGAACTTCAGCATCCCCCACACCTTCAGGTCCCCCATCTCCTCCCGGAAGCGGGAGAGGAGCCCCTTTGCCACCAGTTGGAGGAGGACCACGTTGGCCCCTTCGAAGGTGGCGAAGACATCCACATCCGACTTCAACTGTCCGAATCGGTTGTCGGACCGGTACCCCTGACCCCCGCACGCCTCCCGGGAGGCCTGCAGCGTGTCCAGCGCATGCCACGACGCGGCGGCCTTGAGGCCGGCGGCCAGCCCGTCCAGCTCCCGCCCCTCCTCCTCGTCCCCGGGCTGCAGCGCCGCATAGCGTCTCACCAGGCTCCGGAGGGCGAAGGTGAGGGCATAGGTGTTGGCCAGCTTCGGCAGGAGCAGCCGCCGCTGCGTCAGGTAGTCCATCACCGGGACCTCACCCCCCCCCGCCGGCCCGAACTGCCGCCGTCGCTCCGAGAAGCGCACCGCGATGGTGAGCCCGGTCCGGGCGGCCACCAGCGCCCCGGCGGCGATGCTCATCCGGCCGGTGACCAGCGTCCCCAGCATGGTGAAGAAGCGCTTTCCGGCTCCGGGGATGGGGCTCCGGTACTCCCCCTCGGGGGTCACCTCGGCAAAGCGGTCCAGGAGGTTCTCCCGGGGGACCCGCACATGGCTGAACCAGATCCGACCGTTATCGATTCCGTTCAGCCCCACCTTCCAGCCACAGTCCTCGATCCGGATCCCCGGAAGGGTGCGCCCCTCCTCATCCCGGAGGGGGACCACGAAGGCGTGCACCCCATGGTCCTCGTCCCCCACCCGGAGCTGGGCGAAGACGGTGGCCACACGCCCGTGGAGGGCGGCGTTGCCGATCCACTCCTTTCCCGCCAGCTCGTGGGGGGTGTGGATCTCGAACTCCCCGGATTCGGGGAGCCAGAGGGCGGTGGTCTCCAGATCCCGGACGTTGGAGCCGTGGGAGAGCTCCGTCATGGCGTAGCACCCCGGAAGGGTCAGCGTCCCGATGTCCCGGAGGTACGCCCGGTGGTGCCGCTCCGTCCCGAGCTGGAGGACGCTTCCACCCCACAGTCCGAACTGCACCCCCCACTTGATCATCAGGGAGAGGTCGCCGTAGGCCAGCGTCTAGAAGACCGCCAGCGCCCGTCCGGGGTCGCCGCCTCCTCCCCACTCCTCCGGATACCCCAGCGACCCCAGCCCCTCGTCCGCCAGGCGCTTCAGAGCCACGAACACCCGCTCCCGATGCTCCTCCTTCGGGAGGTGGGGTGGGATGCGGAAGACGGGATCGTGGAGGAGGGTGAGGACCCGGTCCCGGGTGTCCAGGTGGTCGGCGTCCATGTAGCGCCGGAGAATGTCCGGGTCGAAGGTGGCTTCCCGGGGTTGGGGAGGTGAGGCGGGCCCGATTCCCGCCGCCACATCCTCGTCGTGTCGGGCTCCAGGGGGGACGTCCGCCTCCAGGATGTCCCGGACCGCCTCCTCCCCCAGGATCCCCATCAGCTCCTCGCCGGCCGTGAGGAGCTCCCTCCCCTCGGGGGAGGTCCAGAGAGGCCCCTCCCAGTCCCTGATCCGGTCCCGGATCCCCTCCAGGGCGGAGGGGGAGGGAGGGTGCTCCGGGTCCAGCCACCGATCCAGCGCCTCGCAGGTCTCGGGGTCGATTCCCGGCCGCTCCCGGAGTTCGGCCCGGATCCGTCGGAGCTCGGCGTCGGTGAGCATCCCATCCGCCCACACCGCGTAGATCATCGGCAGGACCGGGAGGATCCGGTCCGGCAGGGGCGGGTGGGCGTCCCGGGTCTTCATCCCACGTCCTGGGGGATCCGGAGCACCTGCCCGGGATAGATCCTGTCCGGGTCGGAGAGCATGGGGCGGTTGGCCTCGAAGATCACCGGGTACTTCCCGGCGTTGCCGTAGTGCTCCTTTGCGATCTTCCCCAGGGTGTCCCCGGACTTCACCGTGTAGAACACCGACTCCGGAGCCTGCTCCTTCACAGTCATCCGGTCGTCCACCGTCTCCACCCCCTCGGTGTTCCCGATGGCGATGACGATGTTCTCCTTGTTCCCCTGGGTCTGGGCCTCCCCGTGCACAGTGGCCTTCCCGTCACGGAACTCGATGCGCAGCCCCTCCACGGGCATCCCCATCTCCCGGACGAAGCGCACCAGGCGGTTCTGGAAGGTGAGGTCGGCCAGCGCCTCGTCGGACATGCCGCTCCCCGATGCGGGGGCATCCTCCTTGGAGGCGGCGAGCTTCTGACCCTTGTTCTTCAGGAAGGAGAAGAGACCCACGGATTGGACTCCTGCTGTTGGGATCGATGGATGCGAACGGGTGGTACAGCCGGGGTGTGCGCTGGTCAGCGCCCCCGGAGGAACCCCTTAAGGAGGCCGCCGGCCTCGTCCAGGACGCTACCGTCGCCATCCCGGTCCAGGAGGGACATGAGGAGCCCCCCCGCCCCGGGGGCGCCCTTCACCGCCTGCTCCCGCTCCGCCTGGAGGGAGGCTCCCAGCGAGGCGGCGTCCAGCCCCTGGTTGCGCTGCACCTTCCCCACCGCCCCCATCACCAGGGGGGCCAGCATGGCCATGAGGCGTCCGGCCTGGGAAGGATCCAGCCCGCTCCCCTGACCCACGGCACTGGCGGCGGCGGGGGCCCGGGAGCCCAGGAGATGCCCCAGGATGCCGGCGCCGTTGGCCGCCCGTCCCCCTGCGCTACCCCCCAGGAAGGCCTGCACGTTGTCCAGGAGGCTCCCGTCGTGGTCCTTCTGAATCGCCCCGTGGAGGGCCTGGGCCCCCTCGTCCGAGGCGGCGTTGCGGGCCATGGCCCCCAGGATCACCGGAATTGCGGTGGAGGCGGCCTGGCGGACCGCGGATTCGTCGGCTCCCACCTGGCCGGCCATCTGCTGGAGTGCGGGACCCTGCAACTGGCCCAGCAGGGTTTCGAGGATGGACGACATGGAGGTTCTCCCATACGGGTGGGTTGGACTGCTGCTCCCGGCGTTGAGCATCGCCTACACGAAGCATCCCCCGAATTGTTCCCTTCCGGAAGCCCCTTGACCCGATCCGGTACAATCCGCCACCATCGGAGCTTCCCCCTGCCGGATCCCGGGGTTTCCGGGACCGGCGGCCACCGGTAGGCATCCCCCGACCCAACGGCACGATGGACCATCCCCTGGTCGGCGTCATCATGGGCTCCCGCTCCGACTGGGAGACGATGGCACACGCCGTCGAGACCCTGGAGGCCCTGGGCATCCCCCACGAGGTCCGGGTGGTGTCGGCCCACCGCACCCCCGGTCTCCTCTTCGAGTACGCCGACGAGGCCGAGTCCCGGGGGCTCCGGGTGATCATCGCCGGGGCGGGTGGAGCGGCCCACCTCCCAGGGATGGCGGCCTCCCGCACCGTGCTTCCCGTCCTGGGGGTGCCGGTACAGTCGAAGGCCCTCAACGGGATGGACTCCCTCCTCTCCATCGTCCAGATGCCCGCCGGGGTCCCGGTGGGGACGCTGGCCATCGGTCGGGCCGGGGCCATCAATGCGGCCCTCCTGGCCGCCCGGATCCTCGGGATCTCCGATGGGGAGGCCCGGGAGCGGGTGAGGGGGTACCAGGAGGAGCGGACCCGGGCGGTGCTGGCGGATCCGGATCCCAGGAAACCGCCCCCGGCGGATGGCTGAGGTGCCAGGGGGGGCGGGGTCCCACGTGGACGCGGACGAGCCGGCCCCACCTGCCGTCGAGGCGGGGAGCGGAGCGCAGGGGCTCCGGGTAGGGATCCTGGGGGGAGGCCAACTGGGGCGGATGCTGGCGCTGGCCGGCGCTCCCCTGGGGATGCGCTTCCGCTTCCTGGAACCGTCGCCGGACCCTCCTGTGGCGGGGCTGGGGGAGCTGGTGGAGGGCCCGTACGACGACCCGGGGGCGCTGGAGCGGCTGGCCAGGGAGGTGGACCTGGTCACCTACGAGTTCGAGAATGTCCCCGCCGCCGCCACCCGGTGGCTGGCGGAGCACGGGGTCCCGGTCTTCCCTCCCCCCGCCGCACTGGCAGTGGCCCAGGACCGGCTGGCGGAGAAGACCACCTTCCGTTCGCTGGGCATCCCCACCCCCGACTTCCGCACCGTCGACACCCTGGATCAGCTCCGGGAGGGGGTGGAGGAGCTGGGGCTCCCCGCCGTCCTGAAGACCCGGCGCATGGGGTACGACGGGAAGGGACAGGCGGTGATCCGGGAGCGTGGGGAGATCGAGGAGGCGTGGGGGGTCCTGGGGTCCGGCGAGGTGGGGGGCGCTTCCGGCGACCTCCTGCTGGAGGCCTTCGTCCGGTTCCAGCGGGAGCTCTCCATCGTGGCGGCCCGGGGGAGGGAGGGGAGCCTGGCCTTCTGGCCGCTGGTGGAGAACCGCCACCGGGACGGGATCCTGGTGCGGACCACCGCCCCGGCCCCGGAGGTGACCCCCCACCTCCAGAGCCTGGCGGAAGGATACATCCGGTCGCTCCTCCAGCATCTGGACTACGTGGGGGTGCTGGCGCTGGAGCTCTTCCAGGTGGACGGGGGGCTGCTGGCCAACGAGATCGCCCCCCGGGTGCACAACACCGGGCACTGGACCCAGGACGGGGCCGTGACCTCCCAGTTCGAGAACCACCTCCGGGCGGTGGCGGGGTGGCCCCTGGGGAGCACGGCGGTTGTGCAGCCCACGGTCATGCTGAACCTCCTGGGCTCCCTTCCCCCGCTACAGGAGGTACTGGGCGTTCCCGGCGCCCACCTGCACCTGTACGACAAGGCCCCACGGGCGGGGCGGAAGATCGGGCATGTGAACGTCTGTGCCCCGGAGGCGGAGGCGGCGGGGGCCCGGGCTGACCGGCTCCAGGAGCGGCTTCCGGGCTGAGCCGAGGCGAGCAGGGACAGGGGTCGGGGCCGGGGTCAGGGGCCGGGGAGCGCGATCCGGGAATCCCTTCCCGGGTTGCCACGGAATGGCGATGGATCGACTATAGGTTGGTCACGATCCGGTGACAGCCCTCCGGATTCCGCACCCCCCCGCCGCCCCGCCGCTGTGCGGTGCACCTTCCCCAGAGGTGACCGATGCAGGCAGGCGTCCGGGCGCGCATCTCCCTCCTGGGCCGGGCGCTGCTCCTCCTCCTGGTGGTCTACTCGGGGCTGAGGGCGCTCTTCCTGATCCTCCATGGGGAGCTCTTCCAGGGGATCCCCGGTGCATCGGTGGCGGGGGCCTTCCTCCGGGGGGTACGCTTTGATCTCTCCGCCATCGCCTTCTCCAACATCCCCTTCCTCCTCCTGGCGCTGGCGCCGGCCCTCCTGTTCCGGCGCCCTGGCTACCGCCGCCTCCTGAAGTGGGTCTTCGTGACCCTCAACAGCTTCTTCGTGGCCGTGATGGTGGCGGATCTGGAGTACTTCACCTTTACCGGCACCCGGGCCACCTTCGACCTGCTGCAGCTCACCACCGAGGCCGCCGGGCAGTTGGATCAACTGGTGGTGAACTATGCGCCGCTGGTGCTGCTGGCCGTGGGGCTGGGGTGGCTCCTCCATCGGGGGTATCCGGCGACGGGCGGGGGGAGGAGCGGGGCCGGACACGACGATGGCGCCGGGGGGGGGCTGCAGCCGGATGGATCCGCGGCCTCCACCGGCTCCGCTCCAGGGAACCGTTCTCCCATTGGGCTGATCCGCACCGGCCTGGTCGGTGCGGCCTACCGCCTGGCGATCCTGGCCCTGGTGGTGGTGGCTGCCCGGGGGGGGCTCCAGAAGAAGGTGTTGCAGCCCATGCACGCCTTTGAGAGCGGAAACCAGGAGCTGGGCCTCCTGACCCTGAACAGCACCTTCACCCTGCTCCAGAGTCCCCTGCAGCCGGAACTCGAGCCCCTGGCCTTCTTCGACTCGGACGAGGAGGCTTGGGCCATCCTGGAGGCCCCCTTCGGTCTCCGGGGGGGGCTGAACGGAGGGAGAGGGACGCCGGTGGGCTCAGCCCTCCTGTATCCCACCGGGAGCCGGCCGGTCGGTCTTCGGTCCGCTGGAAGGAGAGGGCCGTCAGAGGGCACCGGACAGGCCGGAGGGGCCGCCGGCGCGGGTCCCAACGTGGTCCTGCTCATCCTGGAGAGCTTCGCCACCGAGTTCTGGGGGGCAGCCCACCAGGGGAAGGGGTACACCCCCTTCCTGGACACCCTGGTCCCCCGGGGGATCTTCCTCCCCAACAACTTCGCCAATGGGCGACGCTCCATTGACGCCCTCCCCAGCATCCTCCTGGGCGTGCCCAGCCTGGCGGCCACCTCCGTGGCCCAGTCCAGCTATCAGGGGAACCGGTGGAAGGGGCTGGGCCACCTCCTGGGCGATGCCGGCTACCACACCAGCTTCTTCCACGGTGCGCCGAAGGGGACCATGTACTTCGACGGAATCGCCGCCATGGCGGGGATCGGGGAGTTCCACCCGCTGGAGCGCTACCCCGCCGAGTGGCAGGAGCGGGACTTCGACGGGAACTGGGGGCTCTACGACGAGCCCTTCCTGCAGCATGTGGCGGCGGAGCTGGGGCGGCAGCCCACCCCCTTCTTTTCGTCGGTGTTCACCATCAGCACCCACCAGCCGTACCGGGTGCCGGCGGAGTATGAGGAGGTCCTTCCGGAAGGGGAGCTGGAGATCCACCAGAGCGTGCGCTACGTGGATCTGGCGGTGCAGCGGTTCTTCGAGCGCGTACAGGACGAGCCCTGGTACGACAACACCCTGTTCATCATCACCGGGGACCACACCCAGCCCAGCCGGTCGCTGGACCACGACACCTTCCTGGGGCGGTACATGGTGCCGCTCCTCCTCTTCCATCCCGGCATGACACTGCCCGGGATCGACGGAGAGCGGATCACCCAGCATGTGGACCTCTTCCCCACGATCCTGGATGCGGCCGGTGTGGAGCCGGGGCGGATCCCCGCCTTCGGGCGTTCGGTCTTCGCCCCGGTGCCGGGGGAGGCCATCCTCCGGAGCAACGGGGTGCACTGGCTGGTTCGGCAGGAGGGCGTGCTCCAGCGGGATCCGGGGGGTGAGGAGCAGCTCTTCGCGTTCAGGCGCCACCGGACGGAGGCCGTTCCGGTGGCCTCCGCAGGCGATGGCACTGCAGAGGCGCTGGCGCTCCGGCTCCGGGCCCATCTCCAGCACTTCAGCAATTCGCTGATCCGGAACTCGTTCTACCGGGGAGAGCCGGAACCCCGCCGGGCGGTGACGGCGGAGCCGGGGGCCCCCGCCGACCCGGCCCGCCGTCCAGGGGGAGGGTGACGGAAGGGGCCTCGGCCTCCCCTCCCGCTCGAGCCTACGCCCTCGACCGCCTCCCCTCCTCCACCTCCGCACTGTCCACGTCCCGGATCTTGGCGATGTCCGGCGTCCCGCCGGTGACCTCCGCCGTGGCCAGCTCGAACAGGACCACCGCCTTCGGCTTGTTCACTTCCATGAACCGCGCCGACTCGATGTCGACGCCCACCAGCACCAGCCGGGGGTCATCCGGGCCACCGTCCTTCTCCCCCCCTTCGTCAGGGAAGTAGATCTCCCAGTCGGGCCGGTGCAGTTCCCGGATCTTCTCCCGATCGGTGGAGGTTTTCGCTGTCCCGGAGACCGAGATCCACTCCGTGCTGCCGTCCTTGTAGTAGGCCAGGTTCACCTGCGGGTCGAAGGCGATCTCCTCCAGCTTGTCCGTGTCCCGGGAGGTCACGAACCAGAGGTCGGCGCCGTCGGCCCGGGCCTGGGTGGCCATGGGCCGCGATACCAGCCGACCGTCGGGGCGCCGGGTGGTGAACATGGCCACCTCCAGCTCCTCCACCATCTCGTAGAAGTCCTTCAGATCGTCCTGCATGCAGTTCCTCCTCCGGGTGGGATTGGAAGGGAGGAAGCGGCTCGCCGCGTCTCCCCGGGGAGGAGGGTACTACAGACAACTACTTAGATAGTTCATCGGGGTTGCAGGGCTCCGCCCCCAGCCGATCCCGGGGGCCGCCGGTGATGGTGCGTGGGGGGAGAGGCCCCGGGGGCCCGTCCCGTGTGGGGAGGGCCGCTGCGGGTCTCCAGCCCGGAGGTCTCAGGGGCGGATGGGATTCGCCGCGCCGGGGCCTGCCACGGTCATCCACTCCCGCACCCGCCACTGCTTCACCAGGCCGTTGGTGACGTACGGATCCACGGCGGCAAAGGCCTCCGCCGGGGCGGGGGAGTCGGACAGGAAGAGGAACATGGTGGAGTCCACCGGATCGGAGAGGGCTCCGGCCATCACCAGCTCCCCCCGCTCGGCGGCGGCCCATGCGTTGGAGATGTGCTCGGCCCGGAATTCCCCCCGGCGCTCAAGATAGTCGTCGGACACGTCGTAGATGAGGAGGAAGTGCTTCATGGGCGCCGTCGTGGAGTCCCCGCCAGGGGGAGCGGTGGAGAGGGAGGCCCGCACAGCCGAACCCGGTGGCGGTGTCGGAGCCGACGTACCCCACATGAGCCTGTCGGCGGGCGGTGGGCAAGGCGGCCGACGGCGGGCCCTCTGCGTTGCCTCCTTCCCGCCGCCCCCCCCACCTTCCCCCGCCGGATGCGCGGCGCGGCGCGGCGCGGCGCGGCCCGGCGTGGCCCGGCTTGGCCCGGCGTGGCCCGGTGGTCCGGCTTGGCCCGGCTTGGCCCGGTGGTCCGGCTTGGTCCGGCTTGGTCCGGCGCGGTCCGGCGCGGCCCGGCGCGGCCCGGCCGGTGGGATACCCCTGACCCGATGGTGGGAGACGCACATGCGTGGACCCGGACGACTCCTGCACGCCCTCATCAAGGGGGTCAGAGAGGGAAGCGAGGCTGGACGACGGGATGGCGAGAGGGCCGGACAGGTGGCCGGAAGCGGAACGCCGGCCCTGGCCCTTGTGCTGGCCGGGGCTGTTGCGCTGACCCTCGCCGCCTCCCTGTGGGGCCCCTCTCCCCTCTCCGCCCAGGAGCGGGAGGAGATCCTCTCCTACGACGTGGTGGTGGAGGTGATGGACCACAATCGCCTGGTGGTGACGGAGGAGATCGCCGTGCGGGCCCTGGGGGACCAGATCCAGCGGGGGATCTACAGGGACTTCCCCACCAGCTTCCCCCGCTCCAGCGGCCTGGGGCGCATCGAGGCCCCCTTCGAGGTGCTGGAGGTGACCCGGAACGGATCCACCGAGCCCTACAACCTGGAGCGGATCGGAGGACCGGGGGGGCGGGGGGGGGTCCGTATCCGCATCGGGGCCGCCGACCGGTTCCTGGATCCCGGCGTGCACCGCTACCGGATCCGCTACGAGAGCTGGCGCTGGATCGACTTCGGAGAGGACGCCGACCGCCTCTACTGGAACGTCACCGGGAATGGCTGGGCCTTCCCCATCCTCAGCGCCTCCGCCCGGGTGGTCCTTCCGCAGCCGGTGGGGCCGGAGGGGGTGGGGATGGAGGTCTTCACGGGACCGGAGGGGGCCACAGGCTCCGCCGCCACCGCCACCTGGAACCCCCAGCCCCGGACGGCCCTCTTCGAGACCACGGCGCCCCTGGGGCCCCAGGAGGGCATCACCCTGAGGCTCACCTTCCCGAAAGGGGTGGTGCAGCCCGCAACGGCGGAGCAGGAGGCGGAGTGGGCCCGGCTGGATTGGGGGGGCTACGTGGCCGCCGGCGGGGTGGTGGCGCTGGTGCTGGCCCTCTACCTGGTGATGTGGATCAAGGTGGGGCGGGATCCGGCGAAGGACGTGGTAGTGGTGCGCTATGAGCCCCCCTCCGGCTACTCCCCGGCAGCGCTGGGCTTCCTGGAGGAGCGGGGGTTCCACAACCGGCAGTTCGCCGCAGCGCTGGTGAGCATGGCGGTGAAGGGGGATATCATCATCCATCAGCAGGGGAAGGAGTGGACCCTGAAGCGGGTGGCCCCCCCGAGCAACACGCCGTTGGCCCCGGAGGAGGAACTGCTCCTGAAATCCCTCCTGGGAACCCGCTCCTCGCTGGAACTGAAGAGCAGCGAGGCCACCACCGTTCGATCGGCCCTGAAGGGATTCCGCCGGCACCTGGGTCAGCAGATGGAGAAGAGGTACTTCGAGCTGAACCGCCGCTGGTTCCTGGCCGGGCTGGCAGCGGCGGCGCTGGGGTTCGCCCTCCTGGCCTGGCGGGAGCGGTACGGGGTGGCCCCGGAGGCCTGGTTCCTGGGCTTCTGGCTCACCGGCTGGACGGTGGGAGCGGGAACGCTGGCCTTCCGGGTGGTCCAGCTCTGGAGGCAGGTGCTGGGGGGCGGGGGGGTCGGTCGCTGGGGGGAGGCCCTCTTCACCACCCTCTTTGCCACCCCCTTCTTCGTGGCCGAGGTGGTGGTGGCGGGGCTTCTCCTCACCATGGTCCCCTGGTCGCTGGCGCTGGCCGCCGTGGCGCTGGGGGGCATCACCGTCCTCTTCTACCATCTCCTGGAGCGCCCCACCCTCCGGGGGAGGGGTATCCTGGATGCCCTGGAGGGATTCAAGCGCTTCCTGACGGCCGCCGACGCCGACCGTCTGGACCGGATGAATCCCCCGGAGCGGACCCCGGAGCTCTTCGAGCGCTACCTCCCCCACGCCATCGCCCTGGGGGTGGAGAACCGGTGGGGGGAGGCCTTCACGGACATCCTCACCCCGGAGGTGGCGGGGACCGGTGGGTCGGTGGGGGTGGGCGGGTCCTCCGGTGCCCTGGCCTGGTACTCCGGGGCAGGTGCCGGAAGCCTCTCCGGACTGGCCTCCTCCCTGGGGAGCGGGTTCTCCTCGTCCCTTTCCTCGGCCTCCAGCCCGCCTTCCAGTGGAGGCGGCGGGGGAGGGGGCTCCTCCGGGGGAGGGGGCGGCGGAGGTGGGGGAGGGGGCTGGTGATCACCGCCCCGGCCGGTACCTCCGCACCGCCGCCGCCTCCACCTCGGCGGGCTCGAAGATCACCGTCTTGTAGCCGCCGTCCAGGAAGAGCTCCAACTGGTCGGTGTGGTGCGGCGCCTCCGGGTCGTCGGTCTGCCCGTAGGCCAGGATGGTCCGGGCCCGGATGGGATCGGTGAACTCCACCCCGAACACCCAGGCATCCCCCCGGAAGACCCTCCTCTTGCCATCCTCGTCGTCCCGGTACTCCAGGATCCGGAAGCACCCCGCCCGGTTGGAGCACCCGGCCGCAGGGAGGTCCAGCTCCCCCAGCCGGGCCCGGTGGACCTCTCCCCAGGGAAGGTCCCAGGCGCCCCAGCGCTCCCGCAGATCGGCCATGGCCTGCCCCAGCGCCACCACCGCGGCCTCCGGATCCCCCACGCCGGTGGGGGTCCAGGTGGGGGCGGTCTCCGTCCAGGGGACCCTCCACGCCACCGAATCGGGGACCGCGTCCAGGTAGATCTGCTGCCACTCGTCGAAGAGCACCGCCCCCCGGGCCTCCACCGAGGCGGTGTTGTCCCACCCCTCCAGGAGGTCGGCGGCCCGGCGCAGCTCTCCGGCCCCGGCCCCCTCCACACTCCGCCCCGCCGCCGCCGCCTCCCGGGCCAGCCGCACCAGGTCGGGCTTCAGCCGCTCCGCCGCCAGCATGGTGAGGTCGTTCTTCTCGGCCAGGACCTGATCCAGCGTCAGGTCGTCCCCCATGGTCTCCGCCAGGCGCCCGGAGAGCTGGCTCCGGAGGCGGAGCCGGGGCTCCGGCACCCCCCGGGGCATCAGGTCGTCGGGGATGGGCTGCCGCAGGTTGTCGTAGTGGGGGGTGTCGTTGGCCTGGTGGACGTAGCCCCCCGGGGGGTTCACATGCCGGGGGAGGGAGTCCCACGGAAGGAGGGTGTTCCACACGTCGTCCGAGGTGCGGGCGGGGAGCGCCGAGTCCGGGGCCGGCTCATGGGGGAACCGGGGAAGGCGGGCGTTGAATACCACCTGGATGGTCCCCCAGCTGTCGGCGTACATGAAGTTGCTCGACGAGATCTCGTTCAACCGCATGGCCGCCTCCCACTCCTCCCGGCTCCGGGAGCGGAGCATGGCCAGGTACTGGGTTCCCCGGGAGATGGCCCCCTCGTTGGCGTCCCTGAGCACGATCACCGAGGCCCCGTTCCGGTGTATCACCGGCCCCAGCGGGGTCCGCCAGAAGGTCCGGGTCTCGGAGGAGATCGACCCGTCCTCCTCCAGGATCTCCACCGTCACCTCCTCCCTGGTCATGGGGATCGAGATGCCGTCGAAGCGGATGTGGTCCGGGCGGGTGGGGTCCAGCTCCACCCGGTAGGCCTGGTCCAGGAGGGGGGCGTTGTTGGTGGTGCTCCACCCCAGGTGGCGGTTGAATCCACCGATCACCGCGAAGACCCCCCCAATGCGGAAGTCCCCGTAGAAGTCGATGTCGTTGGGCACCGTCACATGGACCTCGTAGTACCCGGCGTCCCACCCCAGGTGGGGATTCCGCACCAGGATGGCCCGCCCGGAGCGGGTGCGGGAGGGGGCGAAGGCCCAGCCGTTGGAGCCGTCCAGGGGGTTGAGCCCCTCCTCCTCCTCGGCGGGGACCCCGGGGACCAGGTCATCCTCCAGCCCCATGGAGCGGAGGACGGAGCGGGCACGGGCCCGGCTCCACGAGCCGATGTCCCGCACCGCCAGGTCGTGCCCGGTGAAATCCGCGGGCGCCCAGGGGGGGAGCTGGTCCGGGTGGTTCCGGACGTAGGCGTTCACCCCGGCGGCGAACCCCTCCAGGATGTCCCGGACATCCCCGGGGAGGGAGGGGTAGTGCTCCACCGCGGTCCGGTGGGCCAGCCGGGCGGAGAAGTCCCCCTCCACCTCGTCCCGCCCCAGGACCCGGGCCGCCGTGCCCCGACCCCCCACCAGCGCCCGCAGGACCCGCTCCCCGTAGTCCTCCATCTGCACCCAGGCCAGCCCGTAGCCCATGGCCCCCACGTCCTCCGCCCGGATGTGGGGCACCCCGTACTCCGTGCGGAGGATCTCCACCCGGTCGGCGTGGGGCCGGTGGGGGACGGCGGTGTGTGGGGTAGGGAGCGAAGCCTGCTGCACCGCCGCCGCCGCCACCGGGGCAGTGGAGGTCAGGAGCAGGGGGGCGAGAAGGGAGACGGTGAGGGCGAGAGGGGTCCGGCGGTGAGGCGACCGGATTCGGCGCAGTCGGGTCATATCTGGTTCCTGGGGCCCGTGGGCCGATGGGAGCGCAAGGACAGACCGCAACCTACGTCGACGGGGGAGACCCGGTCGAGGGGAGAGGCGGAGGCGGCCCCCGGAAGGGCCGCCTCCGCCTCATGTGCGCGTGCAGCGAAGCTGCGACGATCTCAGGATCGCTCCACGGTGACCGAGACCGGGTTCCTGAGGATGTCCAGCACCGGCGACGTGTTCTGCACGTGCCGGCAGAGCTCGTCCACCTCCCCGTCAGGGGCGTCGCAGTCCACCGTGTAACGCACGCGGACGTTCCGGTAGCCGGGGCGGACCTCCTCGGACAGACCGAGGAATCCCCGGAGGTCCAGCTCTCCCTCGATGTCCGTTTCCAGGCTCTGCACCTCGATTCCCCGGGCGGCGGCGTTGTAGGCGAACCCCACAGCCAGGCAGGAGCCCAGCGCGTGGAGCACGGCCTCCACCGCGTTCGGCGCCTCGTTGCTCCCCAGCAGTACCTCCGGCTCGTCCCCTTCCATGCGGAAGGGCTCGGTGCGGGTGGTGTCCTCCTGGTTGGCGCCCCGGAAGCCCTGGATCCTGGTCCGTGAACGGCCGCCTCCGAGCCACTCGTTCTTCGCCCGGAAGGTGAATTCGGCCATCCCGGGGTCGTCTCGAACGGCATCGATGGTCCCGGAGAGCTGCGTCAGGTCCACGTTGTTCAACGTCTCGTGGGTGGTCTTCTCATGCGTGGTCTTCTCCATCGTTCTTCCTCCGGCCCGGGGGATGATCGATGTGCGGGGACCGGACGGGAAGCGGCCCGGGCATCCGACTCCAGCCACAACGTCCCCTGTCTATCCGACGCGATCCGGCGGAAAACGTTCCACTGCCGCTCACAGTCGGCTCCACCCCACCGACCACGCCCCCAGGAGGTTGATCTCCTCCAGCACCAGGAAGACGGGGATCTGACGGAGCAGGGGCGTCATGTGGGGGTTGGACCGGAACGCCTCCAGGAAGGCCCCCCGAGGGATCAGGTCGTGGTTCGCCCGGGTGCTGCTCCCGGAGAGGTAGAGGCCCCCCAGGGGGAGAAAGGCCAGGGAGAGGGCCTGGGAGAAGCGGGCTGCGAAGAGGTAGTACTGGTCCAGCGCCGTCCGGGCCCGGGGCTCCCCCTCCCGGGCCAGGCGGGCGATGTCCCGGGCGGGGGGAGGATCCCCACCCTCCCCCGACAGGCGCCACAGGGTCTCGAGGCCAGGCCCGGAAACACACTCCTCCCAGGTGGGGGGGCGCCGGCGCTCCTCCGTGAGGGCGTGGAGGAGGGGGTCCTCTTCCTGTCCCCCGGCGGGAGCGTGGGCGGCTTCGGAGGGGACCACGTGCCACCGGGCCGCCCGTCCTTCTCCCAGATCCACCACCCCTGCCGACCCCAGTCCGGAGCCGGGCATGACCAGGACCCGGTTTCCCCCCCGGGGGACCGGGGCGCCGTCCAGGGAGAGGAGGGCACCCTCCCCCGGTGCGGACCCCAGGAGGGCCACGAGACCGTGGGCCGCCGCCTCCAGGTCGTTCATCAGGAGGATCGTGTCGAAGCCCAGGCTTCGGAGCGCCTCAGGGGAGATCCTCCGGGAGCCGGACCAGTTGGTGATCTCCCGGGCGCCGCCGTCCATGGTGGGGCCCGCCACCCCTGCGGAGAGATGCACGGGACCGTCCCCCTCTATTCCCCGCCGCACCTCCCCCAGGAGGTGGAAGAGGGCGTCCGCCGAGCGGACGGACCGGACCACATCGCCGGCGGGATCCCCCACCGTCGCTCCCCGGGGCCCAACCCGGACGCGGGTATGGCTGGCACCCACATCGACGGCCACCATGGTCTCCGTCATCGGCTCCGCCCCTTCCAATGCTGCACGATGGACCCACCCCTTCCGATTTCTGCTTGACAGGCGACCCCCCTCCAACGCACTCTTTGTTCGGATGCCGAACAAAGTGTCGGGGACCCCTATTTTAGTGTCCCGTCCCGGTCCTGGCATCCCTCGACCTCCGCCGGCGAAAGAGAGAGCCATGATCACGAGAGCCGCGTTTTCCCGCGTCGCCACGGCGACGGTCCTCCTCCTCGGTCTCGTGGCCTGCGAGCGGGACCTGTCTCTCCTGCAGCCGGCGCCCTTCCCCGCAGATGGGCAGGTCTTCGAGGAGACCTTCGGCGCAGGCCTCTCCTTCCAGGCCTTCGGTGGATCCAAGACCGACGCCCTGGACCTGGACACCAACGAGCGCTTCCGGGGAAGGGCGTCCCTCCGGGTGACCGTGCCCTCCCCCGGGGATCCCTCCGGGGGGTACGCCGGCGGGGCCTTCGTGGCCAACGTCCCCCGGAACCTCACCGGGTTCAACGCCATCACCTTCTGGGCCCGGGCCACCCAGCCCGCCACCCTGAACGTGGTGGGGATCGGGAATGACAACACCGGCACGTCGCAGTTCACCGCCGAGGTGCAGAACGGAATCCAGCTCTCCACCTCGTGGACCCGCTACATCGTGCCCATTCCCGATGCCTCCGTCCTGGACCAGGAGGCGGGAATGTTCTACTTCGCGGAGGGCGCCGAGGGGGATCAGGGCTACACCTTCTGGCTGGACGACGTCCGCTTCGAGACGGTTTCCACCCTGGCCAACGTCCGACCGGCCATCCCCACCCGCACGGTGAACGACGCCCTGGGCTCCACGGTGCAGGTGACCGGAGCCACGGTCACGGTGGATGCCGCAGGGACGGACGTGGTGGTGCAGGCCGCCCCCTCCTACTTCACCTGGAGCAGCTCCGACGAGTCGGTGGCGACGGTCTCCCCGGGGGGGCTGGTCTCCCTGGTGGGGGGAGGCACCGCCACGATCACCGCCCGCCTGGGAGGGGTGCCGGCCGAGGGTGCCTTCACGGTGGCGGTGGCGGCGCCCCCCGCCGTGGCCGCCCCCACCCCCAACGAGGATCCGGCGGAGGTCATCTCCCTCTTCTCGGACGCCTACACCGATGTACAGGTGGACACCTGGTCCGCGGACTGGGACCAGGCGGATGTGGAGGACATCCAGATCGCCGGCGACAATGTGAAGAAATACTCGAACCTGGTGTTCGCTGGCATTGAGTTCACGTCGCAGCAGG
>Ga0076930_100641_pt1 | contig 28905 bp, 20 predicted proteins | sample HotLakConsoUCCRE_FD_71149 | JGI IMG/M metagenome (GOLD analysis project Ga0076930, IMG submission 71149) | Hypersaline microbial mat communities from Hot Lake, Washington, USA - Hot Lake Consortium UCC-RE (version 3) (version 3) ...
ACCTGAGCGTTGCTGGATGACCAGGAGACGGGTCGCCCCACCAGCAAGCGGCCAGCGGCATCCTCCACCACCGCTTCGATCACCCGCGTTCCCCCCATGGAAACCTTCGCGGTGCCGGGAAGGACCTGGATCCGGGCCGCCTCCGCCGTCACCGCGGTGGTCTGTCCTTCGCAGGCTCCCAACCCCAGCACCAGGGCGAAAGCCCCGGCGATGATGGCCGGTCGCATCGGCTTCGCTGTGGCCCACATGAATCCCGTCACGTCTGGCTCCCCCGCTGGATCCGACAATCACACGGGGCGGACGTCTTCTTCGCCTCGTGCGTGGGCGGAGGGTACCGGCGGCGCGTCAAGCCAGCGTCACGATGACGCGGGCCGGACCCCGGCGGGCCGGTGCCCGGCGTAGCATCCCAGGTTGCCAGTGTCATTCATCCGCAGGCGCTCCATTGCTCCTGCTCCTGCATTGGCACGGACCCGTCATGGCCGACCGTGACAGCCTGCCCGCTCCCCGACCTCCACAACTCCGGCATCGGGGCGGATCTGCAGCGAAATATGGCAGCGTGACGGTGCCATGACGGCGGATGGCTAATGACCTCAGGGGATTCGGATCCGACGGCGGCTCCTGATCTCCACGGTTGCGAAAGTGCGCTGTACCCGCGGAATCCGAACGCTGGTGGGCCCTACTCACCCCGGATTCGTTTCTTGGACTCTGAGGAAGGAGAAGGTGCGCCATGGCCTCCCGTAGATCCGCCCTCCTGATGCTCGCTCTTCTGTGTGTCCTCCCGGCACCGCAAGCCTTCGCCATGCAGGACGAGGGGGCCACCCTACAGGGGACGCCGGTCCAGCGGATTCGCGCGAACCCCCAGGGCTTCCGGGATCGGGAGGCCAGCATCGTCGGGAAGATCTCCCGGTACGTGGACGAGGGCGACCGGGAGACGTCGACCTATTACCTGGAGGACGACTTCGGCATCCAGCTCAGGGTCCTCACGCGGGATGCCCTCCCACCTGTGGACTCGCGCTGGTTCATCACCGGGATCATTGCCCTCGACCCGGTGGGTGACCCCTACCTCGTGGAGTCGGGCCGACTCTCGCAGGATGCTCCCCCTGAGGTACCGCTTCCGGTGGAAGCCGCGATCGTGGAGGACGTGGCACCCGCGGGCCCGTTTCGTTCCCCCCTCTTCCTGGGCGGGGCAGGACTCCTCCTGCTGGCCCTCCTGATCTGGGTCATGCGTAGTCGCTCCGCAACCGTCACGCCTGCTCCGATCACGTCCACGGGGTCGTACGCACCGCCTCCAGCTCCCCCCGGCGGCACAGGGGAGATCCCGGTTCCGCACCACACCGCCCCGACGGCAGACATGGCGGACTTCTACGACGGGAGGACCGTTCGCTTTGCCCGCCCCACCACCCTGAACGGAACCCTCAAGCTCCTTCCGGGCCGCCTTGAGGTCCTGAGCGGACCGGACAAGGGGAACGAGGTCCGTCTGGTCCATCCCGGCGGCGCCACCCCTGAAATCACCTTCGGCCGGAGCGAGGGGCCCGCTTTCGCACACATCCAACTCACAGCCCCCACCGTGAGCCGGCGTCACGCCCTCATGCGGTTCGAAGCGGGGACGTGGAACATCGCCAACTTCTCCGACACCAATCCCATCGTGGTCAACGATGCTCCGCTGCTGGACATCGGTCAGGGCAGGGTGCTCTCCGATGGGGATACGCTCGAGTTCGGAGAGGTGTCGTTCAAGTTCCACGCCCGCTGATGTCCCCTGCGATGCAGATCGGCTCTGCGGGCCACACCCACGTGGGGCGGCGCAAGGAGAATCAGGATGCCATCCGGATCGAGCGGGTGGGGGAGTCGTGGCTTGCCGCAGTGGCCGATGGGATGGGTGGACACAAGGGGGGCGCCCATGCCAGTCGGCGCGCCCTGGAGGTGGTGACGGACTGTCTCCGTTCCGGGGACTCGATCCAGGAGGCCGTGCATCAGGCAAATACCGTCCTGAACGAGGAGAGCCAGCGCCCGGAGCTCCAGGGAATGGGGACCACCATCGTGGGCGTGGTGGTGAATGGCACCCACTACCACGTGTTCAACGTGGGAGACAGCCGTGCCTACCGGATCCGGCCGGACGGGGTGAAGCAGATCACACGAGACCACTCCTTCGTGGAGGACGCGGTCCGGGCGGGAACCATGTCCGCATCGGCCGCGGCGGCCTCCCGGTGGGGGAATGCCCTCACCCGCTCCCTGGGCGGCGGAGACGACGCCGAGGTCGATGTCTTCGGAAGCTTCGACGGCAGGGGGCCGGAGTTCCTGGTCCTCTGTTCCGACGGGGTGTACCGGACGCTTCCGGACACGCTGATGGGGGAGATCGTCTGCGGCACCTCCAGCGTGCAATCGGCGGCGCAGGCCCTCGTGGACGTGGCCTACCGTCGGGGCAGTGATGACAACCTCTCGGCTGTTGTGATCGAGTTCGGGATAGTGCCCCGCTCCCCGAAACCCATCGAGCTGCCACCGCCAGTGGATGAGCAGCAGAGGCAGGCCCGGACCATGGGCGTCCCGGACCAGGCACCTCAGCGTTCGGCGGACCCTGGGAGCGGTCAGGCCCCCGGACGCCTTCAACCGCCGGTGGAAGCACCCAGGGGGAACGGCCGCAGGGGCCGTGGTGCGGTGCCCTATGCTGCCGTTGCCCTCGCCGCCGTGGTGGGTCTCCTGGGCTGGCTCGGATGGCGAGGCGTCGGGCCGGCGGAGGGCGGTGAGGCGGTGAGGGCAGGTGTTCCCTTGCCGGTCCAGCCTGCCGGGGACACCACCGCGGGGACCACACCCGCCGATTCCGTGGTGCCCCCGCCTTCTACAGATGACTCCGCCGAAGGGGGCGATCCGGCCCCACCGGCTCCAGGAGGAGACCGATGACCGCTGCGAATGGGCTGCGCCTCACCCCGCCTCTTCTGGCCGGCGTCATGGGGCTGATCCTCCTGGCCTTCTTCCCCCTGGGGTCGGAGGGCCAGGCAACCGGTCCCGCGCCAGTCCTCCAGGTCCGGATGGTCCTCTCCGGGGGCCTCAACCTCCGGCAGGCTCCGGATCTTCTTTCCCCTTCCCTGGCGGTGATCCCCCGGGGGGGGCTGGTCTGTGTGGTCGAGACGGAGGGCTCCTGGGCCCGGGTGCGGGTTCGGGTGGGACGCGTGGTGCGGGAGGGCTACATGTCCCTCGGGTTTCTGGGCGATCCGCCCCGGGCCTACTCCAGTGATGCCACCCGGGAATTCTGTCGATCCCCATGAACCAGAAGATCCAGCGAACACACCCGCCTGGATGTGGGTGGAGAAATGTGGGCTTCAGGGCTCCCCCGGTACGACCGTGAGTAGCGGCTTCGGTTGGCCCGAGCGGAATCCCGGACCGGGAGGCACCGGGAGGCCGGGTGCCGGCCCTCAGGACGGATCTGTGCTTGATCCCTCATGGCCGCCGGTGTCCGGCCCGCCGGAGGGGACCGACTTCACCGAGTTCGTCCGTTCCCGGGTGGAGCAGGCGCTGGTCAAGCAGTACGAGGTGATGGACCTGCTCGGCGAGGGGGGCATGGCCCTGGTCTTCCGGGCCCGTCGGAAGAGCGACGGACGACTGGTGGCGCTCAAGGTGGTTCGGGAGGATCAGCTCAGGGATCCGGAGGCGCGGGCCCGGTTCGAGCGAGAGGCGGATCTGGCCGTTCGCCTTCGCCACCAGAACGTCGTGGAGACCCTCGGAGTGGTGGATATCCCTCCACGGGGGAGAGCGCTGGTACTGGAACTGATGACGGCCGGTAACCTGAGCGGCCTCCTCAAGCAGGAGGGACGTCTGGCGGTGCAGAGGGTGGTCTCCCTGCTCCAGGATGCGGCTCGGGGGCTGGAATACGCCCATGGCATGGGAGTCATCCACCGGGACGTGAAGCCCGACAACATCTTTCTGGATCCGCAAGGGCGGGCCAAGCTCGGCGACTTCGGGATTGCCCACCAGGTGGGCACCCAGACGCTGAACCTCCACGGTATGGCCATCGGCAGCACCCACTACATGAGTCCGGAGCAGATCGACGGGCGACAGGTCACCGAGAGGAGCGACCTCTACAGCCTGGGGTGCGTGGGGTGGCAGATGCTGACCGGACAGCAGCCATGGGGATGGGAGCGGGGGCTGGAAGCCGTGATCCGTCGCCAGATGATGGACCTGTTGCCCCCGATTCGTCAGTATCGGACCGATGTGCCGGACCACATCGTGGCGGTTGTGGAAGCCTGCATGCAGAAGGCTCCCGAACAGCGGTTCGCCACGGCCCAGGCATTCCGGGAGGCGCTGGACGGGCGGCCCACGGTGGCGGCCCGGGTTGCTGCCACGGTGGACTCCTTCGCGCTCACGACCCGCTTCCGCCCCCAGGAAGCGCCGACCGGGCCGGTGACCGGCCCCACGGGATCGACGCCACCTCCGGCCCAGGCGAGCCGCCCTCCGTATCGCTTCACTCCGCCTCCGGCGTCGTCGGCTCCCCGTCGATGGATCATGCCGCGGCAGGGCGTGGTCCTTGGCGTGGTACTGGCGGGAGGACTCACCGCACTGGGTCTGGGATCCATTCTGGATCGACCCACCGGGACTCCGGCGGGCTCGTCGACGGGTTCGCCTCCGGCGGCCCGGGCCACTGCCGCAGGGGGAGGCGGGGTGCCGGCGGCCGGGGCAGTTCCGGCGGCCCGCCCGGCTCCGCCATCCGCCGGCGTCCCTGCTCCGGGAACGGGGGCCGCCCCCGGCGGTGCAGCAGGTGCGGGGAACACCGGGTCCCCGCCGCCGTCCGCATCGCCCGCCACCGGGAACGCTGCGGCGCCGACGCAGACGAGCACGCAAACCACTCCGGTTCCTCGTCCTCCTGATCCCCTGCCCACCCCGGCCCCCGCGCCGGCTCCGGCCGTGACGAGCTGGCCCGAGCCGCAGGTGCGTCAGGCGGTGGATGACCTCATGGGGGAGGGGCGCTACGTCGATGCGGCGTCCCTGGTTCGAAACCGGGCGGGGACTGGACTCCAGGGCTCGCTGCTCCAGAACATCCAGCGGATCTGTCAGGCGGACCGGGAGCTCATGCTGAGGCGTGGCCTGCCGGCGCCCCAGTGTCCCTGAGAACGGCTTGAGTATTCATCACGGGAGCGATGGCATGATGGCAGCGCTGGGAAATCCTTCCAGGTCCGGGTTCATCCGAGTCCCGCGCCCGCTCGTGCTCCTTCTCCTCCTCCTGGGGGCCCCTGGCGTGGTGCAGGGTCAGGAAGCGCCCCCCCGCATGACCATCGATGAGATCATCGACCTCCAGCGGACCGGAATGCCCCAGCCCAGACTCCTCACCCTTGTCGCCGGAGCATGTGTGGAGGGGGGGGCCGACCCCGCGGCCCAGCGGCGTCTGAGCCAGGAGGGAGCCTCCGAGGAGCTCCGGCGGGCGGCCTTCGCCTTCGCATGCCCTGAGATACCGACGCCTCCCCGGGTGGAGCGGCTGGAATGGGTGGGTGTGGCCACCACCCTGGAGGAGGGCGCGTCCCAGTCCCTCCGGGTGCGGGCACTGGGGAGCGGCAACCAGGAACTGCCGGTGCCGCAGGTGAGGTGGTCCGTGGCCGACCCGTCCGTCCTCGAGGTGGACGGAGCAGGGACCGCTCGGGCGCTCAGGCCGGGCAACACGGAGGTGTCCGCGGAGGTGGAAGGGATCCGGACATCGGTCTCCATTACCGTCACTCCCCGTGTCGTCGACCTGGCGCTCACCCCCGGATCGGTGGTGGTCCTCGTGGGCGATGAAGCCACGGTGGACCTGCAGGGGGTCTCGTCCCAGGGGGGCACCATCCCTGTACAGGGGGAATGGAGCAGCATGAACCCCCGCATCGCTGAGGTGTCAGGGGGGCGGATCCAGGGCCGCTCGCCGGGCTCCACCTCCGTCCAGGTCAGGTACGGGGCCATCACCCGCACCGTCCCGGTGTTGGTCGAGCCTCTACGGGCTGCACGAGTGGACGTGACTCCCGAACGAATCGAGTTCATCGGGACCTCCCAGCCGCGGCTGCTGGAGGCCGCCGTCTTCGCCAGTGCGGGACAGCGGCTTTCAACAAGCCCGGTGGCCTGGGAGGTGGAGGACCCATCGGTGGTCTGGGTGAATGAGGACGGGATGGTCACCCCCCTCTCCCCGGGCACCACACGGGTCTTCGCCATCTCGGACGGGGTGCGAGGAGAGGTCCAGGTCCGGGTTCTTCGACCGGCCATCAATGCCGGCGGAGTGGTGGTCTCCAGTCTTCTGCTCCCCGGGTCCGGGCAGTTCCAGGTGGGCCGTCCGGGGCGGGGGCTGCTCACCCTGGCCGCCGTGGGCGGAGCCGGAGCCTGGGGATATCTCACTACCTCGGTCACGCAACTCTGCGCAGCCCCCACACCGGGGGGACAGGCCTGCCCCCCCGGCAGCGTCCTGGAGGAGACCACCGAGCGGCCCAACCTCATCCCTGGCATCGCCGCGGCAGGGGCGGTAGCCCTCCTCTCGGCCATCGATGCCGCAATGCGGGCCACGGGTCTGAACCGGGAACTGGAACAGCTCCGGGCGCAGCCCTGGGCCACCTCTGCAGCCCCATCCGGTTCAGGCCGGGGGCTGTGGGTCGGCTTGTCGCTGCGGTTCTGAGGGGTCCCGCCGCGCGTCTTTCAAGCCCCGCATGAACCGAGAGAAGCCATGATTCCCAGGAAGAGTCGCTCATTCCAGACACCATCCATCGCGACCGCTCTGGCCCTGTTCCTTGCTGCGGTCCCGTTGCAGGGCCAGCAGGATCCTTCCTCCCAGGCCGCGCCACTGACCGTGACCGATCTGGTCCAGTTGCTGAACGACGGGGTGTCGCCTGCCAGGATCCTCACCATCGTCGCGGGATCCTGCGTCGTGGAGGGCGCCTCCCCCCGGACCGAGGAACTCCTTACCTCGGCCCGCGCCACTCCGGAAGTCGTCCGGGCTGCAGCCAGATTCGAGTGCGACCCTGCCACCACCTCTCCAGCAGCACGGCTGGCCTGGCTCGCCCCCGTCACTCGCCTGGAAGCCGGCGCGTCCCATGACCTCGGTCTGCAGGTACTCGCTGGAGATGGGACAAGACTAGAGGGACGTGAGGCCCGATGGATGGTATCGGACCCTGCCATCCTGACTGTGGACACGCAGGGGACGGTGACGGCGCTTCGCCCTGGCTCGGCAGAGGTCGTGGCCGAGGTGGGAAGTCTTCGAATCACGGCCCGGATTGAGGTGAATGCCCGTCGGGAGGAGGTGCCCCGGGCGGCCCGTGTCACGATCGCTCCTTCTCAACAGGAGATTCGCGCCAACTCCTCTGGGGAACCGCTGATCGCCACGGTGCTCTCCGGTGCAGGGGCTTCCCTGGAGGGTCGCACCGTCACGTGGGAAGTGGAGGATCCTTCCGTCGTCGTGGTGGCGGCCGACGGCACGCTGAACGCCCGGGAGCCCGGTGAAACCCGTGTGTATGCCACGGTGGATGGCGTCCGTGGGGAGGCGCTGGTTCGGGTGGTACCGGGGTGGAGCAGTCGGGGGCTTCATCTGGGGGTGCATATCGGTGGTTCCAGACTGCAGACAAAGGATGACTTCGGATCCGAGTCCGGGCGAGGGGGGGGCATACGGGTAGGCTGGGGATTCTCACCGTCGGTCTCCCCATTTTTAAGCTTGAGTCGAACCCATGTGACACAGGATATCTTCCTCGCTGAAGACCCGGTCATGGTGTGGGAAGGAGAGCTTGGGATGCGCTACATCTTTAGCGGACCCGCCAGCCGTGGAGGCTTCTTCGTGGAGGGTGCCTACGGCCACCACCGGGGCGACTTGAGGCAGGCCTTCTCTCAGGGTACCGAAGAATTCACCGGATCTGAGTATAGCTTCGGAGGTGGATATCGCCAGTTCCTCTTGACCAGTGTCGCTGTGGACGTGGGGCTCAGGTTGGGGTTCGGATCGAACCATTACCCTGGACTTCTCGTCGACACTCGGACCGTCGGCATCAACGCCAGCCTTACTTGGCATCCAAGTGACTCACGAGAATGAGGTCGTCGTATCGGGAACCTGTCGCGTGAAGCACAGGAAGGCCAGGGAATCGAGCCAGCAGCAACTACTTGTGCTTGTGATTTCGGTTCTCTACCTCGTATCCCCTCCGGCCCTCAGTGCCCAGGCAGCCGCCCCCGTCACCGTTCCCCAACTCATTGAGCTGCTTGTGGAGGGGGTGCCGCAGGCGAGGATTCTGACCATTGCAGCACAGGCGTCGTGTGTGGAGGGCGGAAGCCAGGAGGCGTTCCTTGCGGCATTGAGGGCGGCCGGGGGATCCACGGAACTCCTGAGGGTCGTGGAGAGGTTCGCATGCCTGGAACCGACCACCGCCCAGGAGACCTCGCGGGAGCCCCCCCCGGTAGCCCCCCCCGCTCAGGGGCCCCCTCTGCCCGTCGAAGACGTGGTCGGGTTGCTGCGGGCTGGGGTTTCTCCCGACCTGATCCTCACCGTCATGGCGGGTTCCTGCATCGAGGAGGGCGCGCTTCCCTCCGCCCAGGCTCTGCTCGTCTCCGCAAACGCTACGCCTGAGATAAGGCGGGCAGCCGCCGTCTTCCAGTGCGCTACGGTGGAGGCGTCCCCGGGATCGATCCCGGCACCCGTGAGTCCTCTCGGTGTCGGCTTTGGGGATGACCAGTTCTCACCTGTTCGCCCCGGGTCCTTCCAGATGGGGAGCGCCCAGGGGGCCGACACCGAGCGTCCGATGGGGAGAGTAGAGATCACCACCGCATTCTCCATGCAGCGCACCGAGGTGACGCAGGGTCAGTGGCAGGAGATCATGGGAAGCAACCCCAGCAGCTTCCGGGCCTGTGGGGACACCTGCCCGGTGGAGGGCGTCTCATGGGAGGACATCCAGCAGTTCCTCCTGTTGCTGAACAGGCGCTTTCCGGGCCGCAACTACCGGCTGCCTACGGAAGCGGAGTGGGAGTACGCGGCGCGGGCGGGAACGACGGGGGACTACGGGGGCACCGGAGTGCTTGAGCAGATGGGGTGGTACTCCGGCAACTCGAGTGCAAGGACGCACCCGGTGGGCGAGAAGCGCCCGAACGCCTGGGGGCTCCACGACATGCATGGCAACGTCTGGGAATGGGTTCAGGACTGGTACTCGGAGGAGTATTACAGAGCCCGGCCAGCTATGGACCCCCAGGGCCCATTCACAGGATCGCGCCGCGTGGTCCGGGGGGGTGGCTGGATCAACGATGCCGACTTCAGCCGCTCGGCCTTTCGCGGCGGCTTCCCTCCCTCCACCCGGACCAACAGCTTCGGTTTCCGCCTCGTGAGGAACCCGTGAGACCAGCTTCCGGGCGAATGAAGGCGTGGGGTGCCATCATCCTCTGCTTCTGGGGATGGCCTGCGTCCGCGCTCAGGGCTCAGGAGGCTTCCCCGATCACGGTCCCCCAGATCGTCCGACTGATTGTGGAGGATGTCCCAGACGCCAGGATCCTCACAATCATCCTGCAGGCATCCTGCGTGGAGCGCGGGGACGACGAGGCGGTGGTGGGATCACTGCACGCCGTTGACGCGCCCGCGGAGATCCTGAGGGTGGTGGCGCTTCTGGCCTGTCCGCCTGCGGTACCGGCTGTACCGGAGACCACCACTCCCGCCGCCACCTCCTCCGCCGCCCCGACGACGTCGGTTCTCGATCCCCGGGAGGCGACTGAACCGGGATGCGGGACTCCAGGTCTCGGGCTCGGTCTGGGCCTCTGTGAGGACCAGTTCACCCTCATTCCCGCCGGATCCTTCTCGATGGGGAATCCGGATGGAGAGCGTGATGAACGGCGCCTTCGCACCGTGAACATCACGCGGCCGTTCCTGATGCAGCGAACCGAGGTGACCCAGGCACAGTGGCGGGACGTCATGGGAACGGCCCCCAGCCACTTCAGCGCCTGCGGGGACACCTGCCCCGTGGAGAACGTGTCCTGGAAGGACATCCAGGAGTTCCTCGAGGCCCTCAACAGGCGGATTCCAGGCAGGAACTTCCGGCTGCCGACGGAGGCTGAGTGGGAGTATGCGGCGAGGGCGGGGGCAACGGATGACGGGAACAGCTCCGTTCCCCTCGGTGAGCGCGGATGGCACTCCAACAATTCCGGCAACCGCTCGCACCCCGTGGCCCAGAAGCAGCCCAACGGCTGGGGGCTACACGACATGTACGGAAACGTCGGGGAGTGGGTTCAGGATTGGTATGACGGCAACTACCCAGGCGCGAGCCCTGTGAACGACCCAACCGGACCGTCTTCAGGATCGGAACGGGTCGTGCGCGGGGGCTCCTGGATCGTCCCTCCCCTGTTCACACGGGCCTCCAGCCGCGATAACGCAGCGCCCTCTGAGAGGTCCAACTTCAGAGGCTTCCGCCTGGTGGCAAGCCCGTAGTCCGTCCCTGGCCCTTCCACTCCGGTTTCCCTCCTCTCCCGCGCCCGGCTTTCGGAGGCTAGGGCGGCCCTCAGATGCCCCACGCCGCCGACATGACAACTCAGCAGCGCATCATCCTGTTGCACCATGACGGGGCATTGACGCGCCCTCCCGTTAATGGGATCTGCGCGTTCCGCCCGTCTTGGAACGGGGAGCGTGGAAGGCGGTGCCCTCCCCAGGTGCCCGGCTGACCGCAGCCGAGCCGTGCAGTGGAATCCGCCGCCTGATGACGGGATCTGACAGGGGGAGGTGGCAGATGATGCGACCACAAGAACACGACAGCCTTTCTCGACCTCACAGCAGTAGCCGAGGGGGAGCCGTCGGAGGAGTCCTCCTCCTCCTTCTGGTGGTGGGCGCCGTCGCTCTGGCTGGCTCCCACCACGTGGTCAACACGAGATCCGGAATCCGGGTATACCCGAAAGACCGATTTGGCTTCCACAGTACCTATGTGGACATGACAACGACCAGCTTCCTCGGGCTACGCCGACATCCGGAGCTGGTGGTCACCATGACTGCTCACGGGGACCTGTCTCTCCTCCCTGGCGGCCAGGTCCTTCTGGATGTCATGAATGGCGCCGGCATTGCGGTCGAGCGAGTGAACGAGGTCGTCAACCGGTTTGACAGCGAGGGAGAGATCCGGCGGAACCTCTCGGAGGCCGGCGCGAAGGCGGGCTCCAAGGCCATCGAGGCCACCGAGCGTGCTACGGAAGCCTATAGAGAACTGGACGCTCACTATGATGTGACGAACCGCGCCCGGGATGCGGCGGAACGGGGAGCCCGTGGCCTCAATCGACTTCTGGGGGGGGGATCGTGAGGAATCCACCCACGGGGAAAACGGGGTGGCCCTCCACGAGGCGGAAATCCCCTTTCAGATCCAGGGGCCCCTTCACCTGGTTCGCAGGAGGCCAGGTTCTGGCCCTCGGCCTTGCGCTTTCCGGCTGTCAGGGGGAGACCACCACACTGGTTGCGGCGGTGGATCGGGTGGAAGTGCTGCCGCGGACCGGCTCGGTACAGGTGGGGAGCACGATGCAGTTGAATGTCGAGGTGAGGGGAGCTACGGCTGTCCTGACCGGCCGCACCGTCGATTGGAGTTCCAGCAACCCGGAGCGGGCGACCGTGAACAGCTCCGGGACCGTCACAGGGGTATCTGCGGGAACCGTGACGATCACGGCCATGAGCGAGGGGCAGATGGGCAGTGCCGCCATCTCCGTCCTACCGCCGCCTGTGGCCTCCGTGACCCTGAGCCCCTTGAGCAGTTCGGTCGCCGTTGGGGCGAGCCTGCAGCTTGCGGCGACGTTGCGGGACGCCGCGGGGAATGTGTTGACCGGCCGCACCGTCACCTGGAGTGCGAGCAACGCCCGGGCGACCGTGAACAGCACCGGCCTGGTGTCGGCGATCTCCACAGGGACCGTGACGATCACCGCCACGAGTGAAGGTCGCACGGGCACGGCCGCCATCACGGTGACTCCGGCCCCGGTGGCCAGCGTGACGGTGAGTCCGGCCAGTGGCTCCGTATCGGTGGGAGGCACGATTCAGCTCACGGCCACCCTCCGGGATGCGGCCGGCAACACGCTGACGGGCCGCACGGTGAACTGGAGTTCCAGCAACACCGCCCGGGCGACCGTGAACAGCTCGGGAAGGGTGACCGGAATCGCCCAGGGGTCGGTGACGATCACCGCAACAGGTGAAGGCCGAACCTCCTCCGCCTCCATCACAGTGACTCCGGCGCCGGTGGCCAGCGTGGCGTTGTCGCCGACGAGCGGGTCGGTGGCGGTGGGAGGCACACTCCAGTTGAGCGCTACGCCCCTGGACGCCGCAGGGAACGAGCTCGTCGGCCGGACTGTCACCTGGAGCTCCAGCAACACAGCGCGCGCCACGGTGAACACCTCCGGGCTGGTGACCGGGGTGTCGACCGGAGCCGTGACGATCCGGGCGACCAGCGAAGGGCGGACTGCCTCGGCGTCCCTCACGGTGTCCCAGGCGTCTGTGGCTAGTGTGACGGTTGCGCCTTCCACTGGATCGGTGACGGTCGGAGGCACGCTTCAGCTGGCTGCAACGCTCCGGGATGCTGCGGGGAACGTGCTGAGCGGCCGGTCCGTGAGTTGGAGCTCCAGCAATACGTCACGGGCCACCGTGACCAGTTCGGGGCTGGTGACGGGGCTGTCGACGGGGACGGTGACGATCACGGCGACGAGTGAAGGGCGAAGTGGTGCAGCTACACTCACCGTCACGCAGCCGTCTGGATCGAACTTGTTCTTCCTTCACTCCAACGGCGTAACCATTCTTTGTCCGAACGCTGCCGTTGGCAGTAGTGGCATTGTCAACGGCATCACCTACACCAAGCGAAATAGCACGCAGCTGAACAGTAATAATGCGGCGCAGGCGTGTACCAGTGGCATTACGGACCTTTCGGGTCATTTCTTAAACGCCAGTGACTTCAACGAGGACATTTCTTCATGGGATGTAAGCAGCGTTGTCAACATGAGAGAAATGTTCTATGGCGCCACGTCTTTCAATCGTGACATCAGTCATTGGGATGTGAGCAGCGTCACTTCCATGTCCCGAATGTTCTGGGGGGCGGCGGCCTTCAACCAACCGATTGGCGGCTGGAACGTCGGCGCTGTTGAGAGCATGACCAGCATGTTTGCACTAGCGGAGTCCTTCAATCAGCCTATAGGACGCTGGAATGTGGCGAGCTTACGCTTCGCCAGTGGAATGTTTTCCCACGCAGCTGCATTTAATCAGAACATAGAAGACTGGGATGTGAGTCGCGTGCGTAGCATGGATTCGATGTTTGCTTTTGCCTCTTCTTTCAACCAACCCATCGGGGGTTGGGACGTCAGCAGTGTGACAAACATGAATTCAATGCTTAACCATGCAAGTGCCTTTAATCAACCTCTATCTAACTGGAATGTCAGTAACGTTACAAACATGAACTGGCTATTCTGGAACGCCACATCATTTGACCATCCGATCGGCAACTGGGACGTGGGGAGTGTTTCAACGATGCGTTGGATGTTCGGCGACGCAAGCAGGTTCGATCAAGATATCGGGGCTTGGGACGTGGGTAACGTCAATGACATGCGTTGGATGTTCGAAGACGCAACTTCCTTCAATCGTGATCTGGGGGGTTGGTGTGTCTCAAGGATCTTCGTCCCCCCCGAAGGCTTCGATAGTGGTGCCACCGCGTGGACTCGTGCGCGACCCCGCTGGGGGAACTGTCCCAGTGGCCAGTAGTTTCCCTGCTGTTGCAGGCGACGGCGCTGGCTGGAGAAGCACCCACGGGTGCACTTCCAGTTGCTCTCAACGTCCGCCTCCGGAATGAACCTCGTGGAACCCTTCTTCTTGGAGCTTACCCAGCGTCAGCTCAAGCGTCTCGCCGTCTCCAGTGTCATCGCCCTGGAAGACGCGATCCACAGCTACATCGAGGCGCGTAACCAAGACCCCACACCCTTCGTCTGGACGGCCTCCGTCGAACACATCATAGACAAGGTTGATCATGGCCATAGGACTTTGGAGACAATACACTAGAACAGCCCTCCCGAAGACCTCCCTCTGGAGTCCGCAGCGGCTTTCGGATCCAATGTCCCTGTCTGATGTGTACCGCAGGATGGAGTAACGATGAAGCCCCCCCGATCTCACTGCTCGCGCAGCCCGGCGCTTCTCCCACTGGCCCTGGCGCTCCTCGCTTCCAGCGCCGCAGCCCAGGTAGGCCCCGATCCTGCCGCCCCCGCTCGGATCCCCGTCCTCCTGGTCCACGGACTCTGGGGGTCCTGCGAGTCGTGGGACCGTGTTGTCGCGGACCTGACGGCGCGGGGCTTTCGCGAGGCACCTGTGATGGCATTTCCGTCAGGGGCCGCAACTCCGACCCTGTCCCGGGCCTGCGGCGCCCTTCCCGCGCCCGTCCTGTCGGGGATTCCGGGGCTGGATATCGACCGGGCCGGTTTGCGGGATCACCCGGTGGTGGCTCGGGTCTCCTTCCTGGACAACGCGGGGCAGACATACCAACAGCAGGGCCGCCAGGTTGCGGCGGCGGTGGCGCTTCTCCGGGAATGGACCGGGGCAGCGTCCGTGCTCGTGGTGGGCCACAGCATGGGAGGGCTGGCCGCTCGTGCCTATGTGCAGTCGTCCGGATATCGAGGGGATGTGCACGCCCTGGTTACGGTCGTGACACCCCACGCCGGGAGCGGACTCGGAGAGTTGTCCCCGGCACAGTTGCCGGCAGCGTGTCGAGCGGGGATGTGGTTGGGAGGGCGGCGACTGGACGCCTCTGCAGTCCAGAACCTCCTGCCGGGATCCACCGAGCTGAACCAACTGAACGCCGGCACCGGCGTGTATGGCAGCTTTCCCGCCGCCGTTCCCGTTCATGCATTCCTCTCCACATACGAGGAGACCAGCGCCGACCCGGGGTGCATCCGGGCCCATCGGGACGTGGTCTCCGGATGGACTCGACGCCTGTCCGGAGACCTGCACCTCATGGCCGCAGCCGGCTTCGAGGGGTTCACCTTCGGAGGGGGTGTGGTGGCCCTCCATTCGGACGGTGTAGTTCCTCTGGTCAGCCAGCACCCCCGTACCGCCGGGGTCCTGTTGGACAGCAGCGTTCAGTTGGAGTTGATCCGGGGCTTCCACTCGGACGTGCTGGACGATGCTGAGCCGCGGGGGGCAGTGGTGGCAAAGATCCTCTCCCTGGCCCAGGGCGACGCTCCCGGTCCTGACCGAGGCATGATCACGCCTGTGAATGGCCGCCGGGTGGACGAGCAGGGGCGTTTCGAGGTGGCTGCGGAGGCCGTGGAACTCCTGATCTGGGACGACGCCCGGATCGACGGCGACCGTGTCACCATCCTCGTGAACGGAGTGGCGGTGGCCCAGAATCTTGTGCTGGCCCGTGAGCCCATTCGGATCCCCGTGACGCTCCAGCGTGGAGACAACGTCGTCATCGTGGTGGCGGAGAACGTGGGTGACATCTCGCCCAACACGGCTGCGCTCGGGGTGGATGACGGGGTGACGCGAGTCCGGACTCTTCTGTCCCGGGCCGACCTCCGGACATCGGCAGCTTTCCGGGTGGTGGTGACCCTGCCCTGACCTCATCCACGGCGACCCCACCTTGAGCGACCTGTAACGGATCATGGCTCCGTGACGGCCCGTTGACGGCCGGCGCGTCTTGTGGGACCGGGTGAGATCGATGCTCGGAGTGCTGGAGGGGTGCCATGCGATTCCTGGATTACCAAGACGTCTTCGCGGGATTCGTCTCCCTCCTGTTCGGGGTCCCTCTGATCCTCGCCGGATTGAGCCTCTTCAAGTTCTGGCTGGCCATCCTGGGATTCTTCACGGGGATCAGCCTCGGGGCACTCCTGGGTGCAGGGCTCGCCTTTATCATGGAGGTCCCCGGCGACGGAGCCTTCGCTATTGTGGCCCTGGTGTCTCTGCTATGCGGGGTATTCGGGGCATGGATCTCCTGGCCACTTCAGAAGCTCGTCGTCTTTCTTCTCTCAGGCTTCGTCGTGGCTCTCGCCACCTTCGCCCTGCTGGCGGCAGCAGGGGTGGACGGCGGCGTGGCCGGGCTCCTGGCCCTCTTCGCGTTCATCGGGGGCGGCCTGCTCTCGGTATGGGCGTATGAATACCTGATCATCATCTCGATGGGTGCGGCCGGGGGAACGGCTCTGTTCGAGTCGTTCGTAACGGGGTTCGGAGGCGAACTGTTCCCCTCCCTCGATGAGATGATCGAACAGATCTCCCGCCACGCGTGGCAGTACGCACTGATCCATGTGGCCGCCGCCGGGTTCGCGCTCTACATCCAGCGATGGTCGCGGCCTGCGGAGGGCGCCGACGACGCAGCCACCAGGGAGGCCCAGGGGGTCTGGCGAAGCGCCGTCCTGTTCGGTGTCCTCCTCGTAGCGACCCACCTTGGACTCATGCTGGTCCCGGGACTCCACCGGGTGACCATGCTGGGTCCCCTCGGCTGGATGGTGCTGGCGCTTCTCCTCCCCCGCATCCTGAGTGCTGGCGAGGAGTGGGGGCGGCAGCTGGGTGTCCCGGCTGGACTCGGGCGGTACCTGAGCTACGCAATGGTCGGTCTGCTCATCACCCCGGCCGTCGGCTGGGCCGTGGATGTGATCCGGTTCGGGGCCGTGGACACGCCGGTCGCCTATCTCACCGTCGGGTTCGGGGAGTCGCTCATCGGTTTCAAGCTAGCCTACTCCCTTGTGGTGCTGCCCGCTCTTGGAAGCATGCTGGTCCCGTCTCGGGAGAGACGGGCTTCCCTTCCCTGGCTCCATGAGCGGCCGGCTCCGGGTCTCAAGCCACAGCCTCCCGGAGCGGCGGTGTCCGGTCCGCCTCCGGTCCGGGCATCCGCATCCTGGGTGCCTCCCCAGACTTCCACATCTCACAAATCGACGGGAGCGGCCGCACCTGCGGAGCCTCCGGTACTGGCATCACACGAGGCACCCGTGGCACCTGCTGCCTCCACTGCACCTGCTGCACCCGCGACACCTATGGCACCCGCGACACCTGTGGCACCCGGGACACCTGCGACACCATCGGCACCTCCGGCACCTTCGGCACCTTCGGCACCTCCGGTGGAGGATGTTGTGCAGCCCCCCTCTCCGGCCACTTCGATTGACACGCTCTCCTGGCCCCGGCGGTCCGGCCTTGGGGAGACCGCACCTCCTCCCCGTCCGCCCGTCCCTCCAAGGCCGCGACCGCAGGGAGATCCCGGAACAGGTCGCTTCGTCTGGCCGGATCGATCCTGATGACTCCGGTGCTTCGAAGCACCCTGATGACACCAGCACGTTGCTCGCACGAGGATCAACAAGAATGAACCCACACATGAAGAAGAACCGGGGTCAGTGGACGTGGCGTTCTGCGTTCCGACTCCTGGCCGTCGGCATCGCCCTATCCGGCTGTGAAGCGGAGACCACAACACTGGTGGCGGCGGTGGAGCGGGTGGACGTGATGCCGCGCAGCGGTTCGGTGCAGGTGGGAAGCACGATGCAGTTGAGCGTCCAGGTGATGGGAGCTACGGCTGCCCTGACCGGCCGGACCGTCAACTGGAGTTCCAGCAACACCGAGCGAGCGACCGTGAACGCCGAGGGCGTTGTCACGGGGGTCTCTGCGGGAACCGTGAGCATCACAGCTATGAGCGAAGGGCAGACGGGTACCGCCGCGATCTCCGTACTGCCCCCCCCTGTGGCCTCCGTGACCTTGAGCCCCTCGCCGGGCTCAGTGGCCGTTGGAGCGACGCTGCAGCTCACGGCAACGTTGCGGGACGCCGGGGGGAACGTGTTGACCGACCGCACCCTCGCATGGAGCGCCAGCAACGCCCGGGCGACGGTTGACGGCACCGGCCTGGTGTCAGGCCTCTCCACCGGCGCCGTGACGATCACCGCGACGAGTGAGGGGCGCACGGGGACGGCAGCGATCACCGTGACTCCGCCCCCGGTGGCCAGCGTGACCGTGAGTCCAGCGACTGCATCAGTGACCGTGGGAGAGACTCTTCAGCTCACGGCGACCCTCCGCGACGCTGCGGGGAACGTCCTGACCGGCCGCACGGTGGACTGGAGTTCCAGTGACCAGGCGCGGCTCTCAGTGAGTGCTGCTGGGGAGGTCACAGGGGTATCCGAGGGGTCTGCTACAATCACAGCCGGGAGCGAGAGAGCTGTCGGCTCCACATCAGTGACGGTCGTGCCAGCACCTGAAGCCCCTTCGATCCAAACCACTACGCTCCCCGCCGGAACTGTTGGGTGGACCTACGACGCCACGGTCGAGGCAAGCGGCGGAGAGGCCCCCTACGCCTGGGCCGTCTCCTCCGGATCCCTGCCTCCTGGACTTGCCCTCTCTGACGCCGGGACGCTGGGCGGGACTCCCGCACTGGCCGGGGTCTTCCCCTTCACGGTCCAAGCCACCGGGTCGAATGGGCTGAGCAGCAAACGCCCGTTCACCATCGAGATCACCGGCGAGGCGCCCAGGATCACCTCGACATTCCTGGCTCCGGGAACCGTGGGCGAGGCATATCTCGCCGGCCTGCAAGCCTCCGGTGGCCAGAGGCCCTACAGCTGGTCCGTTGTCACCGGGGCACTTCCGCCGGGGCTGCTCCTGGCCTCGAACGGGGTCATTTCCGGTGTTCCCACAACGACCGGCTCCTTCGGCTTCGGGATCCAGGTGACGGGGGCAGACGGGCCATCCACCAATCGCCCGTTTACGGTCTCCATTGAAGAACCGAGGCTCTTCTTCTTGGACGCGAATGGAGTGACTGTTCGGTGCCCAGCGGCGCAGGTTGGCTCTTCGGGGTTGGTGAATGGCATTCTGTACGCGAAGCGGACCCGTGATCAGATCAACCGCCATAATGCTGCGAGTACCTGCACCAGCGGGATCACAGACATGTCCGGCCTGTTCGCCAACGCTCCCTCCGTTCCTGCATCCATCAGTAGCTGGGACGTGAGCAGTGTTGTCAACATGGCCGCCATGTTCAGGGACGCCCCCATGTTCAATGCCCCCATCGGAATATGGGATGTGAGCAACGTGACGGATATGACCGGGATGTTCGATGGCGCATGGAATTTCAACTAGTCTCTAGCGGCCTGGGATGTTGGAAGCGTCACGCAGATGACATATATGTTCCGCTTCACCGCGGGCTTCAATCAAGACATTGGTGGATGGGACGTCTCAAACGTCCGGAATATGGACTATATGTTTTTTCAAGCACAGGCGTTCAATCAGGACCTCAGCGACTGGTGCGTGTCGCGGATTCCTTCGCCGCCAATGGACTTCGTGCACGCGTCCAGCCCATGGGTCCTTCCCCGTCCAGAATGGGGAACCTGCCCCGCAAGGGAGTAGAGGATGGCATTTCGCATTTGGGTGGTCGTGGGGCTCCTCGTGGTACCCGGTGAACTCTGCGCCCAGAATCCACCGCTGCCGCAAACCCACGTCTTCATCGACGGCTGGCTCGAGGGACTCCCCGTCCGGGACGACTGGGGTGAGGACGTAGTCCTGCATAGCCTCACGGGGTGGGGAGCGGACGACAACCTGCGACTGCGAATCCTTGGCTCCATGAGCGCTGGCGGAATGGCTCAGTTCTCCGACCGCGAGGGGCACTACGAAGAGATCATCAGGGCCATGGTGTTGCAGGCGGGAATGGGAGGCCTCGATCGTCTGGAGTTGCTGGCCCGCGCGGATAGCCGCGGCACAATGGAATCGTTGGAGGTGCTGCTCGTCGCGGGCGAACTCTCGGCGACTACAGTCGAGATCCTGAACAGCCACGGGATGCTCACCCGGCCGCTTGCGGAGATCGCCTCCGCCGCCGGAGCGATGGGTGTCCCTCTTCCCTTTGCTCAGGCCGCCGATGTGACCGCAGGGCTGGCGAACGTGGAACACGCGCTGAGCGTCTTTGGTGCAGTGGCGGGTGCCGTCTCACTGGGAATGGATGTCCAGGCCCGGGTCCAGGGAGCAATCCTGTGGCGAGCCCTGGAGGTGGACCTTGCCATCCTCCGTGTCGAAAGCCTCGCCAGGGAGAGTACACTTGACGATGAGGCCTTCCGCCAGGCAGCGGTCCGGGTAGAGGAGGATTTGCGCGGGATCCCTCCCACTCTGTGGCAGGAGATGTATCGCGCCGCCCTGAACGATCCCTCGGCTCTGGTAGGTACTGGGCTCGGCGCGATGGGCCTGGGAGTCAAGCTCTCACAGTTGGCCGGAGCTTCGGGGAAGGTCATGCCCTGGATCGGCGCCGCCCTCTTCACGGGGGGCCAGTTCCAGTTGGCGGGGGAGCACCGGCGTGACCTCCGGCGAATGACCGCCGCGGCCACCATCCACCAGTCCCTTCGGGACGCACCGCCGCAGGGGCTCTCCCTTGAGAACCGGGAAGCCCTGCAGCTCCTCTTTCTCGAACACCGACGGGCCGCCTTTTCAAACTGGACCTACAACCTCGTGTACCGCGGAGTGTCCAGAGGGTGGAGACAACTCCTCAATGAGTTCGAGGAGGACGGTCGTTCCTATCTCGCTCTGGTCACTCAACGGAGAGTCCAGATCCTGCTGCAGGGGCGCAGTCCGGGACCGGTGCTGGCTACCTTTCCCTACATGCTCCTGGACTGGGCGCCTGGAGATACTCTGGCACGCCCCATTGCGCTGCTGACTCCCGCGGGGGAGTGGGTGGACCCGTGGGGGCATCACGGCTACTGCGCTGAACTATCGCCCCCCATCCACGCTATCCCTTTGGGTGGGCGGCTTGAAGGTCTGCTCTCTACCGAGGAGGAACGCCGGCGCCCGGCCCCCTCTCGGTCGAACCGGTTCAGGATCGACGGGACGAACTTCCCGACTTCGGACGCCTGACGCGAAGCGCCACGGGCGGATTTCGTCCCACCAGTCAATCCTCGGGTAGCCCTGAACGCGGCCGTCTCATGTATCTGGCCCCACGCAATCCCGTCCCCGTTGCTGCCGTACCGATTCCCCGGGACGCGGCTCTCGTCCTCCAGTCTGCCGAACACATGGCAGCTCGGATGATCGCTCAGACCGGCGAGCGGCTGCAGCCCCGGGTGGAGACCGCTCTACGGCTCGAGACACCCTCCGGACCCCGCCTCCTCCTGGAGTTGGTGTCTGGCCTGGCCCCCGGCGTAGCGACCACGAGAGATGGAGAGGAAGCGCGCTGGGTGGAGGATGGGTGGCGACTACTGACCATCCTGAGCTTGCCTACGGACGGCAGTGCGGGACCGTGGACCCAGGAGTACGAACACCTTTCGGTGCCCATCGAAGGCAGTGGCCCGGTATCCGAGGCCTTCCTCGACCTTCTGGACGTCACGGGAGATGGATGGCTGGAGGTGGTCATCCAAGAGGCGGGCTGGCTATGGGCCGGCTACAAGATCCTGCAGTTCGACCCCCCGGGGGGGTGGCGGACCTTCTACACGGGGGGACACTACAGTTCCTGTAGCTGACTGCGCCAGAGATCTGATGGGGCCGGAGAGGCAGACCGCCCCCGAAGCGCCTGCAGCCGACGTCCTGTTGAACCTGCCGGGCTGAAAGAAACATTGGCATAGAGGGCATAGGCCCTGGGGCTGCGTCGGATCGTCGGGCAGGTTCTGGCCATGAGGAATGCTGGGGCGGAGCCGGGATCGCCGGACACGGTAGGCCTCACCGGTTCCGGCCTTCCTTACACAAGACCCAGTCAACGGAAGGTCAGTTCATGTCGGGTCAGTCCAAGCCTGCGTCACAAGCTTGTCTCGCTCTGACGTCTGAACCGCTCCGGATCGACCGGAGACCTACTTGGTTGAGTCCCGTCGTTCGGCATCTCGGCGCTAGAGACATAGCAGCTTGTGGGAACCTCAGGGTCGACGTAAACTGTCGGCGCCCGATCCCGCCGGATTGCAGTAGGCCAACTGTTGACAGGCCCTGAGGGTCCCCTTTTGATAGCGCCACGACTGGGATTCTTGAAGGCCCACTCTGCTGGTGAATCACGCCGCTGAGGATCACGGCTCGTCACACCCGGCTGGTCCGCAGGTGTAGGCTCACGATTTCCCCACAAGGAGGTACAGCATGAGGACCCTCGCCACCATCTTCGCTCTGACGGTCTCTATTGGAGTGCTGGCCGATAGCGCCCTCGCTCAGTCGTCGCCCAATCCATGGAGGGACTGCGGCATCGGCGCCGCCATCTTCGCCGACAATCCCACGGCTGCCGCCATCTCGAATGTCATTTGGGATTCGGGCACGACCGCTGTGACCTCCGCCACTTCCTCCCCGGAAACCTGTGGCGGTGGTGCGGTGGAGACCGCGATGTTCATTGACCAGACCTATCCCGTGCTCGCCATGGAAACCGCCGCGGGGTCAGGTGAGCACTTGACGGCACTCTTTGCCATTGCGGGTTGCGAGGCCGGTGTGGCGGACGAGCTCGCCCTCGCCCTTCGCGATGGGTTCCGCTCCATTTTGGATCGGGAGGACTATGCCTCTGCTGCGCATGCCGATCGGGCCTATTGGTACTACGTCGCCTTCGATGAGGCGAAGGCCACCTCCGGGGGGTGCGGATCCGAAGTCTAGAGCGTTCCACGACTAGCGACAGGGGCGGGACAGGTCCGGTTACTGTTCCGCCCCTTCCTCGTCACTGGGCACACAGTCACTGCATGAGCTTCGTGCTGTCACCGGGCGGATGGAATGAAGAGCGGAGTTCTGAGTTGGAAGCCGGCGGTGCTCATCGGTTGCATGGGCTTCTGGTTGCTAACGGAACGGACGGAAGCGCAGGAACAGCCTGGTCTTGAGGTCATTGAGGAACTGGCACAGAGCCGTGCTTGGCAGGGCCTGCTTCACTTTGATCGCGGCGGAAGGTTCGGGAGGCGGCGGAGCGCTGTTACCAGCGGAGGCTTTTTCCTTGCGGAGGGGGGCAGCCACGACCCGCAGTTGGAACTGCAGGCAACCATCGAGGCCCTCCGAGAGGAACCCGATGGGACCGTGCATGCCCAATGTCGCTTTCCGGCTCGGGCGCTTTGGCTGGAGGAGGTAGGTATCCACCGCTTTCGAACCGATGTGGCTTGTGAGGAGTGGAAGGATTGGGAAGTCCGACACAGTTCTAGCGACCTTGGGCTACTCTTCGCCACGGGCTACCTGGGCAACCCTGCCTCTTTCTTCGGCCACTTGCTCTTCCATCTTTCGGAGCCTCCTGGCGCCGAGACGGCCGCAGCGGCCCTGCTTGAGACGAGCTATAATTTTGGTGCCGACGTCCCGAACGATGAAGGGATGGTCAGCTATGTTCTCAAGGGGCTGTTCGGGGGCTTTGAAGCACAGTTCTCAAATGCGCAGTTCTTCCGCAACGCCTGGATCTATTCGGAACGGCAGATGCGGGAACTGTGGTACTACCGCCTTCAGCTTCCAGACTTTGAGCGACGTCTCCTCGTGGCTCATCTCTACGAGTTGTCCGACTTTCGCTTTGACTATTTGTTTTTGACCGAGAATTGCGCATCGCGTATCGCACGAACTCTCGAGATCGTGTCTGATGGCCCCATCGTTCCCGGTAACGCACTGTGGGTTTCTCCGGAGGCCGTGGTTCGGGCGGTAACCCTCGCCACGGTAAACGGAGCTCCGGTATTCGGAGGTGTTGAACATAGACCTTCGAGGCGGGCGGTCACCGAGAGCTTGTACTTGGACCTCCCCCCGAACGGACAGACCGCCGTGCCGGCCATCTGGCCCCAAGTGGGCCGATTGGATCTCGATGCGGAGGAGTACCGAAAGTTGAGCCTGGACGATCGCGCACGGGTCATCCAGGTAGCACTCAGCCACGTCCGTTCCCTTTCAGCCGCTGTCGAAGATGCCGAACTGAGTCGGATCGAACAGGATCTCCTGCGAGAGCGGCTGCGCCTTCCGTTGGGACGATCAATGACTGAGTACGCGCCGGGAACACCGATCCACAAGGCAAGGCCAGGCGCACGCCTGGGAGTTGGTGCTCTCCAGTCCACGGTGCACGGACTTGGGAGTCGTGTAAACGTGCGGGTTATGCAGTACGACCTTCTCGACAGCGACGATGCGCGTCAACCCAACGCCACTCTGGAACTGTTCCGCCTGGAGGCCGACTACTACCATGGAGACCTTGCTGTAGCCGCGTTTCAGGTCTTCAATGTACTTAGCCTGTATGTGGACCCGGTGCCTCTCCCACTCACGCGATCCTCAGCGTGGAGAGTCGCTGCAGGGGCGGAGAGGGTGGATGAGAACTGCCGCTCCTGCAGAGACGGATACTTGACGGCGCTTTCAGGTCGATCGTTTGCCATAGGGATTGGCACAGCCTACGTGATGGGCGGTGCGACCCTTCGCACGACCCGTTTCCAGACCGGCTGGTTCGCCCTTGCTGCTGAGGGGGGCCTAGTCTCGATCATCGGAGAACCCCTCAGGGTTGTCATGAGCGCTCGCGTTGAGGATGCCCTGCATGGACAACAAGGACGGCGGCACGCCTTCTCCGCCGAGAGCCGACTGGGCCTGACCGACCGTCTGGATGTGCGGGCGGGGTGGAGGAGGCATTCGGATGACAGCCAGTCCGGGCTCTTCGTGGAGGCCGGCTGGTATCGGTAGGAGGGTTGCACGGCTTGCGCCAAGAGGCGTTTGGACTTGCTGCGCCTCCTCCAGAGCCTGACTCCGACCGTACCCGACCCCGGACGCGGTGGGGAAGGTGCTCCATCTGGCGATCATGAAGGCGAGCGAGCGGTGGACCCGGCCGGTACAGGACTGGCCCTCCGCCATAAACCACCTCGCCATGGTCTTCCCTGGCGGGGTGCCCGTTTGATCATGCTGCCTCCTACACAGAAAACCTGACACGCGCTGTTCGACTTCATCGAGGGCTGGTACGATCCGCATCGGCGTCACTCGGCCCTGGGACAGATCTCACCCCTGGAGTTCGAGCGTCGGCACTCCGTCGCCGGGCCACGCGCCGGAGGGGCTTGGCTCCGCGGGACACCCGTTGGACCATGGCTCCCAGTTCCGACCTGGGGCCCCCTGGCCGGGGCGCCGCGGGCCTTTGGCCCCTCGGCTCCCATGGCTCTCGGGAGGTAGGATCGATTCAGGTTCCGGCGGGTCGGGTCCGGCCCCTCGCCCCCCGCCCACCTCACTTCGCAACTGTCCACCGAACCGGGGCAGGTCCAGTCTTCATAGACGGACAGGCTCCCTCACAATTCACCCCCCCCTCAATCTCTCCCCCGCCGCACTGACAATCCCCTCCGCCCGGGCCGGGCTGGTGCGCAACACTTCCGCCACCCGGGCCGGCTCCATGGCCGCCAGGCGGGCGGTATCGGTGATCCCCGCCGCCTCCAACCGCGCAGCGAATGCAGGCCCCACCCCCGTGACCTCCGTGAGGGGGACGGCCGGGACGGCCCCACCGCCCCGCCCGGGGGTCCCGGTGCCACCGGAGGCGCCGGGGTCACGGTCGGGAGTGACCGCCGGGTCCCGCGTCACCCCAGGATCCCGCCCCGGCGTGACGACCACGTCTCGCACCGGCCTCACCATCGGGTCCCGCCCCGGCGACACAACCACATCCCGGGTGGGGGTCACCACCGGACCGCTCGTCATCCCTCCCCCTCGCACCGGCAGCACCACCTCTCCCCGCACCGGTGACGGAATCACCACCCTGACCGGCGCCGGCTGCGGCGCCGCCACGTCCGCGGCCACCAACCCACCCCCCCGCACATCCAGCGTCCCGATGACCCCGGTGCGGAGTGGCACCACCGACACGGGCGGCGGCGTCACCACCCTCCGCACCTCCAGGGTGTTCACCTGCCGGACCACGGACTGGTTCACCTTGGTGCCTCGGACCAGACTATCCGCCACCCGGCTGCCATCCACCGAGGCGGAGATGTTGCTGGCCTCCCCCGCCTTCTCGATGAAGGTCCGGGGGGACCGATGGAGGACCTCGCCGGCGTCATCCAGGGCGACGATGTAGGTCTCGGGGATGTTGTCGGGGTCTTCGAGATCCTCCCGGCCGTACTCCACCCGGTAGTAGCCCAGCGCATCGGTGCGGGTCTCCCCCAGGAGGTCGTCCGTCTCCCGGTCCAGGTCCCAGGCCTGCACGCGCACATCGGGGAGCCCCACGCCGCTGGCCCCGTCGGTGAGCCGTCCGGCCACCACGAAGCGCCCCTCCACGGGGGGAATGGCCACCCGGTCCCGGACTGCGTACGCGGTCAGGCGCTGCTGCCGCTCTTCCAGGAGCGCCATGGTCTCGGTGTTGCGGGCGTCATACACCTCCCGGGTGGATGCGGCGGCTTCGCCACGGGTCTCCCGGACCTCGCCGGCCAGGGCTCGTACGGCGGCGGCTCCCTCCAGCGGGGATTGGTCGCCGGGATCCCGGCCGGGGAGCGCCCGGAGGTCCCGGAGGAGCCCTGCGGTGAGGGCGGTGAGGTCGATGGGTCCGATGGGCATGGTGTCTCCTGGGCTGCGAGCGGCCGATTCGCCTCTGGGTGCCCCGGCGTCAGACGGCCGGGGGGATGTTGAAGCCGTGCTGGACCCCGGTGCCGGGGATGTCCACGGGACGATTCCCCACGTTCCCGGTGGCCACGCCCTGGGTCATCTTCTGGATCCGGATGGCGATGGCGGCCCCGGTCTGGAGCATGTTGTTGGCGACGATCCCCCGGGAGATCTGCTCCAACTCCGCCAGCGGCGCGGAGCCGGCCCCGGCGTGGAGGCTGTTTCCGCTGAAGTGGACCTCGTTCAGGTTCAGGAGCTTGGCCAGGGGCAGCCCGGCGGTCTCGGACTGGAAGACATTCCCCTGCATGGACACGCGCTCGTCGGCCCGGAGGTCGGACTGCTTCTGCGGCGCCCTCAGGTAGAGGTTCAGGAGCCCGGCCAGCTCGGTGGGGAAGAGGGGGGGCTCATCCCCCCGGGCGCTGTTGGTCCACTGGAGCCCCGTCCCCCGGTTGAAGGTGACCTGGTTGTCGTGCACCTGCGCATCCCCGTACACCTCCCGGAGCAGCACCCCGCCGTCCTCCGCCGCCCCCCGCTCGGAGCCGTTGGCGGTGACCCGGTTGTCGTTCATCCGGAGCCCGTAGATGGTGTCCAGCTCGATCCCCACCACCTCCTCGTTCGCCTCCCCCTGACCGCAGCGGGCCACCTGGTTCCCAAGGAGCGACGCCACGGCGGTGGTGCGGAGCACGATCCCTCCCAGCACCCTCGAGAAGCCCCCGGAGCGCCCGCAGCCGGCCACCTGGTTGCCGGCCACCTCCGCCCCGATGACCCACGCGTGTTCGTTGCAGAGGATCCCGGTCCCCCCCATCCCCCGGACCTGGTTCCCCCGCACATGGAGGTCGAAGAGGAGGTCCGGCGCCCCGGCCACCCCCTGCACGCTGATGCCGTGCCCTTCGCCCCCGATGACCTCGTTGTTGTCCACCAGCGTCTCGGTGACCCCAAGCAGGGGATCCACCCGGAGGGGTTCGTCGTCGTCCCCCCCCAGCGCCTGGAGCAGGATCTGGGTGAGCACGATGAGGATGAAGACATCCGCGTAGGCGACGGACACCTGGATCCCCCCCTGGGACCGGGACTCGGGGCGCCCGTCCTCGGGCACCACCACGTGGTTGTCGACAATGCGGCACCCGGCCCCTCGGGCCAGGATCCCCTGGGTGTCCACGTAGCCGAAGAGGATCCGGATGAAGGCGGGGAGCAGGGTGGGGAGCGCTGCTCCGTCGTTGTTGCGGAGTGCTGTGTTCAGGGAGGTGGAGACCTCCCGGAGTTCAGCGTCGGAGGTGGCCCCGGCCACCACGGTGACGGCCCCCGCCGCAGACGCCCGGGCCTCGGCGGTGGCCAGCGGGCCGCCGGTCCCCAGCAGCCAGCCGGAGTAGGCCTCGGCGTTGGTGTGGGCCCCTTCCCGCAGCCCCTCCGCGAGAGGCGCCAGGGCGGGACTCCGCTCCAGCGCCACGATGACCTCCCGGATCTCGTCGTTGGCCACCCCTGCCATGGTGGTGCGGGAGACCACCACGGCATCGGCGGTGGCTTCCCCGGCCCGGAAGCCCCGGTTGGCAAAGGCGGGGGAGAGGGTGAGGTCCACCTCCACCTGCTGGCCGGCGGTGAGGCTCACGGTGGCCCCCGCCGTGTTGAACCCTGCCATCCCGGCTCGCAGCGCGTAGCTCCCCGCCGGGAGCCCCACGAACTGGTAGCTCCCCCGGGCATCGGTGGTGGTGGCCAGTGCCGAGCCGTCGATCCGGACGATGGCCCCGGGCACCAGCTCCCCCTGCACGGTCCGGACGGTGCCGAAGATCCGCCCCGTGGTGGGCTGGCGCACGGCCCGGGGACGCTCCTGGAGGGTGATGTGGTTGTCCCGGATGGTGGCCTCGAAGAGGTTCGTCTCCACTGCGGTCCGGAGGCTCCGGATGGTGTTGGCCTCCACCCGGGTGTCCAGCTCGAAGAAGCCCTCGGCACCCTCCCGCCACCCCCGCACCAGCCGGGCCATGGCCTGCAGCACCCCCAGGAGGCCAGGGATCTCGTCGGCGGCCTCTCCGCCCCCGTTCGCCACGCTCTCGTCCAGGCTCTCCACCAGCCGGTCCAGGAGCACCCGCAGGAGGAAGACCACCAGGTTGGCGTTCACGAGGAAGCGCGCCACCTCGATGCGCACCGCCTGTCCGGTGGTGGTGTGGAGCCGGTTGTGCCCGATCCGGAGGGGGCCCAGGGGGAGGAACCCCTCCAGCTGCACGCAGGCGTGGGAGCAGTCGATGTCGTTCCGCACCACCTGGAGGTCGATCAGCGGCAGGGGGAGCGAGACCCCCTCCCGGCGGAGCATCCCCAGGAGGGCATTCCCCACGACGGAGGTGGCGCTGACTCCCGCGGCATCCGGGAACTGGTCCGCCAGGTCCTCCAGCACCTCATCCAGGGCCGTGGCCAGCTCCTCCAGCCCCAGGAGCTCCACCGCGTCCTCCAGGATGGGGCGCATCACTGCGGAATCCCCCTCGTCGCCCTCCAGGCCGTACGCCAACTGCAGCGCCTCGGCGATCTCGGTGAGCCCCTCAGCGGCGGCGGTGCCTGTGACGGTGGCGACCCCCACCATCCCCCGG
>Ga0076930_100642_pt1 | contig 28864 bp, 25 predicted proteins | sample HotLakConsoUCCRE_FD_71149 | JGI IMG/M metagenome (GOLD analysis project Ga0076930, IMG submission 71149) | Hypersaline microbial mat communities from Hot Lake, Washington, USA - Hot Lake Consortium UCC-RE (version 3) (version 3) ...
CATCGGGCTGGGTGGAGCACGATCCCTCGGACCTCTGGGCCACCACCGCCGCGACCGCGCGCTCCGCGATCGAGAAAGCCGGGCTCCATGCTTCCGACATGGCCGCCATCGGCATCACCAACCAGCGCGAGACGACGCTGATCTGGGACCGCGCCACCGGCAAGCCGATCCACAACGCCATCGTCTGGCAGGACCGCCGCACCGCCGATTTCTGCGCCAGGCTGCGCGAGGACGGCCACGAGGCGATGATCACCGCCCGCACCGGCCTTCTGGCCGATCCCTATTTCTCCTCGACCAAGGTCAAGTGGCTGCTCGACAACGTCGAGGGCGCCAGAGAGCGCGCCCGGCGCGGGGAGCTGGCCTTCGGCACGGTGGACAGCTGGCTGATCTGGAACCTGACGGGGGGCCGCGCGCATGTCACCGACGCCACCAATGCCGCCCGCACCATGCTCTACGACATCCACAAGGGCCGCTGGAGCCGCACGATCTGCGATCTCTTCGACATCCCCATGGAAATGCTGCCCGAGGTGCGCGACTGCGCCGCTGAGTTCGGCGTGACGCGGGCGGATCTCTTCGGACGGGAGATCCCGATCCTCGGGGTTGCGGGCGATCAGCAGGCGGCCACGCTCGGGCAGGCCTGCTTCACCCCCGGCATGCTGAAATCGACCTACGGGACGGGCTGTTTCGCCGTCCTCAACACCGGCGATGCGCCCGTGGCCTCGTCGAACAAGCTTCTGACGACCATCTCCTATCAGCTCGACGGGCGGCCGACCTATGCGCTCGAGGGCTCGATCTTCATCGCGGGCGCGGTGGTTCAGTGGTTGCGCGACGGGCTGAAGGTGATCCGCGCCGCGCCGGAGACCCAAGCGCTGGCGGAGGCGGCGGACCCGGGCCAGGACCTCGTGCTGGTACCTGCCTTCGTCGGCCTCGGCGCGCCCTACTGGAAGCCCGAGGCACGGGGGGCGGTCTTCGGCATGACGCGCAATTCCGGCCCGGCGGAATTCGCGCGGGCGGCGCTCGAATCCGTGGGCTACCAGACCCGAGACCTTCTGGAGGCGATGCAGGCGGACTGGGCCAGGGAGGGCGCACAGCCCTCGCTGAGGGTCGACGGCGGGATGGCGGCCAACGATTACGCGATGCAGTTCCTGTCCGACATCATCGGCGCGCCCGTGGACCGGCCCGAGGTGCTGGAGACCACGGCGCTGGGCGCGGCCTGGCTTGCCGGCACCCGCGCGGGCGCCTGGCCCGGCCGCGAGGAGTTCGCCGCGACCTGGGCCATGGAGCGGCAGTTCAAGCCCCGGATGGACGAGACCGGCCGGTCGGCGCGCTATGCCCGCTGGAAACGGGCGGTGACGGCGGTGCTGGCCGTATGACCATCGCGCCCTTCGGCTTTGCCACGGCGGGCACGCTCCGTTTCGGGCGCGGCACGGTGGCGGAGGCCGCACCGTTCGCGCTGGCGCGGGCGGGCCGCATCCTCGTGGTGCGCAGCGCCTCCGTGGCGGCGGCCGACGCGCTGATAGTGACGCTCAGGAACGGCGCCGAGGTGCTTGAGATCGTCGCGCGGGGCGAGCCCGATCTCCCGGGAGTTCTGGGTGATTGCGATATGGCGCGGCCCTTTGCGCCCGAGCTTGTCCTCGCCATCGGCGGGGGCGCCGTGATAGACCATGGCAAGGCGCTGGCGGCGCTCCTGCCCGCGCCCCATGGCCCCCTGCGCTATCTGGAGGTGGTGGGCGAGGGCCGTCCGCTCGACTCCCCGCCGCTCCCGGTGATTGCCGTTCCGAGCACCGCCGGGACCGGATCGGAGGTCACGCGGAACGCGGTGATCCAGGTGCCCGAGGCCGCGCGCAAGGTCAGTCTGCGGGACCCGCGTCTCTACCCCGCGCTGGCGCTGGTGGATCCGGATTTGCTGGCCTCCTGCCCGCGAGAGGTGATGCTGGCGTCGGGCCTCGACGCCGTGACGCAGGTCATCGAGCCTTTCGTCTGCCGGCGCGCGACGCCCATGACGGACGCTCTCTGCCGGGACGCGATTCCGCGTGGTCTGTCGGCGCTGCGGCGGCTCATGGACAGGCCCGATGACGTGGCGCGCGAGGACATGGCCTTTACCAGCCTCGCGGGCGGGATCGCCCTCGCGAATGCGGGCCTCGGCGCCGTGCACGGTCTCGCGGGGGTCATCGGCGGCCTGACCGGGGCCGCCCATGGCGCGATCTGCGGGACGCTCCTGCCGGAGGTGCTGCGCCTGAACCGGCAGAGGGCGCCGGAAGGGTCGCCCGAACGCGCGCGCCTCGATTGGGTCATCGGCTGCATCTCGGATCTTCATGGCGATCTGGACGGCTTCACGGGGTGGGCGCGCGATCTCGGGCTGAGACGACTGACGGAGCTGGGCCTTTCGACAGAGGACCATGCGCGCGTGGCGGCGGATGCCAGAGGGTCGTCGTCCTACGCGGCCAATCCTGCGGAGCTCGACGATGCGGACCTTGGAGAGATCCTCGCCCGGGCATGAGGACGCCGCCGCCTGAGGGGCAAACGCGCGAGGCGGCGCCGGTGCGGAAGCCGCGGCCCGCGGGGCAGCGTCAGCCGGGCCTGTAGACGCGCTTGGCCTCGGGGTCGTCCGTCGCCGGCCGGAAGGCGGCGAGGTCGGTCCAGAAGGCCTCGGGGATCGCCGTCTCGGCCCAGGACAGGGACTCGTGCACGCGCCCCGGTTTCGTGACGCCGACGATGGTCGCGGCCACCCGCGGGTCGCGCAGGGAAAACTGCAATGCAGCGGCACCGGGCGCGACGTCATGGCGGGCGCAGAGCGCCTCGATCTCGCGCACGGGCGCAAGCGACCGGTCGTCCGCCTCCTGATAGGTCACGCGCGGCATCTCGGCGCTGCCCTTGGCCAGCACGCCGCCGGCATAGGGTGCGGCGTTCAGCACCGCGATGCCGCGGGCGTGGGCCGTGTCGAAGAGGGCGTCGGCGGAGCGGTTCAGGAGCGTCCAGCGATTGTGGCTGATGAGCGCGTCGAAGGGCCGGTCGGCCAGGAGCTCGGTCATGAGGTCGAGTCGGCCCATGGCGAGCCCCACCGCCCCGGCGAGACCCTCCTCCTTCAGCCGGAAGAGCGTGTCGAGGGCGCCGCCCTTGCCGGTGATCTCCGAAAGGTCGCGGCCGTATTCCGGGTCGTGGAGATGCAGGAGCGGGACGCTGTCGAGCCCGAGCCGGCCGAGGCTCTCCTCGAGGGACCGGAGCGCGCGGTCGCCGTCGAAGCGGCCGGTCTCCATGTCCCGGTCGAGCTTGGTCGAGAGCACGAAGCCCGGGGGCAGGCCGCCCCGCTCCCGGATCGCGGCGCCGATCCGCTCCTCGCTGCGGCCGAAGCCGTAGGCGTTCGACGTGTCGAGGAGGTTCACCGGACCGTCGAAGATCGCGTGGAGGGTTTCTCGCGCGCGGGCCTCGTCCACGGCGTAGCCATAGGTGTCGGGCATACTGCCGAGGCCCGACGCGCCGAAGCCCAGCGCGGTGACCGCGATCCCCGTGGCGCCGATCTGCCGTCTTTCCATCCCCTGCTCCTCCTGCATCGGGTCTTCGTCCGGTCCGGACCCCGGCCATAGGGGAAGGGGACAGAGCCGCCATCGACACCATCCTCAGTCTGGGGGAAAGGACGCGTGACGACAAGCCGACCGCGCTGCGTGGCGGGGGCGGGTCCTCCGCGCGCCGGCCCCGGACCCCGAGGAAGACCCGCCCGCCCGCAGCGCCGGCCCGCACGACAGGGGCGGTTCCGACCGCCCTGCAGGCCGACCGTTCCCATGAGCCCGGCTCATGTTCTTTTGCGGGATTATGAGCTTTCCGTAGGTTCCCGCCCTGCTATGATCCCGGTTCCGATCCGTTCAAGGCTGGCCGATGCATCCCTTCTCTCTCCCCTTCGCACCCGCAACCGAACAGCTGCGCGCCCTCGTCCGGGAGCGCATCCTGATCCTCGACGGGGCGATGGGCACGCAGATCCAGGGGCTGGGCCTCTCGGAAGAGGATTACGCGGGCCACGGGTCTGGCAGCGCTTGCCGCCATCAGTCCGAGCACCCGCAAAAGGGCAACAACGACCTGTTGATCCTGACCCAGCCAGAGGCGATCGAGGAGATCCACTTCGCCTATGCCATGGCCGGGGCGGATATCGTGGAGACCAACACCTTTTCCTCGACCACCATCGCGCAGGCCGATTACGGGCTGGAACAGGCCGTCCACGACCTGAACGCGGAGGGCGCGCGGGTCGTGCGCCGCGCGCTCGACCGCGCGACCGCGATCGACGGCCGGCCCCGTTTCGTCGCCGGGGCCATCGGGCCGACGAACCGCACCGCCTCGCTGTCCCCCGATGTGAACGACCCGGGCTATCGCGCCGTCACGTTCGACGACCTTCGGGTCGCCTATGGCCAGCAGGTGCGCGGGCTGATCGCAGGCGGCTCGGACCTGATCCTGATCGAGACGATCTTCGACACGCTGAACGCCAAGGCCGCGATCTTCGCCTGTTTCGAGGCCTTTGCCGAGGCCGGGCAGCGGCTGCCGCTGATGATCTCGGGCACGATCACCGATGCCTCCGGCCGCACGCTGTCGGGCCAGACGCCCACCGCCTTCTGGCATTCTGTCGCCCATGCCCGGCCCTTCACCGTGGGGCTGAACTGCGCGCTGGGCGCGAGCGCGATGCGCCCGCATCTGAAGGAACTGTCAGGCGTGGCGCCCGTGGCGATCTGTGCCTATCCGAACGCGGGCCTGCCCAATGCCTTCGGGCAGTATGACGAAGGTCCCGAGGATACGGCGCGGCAGGTGGCCGACTTTGCCCGCGAGGGTCTGGTGAACGTGGTCGGCGGCTGCTGCGGCACCACGCCCGACCATATCCGCGCGATTGCCGAAGCCGTGGCCGGTTTCGCGCCGAGGGCCTTCGCATGACCCGGTATCTGCGCCTGTCGGGGCTGGAGCCCTTTACCCTGACGCCCGACATTCCCTTCGTGAACATCGGCGAACGCACCAACGTCACGGGCTCGGCGCGCTTCCGCAAGCTGATCGTCAACCGCGACTACGCGGCGGCGCTCGAGGTCGCGCGCGATCAGGTGGAGAACGGCGCCCAGATCCTCGACGTGAACATGGACGAGGGGCTGATCGACTCGAAGGCGGCCATGGTCGAGTTCCTGAACCTGCTCGCCGCCGAGCCCGACATCGCCCGTGTTCCGATCATGATCGACTCCTCGAAATGGGAGGTGATCGAGGCCGGACTGAAGTGTGTCCAGGGCAAGCCGGTGGTGAACTCCATCAGCCTCAAGGAAGGCGAGGACGCCTTTCGCCACCAGGCGGGCCTGTGTCTCGCCTATGGCGCGGCGGTGGTCGTCATGGCGTTCGACGAAGCGGGGCAGGCGGACACGTTTGCCCGCAAGACCGAGATCTGCGCCCGCGCCTATCGCATCATGACCGAGGAACTCTGTTTCCCGCCCGAGGACATCATCTTCGACCCCAACATCTTTGCCGTGGCGACGGGGATCGAGGAGCACAACAACTACGGCGTCGATTTCATCGAAGCGACCCGCTGGATCCGGCAGACCCTGCCCCATGCCCATGTCTCGGGCGGCGTGTCCAACCTGTCCTTCAGCTTTCGCGGCAACGACACCGTGCGCGAGGCGATGCATGCGGTGTTCCTCTATCATGCCATCAAGGCCGGCATGGACATGGGGATCGTCAACGCGGGCCAGCTCGCGGTCTACGACCAGATCGACCCGGATCTGCGCGAGCGGTGCGAGGATGTGGTGCTCAACCGCCGCTCCGACGCCACCGACCGGATGCTCGAGATCGCCGAACGCTTCAAGGGCGGGGCGAGGGAGGAGAAGGTCCGCGATCTGGTCTGGCGCGATTGGCCCGTGGACAAGCGGCTCGAACATGCGCTGGTCAATGGCATCACGGAATTCATCGAAGAGGATACCGAGGCCGCGCGACAGGTGGCCGCCCGCCCGCTCGACGTGATCGAAGGGCCGCTCATGGCGGGGATGAACGTGGTGGGCGACCTCTTCGGGGCGGGCAAGATGTTCCTGCCGCAGGTGGTCAAGTCGGCGCGCGTGATGAAGCAGGCGGTCGCCGTGCTGCTGCCCTACATGGAAGAGGAAAAGCGCCTGTCTGGCGGCACCGGGCGGCAATCGGCCGGCAAGGTGCTGATGGCGACGGTCAAGGGCGACGTCCACGATATCGGCAAGAACATCGTCGGCGTGGTCCTCGCCTGCAACAATTACGACATCGTCGACCTCGGCGTCATGGTGCCGCCGCAGCGGATCCTCGAGGTGGCGAGGGAGGAAAAGGTCGATGCGATCGGCCTGTCCGGACTCATCACGCCCAGCCTCGACGAGATGGTGCACCTGGCCTCGGAGATGGAGCGCGAGGGCTTCGAAATCCCGCTCCTGATCGGCGGGGCCACCACGTCGAAGGTGCATACCGCCGTCAAGATCGCGCCGTGCTATTCCGGGCCTGCCGTCTACGTGCTCGACGCCAGCCGCGCCGTGGGGGTGGTGGGCAACCTGTTGTCGGCCAAGCGGCGCGACGGGTTCGTGGCGGATATCCGCACCGAATATGCCGGGGTGGCGGAGCGTCACGAACGCGCCGAACGCGCCAAGGAACGGGTGCCGCTGGCGCAGGCGCGGGCCAACCCGGTGAAGATCGACTGGACGGGCTACCAAGTGCCCGCGCCGGAATTTCTCGGCACGAAGGTGATCGACGACTGGGACCTGGCCGAGATCGCCCGCTACATCGACTGGACGCCCTTTTTCCAGACCTGGGAGATGAAGGGGGTCTATCCCGCGATCCTCGATGACGAAAAACAGGGCGCGGCGGCGCGGGCGCTGTTTGCAGATGCGCAGGCCATGCTCGACCGGATCATCGAGGAGCGTTGGTTCGGCCCCCGGGCCGTCGTGGGCTTCTGGCCCGCCAACGCATCGGGCGACGACATCCGCCTCTTCACCGACGAGGACCGCGGGACGGTGCTGACGACGCTTCACACCCTGCGCCAGCAGCACGCCAAGCGTCAGGGGCGGCCGAACGTGGCGCTGGCGGACTTCGTGGCGCCGGGCGGTGTCGCCGACTACATCGGTGGCTTCGTCGTGACCGCAGGGCCCGAAGAGGCCGAGATCGCCCATCGTTTCGACCGGGCGAACGACAACTATTCAGCGATCCTCGTGAAGGCGCTGGCCGATCGATACGCCGAGGCCATGGCCGAGATGCTGCATCAGCGCGTGCGCCGGAGCCTCTGGGGCTATGCGCCGGAAGAGGGGTTCGCACCCGGCGACCTGATCGGCGAACCCTATCGCGGCATCCGGCCCGCGCCGGGCTATCCGGCCCAGCCTGACCATACCGAGAAACGGACGCTCTTCCGCCTGCTGGATGCCGAGGCGGCGACGGGCGTGACCCTGACGGAGAGCATGGCCATGTGGCCGGGGTCGTCCGTCTCGGGCCTCTATATCGGTCACCCGGACGCCTATTACTTCGGCGTGGCCAAGGTCGAGCGCGACCAGGTGGCCGACTATGCCGCGCGCAAAGGCATGGCGCTGGACGAGGCCGAACGCTGGCTCGCGCCGGTCCTGAACTACAACCCGCGGAACGCCGCGAGAGTGGCGGCGGAATAGCCGTCCCGGCAGGATGGCACCGCCTTGCCGCGGGCCTGTGGCGGGCCCGGATCGGGTCAGGACAGGCGTCCCCTCACAGTGCATGGTGGTCCGCCGTCGACGTGCCGCCGCAGGGCGGGGGCGTGTCCTTCAGGGTCAGCGTCTCGCCGGGCGCGGGACGGAGGGAGACGGCGGGCGGGCACCGCTGGTCCTCGATCAGAGCCCGAACCTCACGCGGTCTCGGGTCCTGCGCCATTGCGGGGACGACATCGTCCGGTTCGCGAGCGCGGTGCGGCGACCGCAAACCGGACCGGGATCGCGAGAGGCGCCCGGCAAGACCTCAGCATGTCGTGGCTCAGGATACCCCCATGAGCCCGAGCAGGGTCGTGGGGGTGTCGACCTTACGCAGGACAGAAAGCCGACCGGGAGCATTTTCCGGCACAAGCCTTGACCGATTGACACGCCGGTCGATCTGTTGAAACGTTTCAAAATGGCTTTGACCGACGGCTGTACGAAGCGACCGACGCGGCAGGCCAATCAAGTATGGGAAAAAGGGACTGTCGGGGCAACCTGGCAAGTTGGCGCGGATGGAGGGTGATGAGACGCAAAGCCGCCGCCGCGCGACCATGAAGGACGTCGCGCGGGTTGCGGGCGTCTCCCTCGGGACGGTATCCCACGTGTTGAACGGCACGAAGAAGGCGTCTGCCGGTGCGACAGAGGCCGTCAACGCCGCCGTAATCGCGCTCGACTACCGCCCCAACAGCCTTGCCCGGTCGTTGATCGCGCGTCGCCCCGGCAGGCCTCCCCAGGCGATGCCGGGAGGGCCCCGGCTCGTGACCGTCGGGTACCTCTCCATCGATTACATGGTCTCGGTCGATCGCGTGCCGGAGTCCGGCGCCCGCATGACGTCCGGCGGCATCGAGAAGATGATCGGTGGCCCGGCCGCGAATGTTGCGGCCTTCGCCGCCGGGGTCGGCCCGCCGCTCGAGGTCAAGGTGGAGATCATCAGCCATATCGGCACCGATGCCGACAGCGACTGGGCGCTCGAGGAACTCGCCCTGCGCGGCATCGACGCCAGCGGCACGATGCGTCAGCCCGGCAAACGTCTGTCCCGCTGCATCGTTCTGGTCGATGCGGAGGGAGAGCGCACCATCGTCAACGAACCCCTGCATGTGCCTGTCGACCTCGTCACCCGGCACCTCGAAGCGGACGCCGGAGAGACCGGTGCGGCCTGTGTGCATTTCGACGGGTTTCACCTCGCCACGGCGGAAAAGGTCCATCGGCAGCTTCGCCAGTCGGGGTACCGTCTGTCGTTCCATTCGGTGGGCCTGCCGGCGGCCGAGGCGACCGTGGAAGGCTGCCGCAGGCTCATGAGGCTCTTCGACATGATCGTTCTGGACCGCGCGACCTTCGCCGGGATCGTGGCCGACGATCCGGCGCTGCGCCATCGCCCCGAACGGCTCTTCGATCTGCAACCCGATCCATCCTGCAAGGCCATCGTCCTGACGCGGGGCGCAGAGGGGGCGGTGTTGCTGCGGCTGGGAACGGAACCGCTGCACCAGCCCGCGCCGCCGACGCGGGTCACCGATGCGACGGGGGCCGGCGATGCGTTGACCGGCGTTCTACTGGCCTCCTGGCTCTCGCAGGGGGATCTGGACCTCGCCCTGGCACATGCCGTGCGGGGCGCGAGCCTGTCCGTAACCGCACTCGGCGCCCAGGGACGCCGCGTGCGCGCCGCGGATATCGGCGCCGACGCCTCGGTCGCTCGGTTGGAGGTCTGAGATGGCAGGCCGGTCGAAGCCGCTCCTGCTGTGCGTCGGAGATATCGACATGGACATTATCGTCCGGGTCGAGCGGCCCCCAGGGCCGGACCAGAAGGCCGATGGCCGGCGGGTCGCGCAGACGCCGGGCGGCATGGCGGCAAACGTCGCCGTGGGCGCGCGCAGGCTGGGGACCGATGTGCGCCTTCTCGGCGCCGTCGGTGACGACGCCATGGGGCAGGAGGCCCTCACCGCCCTCGGGGCGGAGGATCTGGACCTTGCCCATGTGGTCGTCCGGACGGAAACGCCGACCTTCTTCTGCGTCATCATGGTGGATGCCCAAGGGGAAAAGTCCCTCATCAAGGTGCTGAGCGACGCCTACCTGCCCCGGCCCGACGACCTGACCCCGCACGCGTTTCGCGACGCAGCGCATGTGCACCTGACCTTCACCGAGCCCGCCCTGGCCCGGCGCGCGGCGGAGCTTGCCCGGGCGGCCGGTGCCCGTCTCTCGCTCGATCTCGAGGCCGCTGACCTGCCCGCCGATCCCGCCCCGGTGATCGACCTTCTGCGCGCCGTCGATCTGCTCTTCGTCAGCGGCCAGAGCCGGCAGGAGATCGAGCGGCGCATGGGCCCTCTCCCGGCGGATGGCCGGACCATCGTGACCACCCTCGGGGCCGGCGGCGCGCGGCTCGAGACGGCGCAGGGCAGGCTCGACGTCGGCGGCCACCGCGTTCCGGTCACCGATACGTCGGGGGCCGGCGATGCCTTCGCGGCCGCGTACCTGCACGCCACGCTCGATGGCGCCGGGCAGGCCGAGGCCCTGCGCTTCGCAAATGCTGCCGCGGCGCTTTCGACCTCTGCCTATGGCGCCCAGGCCGGGATGCAGGGGCGGGAGGCGGTGATCCGGTTCCTCGACCCGACACATGGAGAGGCCGACCATGCCAGACCGCCGCTTTGAGTTCCTGTCCATATCGTCCGACGCGGGTCTGCCCGAGCCCGGGGCGGAGACCATGGCCGCGCTGCATGACATCGTGGACGAGGGCGTGCTTGGCGCCTCGAACCATGTCGCTCTTGCCCTGCCGCTGGTGGCGCGCGTCGCGGCGTCGGGCCGCGCCACCGCAAGGGAGGAGGCGCTGGCCGTCGCGCGCTTCATCGCGGGCACGCGGGGCATCGCCGCGCCCATCGTCGCCAATGCGCTGACCTGGCAGACAGAGGGGGTGGAGGGCCTCGCCTCCGAGGCCGCCGCCGACGTGCTGAGGGACCGGGCCGCCCGATGGGACCGGGAGGCGAAGGCGCGGCGCGCCACGCTTCTCTCCCGCGCGGCGCAGACGCTTTCCGCCTGCCGCTCGCCCCTGATCCACGACTATTCCAGCACGGTGGCGGATATCATCCGCGCCCTCGGCCCCGATCTCGACCGGATCGTGATGACCGAGAGCCGCGCCATCGACGGCGGGCGGCGCTACATGACGGCGCTGGCGGACCTTGGCGTGCCCATCGTGTTCCTGCCCGATGCCGCGCTCGACTGGGCCGTGGCGCGCTGCGACGCGGTGCTCCTGGGCGCCGAAAGCGTGTCGCTGGACGGCGGCGTTTCCAACACCATCGGCTCCGTCATGGCCGCGCGCGCCGGGCAGGCCCATGGCGTCCCGGTCTATGGTGCGGCGGACCTCTTCAAGGTCGGGCCACGCCCCGCGTCCGAGATCCCGCCGCCGCCCCTGCGCAGCTATCCCTTCCTGCTCAGGGAGGGCGAGACCGCCTCGACAGAGGCGCCGGAACTGGAGATCGTGCCCCCGGACCTCGTGACGGCAATCCTCACGGAACTGGGGCCCATAGCGCCCTCCGATCTGGCCGGGGCCCTTGCGACGCGTCTGCCCTGAAGACCTGAAGACCTGAAGACCTGAAGACCTGAAGGACATTCCCATGACCCCCGCCGACAGCCGCGCGCTGATGCAGCGCGAACTCGACGACCAGCCGAACCTGTTGCCGGCGATCGCGGAGGCGCTTCTCCATGCGGCGGCCCCGCTGCGACCCGAACCCGACCGCGCGATCTGGGTCGGGGGCTGCGGCGACAGCCTGTTTGCGGCGCAGGCCATCGCGCACCATGCCCGCACGCTCGGCCGGGACATCCGCCCGGCCAGTGCGGCGGAGATGCTCTGGGACGCGCCTGTCCGGACGGGGGATACCGTCGTCGGCATCTCCCTCTCGGGCTCCACGCGGCGCACGGTCGAGGCGCTGTCCTCGGCGGCTGACCGAGGGGCGCGGACCATCGCGATCACGCTCAACGCCGACAGCGCCCTGGCGCAGGTGGCTGCCGCCACGCTCGTGCTGCCCTATACGCCCGTGAGCCGCGCCATTCCCCACGGGCTCGATTACCACGTGACCCTGCTCGCCCTCACCGCCCTGCTGGGGGAGGTGGATGCCGCCGCCGTCGGGGCGCTTTTCGCCGAAAGGACCGCGCCGATCCTTGAGGAGGTGCGCCAGACCGCGGCCAGTCTGACGCCCGAGGCGCGGGTCTTTTTTCTGGGCGGGGGCGCGGCTCTTGGCTCTGCCAATTACGGCGCGGCGAAGCTGCACGAAGCGGGGGGGCTCCTGTCCTTCGCCTTCGAGGCGGAGAATTTCGCCCATGGCGCCAATTTCGTGCCGAACCCCGGGGATCACATTGTCCTTTGCGGTGCCGCCGGCCGCGCCGATGCGCGGACCGAGGCGATGGCGGAGCCCCTCTCGCGGCTGGGCGTCAGCACCGGGCGCGCGGGCCTCGAGCCCGGGCTGTCCCCCCTTAACGCTGCCTTTGCCGCCGGTCTCCACGCCCAAGCGCTCTGCCTCGCCATCGCCGAGGCGCGCGATCTCGACGTGACCGATCCGGGCCGGGGCTCTCCGGCGGCGGAGGTTCAGCGGGAGCTTTTCGCCTGGCAGGCCGGGTGATCAGCCCCGCGGTCGCGCCAGCCTCTCGCGCAGCTTGACCGCCACGGCATTGTCGAGGACCACGCTGCCGATCAGCAGGATGCCGATGGCGGCGAGCTGCCAGGCCTGGGAGATGTTGGCGAGCTGGAACGCCACCTGCAGCGTGGTGACGATCAGCACCGCCAGCACTGTGCCCGAAATGCGCCCGATCCCGCCAAAGATGTGCGTGCCGCCCAGAACCGCGATGGTGACGGACAAGAGCTCCATCCCCTTGCCGGCGTCGGGCCGCGCGGCCTGGAACCATGACAGGGTCATGATCGCGGCAAGCCCCGCGATCACGCCGCTCAGGCAGTAGAGCCCGAACCGCAGCCGCCAGACCTTCACCCCCGACAGGAACGCCGCACGCTCGTCGTTGCCCGCCGCATAGATGTGCGATCCGATCCGCGTATGGGCCAGCATGATGTGCAGCACGATGGCGAGCGGCACGAAGACCACCCACATATGCACCGGAATGCCAAGGAACCGGCCCTGCGCCAGCACCCCGAACCAGTCCGGGATGCCGCCGATGGGGGACCCGCCCGTCAGCGCCAGCGCCAGCCCCGAATAGGCGAAGAACGTCGCCAGCGTCGCCATCAGCGACGGGATCTGCAGCACGCAGACCAGCGTCGCGTTGACCGCCCCCAGAAGCCCGCCCACCACGAGCCCGACGAGACAGGCAAGCGGCAGCGGCACACCGGCGGTGAAAAGCGCCGCGATGGTCAGCGCGCAGAGCGACATGGTGGCGCCGATGGAGAGGTCGATGCCCGGCCCGCCCGACAGCATCACCAGCGTCTGCGCCAATCCCAGAACGCCCAGCACGGGGACGTATTGCAAGAGGAACCCCACGGTGGAGGCCCGCAGGAAATGCGGCGACAGCATCGCGCCCGCCACGCAGGCAGCCAGCAGGAGCCCCGCGAGAAACCACAGGCGTTGCGTCAGCGGATCGCTCATCCTCGCCTCCGGGTCTCGAAACTGTCGATCACCAGCACCACGATCAGCAGCCCGCCGATCACCACGGTCTCCCACAGCGAGGAGACGCCGATCAGCACCAGCCCGTTCTGCGTGATCTTGATGAAGAGAACCCCCATCAGCGCGCCGATCAGGCTGCCCACGCCACCGCGGATATTGGCGCCGCCCAGGATCGTGGCCGCGATCGCCTCGAGCGCGATGTTCGTGCCGATATTGACCTCGACGTTGCGCAGCCGGGCAACGTACAGGACCGCCGCGATCCCGGCGAAAAGGCCGATCAGCGCATAGGCCTGGATCTTTGTGCGGTCCACGGGGATGCCGACCAGCCGTGCGGAGTGTTCGTCGCAGCCTATGGCGACCACGCGCTGGCCCCAGGGTGTCCGCCGCAGCAACAGCCAGGAGAACAGGTAGGTCACGCCGATGACGTAAAGCCCGGCAGGCAGGCCCGCGAATTCGCCCAGCACCAGAAAGGACAGCGTGTTCGGCAGCCCGCTGATCCAGACGCCGCCGATCACGAGAAAGAGCACCGCGATGTAGATATACATGGTGCCCAGCGTCGCCACGATGGGCGGCACCCGGGTCTTGGCGATGATCGCCCCGTTCATCGCGCCCAGCAGCGCCCCGGTGGCAAGGCCGAGCGGCACCACGACCCAGTCGGGCATCCCGAACTGGTAGGCGCGCCCGATGATGACGGCGGACACTGCGAGGACGCCCCCCACGCTGACGTCGATGCCGCCGAGGATGATGATGATCGTCATGGCCGCGCAGATCACCGCCAGATCGACGGAACTGCGCAGGATCGTCGTCATGTTGCGTTCGGTGAGGAAGAACTCCGACTGCCACGCGAAGATGCTGCAGAGCACCACGAGGGCGCCCAGCAAAAGGGCCTCCCGGCCGATGCGAACCGGCCGGGAGGTCAGACGTGCAAGGCCCCTGGCCATGCCCGCCCTAGAAGTCGAAATCGTCGACATTGTCCTCGGTGAACACGGAGGGCGGTCCGAGCAGCAGGATGCCGCTGTCGGGCAGGTAGCGGACGGGCGCTTCCAGCCCCGGGACATCGAGGTCGCCGGTCACCTCGCCGCCGTTGACGAGATAGTCGCCGACCCAGACGGTCAGATAGCCGAGATCGGCGGGGTTCCACAGCACCGAGAAGGGCATCGCGCCCGACTTGATGTAGTCGCGCGCCGTGTTGGGCGAGCAGTAGCCTGCGCTCAGCACCTCGCCGACGACGCCCGCGGCTTCCACCGCCTGGGCGATGCCGGGGCAGGTGGTCGAGGCCATGCCCAGCACCGCCATCAGGTCGGGGTTGCGGGTCATCGCGTCGGTTGCGAACTGGTAGGCCCGCTGGGCCGTGCCGTCGGTATGGTCGACGGAGACGATCTCGATCTCCGGATAGGCGCTCTCCGCCCGCTCCTCGATCGCGGCGATCCAGTTCTGCATCGACTGGATGGTGGGCGAATCCGACACGATGGCGATCTTGCCGCTGTCGCCGGTGCGCGCGACGGTCTCATCCAGCAGCGTGTAGCCGAGGTCCTGATCGAGGGCCTGCGCCACGAAATACTGCCGGTCGCTTCCGGGGGCATCGGCGTCCGAGGTCAGCACGATGATCCCGGCCTCGCGGGCGCGGACGATGGCGGGCTTCAGCGTCTCCTCGTCGAGCGGAGAAATCGCGATGACGTCGAAGCCCTGGTTCACGAAGCTCTCGAAGATCCGCAGCTGGTCGGCGGCATTCGTGCTCGTGGGGCCCTCCTGGACGTATTCCACGCCCAGCTCCTCGGCGGCGCGCTCGGCCCCCTCCTGCATCGCGACATAATAGGGGATGCCCGCGATCTGCGGGATGAACGCGATCTGTGTCGTGTCGTCCTGTGCTGCGGCACCGCTGCCCAGCGTCAGGCCGAGGGCGATGCCGCCCATCAGCAGTCCCTTGTAAGTCATCGTCATACCTCCATGACTGGTTGGTCTTTTCTTGGTCACTGCGTGGCCCCGGCAATTCGACCCACGAGGGCGGCTCCGGTTATGTATCCCACGACTTCCTCCGGCGTCGTCCGGGCGGTCTCCAGCATCGCGATCCGCTGACCGCGCCGCAGGACCGTGATCCGGTCCGAGACCTCCATGACGTCCTGCACGTTGTGCGAGATCAGGATCACCGACTTTCCCTGCCGCCGCAGGGTCTTGATGAATTCGAGCACCTTGCGCACCTCGGCCACGGCCAGCGCCGCGGTGGGCTCGTCCATCACGATGATCTCCGCGTCGATGTTGAGTGCGCGGGCAATGGCGACGCCCTGACGCTGTCCGCCCGACAGGTATTCGGCCCAGACATGGATGTCGGGCACAACCACGTCGAGCTCCTCGAGAAGCTCGCGGCTGCGCTTGTGCATCGCCTTCCGGTCGAGAAACCGGATGCCGGCGATGGTCCGGGTCAGTTCGCGCCCGAGAAAGATGTTGTCCGCGATGGTCATCTTTCCGGCCAGTGCCAGCTCCTGAAAGATCGTGGCGACGCCCCGGGACCAGGCATCCTGCGGCGAGGAGAAGCGCACCGGCTCTCCGTCGATCTCGATCACGCCCTCGTCGGGGGCATGGGCGCCCGCCAGCGTCTTGATCAGCGTCGACTTGCCCGCGCCGTTGTCGCCCACCAGCGCCATGACCTCGCCCGGCCGCAACTCGAAGTCGACGGAGTCGAGGGCGACCACGCCGCCGAACCTCTTGACGACGCCCTTCATGTGCAGCTTCAGCCTGTCGGTCAAGAATTGCCCACCGGAATTGAAACGTTTCAATTCCAGTCTCTTCGGTCCTCCTCCGGGATGTCAACAGGATTCGCAGCGAGACCGGGATGTCTCGTGGCCCCGTCTTGCGGCCGACCTTTCCTTGGGCACGACTTCGCTTGCAGACGCCCGGCCGCCATGAGCGAAGGAGGGTCGGGGCAGGGCAGGGCGAGGCCGGAAGCCGGGGACCAGAGGCACTTTTCGCAGGTTGCCACGCCCGGAGCCCGAAACGGAGACGCCAATGACCGAAGAGAGAATGGCGCTGATCGCGCCGGTCGAGAAGCAGGCCGATGGCGACCTCGGGCGCGAGAGGCTGGCCTTCGCGGCCGGGCGCATCATGCACGAGGCCTCCGGAGCGGTCGAGGGCCGTCCCGGCCCTGTCGGCCACTGTGTCGGCCCCACCGCCGCCGGCGAGACCGGTTGTTCAATCCCTCACCGTTGAAGCTTGATCCGCGCGCCGGATCGGGCGAGTGGTGCACGCGGACGAAAAGCTGATCCGGGCTCCAGCGCCTGCGCGGCCCGGACCGCCGAAGAAGAAGGCAGGCCTGACTATGCACCGACCGGGTTTCGCCCTCTGGCTGGCCGCCGTCGTCGCAACGATCCTGGCGGGGGTGGTCGTGCCTTACGGGGTGATGGGCGGCGGGGCGGCCTCCTCGGCCATCTTCCTCTTCTGGTGCGGCTTCGGTGTCGCGGTGGTCGCGCTGATCGCTGCCGGTGTCGCGCGCTGGCGGCTCTGAGATGATCTCCGCCGCCGTCATCTGGGCGACCGTCGCCGCCTTCGCCGTGCTGGGCGGGGTGATCGCCTTTTTCGCGATGCGGGGCAACACCGGCACCGCCGCCGACTATTACCTCGGCGGGCGCCACTTCGGCGGCATGGTCTCGGGCCTGTCCTACGCGGCCACGACCTATTCCGCCTTCATGCTGGTGGTGCTGACCGGCCTGTCCTACCGCGGCGGGGTCGGCGCGCTGGGGTTCGAGCTGATCTATTTCTCCGGGCTCACGCTTCTCGTGATCTTCGGTCCGCGCTTCTGGCTCGCCGGGCGGCGCTGGGGCTTCGTCACGCCTGCCGAGATGCTGGGTGCGCGCTACGGCAGCCGCGCGGTGGCAAAGCTGACGGCGGTGCTGAGCCTGCTGTTCCTGATGCCCTATTGCACCACCCAGATGGCCGGCATCGGCCTGCTGCTCTCGGGCGTGACCGGCGGCGCCGTCAGCCTGTTCCAGGCCATCGCCGTGGGCGCGGCGCTGGCCATCGCCTGGACGCTGGTGGCGGGCCTGCGCTCTGTCGCCTGGACCGATGCGGTGCAGGCGGCGGTGATGATGGTCTCGGCCCTTCTTGCCGTGGGCTTCGTCGTGGCGGCGATCGGCGGGCCGGGCGTCTTTGCCGCGCGGATGGTGGAGGAGCGCGGCCCCTGGCTCGACGTGCCGGGACCGGGCCTGTGGAGCCTCGGCACGTTCCTTGCCCTGTCGATCCCGTGGTTCTTCTTTCCCCTCTCCAATCCCCAGGTCAGCCAGCGCCTGTTTGTCACCAAAGACCTGCGCGCGCTGCGGCGGATGATCTTCTGGGTGCTGGGGTTCGGCTTCGTCTTCACGCTGATCGCGGTGCTCTGGGGCTTTGCGGCGCTGCTCATCGCCCCCGAGCTCGAATCTCCGGCGGGCGCGACGCCGGCGCTGCTCGGCTCGGGCGTGGTGCCTCTCCCCGTCAGCCTGCTCCTGATCGTCGGCATCCTCTCGGCCGCCGTCTCCACGCTCGATTCCATCGCGCTCACCCTGGGCTCGATGGTCGCGCGCGACCTGATGCGGCAGGAGGAGGGGGGTGACGCCCGGCAGATCCTGATCGGCCGGGTGGTCGTGGTGCTGGTCGTGCTCTTCGCGGCCTTCTTCGCCCTGCAGAGCGCGCCCATCGTGGACCAGCTGGCCGCCCTCTCCGCCGCCGGGCTGGTGGTGACGGTGCCCGCCATCGTCGGCGCCTTCTTCTGGCGCGGCGGCACGGCGGCGGGGGTTCTGGCCTCGCTCGCGGGCGGTGCGGCGCTGGCGATCTGGATGGCCATGATCCGGGGGGTCAGCGTCTTCGACCCCATGCTCTCGCTCTGGGTGATCGGCGTCAGCCTTGCGCTTTTCGTCGGCGTCAGCCTGCTGACGAAACCGCGGGCGAACGCCCTCGATTTCCGCACCGAGCTGCGCCGTGACCTCGACGCGCACGGGGTCTGGTAGAGGGTCGGCGCGAGGCGCCGTCCCCGCGCTGATTTGTCCGCACCGTCATGGGCTTGCCTCTGGCTTTCGACCTGTCGTGCGCAGGCTCGACGGAGAGGGCGACAGGCTCACGGGATTTCCCCCCGGGCGGGTGCCCCTCACGCGATCACCTTCGCGGGCGATGCGGTCATCCGCCTGACGCAGGGCTAAATCGAGATCATGGAGGCGCTTATCACCACCTGACCGCCGGCGGTCAGGTGGTGATCCCGGCGACCGGCTCAGCGACGACGACCTCGTCGCGGGCACGCAGATCACCGCAGTCGCGGCGCGCGAGGCTGACAGGCTTGCCGACAACAGCCGGTGCTTTGACATCACCGGACCGACCGCCCACACCACCTTCGAGAGCCTGATGCTGACTGGCGGGCGGACCAAGGCGGACGACGCGCCCGGTGGCGCGACTTGCGGTCCCGACGGACAATGAGCAACAGGCGGGTGTCCGGGCCTGTTCGCAGCCGATCCGCCCGCCAGCCCGGCTTCCGCCGCCAGGCGATCCGCGAGCCGCTCGACCTGCGGGACACCCCGTCACGGTCAGCGCATGCCGAGCTCCGAGAGCGTCCAGCCGGTGAACCCGGTCATCAGGGACTTCGCGGCGGCGTCGAATGCGGCGGCGAGAGCAACCGTTTCCGTCGATGCAGATTCGGCGCTGGCGTTGAACGTGCGGCTGGCAACGATCCTCGTGTCCTGCTCGCGCAACAGTCGCACGATCATCCTGAGCCGGACCGTCGCCGTCTCGCCGTTCGCGTTCAGCTCGGCCTGAAAATCGAGCAGTTCCGTCAGCACGGCGTAATCTCCGCCGGGGCCAAGCGGACGCCGACCGACGTAGCTCACGGCCTCGGTGCTCTCGAGGCTGCGGAGCATCAGGGTCTGCATCATGACCGGTGCGGAATCGCTCCAGCGCACGTCCGGCAGGTACTGGGCCCGAAGGGGATCGGGCTTGATCATGATCCGATCGGTATCGAGCGCCCCGGTCGTGTTGGGCAACTCGATGATGATGTGGTCGTCGGTCTGGCGAGAGGCGCGCGGCTGCTCCGCGGCCCGCAGCTCGAACACGGCGAGAGGGCTGGTCGCGTCGCCGATCGCCGTGATCGCGTTGCAGCCGGTGAGGGCGAGGGCGACGGCGGAGGCGAGCGCGAACCTGAGAACCATGGGCGGGCTACCTTCTGAAGTCGGGCGTCTGCTGGTTCAGGAAGAACCGTGCGGGATCGCGCTGGATCTGGGTGGTCAGCGCGTCGAGATTGTTCACGAGAGTTCGCGCCTCCTGTGCCAGCCGAGTGTAGTCGGCAAGACCCGTCGTGGCAAAGGTCTCTGCGGGGCCTGCAATGCCGGAGAGGGTCCGGTCGAGGGTGGCGAAGGCGGCCTCGGCCGCCTCGCTCGCCGCCTGGAGGTCGGTGCCGATGGCGGGGATGTCCTCGGCGACCGTGGCGATGGCGCCGTCGAGCCGCCCGATCGTGGTGCGCAGGTCGGCCACGATGGCGCTGGCCTCCTCGTTGATCAGGCGGTCCGCTCCGTCAAAGGCGCGGGCAGCGGCCTCCAGCGCCTTGTCGCCCGTCGCCAGTGCGCCGTTGATGGCGCTCAGCGTGGCATTGGCATCGGCGAAGGTCGCGGTCACCTGCGCGACCATCGCTTCGGCGCCCGTCGTCAGCCCGTCGATCTGGCCCGAGGCCGAGGCGAGGTCCGCGCCCACCTCCTCCACCACCCGCGAGACGGTGGCGGTGGCGCCGCGCAGATCCGAGATCATGACGGGCAGGTCTGTTTCCGCGACCGCGCCGATCCGGTCGATCACCGTGGCCGCCTGCCCGAAGGCCGCCCGGGCCTCGGCCACCAGCGCCGCTCCGTCCTCTTCCATCAGCAAGTCGAAACTGTCGGCGGCCTCGTCCACCGCGTCGAGGGTGACCAGCAGCCGCGCGATGGCGCTATCGGCGGCGGCCAGCGTCGCCTCGGCCTCGGTCAGGCGGGCGGTGGCGGTGGTGCCGGTCGTGGTCAGCGCGTCCAGCATGACGCGCGCGTCCGCGCCGATCACCTCCACCTGCGCGCCGAGCGCGGTCATCACGCGGGTCACCTCGCCGGTGGACGTGGACAGGTCGCCCGAGACATAGCGTTCGGCCTCGGTCATCAGGGTGCGGGTGCTGCTCAGCGTCTCGTTGAGCACCTCGAGAGAGCTGCGCGAATCCTCGGCCAGGGTGCCGATGGACACGAGCGTGTCGTCGGCGGTGGCGAGGACGCCGGAGAGCGCCCCGGTCAGCTCTTCGAGCGTCGCGTTGAAGCTGTCGATCTGGCGGGCGAAATCGGAGACGGAACTGGTGACGGTCGAGAAATCCTCCAGCGCGGCGGAGAAGTTGTCCGACGCCTCTTCGATATTGGTCAGGGTCCGCTGGATCCGGGCGCTGTTCTCCTCGGTGACGAGGCCGGCGAGCCCCTCGGTGATCTCCAGCGCCTCCTCCAGCAGCCGGGGCGCATCCTCGCTCAGGCTCTGGAGGGTGGAGCGTCCGGACTCGATCTCTGGGAAGGGCTCTCCAGGCCCGCGAACAAGGAGAGGCGCGTCGGCACTGCCGGGACCGATGCCGACGAAGGATACGCCGGTCACGCCCTGGGCCTCGATCGTGGCGACGGAGTCGGTGCGAACGGGGGTCGCGGCGTCGATCTCCACCCGCACGAGGATCGCGCCGTCGCCATCAGGCGCAAGGCCGACGCTGACCACCTGGCCCACGGGCAGGCCGGAGAATCGCACGTCCGAGGCGGTGCTCAGCCCCGAGACGGAGGAGAACCGGATGTCGTAGTAGGCAAACTGCCGGTCGAGTTCGATCCGGGCGAACCAGAGGAAGAATCCGACGATCCCCAGAATGCCGGCGAGGGTGAAGACCCCGATCAGGACGTAGTTCGCGCGGGTTTCCATCGCTCAGACCGGGTCCTCTTCTGCCGCATCGAGGGCGGCACGCGCGCGGGGACCATGAAAATAGTCGTGCACCCAGGGATGATCCACCCGCAGCATCTCCTGCATGGTACCGGTGACCAGCACCTTTCGTTCCGCCAGAACCGCGATCCTGTCGCAAACCGCGTGCAGCGTGTCGAGATCATGGGTCACGAGGAACACCGTCAGCCCCATGGTCCGGCTCAGACCCTTGATCAGCGTATCGAATTCCGAGGCCCCGATCGGATCGAGCCCGGCGGTCGGTTCGTCCAGAAACACGATTTCCGGGTCGAGCGCCAGCGCCCGCGCCAGCCCGGCTCGTTTGCGCATGCCCCCAGACAGCTCCGACGGATACTTGTCGCCCGCCAGCCACGGCAGCCCGGCGAGGGAGATCTTCAGATCCGCAAGCTGCGCGCGGATGCCCGCGTCGAGGCCCGCAACCGCGCGCATCGGTACCTCCACGTTCTCGCGCACGGTCAGGGACGAGAAGAGCGCGCCGTCCTGGAACATCACGCCCCAGCGGGCTTCCAGCGCGCTGCGCGTCGCCTCGTCGGCGGTGCGCACATCGGTGCCCAGAACCGTGACACTGCCATCGGTGGGCCGTTGCAGCCCGACGATCGAGCGCAGCAGCACCGACTTGCCCGTGCCCGAGCCGCCGACGACGCCCAGGATCTCGCCGCGCCGCACGTCGAGATCGAGGTTCTCGTGGACGACATGCCGCCCGAAGGCGTTGCGCAGGCCCCGGATGCGGATGACGATGTCGCCCGGCGCGTCCATCCTCAGATACCCAGCCGCGCGAAGAAGATGGAGAAGGCGGCGTCCGCCACGATCACCGCGAAGATCGCCGCGACCACGGCTTTCGAGGTCTGGCTGCCCAGCGATTCGGCGTTGCTTTTCACCTGCATGCCGGCATGGCACCCGATGATGCCGATGATCAGCGCAAAGACGGGCGCCTTCACCATGCCGACCATGACATGGCTGATGTCGGTGCCCTCAACCAGCCGCGTGACGAACATCGCCGGAGAGATGCCCAGCTCCACCCAGGACATGATCCCGCCCCCCAGAAGCCCCGCGACATTGGCGATGAGCCCGAGGATCGGCAGCATCAGCACCAGCGCAAGGACGCGCGGCACGATCAGCACCGCCGCCGGATCGAGGCCCAGCGTGCGCATGGCGTCGATCTCCTCGCGCATCTTCATCGACCCGATGGCGGCGGTGAACGCCGAGGCCGTGCGGCCCGCGACTATGATGGAGGTCAGGAGGATCCCCAACTCCCGCAGGATGGAAATGGCGATGAGATCGACGACGAAGACCTCCGCCCCGAACTGGCGCAGCTGCACCGAGCCCTGAAAGGCCAGCACCACGCCGATCAGGAAGGCCATGACCGCCACGATGGGCACGGCGCGCAGCCCCACCTCCTGGCAGTGATGGACAAGGGCCGTCAGCCGGAACTGCCCCGGGTGCCGCAGCGACCTGCCGAGGCTGGCGATGAAGAGGCCGAAATAGCCCACAAGGTCCACAAAGTAGCCGAGTGCGCCGACGACACTGCGGCCGAGGATCTCCATGCGGTCCGTGATCGAGAAGAACGGGGTCCCTTTGTGGTCGGGCTCCGGAAACGCTTGACGGGTCGTATCGATGAGCTGCGCATCCGTCTCGCACACTCCCAGAAGCTCGAGGTCCAGCCCCGCCGCTGCGAGCCGCTGCTCCAGCCGGATGATCGACCATGCGGCCGCAGTATCCATGGAGGTGACCCCCCTCAGATCAAGGCGGATGTTCTGGTCCGGCAAGGTCTTCAGTGCGTCGTCCAGCCGTGTCACGTTATGGATCGAAAGTTCGCCCTGCAGCGTCACGCGCTCCGAGCCGGCCCCGATTGCGAAGCCGGGGTCGGTCTGGTTCGATGATCCTGAAGGTCTTGCCATGCTTCCGGGTATCACGTTGGTCCACAGGTCCTTCAAGCGGCATATCGGCGGGTCGTGTCCTGCCCGAGCGCCGATGGCCTGCTCCCCCGGTTCGTCATCGCGGGGGTGGTCTTGCCCCCATTTCAGCGGAGACGCATCTGGTTGCGGTTCGGGCTGCGTTGAACGCGCGGGGTGACCCCATCTTCAGCCCTGACTGCGGGTGGTTGTCGGTGTAGCCCTCGATCGCCGCGTCTGCAACGCGACCCTCCGGAGGTGCCGCATCTACCGGAGAAGGAACGCGCTGGCCCGCGCTTCGGCCCAGCGGCGCCCCGCCCTGGCGGCGATGTCGAGGACGATCTTCGCCCGAGAGACCAGGGCCGAAGCCGAAGCCCAGTGTGAGATCGTGGCCCACGCCCTGCGCGGGACGCGGCCAAAGCCCGGCGCCGGATGGACGGCTCCAGCCACGTCGTGCCGGCCTGCATGGCCTTCCCGTGCGACCTCCGACCCGGACTGCCTCGACAGGCCCGCGCATTCCCCAGTGGCCGCGGTCAGGGGCGACGGACCGAGTTGCCGCCGTCGAGGATCGCGTTGATGAGCCGCGCCACAGCGGAGTTCAGCGCGCCGTCGGTGCCGGCCGGGGCGTTCTCGTGTGCGTCGGCCGCATCGCGGAGTATGCCGACGATCTCGCTTTCTGGTAGGATCTTGTGATCGTTCAGAGCGAGAAGAAGAGATTCGCAGATGGCAAGCGCGGCTGTTCCCGCAATATCGTGGGATTCGGTCATGTTGGGCTTCGCCTTCAACTCGTATGGAAGGGGGTGGCCACTCCGGGCCGCAAAGAAGGAGACCATATAGGGGGTTTGCCCTGCCGGACTGATCCACAGCAGTTTTGCAGACCGAAATGCCGGTTATCCGCATCAGAAGACGTCGCACTCGTGAGTCACACAGGTCATGCATGACAGCCCGCTTACCCGAAAACTCTCGGTCTTCGTCGGCCTGTCCGCCGTGGACCTTGCGACGCTCGCGCGCTTCTACCGCAGACGCAGGATCTTCGAGCCCGGTCACGAACTGACCCACGAAGGCCAGAGAAACGCCTCGGCCTTCGTGCTGGCCGATGGATGGGCCGTGTCCTACAAGATCACCGAGGACGGAGAAAGGCAGATCGTCGATTTTCAGGTCCCGGGCGATTTCCTCGGTCTTCGCAGCATCCTCTTCCGCACCTCTGACCACAGCATAGACGCAGTGACCCGCATCGAGGCGACCGAGGTCCTGGCGACGGACATCTTCGAGGCCTTTGCCGATGCACCGCGCCTCGCCACCGCCGTGCTCTGGGCGGCCTCTCGGGACGAGGCGATGGTCGTGGAGCATCTCGTCAACCTCGGGCGCCGTACCGCCGAGGAACGCACGGCGCATCTCCTGCTGGAACTGGGCACGCGGCTCAGCCTCGTCGGGCTGGCCGACCGGACCGGCTTCGACTGTCCGCTCACGCAATTTCATCTGGCCGATGCGCTGGGCCTGAGCGCGGTCCACGTCAACCGTGTGCTGCGGCAACTGCGCGAGAAGAAGCTGGTCACCTTTCAGAAAGGCCGCGTCGTCTTCGACGACCTCGACAGGCTGAAGGACCTCGCGGCCTTCGACACGGCCTATCTCGATCACGAGGGGCCTCTGCTGCGCTGATCGCGCGGAGGCCAGCGACGCCCGGACCGGCCTCGCCGTTACGGAATGCACCGCTGGCTAATGTGGATTAGCCCGAATCGAGCGCCGAACCGGCAAGGTATTCAGACACTGCCTCGACATGCGGCGCCGCTATCGCGCCGCGGATTTCCTGCCGCCTTCGGGGCGAACAGCCCCGCATTCGCTGCCAGAATGCAGCAAGGAGAAGCCATGCACCGCCAAAGCGAAATGCCGTTCCATCCTGTCGAGCTTCGCACCGGGTCCGACCTTCGCGTGATGTCGAAAAGCGACACCTCCGCGGCCGTCGATCCCTGCGACCCCCGCGACCGTATCGAGGACCACCTCCCCGAGATGCGCGCCTTCGCCCTCGTCCTTGCGAAGAAGCGTGCGCTGGCCGACCATGTCGTGACGCGCACCGTCGTCGGCGCATGGGCGAACATCGACGCGTTCGACCCCGCTTCGGACATGCGCGCCTGGCTGTTCCGGCTGCTGCGCAACACCTATTACGCCGAACACGCTTCGCCGTCCGAGGACGCAGAGTCCGACACCGTCGTCGATCTCCTGAAGGTCCGCACCGAACAGCTGCGCAGCGCCGAGACCGCCCGTTTCCGGCGGGCCTTCGACGCGCTTCCGGACATCCACCGCGAAGCCATGGTCCTTGTGGGACCAATGGGCTTCTCGGTGGAGGAGGCCGCCACCATCACCGGCTGCACCACGACGGCGATCAGGAATCGGACCATGATCGGACGTCTCAAGCTGGCCGCGGTCGTCTCTCTCGGCGATGAGGCAACAGGCTGACCGACACAGCCGGGATGCGCGTCGCGGGCGACCGTGCGCGCATGCCCGAAAGCGGCTTCTCAGATTGGACCCTCACCTTGTTCACGAAACGGACGTTCATCCGCACGAGCGCCCGGGAAGCCCGGGCCGCCGGCACCCCGGCCGGGACGACGCTGCCTTGCGCCCTGCCGAAGCGCCGCAGTCCGCGCTGCCGGACAGAATGAAGCCATGACTCACGCCGACCAGATCCGCAGCCCCGGCGCCGGGGCACCAGAGTCCCGCGACGCGCGCGAATGGGTCGCCGTCCTCGCGCGGTATCGTGAACCGTCGCCGTGGCGCAGCTCCTGGGAGATCGCCGTGACCGCGGGTCCCTTCGCCGGGCTCTGGGCGCTTGCCTGGTGGAGCGTGGATTTCAGCTATGCACTCGCGGCCTTGCTCGCCGTGCTGAACGCGCTGTTCCTCGTCAGGCTTTTCATGATCCAGCACGACTGCGGGCACGCGGCATTCTTTCAGAGCCGGACGATCAGCGACTGGACTGGGCGGGTCATCGGCGTGCTGACCCTGACGCCCTATGATGTCTGGCGACGGCTCCATGCGGCGCATCATTCGGGGACCGGCAACCTGGAGCGGCGCGGGATGGGCGACGTTCGGACGCTGACCGTGGCCGAGTATCGCGCGCTGCCGTCCCTCGGACGCCTGCGATACCGCATCTATCGCCACCCCCTTGCCCTGTTCGGCGTGGGGCCCTTCTATCTGTTCTTCGTGCAGAACCGGCTGCCGCACGGGCTGATGCGCGGAGGTGCCAGATATTGGGTCAGTGCGATGGGAACCAACGCCGCGATCGCGGCACTCCTTCTGGGGATCGGCCTGTTTGGCGGCATCGAGATGATTGTCCTCGTGTTTCTGCCCACCATGCTGGTCGCGGCCTCGATCGGGGTCTGGCTCTTCTATATCCAGCACCAGTTCGAGGAGACGAGCTGGGACCACGAGTCCGACTGGCAGCTGCAAGAGGCGGCGCTGCACGGCAGTTCGCACTACGTCCTGCCGGGACCGCTGCGCTGGCTCACCGCCAACATCGGCATGCACCATATCCACCATCTTCAGGCCCGCGTGCCGTTCTACCGTCTGCCGGAGATCCTGCGCGACCACCCCCAACTCGCGGACGCGCAGCGCCTGACGCTCCGGGATAGCCTCGGCTGTGTCCGCAGGCACCTGTGGGACGAGAAGACCCGGCGCCTCGTCTCCTTTGCGGCGGCGCGGGCGGCCTGAGGCCGGTTTCGCAGGGGCCACGACATCCGGGGACACCTGCCTTTCGCCGGCAGACCGGGCCTCATGACGTGCCGTCGAGGCGGATCGCGCGGCGCCCTGTCGCGCGAGAGCAAGCCGCCGAGACCGAGAAGGTCACGATCCATCTCGGCTGTATCGACCGCGACCGCATCGACCTTCCGGTGGAAGGGCCGCGATCCGGCCGCAACCGGGCGCCCGGGCCGCCGAAGTCGGGCGGCTGATCGACCGCCGCATGCGCGATCTGGGCCCGCGCGACGTGTCCCGCGCCGAACTCGAGATCGCGAGGGGCGCGGGCGAGATGCTGCAACTCGGGCTCGTCGCGCTTGCGCGGCCGGCCCCCGACATCCCGCCGGACCTCGTCCTGGCGACCATCGGATCGAGCAACGTCCTCGGCGCGCTCCATGCGCCGCCCGTCCTCCGTGCGGCACTGGCGCACTGCATAACCTGACGGCTCCGGCCGGCACTGAAAGGCAGACAGATGAAAGACGATTTCGCGACGGCGATGCGCCGCTCCTTCAAGCAGACGTGCACGGGAAACCCCTTCGCGGCGACCCGCACCATGCAGGCTGCCCTTGCAGGATCGACCACCGAAACGCCGCCCGCCTCCGTCAGCAAGCCCAAGGGCAAGGCGGCGCGCCGGGCGAAACCGGTGACTCCCCGCCGGCGGCTGTCGGAGGACCTGTCCCGCCTTCCCCCGGGCCCCGACTCCGGACCTGACCGCGCCCCGCCCGCCCTCGAGGTGACCGAGGGCGCCCTTTTCGAGCCGCATCGCCATGAGGGGGGGCACGGCGTGCTGGATTATCGCCTCTTTGTGCCGTCGGATCGGGACGCGGGCATTCAGGGTGTCATCCTCATGCTGCACGGCTGCACGCAGGGTCCCGAGGATTTCGCCACTGGCACCCGCATGAACGAGCAGGCGGAACGGCACGGACTGGTCGTCGTCTATCCTGCCCAGACACGCGGGCAGAATCCTTCGGCCTGCTGGAACTGGTTCCGGCCCGGCGACCAGGGCAGATCCGGCGGAGAAGCTGCGTTGCTTGCCGACATGGTGACCGCCATTGCCGACGAGCACGGAGTTCCCCCTGCCCGCGTCTTCGCCGCAGGGCTGTCGGCGGGAGGCGCGATGGCCGCGATCCTCGCCCAGAGCCATCCCGAGGTCTTTGCGGCGGCCGGCGTCCATTCCGGCCTCGCGCCGGGATCGGCCAGCAACGCCGTGTCGGCTCTCGGCGCGATGCGCGGCGACCCGGTCCCCGGCGCCGAGCCGTTGAGGGCGCCCGCGATCATCTTCCACGGGTCCGCCGATGCGACGGTCGCGCCGGTCAACTCGGACCGCCTTGCCGGGCCGCTCGAGGACACCGCCGCGCGCTCGGGCGAGGCTGGCGGACGTTGCTACGACGTCCTTGCAGGGCGGAACGCAGCCGGCCACCCGGTCGAGGTCTGGAGGATCGAAGGCGCGGGCCACGCCTGGTCGGGAGGCCATCCCGACGGCAGTTATTCCGATCCGGAAGGACCGGACGCCTCGGCCGAAATGGTGCGCTTCTTCCTCGGTCAGGCGTAGGGCCGCCGCCCCCTTCGCCGCCGGTGGAACCCGGACGCGGCGCGGGGGTGTTTCGCAACTGGCCCGTCCGGCGCCGTCCCGGCCTCAAAATCCGCCTCCTGCAATGGGACGCGGGTCTTCCGGGCACCCTCGGCATGCAGGCGCCGCCGCTCCGGCCCCGCTTCCTGATCGCCACAGTCGCCCCGGTCCGGACACGGCCTGAAGGTTTCGAGGAGAGCATCGAACCGGCCAGCTTGCGAGACTTATGAAGAAACTGAAGACATCTGTTTATTCAGAGGATTGCACGAGGTGCAGCGGCGGTGTTCTGGAAGGATTTGGCGGAGACGATTCCGCCATGACATTGCGGGGATCATCATAACCTATTAAAATATAATACACTTATTTTTTCGTGTAGAGCAAAAAGTATAGCGTTTTGTATAGCAAGATTTCTTGCCACCCTGCCAGTGCCCTGGCCTGGAACCATCCTCAGCCGACCGTCTCGCGGACTTC
>Ga0076930_100643_pt1 | contig 28771 bp, 32 predicted proteins | sample HotLakConsoUCCRE_FD_71149 | JGI IMG/M metagenome (GOLD analysis project Ga0076930, IMG submission 71149) | Hypersaline microbial mat communities from Hot Lake, Washington, USA - Hot Lake Consortium UCC-RE (version 3) (version 3) ...
TCCACGAGGTAGATGTAGGTGTAGCCATTGATGGTCTTCTCGCGCACGAACATGCTGAATTAGCATCTCAGAAACCTCCATTCGTCAAGCAATGAAATGCTTATTCTTACATTATTTAGCACCACACAATCTGACGCCCACCGACCCCGCCTCAATAACATCAATGGCTTACGGAAAAATGTTCCCGCTTCGTCCAATTCAACTGTTCAACTTGGGTTTGGCATCTGATTTCAACATATTGCCCCCCTCCGTTTTCCCCCTTGAATCCGAGGGTTGGAAAAATGATTGCAAAGTGTGATTTCACTGCCGTGCAGGAGTGGTTGACAACTATTGAAACGCAGGCAACAGAGCTCGGCATCAGGCAGCGGATCGAGGCCAGCTCGCGTATCTCAGCTACGACTGTCGCAGATTATGAGAAGTTTGCGAAAGGGCGGATCGATCTCAAAATTCCGACATGCGGCCAGCTGATGTCTGGAGTCTCACGGCAGAGCTGGGATCATCGCCGTGCTGCTCTGCTTTTCATGTCAGCACGGCTTTACGAAAAGCATTTCTCGAAATTCCAGAAGGCGGCTGCCGATGGTAATTTCGATCGTGCGGAAATTCATGCCGTCAAAGCCTGGCGCGCTGTGAAGGTGTTTCATGATGTCACTTCGATAAAAAAGCCACCGGAGCGCTCAAAGAAGAAAGCGTCGAAGCGGCGGACCCTGCCGAAATCCGAGGCCTGGCAGCATGATGCCTGGAACGCGGCGACCCCTGTGATGCGTCCTGCGGTCGCCGTTTGTGCGGTCGGCGCCCGCCCGGCAGAGGTCGAAACCGGCATCGAGCTCGAACGCACCGTGCGCGCTGAAAAACCTGTGATCTGCGTGACGATTACCGGAGCCAAGGTTCGTGAGAATGAAGACCACGAAGTCGGTCAGCCGTGGCGCAAACTGTATATCGCGGTCGATAGCTGCGAAGGTGAGATGCTCGATGCAGCGATCCCCGCCGGCCACGATCACATCGTCGTTCAACGCTCAGCGAAGCGTATCTCGAAGGATTGGGACGACCGGATCCGCCCCGCGATCGGGGGGAAGGTGAGTGCGTACAGCTTACGCCATCAGTTTGCGTCGAACCTGAAAGCCGCTGGCCTCGACAGGATCACGATCGCCAGGGCCATGGGGCATATCTCGACGAAATCCCAGAGCCGCTATGGCTCCGGCAAGCAGGGGCAGGGCGGCAAGGCCTGTCTTGTCGATGCCACGGTGCCGAAGGACGTTCGGTGTCATACGCTGCCGGCTTTCCTCGATAAAAACGTTACCGAGCTTCGTGTCTGAAGGCTCTATTCTGTGTGCATGGAAGTGTCACGTAGTATTCCGATCGCGTGCGATCGACTTCGTGTTAACCATAATCGTATTCGCTGAATTTTCATGATTGTAATCGTGCTCGGGGTAGTCTATATGTATTGGTGTTACGGTTCGCAATCGTGCGGCCCGGACATGGCGGTGGCCTGAGCTTTTTAAGCGGCCGCCGATGCTGGCGCCAACCGGCATCGACGACCTGGCCACCCAACCTGAGTGAGAGGTTAGAATGGTTACGCATAGCGATAGCATGCCCGCAGCGGCGTGCAATACCGACACGTTCGTCGGCTCCTTCCCTGAAAAGACAAATTCCGACATGACGCCCGACCCGTTTCGCGGCGTCTGCGGCGACCCAAACGGCATGACTCTCGATCATGTCATCCGGGTAATCGACGCCCTCGAAGAACATGGTGGCTCGCGTGAGCTTGGTGATCTCATCGCCATCATCGGCGATGCGCCGAACCCGTCTCGTGTCCTTACCGCGATGACCGAGCTCGGTCTCATCTGTTTTGACGCCGTGCAGCCGCTCTCGCCGAACTCGGCCGTCCACCGGCTCGTCTGATCGCCTCACCTGAACCCTCGGAAATCAAACGCGACAGCGGATTTCGGCATGCATGTGCGCATGCCGGATCCCGATCGCGCGTCTCAGAAACGGAATTTGTCATGCAATATCACAAGACCAACCGCTCGATGTCGTTCGAGCTCTCGCCCCTCACCGCAGCTGACGGCCAGCTTGCGGCCTTCATCCTGAATGAGCCTGCGGCGTTCCTCGCGTTCTCGAAAGCGACGTCGATCTCGGCCCAACCCGGTGTTTACATCGTCACGAACGCGAACGGCCAGAGTTACGTGGGCCATGGCGGTGACCTCCGGCAACGGATCAGTCAGCACACGTTCGGTGTGATGCAGCCGATGCGGATCGTCGCGATCATCGGTCAGACGAAGCCGCTTGATCGGGAAGAAGCCGCAACTGTTGAACGCATCATTGCCCAGGCCCTGTGGCCGTCCCGCGACCTCGATCTGAACCAGCACTACCCGCATGGCGGACGTGTCAGCGACGACCAGTATTGTCGGCTCCAGGCCGCATGGGCGTCTCTTTCTGCCGCGTTTCGCACGAGCATGCCGGAACTGGCGAAGCCGTGGACTGGGCCGGACTATGCACAGATCCCGGCCCCGGACGAAAACACGCTTCCCGGCGGGCGCCGGATCGCCCGGCGTCGCGGTCTGAGGGCTTCGATCGTACCCGCGAGTGGTGGACACGTCATCGAAAAGGGCAGCCTTGTCCGGGCAGAACCGCGTGATCAGAAGCGGCGGCTGTCGTGGGCGATGCGAAGCGAGTGTCGCTTCGCGGGGATTCTCATTCCCCAGGGCGACGCGCTGAAACTCACCCGTCCTCTGCATTTTGCGACGATCGCGGCGTGCTCACGCTTCGTGTTCGATACGACTGAGACCGCCATCTGGCAGTCACCTGATGACTTTCTCGATTCGCCGGCAGCCTGAGGAGAGCGATCATGACATTTGAAAATCACGGTCGCCGGGATCAGGATCATGATGATGATCGGCACGATCCGCAGCCGCACGAGCACGACCACATCGCCCAGGATCATCCGGCAGAGCCGGATGATCCCATCGATGACACGCCGGCTCCTGATGATGGTAAGAGCATCGAGGACATGCTCGAACTCGCGTCAAGCCAGGTAATGGGGGACGGCGATGATCACGCTGACGACGGCGATGACGAGGCTGAAGAAGCCGCGTCAAAGCCGCCGAAATCCTCGCAGCAGATGATCGCGAAGTGGATCGTCGAAAATCGGATCGGCGATGCGTTGCAGCCGATCCATGCAAAACGCCCCCACTGCCTTCTGATCGAAGTCCCCGAAGCCAGCTGGTCGGAGCCGATCGGCGAGGTGATCGCGGAGATGATCGGGCGGATCGGCCTCTTGCGGCACATGTCTGATCTCGTCATCACGACGGATGATATCCCGCGTCGCGACAAAACCGATCGGCTGAAAGAGAAGTGCATCCGGATCGCGTCACGCGGTGATCCGCTCATCATCGTTCTCAATCAGCCGTATCAGCAGCTGCCGAAGGAAGTGACCAGCCTTGTCGATCATCACGTCGTGCTGACGCCGCTCGGCACCCAGGATCTGTGTGCGATCATCGGCGAAGTCAGCGGAATGACGGTGCCGATCGTCGTGGACGACATCGCCTCGGGTCTCTCGTTCGAGCAGATCGCCGGCGGAATTCGTCTCAACGATACCCCTGACGCAATGATCCATCGGCTTCGGACGATGCGGGGATCCGTCAGCCAGACGCGGTCGATTGCGGTCCCGCCGCTAGAGGAATTGACAGGATACGGGGCGGCGAAGGACTGGGGCTTGAGGCTGTCTCGCGAGATCGGTCGTTATCGGGCAGGTCAAATCCCGCTTGCTGATCTGCCGCGAGGGCTTCTGCTCTCGGGTCCTCCCGGCTGCGGAAAGACGCTGTTCGCTCAGTCCCTGGCTCAGACGTGCAGCGTGCCGATTATCGCCACCAGCGTCGCCGCCTGGCTGCAGAACGGCGATGGCCACCTTGGCGATGTGATGCATGCTGTGAAGAAGGTCTTCGACCAGGCCCATCAGCAGCAAAAACCTGCGCTTCTGTTTCTCGACGAGTGTGACGCGTTCATCGATCCATCAAAAACGCGGGATCGCTCCAACTGGTGGCAAACGCTGCGTGCAGGCGTGCTCTCATCGATCGACGGGGCATCGACTGAACCCGGACTCATCATCCTGGGAGCGTGCAATTATCCTGAGCTCGTTGATCCCGCTCTACGCCGCTCGGGTCGGCTTGATCGGCATATTCAGATCCCGTTGCCGGATGCCGAAGCCCTCGCATCGATGCTGCAATCCGCTCTCGGTGACACGGTGCCGGATGCGGATTACCAGCGCCTCGGACAGCTGATCATCGGCTCGACGGGGGCGGATGTCGCCCGCTTCGTGAGGGAAATCCGGGCCCGGGCTCGCGATCATGATCGCGACATCACGGTTGACGATATCGAAGCGGTATTGTCCCCGGCCGATGATCGTAGCCCGGATCTGATCAGGCGGATCGCATTCCACGAATCTGGCCACGCCGTTGTCGCGGCGGTGCTCGGTCGAGAGGTCAAAGCGGTCTCGTTGTCCAAGATCGCCCCCGGCTTCGGCGGTTACGTTCTCACCACGCGACCGACGATGTTCACCCGCACCTCGATCGAGGATGAAGTCCTGATCGGCCTGGCTGGTCGAGCGTCCGAAGTGAGGTTCGGGCTCGAAGCATCAAGCGGCGCATGTGCCGATCTCGTTGAAACCACGCGTCTCCTCGTGCGGGCACACAGCAGTTACGGGTTCGGATCATCGCTCGCGAGTGTCGACGAGAATGCCGCTATCGATCGGATCCTCGCAGCGGATACGCGGCTGAAACAGATCGTCGACAACGATCTCCACCGTCTCTGGAAGCGTGCTCTCGTCCTTGTCGAGGAGAACATGCACGCGATCCGGTCCGTTGCTGACAGACTGATCGAGCGCCGGCATCTCGATGGCGATGAGATTTCCACGATCATCATGAGGTGCCAATCCGGGCCGGCCCTGATTACCGGGTGACGTCGCCGGGTAACCCGCAACCGGGCAATGCGCGGGGCTGCACACCACTCATGAGAACCGATCAGCCGCCCTGAGCGGCTGATCGGCGTCCGGGAAAAGGTGATTAAAGTGATCGTCTGGTTGATCTGGTTTCTTTATGTCACTGTGGCATGGCAAGATATCGATATAAACCTTGAAGAATCTGATTTTTGGATTGTGTAAATAAAAAAAGAGGCCAGCGAAAGCTGGCCTCCAAGCCGCCTAGTGGCGGATGCAGGATTCTGTCAAGAAAGCTTTTCTCAGCGGTTTTTCTAAGCCGCCTGCGTGGCGGAAACTCAGTGCTGAGGAAAATATCCTCGGCTTTGCATTCTCACTCGCCTAAGTGACGATTAGCAGAGATTGCAAATCGTAAGAGTAAGCTTTCTCTAAGCCGCCTGAGTGGCGGAGCGTCGCACCTCCTGCAGCGACGAAATATGTATCACATAGTTATTTTCTTGAGTCAACCGTTATTTCAAAAATACTGCAATTTTTTTTCTGTAAGTATAAATTTGATTATTGAATACTTAAATAAATATAAAAAATGATTATAAAATAAATTTTTCGATATAAATTTCATGTTATGTAAGTCATAAATTATAATATACTGAAAAATTGAAGTAAAAATAATTTGAGTAAAGTTTTAAAAAATCTGCAGGATATGTCAATCTGTCCTTTTTCGGGTCTACGACGCTTTTTGGGCTTGTCGGGGGCTGCAGCGGCCTCGTGCGGAGGGCCTGTCGGTGCAGCAAGCGGTATTTTACGGCTGGTCACCGACGGCCAATTGCGGCTTCAGGTGGAGGACGTATTGATCCGATGGCCATCCATCCCTTGATCCCGGTGTGACCATGGTCTAGGTGTTGGTCCATATTTATGGAGACCATGATGCAGATAAACGTGTCCGAGGCGAAAGCGAAGCTCTCCGAGCTCCTCGCTGCTGCCGAGCGTGGCGAGGAGGTCATCATCGCCCGCGGCGGCGTGCCTGTTGTCCAGCTCGTTCCGGCAAAACGGCGCGGCATTCGCCTCGGGCTTCTCGAAGGTGTCGTGGCACAGGAGACCATGCCCGATTTTCTCGAGCCCATTAGCGAGGAAGAGCTCGCCGCGTGGGGAGCATGACCAGGGTCCTCATCGATACGCATGTTCTGGCCTGGTCCATGATTTCGCCGGCGAGCCTGCCGAGCGAGGCGCTCGCGGCGATCGAATCGGCATCCGTCGTTCTGGTGCCGCCCTGTGCCCTCCATGAAATCACGCTGAAGGTTCGTAACGGCAAATGGGACGCCATGGCTCCTCATGCCGATCGTCTCGACAGCCTGTGCCTCGCACAGGGTTTCGAATTCGCACCCTATACCGCCAGGATGGCCATGGCTGCGGGATTGCTCGCATGGGATCACAGGGATCCGTTCGACCGGATGATCGCGGCGACCGCGATCGAATTGTCCTGCCCGCTGATTTCGAAAGACCCGGCATTTGACGGGTTGGCGGGTTTCACAGGATGGTGCGGGCGGATCTGGAATGAGGGCGCAGACGCGTGACTGTGGAGAGTCTTGAAAGCGTATGTGTTGAACAGCAACAATGATCTGCGGGTGCCTTTGGGTGCCAGTGGGCGGAGACCTGATCGGAAATCCCGTCAACCGTACCCGCGCAGGCGTTTGGTTTTCTCCAGCTGGTTCATGAAGGCATGGGCTGCGGCGGGATCATCGAACCATTGTTCGAGGCGTTGGCCCACCCGGCTGCCGATGCGCCCCCATTCGCGGACCACGGCCCATTGCCCGAACAGGGTTTTCTGCAGCTGCAGCGCATAGAAACGCCGCTTGTTCTTCGCCGGGTCGATACAGCGCAGATGGATGGTGGTGGGAAAGAGATCGAGCTGCATCGCTCATGCCTCCCTGTCTTGGGTATCCGCGTCTCCGGATCCATCTGTCGCCTGGCCGGCACTGCGTGCTGCGGGGATGTGCTTGTACAATGTCGAGACGGAGACGCCCTGGCGGCGGGCGATCTCTTTCACCGGGATCTCGGGATTTGCCAGCAGCGTCTTTGCGATCGCGACATCCTCCGGCGTCATCGCCCGGGGCCGTCCGCCGAGGCGTCCTCGTGCCCGGGCTGAAGCGAGACCCGCCACCGTCCGCTCGCGGATGATCGATCGCTCGAATTCGGCCAGGGCCCCGAAGATGTGAAACACCAACCGCCCTCCCGAGGTCGTGGTGTCGATATTCTCGGTGAGTGAGCGAAGCCCGATCCCGCGTTCTTCCAGCGTCTCGATCGTATCGATCAGCTGCCGCAGGGATCGGGCGAGGCGATCGAGCTTCCACACGACCAGCGTGTCGCCCTCGCGCAGAAACGCAATCGCCTCTTTCAAGGCTGGTCGCTCACGCTGGGCGCCGGAAGCTTTCTCCTCAAAAATCCGCTCACAGCCGGCGCCTTTCAGGGCATCGAGCTGTAGCTGGGGTTTCTGGTCTTGCGTCGAGACGCGGGCGTAGCCGATCAGCATGTCATTTCTTCCGAAAACTGAATTACAGGTTAGCTTTTCGGAAGCATGAAAGCAAGTAAGAACAAGGGTTTTTTGCCCTTATGCGATGAATTTCGAGGGAGTGATTGGACCCGGCAGAGCGCCTGCTCAGAATCCGGAAAACACCATGTCGAGGGCTGAGCGGATCTCATAATCCTGACCTGAGAGATCGGCGACCGGCGGCGCCTTGATCAACGTGGAAGGGATGGCCGCGAGCTCGGCGGTGTGGAGAACATACGGTTCGCCATCGATCTCGAAGACCGGTTCGAGACGACCGATGGGCTTCGGGCCGTCTGAGACGGGAAAGAGCGGAGCCACAACCCGCGTGCCGGTGTCGATCAGGTCGGTCTTGCAGCGCATAATTGAAGCGGTGAAAGGCTTCCGCAAGGTGAAGGCGCATCCACAGCTACCGCTCCTCCGTTCCGCCCCGATCGCTCGGCAAGAGCGCCTCGCCAAAAGCACGGTTGCCCCATCATCGAGGGCCACCTAATGTTCAATGAGGCAACGTTGCCCGCTGAAAGTTCAACGTGAAGCGGACATCCCAGCGCCCACTTACGATATGAGGATAAGACGTTGCAAAAGCATAAACTTGCGGAATAAACCTAATGCCAGATAATCTGACGATCGTATGTGAGAAGCGCCCGGCCACAGGAAACAATGGTATTGTCGTCGCTAACCATCCGCTGGGCACAGCGGCCGGTGTCGAGATGCTTGCCTCTGGGGGAAACGCCATTGATGCTGCCATCGCCACTCTTTTGGCGCTGACGGTTGTCGAGCCAATGATGGTGGGCATCGCCGGGGGAGGCTTTATGCATGTGCGTACCCCCGAAGGGCGTCATACGATCCTTGACTGTATGAGTTGCGCGCCAGTGGCGGCACGGGACAATTTGTTTACGTCAACGGCCCCGGATGATCCGTTGTCCTATGACACAGAGGGCCGGCGCAATCAGATCGGGGGAACTGCAATTGCAACACCCGGCAATCTTGAAGGGTGGTGCAGGATGCATGCACTTCACGGTCGCCTGCCATTTGCAGATGTCGTCGAACCTGCCATCCGTTTGGCAGCTCGTGGATTTGAGGTGACCCCTTACCTGGCTGGTGCCGTCAGGGAATGCGAAGCCGACCTCGCATCCGATCCCGCAATTTCAAAAGTGCTGCGCCCGGGCGGGGCGTCAATCTCTGCCGGATACAGGTTGATACAGACCGACTATGCCAAAACGCTGCGCCTGATCGCGCGCGACGGCGCTCAAGCGCTTCATGGAGGACCGCTCGGGGATGCACTGGTGCAGCGGGCAACCCAAGACGGTGGCACGCTGTCGGCCGAGGATTTGCTGAGCTATCGCAGTGTCGAGCGTGACGCGATTTTCTCTCCCTATCGGGATTGTGTCGTTGTCGGCCCGCCACCGCCTGCGTCTTCGGGTATTCACATTGCTCAGATGCTTAATATCCTCGAAGGTGATGATCTGCGCGGCCTCGGCTTTGGGTCCGCGCAATCGCTCCACCTGCTTGTGGAGGCGATGCGCCTCGCGTTCGCCGACCGGCGTCTTCACAGTGGCGATCCCGACTTTGTCGACATTCCTGTAGAGCAGCTGACTTCGAAAGGCTACGCCGCCGATTTGCGGGCGAGTATTGGTGCGCGAGCGGCGCAACGGGCCGACGGTGAGACGGTCTCGGAATCCAACGATACGACCCATGTGACCGTTGCAGATAAGGACGGTTTCGTGGTCAGCGCGACACATACGATCAACGGGATCTTCGGCGCACGCATTATGGTGCCCGAAACCGGGATCATTCCGAACAACTATATGCTGAATTTTGACCCACGTCCTGGTCGCGCGCTTTCTATCGCGCCGGGCAAGCGGGTTCCGACCTCTATGGCACCGATGATTATCCTGAAGAAGGACGCCCCTTTTGCAGCACTCGGCCTGCCGGGTGGTCTGCGGATCTTTCCTTCGGCGTTTCAGGCAATCATCAATCTGATCGATCACGGGATGACCCCGCAGGAAGCAGTCGAGGCACCGCGTGTCTGGACTCAGGGCGGGATAGTCGAGATTGAGCGCCTCTATGGCGACGCTGCAGCGCAGGCTCTGCGTGAGCGCGGTCATGAGGTGCAGGTCGTACCCCATATCGGCGGCGGCATGAACGTCATTTGCTTCCACGGCGACGGGGCGATGACTGGCGCTGCGTGCTGGCGGGCTGATGGCGTTGTTGCCGCTTTGGGTGGCGGCCTCGCCAGACCCGAGGTTCGCTTTTGGCCAGATACGGCGCCGGATGACGATGATGACTCAGCCCCTAAAACGAATTAGAAAAAGGATTCCTTGATGCCCGATACGATTGTAGTTCTGGATCCACTGAGCCCGGATCGCCTTGCCCGTCTGGCCAGCCACGCCCCCGAACAGTTTGAAGTACGCGCTGCGGCGAGCCGAGATCGCGCAGATCAGTTAGCCGCTGCCCGGGACGCAAAGTTTCTGATCACAGCCGACATGCCGGTTGACCGCGAGATGATGCAGGTCGGGCGGGAGAATGCGCTGGTCGGAGTGCACAAATGGGGTGTTGGCTACGACAATATCGCAGTCGATGCCGCGCGCGAGGTCGGTGTCCGTGTGCTCCGCACGACCGGAAGTAACGCATTGCCGGTGGCAGAGACTGCCATCGCGCTCATGCTGGCCATGCAGCGCGGGATCGTGGCTGGTCATGTGGGTATGCAGGCTGGCGAGTGGGGTAAATGGGCGGTGGGGCCCAACTGCTTTACCCTTTCTGGCAAGACCGTCGGCCTTATCGGGCTCGGTTATATCGGCAAGAACACTGCGCGGCTGCTGCGGATGTTTCAGTGCAATGTGCTCTACGCCAAACCCAATGCCCTTCACCCGCAAGAAGAGCAGGAACTGGGTGTTAAGCATGCGCCTGTCGAGCAGGTGATTGCCACGTCAGACGTTCTTTCACTGCATTGTGCGCTGACGCCTGAGACAGCCAATCTGATCAATGCCAAAGCTATTGCGACGATGAAAGATGGCGCTTTTCTGGTTAATACAGCACGCGGCGGTATTGCAGATGAAGCTGCGGTTGCCGATGCGCTGGCCTCTGGCAAGCTGCGAGGGGCGGCATTTGACGTTTTCGATGTTGAGCCGATCAAGCCGGACAATCCGCTCCTGAGCGCGCCGAATGCGATTTGCACGCCGCATATCGCCTCACAGGCCGCAGACAATTACGCACCGACTGTTGACCGGATGATGACAAACATGGCGACACTCTGGCGTGGTGAAGAGCCGCCCGAGCTTGACGTGGTGGTTTGATCCACCACGTCCATGGGGCTCTCACTCTCCGAAAGACAATGATCTTGTGGAAGGAGAAACGTTATTTCTTTTCGAGACGACGAGTGACCAGCGCACTCGCGCCCGAACGCTCGCCGATACGCTCACCACCGCGCATTTTCACATGTGAATCAGGTTCGCCCGCCTGTTTGCCAAGGGCCCAATCGAGATCATCTTCGCAATCATCCATCGTCATAACGAGCACGCCGCTTTCATCTGCGATCACGAGATCGCCGGGATGGACGACGGCCCCACCGCAGTTGACATCGACATTGAAAGCGCCGCCGATGTTGAGTATGCGGGTCGTGATGGGTGCAAGGCCACGGCACCAGACGGGAAGCTCTTCGGCAAGGATTTCAGAGCGATCCGTGGCAGGTCCGTCAAGAATGACGCCCGCGCATCCCGTGGCCTTGATCGCAACTGCAACGCCACCGCCAAGACAGGCATGACGGTCGTCTCCAAGCCGGTCAATCACGAGCACATCGCCAGGCCTCAGAAACTGTATGACGTGGTGCAGCAACGTGCTGTCCTGACCGGGAATGGCGACCGTCACAGCCGTGCCGGCGATCCGGCCCGGGGAAAGTCCCTGAATCCTGCGGTCGACAAAGCCAAGCTGGCGCCGATGCCCGATGGTAGCCGTCTCGGCGCGTGACGCCTTTTCAATCAGTGCGGCGGAGACCTGTGGCGGCATCGCATTCATTTTGTAAGTCACGGGGGGCCTTTCCCTGTTTCGGTGATGATGCCACCACTGTGGCACCAAGGTGTCTGCCTGCAACTCTTACGTGTTCGAAGGCAAAATAGCCACGACAGGATAAGGCCTTGCGAGACAATTTCAATCATTGTATCATAATAAATATAAACTATGAAACTCGAGGGGCCTTAAACGGCACCGGTGTCTAGCGCGGCTCAAATGTGCGGGCTCAGCAATGCTGTAAATGCAGCTTTTCTTGTAACAAAGTGCTTCGATAGGGGGAGCTTTGGAATGAACGTTTTCAAATATGGTTGCATGATTGCGGTCACCGCTACACTGGTAATTCCGGCCACCGGCACAATGGCCGATACATGGCGTATGGCGCACAAACAGACTGCCGAATCCGTTGAAGGCAAAATGTTCCAGGCATTCGCCGACAGGATTTCCGAAAAGACCGACGGCGAGATTACGGTGGAGGTTTATCCCAGCGAACAGCTGGGCAAGGACGACGCCATTCTTGAACAGCTGCAGCTGGGCACGGTCCATCTTTATCCTGAGGGTGGCGCCTATTTGAGCAAGTGGGTGCCCGACATCACCTTCATGAGTGCGCCGTTCCTGTTTGAGGATCGCGAGCATTGGGCGCGGTTCATGGGAAGCGATCTTGTCACGGGCTGGATTGAACAGATCGAAGCCGAGGCGGGTATCACCGTTATCGGCGACCAGACTAAGATGGTCCGTGGTCCTTACAGGGTTATGGTCTCGGCCAAGCCGGTGGATGGACTTGAGGACATTGAGGGCCTGAAGCTGCGCATGCATCCCGACGAGCTGGCAGCCGCGGCGTGGCGTCATCTGGGCGCCGAAGTGCGCACGCTTGGCTGGACCGAAGTCTACGAATCCATTGGTCGCGGCATCGTGGAGGCCGTAAACAGCCCCATCGCACTGGTTGAGTCGATGCGCTTTCAGGAGGTCGCGCCTAACATCATTCGCCATAATGAATATCCCCAAGGCATCGCGATGATGGCGAATGCACAGGTCTGGAATGAACTAGACGAAGCCACCCAGGCTCAGATTATCGCGGCCTATGACGAAGTTGCCAGTGAGTTTGCGCCGATGACCGCCGCCATTGCCGATGAGGCCATCGAACGGATGAAAGAAGGTGGTGTGACCTATCAGGAAATTGACACATCACTGATCGTGGCGACAATGTCAGAGTTCTACGCCGAGATGGATGCCAAGGGCGAATTGCCGGAAGGGTTCATCGACACAGTTAGGGCAACCCAGGAATCTCAGTGACACTCATCCGAACCACTGAGAACTTTCTAACATTGGTGGAGAAGGCCTTTCTGGCCATCGCCAATGGTCTGCTGTTTGCGATGCTGGCGATCAACTTCGTCAACATCGCATCACGCTTCATTTTCGATAAGGGGATTATCTGGACGTTCCCGCTCACCGGAGTATTCTTCGTCTGGGTAATCTTCTTTTCGTTCTTCGTGATCTATCGACGCGGACAGGATGTGGCGGTTGATGTACTAACCCGCCGCATGCCGGATCGGCTACGCTTTGCGACAGAAGCATTTGTAGCGCTGATCGTGCTTGCGTTGATGATTACGGTACTGGCACAATTGCCGGTTCTATTGCCGCGACAGGTCGGAACCATCGACCTTATTGGCATTCAGCGCTACTGGCTTACCGTCCCATTCTTCCTGTCTTGTTTTCTCATTATGATTGAATTCGTGCTGCGGCTTCGTACTGCCATCCAAGCCTTCCGGGGCATTGCCGAAGACCGAGAGACTGTGTTGTGACAGCGATTGTACTCTTCAGCGTTTTCATAGGACTGATCGTGCTGCGTACGCCCGTGATCATGGCCATTGGCGTGGCGGTGATCGGCGCGCTCGTTCTCGCTGGGTTCGGCGGCATGCTTTGGATCGTGCCGATGAAAGCGCTTGAGGCCGCTTCGAACACTTCCTTGCTGGCGATCCCCTTTTTTGTACTGGCCGGCAATTTGATGAATGCCATCGGGGTGACACAGCGAATTTTTAATCTTGCTAATGCGCTTGTTGGGCATTTCCGTGCCGGACTGGCGCAGGTGAACGTTCTGGCGTCGGTCTTGCTGGCTGGGGGCACAGGGGCCGCGACGGCCGATATCGCTGGGCTCGGCGCGGTGGAAATCCGGGCCATGCGGGAAAAGGGCTACAGCGCGTCGTTCGCGTCCGCGATCACGGTTGTCTCGGCCATTGTCGCGCCATTTATACCGCCCTCTATCCCGCTTGTGGTCTATGCGTTCCTTGCCAATGTCTCGGTCGCGCGGATGTTTCTGGCCGGTTTGGTGCCGGGGTTGCTCGTTGCTGTCAGCCTGATGATCTTCAACAGATATCTGGCCACACGGCAGGAGTTTCCAACCCAAGAACGCGCCTCATTGCGGGAAATCTGGAGCCACACACTCACTGGCGCGGCAGCCCTGATTGCGCCGGCGATTATCATGGGCAGTATCCTGAGTGGGATTGCCACAGCGTCTGAAGCAGGGGTTTTGGCCTGCGTCTATATCATCTTTCTGGGAGCGATCCTGCGCACCCTGACGTGGGACGCTCTGGTGAAAGCCTTGACCGAGACGGTCCTCATCACATCAATGATCATGTTGATCATCGGCTTCGCCGCCAGCATGGGGTGGCTTATGGCCATCGAACAGATCCCGCAGGATATGGCACGCGCCATCCCGGATCTCATCGACACCCCAATCTACTTCCTGTTGGCGGTGATGATCGCGGTTCTGCTACTGGGCCTTTTCATTGACGGGGTGACGATCAAGCTCTTGCTGGTACCGATCCTGCTACCCCTTGTAGATGCCTATGCCATCGACCGTGTCCACTTTGGCATTGTCTTGCAGATGTCGCTGATTCTCGGGCTGGCAACACCACCGCTGGGTTTGGGGTTGTTCATTGTGGCACGCATTTCCAAAGCCCCCTTCGAAGAGATCGTCGCTGCGGTACTACCCTATTTCATACCTCTGCTGATCGTACTGGCCATCCTTGCCACTGTCCCCGAAGTCTCCCTGTGGCTTCCTAGTACTTTGCTGGGACCCGCCACACCTTAAATTATACGCCTCGGCAACCATCCATGTGCACCCATGCGCGGCCCTCCTGAGAACCGTTTGGAAAGATAGGATATTCGGCTTGCGCCCCACCTTGGACGATGATGCGGAAGGGTGCTGCAGCTTCGAACTGATGATAGACCGTGGTTTGTCACCTGCCAGCCACAACGCAGCAAACCGCAACGCGCAGGCCAAGGGCAGAGTGCCGGATCAGAACCCGGAGAACACCATGTCGAGGGCTGAGCGGATCTTGTAATCCTGATCTGAGAGATCGGCGACCGGCGGCGCCTTGATCAACGTGGAAGGGATGGCCGCGAGCTCGGCAGTGTGGAGAACATACGCTTCGCCATCGATCTCGAAAACGGGTTCGAGACGACCGATGGGCTTCGGGCTGTCTGAGACGGGAAAGAGCGCCGCCACAACCCGCGTGCCGGTGTCGATCAGGTCGGTCTGGAGATCGAGCACCAACCGTGAACCGGCGAGACGATAAACCTGGAACTGCGCCATCAGTCGAGCTTCATGACCTGAAGGTCGAGGAGCGGTGGACCGTTGCTTTCGATCCAGGACCGACGCTCTGCAATGGCTGCGGCGTTCTCCTTCTGCCACAGTTCGATCCGGGCAGCCCTGACCGCTTCGGCCAGCGCCGCATCACTGATCGCCGACACGTTGAGGCCCAGCTCCCGGGCGGCTGCGAGATTGGTCGCGTTCAGCGTCACATTCGTACGCTGTTTCTCTGCCGTGGACTGTTCCATCCTAACCTCCTCGTGCACACCAGAAATACACACGATCAATGGATACGACAAGAAGGTTGGGCAAGATCTTCCGGAAACTCAACGGGTCTCTTGCTTTTCGGAGAGTATGTTTCCGGATAGGGTTTTCGGAAAAGGTAATCTGAGCATTTTCAACGATCGGGTCAATCACGCTCAGGCTTTCCGAAAAACCCTCGTTTTTCGAATAACTGATGGGAGTACCTAGTCTTTAGGCGGCTGCGGGATACGGGCGCACGCTATCCGACGCTCCATCAATGATCTCCGGCGCTAGGGTCTGGTCGTGTCACAATCAGTGGGCGCTGCCCTGTTTTTGGTAGCGGAGCTGCTCAAGCACTATGTTCACTCAGGGTTCGAGTTCTTCAGCGGCGGCAAGCCATCCTGCGCGGGCAACGCTGAACTGGGATGACTGGGACTCCGTAAACGCGAGGGATGCAGCCGGGTTCTGAATGACGCGGATGGTGGGCCGATATGTGGCGGCATCTTCAACGACGATGAGCAGGAAGTTATCCCCGTGATGGTTCGCCGCCTCGAATTCCAGCGCGGTGAGTGTCACACTGCCCCCTTGGCCGATGAAACTCTTGACCTCGACCACAAAGGCCTGACCGTCCTTGCGCACCCAGAGGTCGAACCCGTAGCCGCGCCTCTGATTGTAGTAGACGACTTCCCAGCCCGCCGCCGCGAAGACCTTGCCAATCAGCAGCTCCGAATCGGCTCCGCTATTAGCCTGCGGTGCAGCCGGAGGGGAAAGGAGTTCTTCAGGCGCTTCGGCGGCGGGAATTCGCAAAACAGTTGGCGTACGCGGACGACCGGTGGCTTCTTCTTCTTCGACCTCGGCTTCCTCGATTACGGTGCGTGCCAAAGCGCGGGTCAGGAGGAGCTCGTTTTCAACACGAACTGCGTGCTCGCCGAGGGAAAACAGGGAGAAGGTGTGGCGGGCTACATCCCGCCAATTGCTATAAGGCTTGCGCGGATCGTTGCCCGCGCCGTCTGGTATCCTGTCTTCTACCAGCTGCCGTAGGGCCTGCTTCTGCGGCGCGGCAAGAAGCCTGAACGCCTCAATGCGCGCAACGACGGGATCAATCTCGGCTTCCGTGCGGATACGTGAGACGAACAGATCGAACTCGTCAACATCTACATACCCAGCAGAGCGGGCCATCACGTCGAGAATGGCCTGATAGGGCCTTACGTTGAAGGCGGCATACTCATCCGCCCGTCCCTGCGAGTACCAGGGAACACGGCAGAACTGGATTTTGGCGAGTTGATGCTCCAGAACCTCGATGGTGTCGGTCGCGGTAGCAAGGGCTATTCCTGCCGGTGTCAGCCGTATGTCTTGCCAGCGGGGCGCATCGACCCGCTCGATCAGCCGCAGCGGCGTGTCCATCGCAAGAAAGTAGTGCCTGTTGATGACGACGGCCGGGTTGGGCGTGTCGATCTCAAGGTTGCGGGCAAGGTTTCGATAGTGGCCCGGCGTGAGCGTCAGGGCATGAGCGGCACCCGCATCATGCAGGTAGGAGGCGATCTGCTGTAGCCGGACGGCGCTCAGATGGACACGGGTCAGGAGCCACCACCCCCTGTCGCCCCGGTCTCCTTCGTCCAAGCGTGCCGTCAGTGCGTCTCTTAACTCTTCAAACGTCATGCTCCCCCCAAAGGCCGAAAAGGCCCTACCGGACTCTTTTTCTTGAATTTTCCCGCCAAGTCTGACTCCCTTGGAGGGGAAACTGAAGAGGTAATATGGCCCGCCGGCAAAGCTATACCCGAGTCGTTCGCTCTAATTTTCAGAATCCTGACCATGTCAAGGGCATGGGAGATAGGGTCTTTCGAGGATTCCAGTGTCTAAATAAGGATTGCACGCATTTTATATTCGTGCGCGAAGACAGCGTCGGTGCGGACTTTTTTATCAAATGCGAAGAGTGCGGCTTTGGACATGCCGCTGGCGATACAGTCAGCCTTTATGACTATGAACTGTTCCGCGACGATAAAAAAATCGAAGACGGGTCGTTTCAGATATTGCATGACGATCACATCAAAGACGCGCAACGCTACAAGTACTGCATCGTTTGCGGCGCTCTAAAACCCCTCGAACATTTCGATCGTCACAGCGCGCGCGCAAGCGGTCGCCAGGGGGAATGCACGCTGTGCAAGCAGGTTTACAACAGCATCAAGAACCAGACGCGCCTAGTCGAACAACACCGCGAAGCCAGCCAGAAGCGCCGTCTTTATACCCAATTCGAGCAACCCTCGAAGCTGGGTATCAAGGCAATCTATGACCGTTTCGGCTGCAAATGCTTCAAGTGCGGCGTGGATCTCGCCGGTGATCTGGAGGCCGGAGCGTTGCAGAAGCTGGGCAATCTCGATCACACACTGCCGGTGTTTTATCTCTGGCCGCTCACCACCAATAACGCCACCCTGCTCTGCCGCGATCACAACGGCGAGAAAGCCGAGAAGTGGCCGGGCGCGTACTATGAGGATGCGGAACTACGACGCCTGTCCGCGCTCACCGGAATCGAATACCGGTTGATGGCGGGCACGCCGAAATTCAACCCGGAGGCGCTGGAATGGCTAGGTAAGCCGGAATTCGTCGAAAGCCTGTTCGAAAAATTCGCGCGTTACCCGCATGAACTGCTGCGGCTTCGCAACCGCATCCTGGCCGAAACGGGCTTCGATTTTCTTGACAGCTCTGCCCGAATTTCCCCCGACTGGCGCAAGAGTGCCGATGCCTTGAGAGGCGCTATTTCCGCCGGAACAGAAGATACTGATGGTGCGTAACGGTCCCCTTGTCACGTATGCCGTGGCTTTCACAATGTTCGACGCTCTCGGCGAATGAATCAACAAGGTCAAGATGCTCGCTGCCGACTGCTGTGAGGGCGGCTGCCATATCACATTTCGCGCTCTTGCCTAGATGAACGGCAAAGTATCCCCCCGGCTTCAATCGCTCGGCACCTTGGGAAAATATGGAATCGTAAATGGCGAAGCTCCGCTTCTGTCTTTCATCAACGAAAGTTGCTGGCTTTTCGACAAAATCACTGGCTTCCCACCCGGCAAACCATAGGCGCATCCAATTGGCGGTATGAAACCGTGTACTGTCAAAGAAGGGCGGCGACGTAATGATGGCGTCAAGGTCGGCGACTTCGTCCGGCCATGCACCCGTGGCGTCCTGAAAGTATGACTTACCCTTCGGCAGGTCTTCTCCCGCTGCTTCCCGGAGGGCACGATCCACCTTGGTCTGTACTCGGTCGATGACGCCGCGATACTCAAATTCCCCCGTCGGAGCGAAGGGCGTGATCGGGTGAGAGCGGCGGCTTAGGGCATAAGGGCGGTTGCCATGAAGCACATGCAGGAGAGCAGAGAAAACAAGTGCCCCCGAGCCGGTCATGGGCGGGTTCTTGATGAAGAACTCCCGCGCTGCGACGATCTCCTTAAGCGTTTCGGGATGAAAATAGGCCGGCAAAGGACCGTTGAAGCGAATGCCGTTTAAGGAGTCGAGATCAACAGACCTGGTGCGCCGCTTGCCGATATAGAGCCGCAGTGCCTCTATAACATTCTCGACAGCGCCGTGATTAACGGGTTCGAGTTTCGCACGGGATATAGCGATAGCGGCCGGACTGATGTCAAAGCCAAAAGCGGTGTGCCCTTGCAGACGTGCCTCGAACGGGATTGATCCCACACCTGAGAACGGGTCGAGGGTGCGCCCGCCTTCATCAGGCAATAGCGCGCGCGTCAATGTGTGCGCTATCGATGCTTTCAGCTTGCCTTGGTAGGAACACAGGGAATGCCAGGGATGCCCCCAATTCCTTTTCGCCATGACGCCGCGTTGATGGGGAAGCGTCTCTCGAAACAGGTTCCACTTTTCGATGCGGTGATCAGCTTTCGCCTGCATGCCTTTGGCTGCACTGGCTCCTCCGACCACCTTAGCTTTCTTGGCCGTCCCGGACGGAAGCGGGCGAAACACCTGAAGGGTTTGCGAAAGCTTGCTGCCGCCTCGCGACTGGCGTTCCCGTAATACGACCAGTTCGGAACGTTTGAATCCGTTTTCTGCCATGAGATCGCAAATAATGTCGTGCGTGGGAACCCAGATATCGCCGTAGCATGAGTCACCCAGATCAATGGCGACCACTGTATCCTTGTGTGACACCGCATTGAAGTTCTGCAGGACGACGGCCATTTCCCGGAAATAGGCTTCGACCATCATGGGAATACGCTGATCGTAGGCGTCTTCCTCCAGCGCCTCGATCGTTTCGATCAGCGACGAAGGCAATGCTCCCACGCCGTTGCCGCGCGACTTTCCAACCGTTACGTCGTTGATGCCGGAGGTAATTGCGGCATCGCGGTAGGTCCGCAGCTGATTTTTGACGCTGAGCCGTCGCAAGAACCATAGCTCCAGCTTCGTATTCCGGAAGTAGTTTGTGCCGTTCAGATAGGGCGGACTCGTGATGATAGCGTCCACGGGAGCCGATAGATTAGCCGAAAGCTGGCGCGCATCGGCACCGATAAACTGAACCGTCCCACTGGCGGCTTCGGCATCGACAAGGTCGCTGGCGATAATGTGTAAGCTCTCAAGGAGCGCGGATACGAAGCAGGGCCTCTCTCGGGAGAGCTCTTGCGTTGTCCTGAACCGGAGATCGCCCCTACGAATCATCAACGATCCGGGCACGAGGCTGCGCAGAACCGCGACCGTGAACAGTATGCCGAGCGCCGGATTGTCGGCACAGAGCTTATCGGCAACCGTACGCGCGCGGAGGATTTGATTGAAGGACGTGTCGTCGAACGACGGCCGCACTGAAAAGGCGGCTTCGTAAGCTTTCCGCAACATGAGATCTGGAGGCGCGTTTTTGAGCGTGCGCGGCAGATCGTCGTGAAGCTCAAGCAGCCGCTTGGACAGGTCGTGGCGTTTGCGGGATGACATTGCCAGAGCCGACGCCTTGGCACTGATGACAAACTGGCAGACCGGATTGACCTCTGCGTAGAGTCCCGTTCGGCCCCGCAAGGCGGACACAAGGGCGGTCGTCCCTGATCCACAAAAAGGATCGAGGATTGTCTTTGCGGTCCCGGCAAACTCTGAGATGATCGACCCGACAAAGTCGGGGGAGTATCCTTCAAGATAAGGGAACCAGTCATGCAACGGACTACCCTTGCCGCCGCGAAAAGTCGCCTGCAAGGCTGTTCGCCTGTCGGTCCCTTTTTCGTGGACGTAACCGTTGGCGCTCTTGGCGATCAACGCACGAACATAAGTCGCCACCGGGCTTTGAGCGTGCGTGGCCGCTTGTTCGAGCTCGGCAAAAAGCTCATAACCGATGATTCGTCGTACAGTGTAGCTGCTCAAGCGCTCGACATACCCATAAAGAGCTGCGTCGCTTTCTGGAAATGAAATAGTTAAACCCGACTTCCGCTCCCCGGACGAAGGATAATCTCTAAAATATACTGTCTTTGTAAGTTGCATTCTTCACCTGTTCTTGAAGAGTGTAACTACCATATTTGAAGAGACGCGGCAATTGAGATTGTTCGGGGAGACGAAAAATTTCTGCCACCATTAGATCCTCTCACGCGAAGGATCGTGACCCGGATAGGCCGAGATGCCTGGCGGATCGGCAGGTAGCTTAGGGACTGAACCGCAGGCCGGGCGCGCCCGCATTACCGCTCCCGCTCAAAATCCTTCCCGTCCCCATCATGCTCGTTCCGGCACGTTCGATATCAGGAGAATTCATGTCCCGTTTCCTTCTTATCCGTCTTGCCGCGACCCTGATTGTCATCGCTACCATGGGCGGTGGCCCTACTGCGCTGGCTCAGGCCCGCGCCGCTTCCTGGAACATTCAGAATCTTGGCTGGAACAACGGCAAAGACTATGAGGCGCTGGCTGAGGTTGGTCGTCTCTTCGACCTGATCGCCGTGCAGGAGGTCATGAACCAGGAGGGAATCGACCGGTTTCAGCAGGCGCTCGAAGTGCGCGCACAAACGAGTTGGGAGCAGATGTGCTCGCATCTGATCGGGCGTGGCAGCTATCGCGAAATGTACTGTTTCGTCTGGCGTCCCGATACCGTCACCTGGATCGGTGGCGCGGCCATCTATCTCGATGACGCTGATATCTTCGCGCGAGAGCCCTTTTCCTCGATCTTCCAGACCAACGATGGCTTCGAGTTCGTGGCCACCTCTGTGCATGCGATCTATGGCGACAGCGTCGCCGTGCGCCAGGCCGAGGCGATCGCATTGCGTGACTATCATGACTGGCTGCGTGAGACTTTCGAGGAGCGGCCTGTCTTCCTGATGGGTGACTTCAACCTGGCGCCGACTAATCCCGCTTGGGGACCCATGGGTGAAGTCGCCTATCCGCTTATTCAGGAGGGCGCCACGACGATCTCTATGATCGACGGCCGCTTCGCCAATCTCTACGATAACATCTGGGTCGATGTGGAGATGGACCTGCCAATTGCGGGCTTCGGTCGCCTGGAGTTTCCGCATTAGGTCCTCGGCATCACCCACCAAGAAGCTCGCGACAGCGTCTCGGACCATATTCCGGTTTGGGTCGAGCTCTCGCCTGACGTTTCCATGCGCTTTGCGCCAAACGATTTCGACGGTGCACAGACAGCCTTGCGTCGAGGTCTTCGCGGCGAAAGCCCCCAAGCGCGAACGCGAACGCAGGATGCCGAGGAGAGCTATGCGGGATTTTGGGTGATACGGCCTGATCAGGCGGCGCGGTTTTCGGTGCCGTTTACGGCGACACCGTTGGTGAATCTGACACCTTCGATGACCATTGGCAACTGCTTCGCACCCTTCAGGCGGCGCCATGTCTTTGCGGCGGCCTGAACGAGCTTGAAGACCATGAGCTTCGCGGTCTTCTGCGACAATGCTCCCTTGGTCCGCACGGTTCGATGCCTGACGGTGGCGAACACGCTCTCGATCGGATTGCCGGTGCGCACGGGAGCCCGCTGGGCGGATGTGCCGGAGCGATACGGGCCGCCGACCACGATCTACAACCGTTTCAATCGCTGGCGTAAAGCCGGTGTCTGGGATCGCCTGATGGATGCGATCACAGAGGCTTACGACGGGGATGTGCAGATGATCGATACATCCGTTGTCCGGGTTCACCAGCAAGGTGGGACGGCAAAAAGGGGGATCGAGATCGATGTCTGGGTCGTTCCCGGGGCGGACTGACCACCAAGATCCATGCCGTTGTCGATGCACGGGGGCGCCCGATCCGTCTGAAGCTCACGGGCGGCCAGGCCAGCGACATCGCAACCGCTCCCGATCTGCTCTCGGATATTCCCGCCGGCGCGATGATCCTGGCCGACAAGGGCTATGATGCAGCCGCTCTGCGCACGACCATCTTCGAACAAAACGCCTGGGCCAACATCCCGCCCCGGTCCAATCGCAAGGACCCTGTCTGTTTCAGCCCGTATCTATACAGGGAACGCAATCTCGTAGAGCGGTTTTTCAACAAAATCAAACACTTCCGGCGTGTCGCAACGCGCTACGACAAGCTCGCCGAGAACTATCTCGCCGCTCTCAAGCTCGCCGCAATCCGTATCTGGCTACGCGATTATGAGTCTACATTATAATCTGTATCTAAATCAAAGATACACAAATACCCTGCAGAAAGCAAAAGAACTATGGCGCACCGCACCATCCTGACCGCGCGGCAACGCGCGACGTTGTTTGACCTTCCGACAGACGAGGCAGGCAAGGGTTGGGGTCGACGCACGACGCGGCTCGACGGCATTGTCCGTCATATCGGCTTCGCTTTGGGCGGTCGGCCCGGGCATGCTCCAATGCAAGATAACGGCACTTGTCTTGTGTCTGAGCAGAGCTGATGACATTTGATCTCTTAAATCTAACTCTAGAGTTAAAGATAAAGTTAGAGGTAGATATAACATTAAAGTTGACTTTAGAGATAATTCTAGCATTATGCTTCGTATGTATGTCATCACCTTCGCCAACCCGAAGGGCGGATCGGGCAAAACCACTTCCGCCATGCTCTTAGCCGAACAGATCGCCTTCTCAGGCGGTCGCGTCGCCATCCTTGATCTCGATCCGAACGCCAATATTTTGGCCTGGTCACAAGCGCGGACTGAGGAAGGGCGCGCGATTCCCTTTGCTGTCCACGCCCGCCCGCAGGCTGATGAGACGGTTGAGTTGATCGACGCGCTGGCTGAGAGTGCTGACTACCTCATTATCGATCTAGAGGGATCGAAGGATCAGATAGTAACGTTCGCTCTGTCGCGTACCGATCTTTGCGTCATCCCGCTCGATGGATCTCCAATGGAGGCCCGGCAGGCAGCGACCGCCGTGCGCCTCGTACAGACCACTTCCAACATGATCCGTACACCGATTGCCTATACACTGCTTTTCACCCGCACAAATGCGGCGTTCCAGACTACCGATGAACGCGATGTCCGGCAGGAGATGGAGCTTAACGCGATCCCGACCTTGTCGGTACGGCTCGCGAAGCGTGCGCCATACACGCGCATATTCCGCGACGGCGTCCTGCTCGCGGAGTTGCCCGACATGGTCCAGGCCGAACACGAGGGGAAGACCGCGTCTGTGAGGGATAAGGCACTGAAACAGGTGGCAGGCGCGATCGAGAATGCCCGCGACTACGCTCAGGTTGTGATTCACGCCCTCACAAAAGAGAGGGTGGCATGAGTAAGTATGGGTTTAGCAGTGGGATCGAACTTCCAAAGACCAGTGTTCCGGGAAAGCCGCGCCCGAAGGTGGCAGCAGAGAACGTTGAAAAAGCCCTTCAGGCGGGCTCTGAGCTCGGCTTTGTCTCGCGTGAGCCTTCAACCCGTCTAAAACCCGGTCCTAAGCGCAGCGAGCCGCAGGACAAAGTTTCCATCCCAGGTCCGAAGCGTGTCGTCGATGATTTCCGGACTTTTTGCAGGACGCACAATCTAACCCTCTGGCAAGGCCTTGAATATCTGCTTCAGTCCGAGCGGGGCAGGGGTGACTAATCACCCTTACAGACGCCCTTGGCGTTCATAGGCCTAGCGACACTAGCTGATATCCCCGACCAATCTTAAGCCCATCTGAAACAACCGTGCGATTGACGCGAATCGCCGATGCAGGTCCAATGCCGCGTTGGTGCATCTGATGTGCGCCATGATTCGGATCTGGAGCCAGAAGGGGAACCAGGGACCAGAAACACGAAACCCGCCACGAGGGCGGGTGCATGTCCGGCAGGGCCGGGGAAAAATTATCCGTTTGGCGACGATGATTTTCCCCCAGCCTGTAGCTTTCGTCAAGTGAGAATCGTCGATTCTCGCAACGGAGATGCTTTGCCGCATGAAACCGCCCCTGACCGGCGGGTCTTCAGACCCGGGGGCGAAGCTTTGTTCAAGGACCAATTATGCCAAGCGGTTGAGGCTGCCCGTGGCACGAAAGCGCTGGATGACGTATCGCGTCTCGTCTGGCGGGGCATGTCGCAGGGCGTGCTCGATGATGACGATGCACAGATGATCGCCGAGCTGATCCATGCCCGGCGCGAATCACTGAAGGAGCAGCGGGAAGCCAGTCGCCCGAAATCCATTTTCCCGCCGAGGCGTCCCCAGCGGGCACCGGTGCGTGCTGAGGCGATCGCACGGCGGCGGCGTCTAGCGGCGTCAGGCCCGCTGCCGCCATCGATCGCGGCCCGTTTCACGGTGGGGGAGGCGGCGGTGATGCGGATCGTCGGCGATGAATGCCGTGATCGGGGTTTCTGTGCCCTCTCACTCGCGGCCATCGCCGCCCGGGCCGGCGTGTGTCGCAAGCTCGCCCAGAATGCCATTCGTCTCGCCAAACGAAACGGACTTCTCGCCGTTCAGGAGCGGCCATGCCCGGGCAAGCCACATCTGACCAATGTCATCACCGTTGTTTCGGCCGAATGGCAGCTTTGGCTGTTTCGCAGCAAGGGCGGAGAGAGAAGGGGAGGGGGAAAAAAAATCGCCCCCACGGATACAGATTCTATCCGAGATAGAAAGGTTGGGGCTGGATCGACCCGCGAGCCTCTCCGATCCAGGCATCAGGTACGCATGAACGGGGTGAGCCGGGAGTAAAATTACACGCCTCACACTCCACCACAGAATCACGAGGTCTATCATTTCGGTGTGTTTTGGCACCGGGCGGGAAAGGCGTGACCTCGGCAATATTCTTTGTGAGGATATGCGGTATGTCGTACGCCTCCAATACGGCCTCATGGTTGAATGAGTGCGGCCGCAGGAGGCCAGGGCCGTTGCGGCAATGAGTGACACGGGTCCTTTGGAGATTTGGCATGCCATTTCGGTTCTGGCGCCGCATCCGTCTCGCCCCCGGGGTCACGCTGAACCTCTCGAAATCAAACGCATCCCTGTCATTCGGTCCGCGCGGGGCGAAATATACCATCAGCCCACGCGGCAACCGGGCGACAGCGGGCATTCCCGGGACCGGATTGTTCTACACCGTCCATGATCACAAACGCAGCCGGCGCGGTGAGTTGGCCCCGGCGCCGCATGTGCCCCGCCGTGACCGGTTGAAGCTCGGGTTCTTCCAGAGGCTCCTGACGCCCGCCGACGAGCGGCGTTTCGTCGACGGTCTTCGTGCCCTCAATGAGGACGATCATGATGCCGCTCTCTCTGCCCTTGAGGAAGCCGAGGATCTGGCCGATGCCATCTGGATGGCCGGGATGATCCGCCTGCGGCGCGGGGATTTCGACATCGCCAGGGGACATTTCCAGAAAGCCCTGGACCGGCTTTCTGATCTCGGCACCCTGTTTGGCAAGTACGAGATCGCGGCGGCGGCGAGCCTCGCGATCACGAGCGATGTCTTCGCCCATGTCTTTCCACGTGAACGTGGGACTCGCCTCGTCATGGTGGAAATCGCACAGATCCAGGGCCGCCATGACGAGGCGATGGCGCATATCGAACGGCTGATGGAGATCGATCCGTCGGATCCCGTGGTGCTGCTGTCCTTCGCCGAGCTCGCCCTTGATACCCCGCAGGACCGGTCGCTGATGGATCGCGTGGTGCGTGCGAGTGCCGACGTCGAGAATGAGACCCCGGTCGATACTGCCATCCTGCTCTATCGCGGCAAGGCGCTCGTGGCCCTTGATCTGCCCGATGCCGCGATCAAGGTTCTGACGCTCGCCAACCGCCGCCGCAAAGACCGGCCTGAAACATTGCTGCACCAGATCCGTTACGATCGGGCCCTGCTCTACCAGGAGACCGGTCAGCGTGCCCGAGCACGGCGAGAGCTTGAGCGTCTCTATGCCGCCGATCCGGACTTCGAGGATGTCGCAGAACGCGTCGGTGTCGGCTCATGAGTGATGATGCCCTTGCCGCACAGATCCGCGATACCCTCACCCGGCGGGCCCCAGACGATCCCTGCATCACCTATCGGGAACTGGCCGAGCAGCTCGGTCTGCAGCCACCGGGCACCATTCAGCGTGTCGCGGTCGCACTGGAACAGACCATGCGTGAAGACGTCGCCAAAGGCCGTGCGATGATTGCCGCGCTGGTGGTCAGCCGCGTGGGCGAGATGCCACGGCCCGGTTTCTTTGATCTCGCCGTGGCCCTGGGCCGGTTTCCCGATGACCCCGCGCAGCATCACGATGCCTGGAAAGCGGAATGTCTTGCCATCCGTAGGGAGCAGACATGCAGCCGTGTCGGACCGGTCTGTGGCCCTGGAACGCTTTGACGCGATATGTCAGCATCTGATATGATCGAGCATATATGAGGAAAGCCCATGCCCAATGTTCATCTGACCGAGCCCATGCAGGAATACGTGCAGGGGCAGATCAAGTCCGGAGCCTACGCCAACACCAGCGAGGTCGTGCGGGCTGGCCTTCGTCTGCTGATGGAAAAGGAAGGCGCGCGCCAGTTCTATAACCTGAAGGCCGACCTTGAGGATGCCGCGACAGCTGCGGAAGACGGCGCCTTCTCTGAATTCGATCCCAAAGCGTTCGAGCCCGAAGCCTTCACGTCATAATCCGTATGGCGTTGAAGCTCACCGATCGGGCCCGGCAGGATCTCGAAGACATCCGCACCTACACAGTGGAACGGTGGGGCAGGGAGCAATGGCTGTCCTACTACCAGGGTCTGGTGCGCGCGTTTGAGCAGATCGAAACCCAGCCGATGTCGGGGCGCAGTCGCGATCTGTTTCGCAAAGGGATGCGCTCGGTCAATTACGGCCGACATATCATATTTTTCTCACCGATCGCTGCGGCAGGCGGCGCGCCCGTCGTCCTGCGTATCCTGCACCAACGGCGACACCTGCCGGCGCTGGCGTACTATGATGATCTCGATGGCGTATGAGCGTCGTCATGTCGAAAAAACTTGAGCGGATCATGTTTCCGAGCCAGCGCATCTTCACGGTGTCCTTGCGGGCCGCAGCCGGCAAGACGGGCGGATCCCGACACCGGTTTGTCCATGACACCGCCCCGACCATCGCGTTGCACAAACCGCACCCCGGCAACATCGTGAAGATGGTACGTCATCAAGGATGTGTTGCGGGTGCTGACCGAGGAGGGTCTGATATGAGCACGATGCTGGAATACAAGGGCTATCTCGGCTCGGTCGAATACAGCGACGCGGACGAGGTGCTGCACGGTCGCCTGGAGTTCATCCGCGATCTGGTGACCTATGAAGGCATGGATGCCAGGAGCCTCAAGGCGGCGTTCCACGAAGCCGTGGATTATTATCTCGCGCTGTGCGAGGCTGGGGCCGCAAGCCTGAATTGCTTCAAAACTCTTTTTGGAGTTAAAATAACCCGTCATCCGGCGTTTGTAGTTCCAAATTCGGCGTTGCAGACTTCAGCCCCACCGTTACAATTTTCTGATTCCGCGTTGCAAAACTCTGATTCCGCGTTGCGAACTGCTACTCGGGCGTTGCGAAGTTCTATTTTGGCGTTTCTGTTCCCATAAAAACGCCTTGAAAAATGGCTTCCACCTTGAACATTACCTCTGTTTTGAGCTTTCCAGATAAAACCTGGATCGTTTTGAGCATGATTATGTGCGAATACGCACGAAAACGCGAAAACTCCCGTTTGTGGGGCCGCCGAAAGACCGCCTGAGGAGAAGGCGTCGTCGATACGCCGCAATATCTTCGCTCAGGGCATGCCTTTTATGGCGAAGGCCCTTGCGATCAAGCGCTGCAGGTCGTGGTATCGCTGCCCGCGAAGCGGCCTGCAGTTTGTTTCTTGCTAACCCCGAGCTCATGCTTACCCGAGAGCCCCCTTAATAGAGGGGAGATAATAGGGACAACGGCGGGATTTTTGGCCCAACTTCAACAGCTAATTTCTGATAATTCAGCAATTTGAATGGGATAGGGGGCGCCTTCGCGTTCTTAGCACCACGCTGGGAATGCCTTGGAGTTCAAGCGGCTTCGGTTTCGGCGATGTTCGGCGGCAGCGCGACGCCGACGGCGCGGAACACGGGTCCCACCTGGCCGCTTACCGGGGTACGGATGGCAATGCTGCGTCCGTCTTTCTCGATTTTG
>Ga0076930_100647_pt1 | contig 28685 bp, 25 predicted proteins | sample HotLakConsoUCCRE_FD_71149 | JGI IMG/M metagenome (GOLD analysis project Ga0076930, IMG submission 71149) | Hypersaline microbial mat communities from Hot Lake, Washington, USA - Hot Lake Consortium UCC-RE (version 3) (version 3) ...
GGCGGTGGCGATTTCCTCCGTGGCGTCGGCGAGCACCACCTTGCGCGGGACCACGGGCAAGTCGAACAGGCCCGCCACCGCACCGAAGGCATTGGCGTGGGCCCGTCCCATGAAGCCCGAGCCGATCAGCCCAATCCCGACGTCCGGCCTCGCGTCCGCCATGCTCACCTCCGCGACTTGAGATTGTCCAGCCAGACCGCGACGATGATCACGACCCCGATCAGGACCTGCTGGTAGAAGGACGAAATCCCCAGGATATTCAGCCCGTTGGTGATCATCGCCATGATCAGCGCGCCGACGAGCGCGGTCAGCACCTGCCCCCGGCCCCCGGTGAAGCTGACGCCGCCGATGATCACCGCCGCGATGGCCTGAAGCTCGATCCCCTGGGCCACGCTCGGTGGAGTTGCGGCCAGCCGCCCGGTCATCACCACGGCGGCCAGTGCTGCCATGAAGCCCGACAGCATGTAGACCTTGAGCTTCTGACGGTCGACCGGAATGCCCTCAAGCCGCGCGACCCGCTCGTTGCCGCCGATCGCGTAGATGTGCCGGCCGAAGACGGTCGTGTGCATCATCACCCAGACGGCCGCGAAGGTGACGACGACGAAATAGAGCGGGATCGGAAGCCCGAGGAAGGTGGCGTTGCCGATCCACAGAAACAGCGGGACCAGCACCGGAAAGGAGACGCCGTCAGTGATGACCAGCGACATGCCGCGCGCGATGCCGAGCATCCCCAGCGTGGCGATGAAGGGCGGGATCTTCATCCGCGTGATCACCATGCCGTTGATCCAGCCCGCGAAGGTGCCCATGGCGAGCCCCGCGCAGAGCGCCAGCGTCGGATCGACGCCGGCCGTGATCAGCCAGCCGATGGTCACTGCCGACAGGGCCAGAACCGACCCCACCGACAGGTCGATGCCGCCCGAAATGATGACGACCGCCTGCCCGGCGGCGAGGATCGCGACGATGGAGACCTGTTTGCTCAGGTTGGACAGGTTGCCCACGGTGAAGAAGAACGGCGAGGCGAAGGACAACCCGATTGCGAGCAGGATCGCCACCGCGACGATCCATGTCAGCGGCTGCGCCTTGAGCCGGGCGAACATGGTCATGCCTGCACCTGCCGGTCGATCGAACGGCCCGAGATGATCATCTGCACGATCTCGTCCTGCGAATAGGCGCGCGTCGGCGCGGTGATCACGTTGCGCCCGCCCTTCAGGATCGTGATCCGGTCGGTGAAATTGTATACGTCGTGGATATCGTGGCTGATCCAGAGGATGCCGATCCCCTGCTTCTTCAGCTCACTGATCAGTTCGACCACCTTCTGGCTCTCTTCCATTCCGAGCGCCGCCGTGGGCTCGTCCATGATCAGGATCGTTGCGTCGAAGAAGACCGCGCGGCTGATGGAGATGCATTGGCGCTGCCCGCCCGACATGTTCTCGACCTCGCTGTCGAGGGAGCCGATGCGGATGTTCAGCCGGCTCAGGGCTTCGGCGGCCTCCTCATGCATGGCGCGCTTGCGCAGGAACCCCCACCGGTGTTTCTCGCGCCCCATGAAGAGGTTGGCGGGCGCATGCAGGTTCCCGCAGAGCGCCAGTTCCTGATAGATTGTCTCGATGCCGTAGGCGCGGGCGTCGTTCGGGTCGTCGATGCGGGCGGGTTTTCCCTGGATGAAGATCTCGCCCTCGTCGGCCCGTTCGGCGCCGGCGAGGATCTTGATCAGGGTCGACTTGCCCGCGCCGTTATGGCCGAGCACGCCGAGAACCTCGCCGGGATAGAGCGTCAGGTTCGCCTCGGTGAGGGCCTGCAGGCCGCCGAAATGCTTAGAGATGCCGCGCATCTCGACAAGCGGTGTGGGCTGGGACGTCATGTCTCGATGTATCCTGCTTGATGCCACCGGCCGTGGTTGCCGGCCGGTGGCGGGTCCCGATCAGGAGCCGTCGAGCTCGATGCCGCGGCCGGCGAGGTAGTCGTCGGTGACATCCTCGGGCGTCATGACCGAGCTTTCCACCACGATCCAGTCGTCAAGTTCGACGCCTTCGGTCACGTGACGGTAGGCGGCCATCACGGCCTCGTAGCCGACCCGGTCCGTGTTGCCGTCGATGGTGGCGTCGAGTTCGCCGGCGCGCAGCGCCGAGAGCGCGGACGGGATGGCGTCGTTGCCGACGATGATCACCTCGTCGAGCCGCCCGGCGCCCTTGACCGCCTGCACCGCGCCGAGCGCCATCAGGTCGTTGGAGCCGATGATCGCATCGACCTCGGGATGGGCCTGCAGGATATCCTCCGCCGCTTTCAGACCCTTCTCCTGGTCCCAGTCCGCGGCGATCGAGGCCACGATCTCGATGTTCTCGTATTCGGCGAAGACATCGGTCATGCCGCGCAGGCGCAGCTCCGCCGTCGAAGAGCCGCGGAAGCCCTCGAGGATGGCCACCTGCCCCTCGCCGCCCATCTCCTCGGCGACCCAGCGCGCGATGCCCGATTGCGACTGGTACTCGTCGAGGCCGACGAAGGTCTCGACCTCGGCCGGCCCGTCATCGACGCGGGTGTCGGCGGTGATCACGGGAATGCCGAGGCTGTTGGCCTCCATCACCTTGGGAATGAGCGCGCTGCCGTTCATGGGCACGAGGACGATGGCGTCGTGGCCCTTGATCAGCTCGGTCTCGACGACGGAGATCTGGCCCTCGATGTCGCCGTTGAACTCCGCCGAGACGAAGGTCAGGTCGATGCCCAGCTCCTCCGCCGCGGCCTCGGCGCCGTCGCCCATGCGCCCGTAGTAGGGGTTGTTCATGTCCTTGACGATGAAGGACAGGCTGAAATCCTCCTGCGCGGCGGCAGGCCCGGTCAGCGTCGCGGCCATGGCGAAAGCGCCCAGCCCAGCGGCCAGTTTGGTGATCGGCGTCATGATGTCTCCTCCCAGACATGGTTCCGGCAGTCCCCGGACCACGTTCGAGGGGTCCCGGCGCCGGCAAGAGCAATGGTGCGACCCCTGCGACACTCTGACGAGGGCGCAGATGTCCAGAATGAATCTGTCGCGGCTCAGTACCGGCCATTCTCGCGCATCAGCGTGTCGATCCGGGCCTGTGACGCCGCCAGCGCATCGACGACGGGTGCGTCGCCCCGCAACATCGCGTGGATCTCGTCGGCCAGGATGCCCAGGATCGCGCTGAACTCCGGGACCGGCGGGCGCGGCCAGATCTGTACTTCGCCCCGCCGTTCCATGGCGTCGACGGCGGCGAACAGGCCGCTGCGCGCCCGCACTTCCGGATCGGCGCTGGTCGAGAACCGCGCGCTCGTCAGATTGCCGTTCTGGACATACCATTTCATCAGCTCCGGCCGGGTCAGGTATTCCAGCATCTTCCACGCGACCCGCCGCCGGTCGTCGTCGAGGCCCGCGGGGATCGAGAGGGCGAAACCGCCGATGGGCGAGACCGTCCTGCCCCCGGGCGCCGGCGGATGCGGCACAAAGCGCACGTTGCCATGGGCGGGCGACCTCGGGTTCAGCTCGAAGGCCGAGGCCCGGATCGACCAGCCATAGGTCATCGCCGCATGACCGCCCGAGAACAGCGCGATCCGCTTGTCCCAGTCGCAGGACAGGCTCTCGGGATGGGAGAACTCCGCCAGCTCCAGCAGGAACTCCGCCGCCATCCGCGCCGCCTGCGTATCGAGCCGCGGCCGCAGCCGCTCGCCCTCGATCCGCGACAGGTCGTAATCCTCGCCGAGCCGCGCGAGGTCGATGACCGGCTGGCCGAAATCCGCCAGCGTCTGCAGGAAGGTGTGGGCGACCGGCGTGCCGCGGCCGAAGTTCATCACGATGCCCGACAGGTTCAGCGCCGCCCGGTCCAGCACGCGGGCGGCGCGCAGCACCTCCTCGGTGGTGCGCGGAATATCGAGCCCGGATTCCGCGAACAGGTCCTCGCGGCAGAAGAGCAACTCCACCGTGGGCTGGATCGGCAGGCCATAGATCCGCCCCGTCCAGCCGCACCCCCGCAGGGCGGCGCCATGGAAATCGGACGTGTTGTAGCGCGCCGCGGCAATGGTCTCATCGAGCGCCGAGATGACCCGCGCCTCCGCCAGTTCGCCCAGCCAGGGCAGGTCCGCCGCGACCAGATCATACCGCGAGACGGGCCGCGCCGCGTTCTCCATGATCTCGGCATGGAGCGCATCCAGCGGCAGGGTCTCGATCTCGACCGCGCCGCCGCAGAGCTCCTCGAGCGCCTGTGCCTGCGCCGCCAGCGTGCGGAAGGTGGGGTCCATCGAGCCGAGGATCCGGAACGGACGGCCATAGCCGATGCCCTGCCGCATCGGGCTCGGATAGGCGAGGATCCGGGACGCCATGTAGTAGCCGCCGAAATAGAAGTCTCCGAGTTCGCCATCGCCGGTGTTGAACCCGAAGGTGCCGCCCACGAGGGCCTTCATCTGGATGGCGTAGCTCTCGAACTCCTCGATCAGCCGCCGTGTCGGATGCAGGGAGAAGGACTTGCCCGACTTCGAGCGGGGCCGCTTGTGCAGCATTCCCTCGTCGATCAGGTCTCCGATCCGGCGCAGCGCCGTGCCATAGGGCACCTCGGCGGCCATGGCGGCCGAGGTCGCGGTGACCATCTTTCCCTGCAGATGGCGGCGCATCACGTAGCCGATGATGTTCCAGCGCGGATCGGTCGTCGCCAGCGGCGCGCGCTTTTCCGCGATCTCGCGCGTCGCCTCGGCAAAGGACAGGATCCGCAGGAGTTCGTCTCGTGTCATGTCGGCCGCCTGCTCCCGGGGTCCGGCGCCGTCCCGCGCCCATGGGCATCAGACCACGCCTTGCGCCCCCGCAAAGTCAAGAACTGTCCAGATCTGACATTTCGGCCGTTCCGGCCCTCGCATCCCCCGTGCGACGCTTTCGGCCACACGCGCCGGAACCTGCGCGGCGGGAGGAAAGATGGCGGACGTGACGTACGATTTCATCGTGGTCGGGGCCGGTTCGGCGGGCTGCGCCGTGGCCGGACGACTGGGCGAGGCGGGGCACAGCGTCCTGCTGCTGGAGGCGGGCGGCCGGGACTGGAACCCGTTCATCCACATCCCCCTCGGCTATTCGATGCTCTATGCCAATCCGTCGGTGAACTGGTGCTACAGGTCGGAGCCCGAACCGCATCTGAACGACCGTCGCCTGTTCCAGCCAAGGGGCAAGGTGCTGGGCGGTACCGGCGCCATCAACGGCATGATCTACATGCGCGGCCAGCCGGAGGATTTCGACGGCTGGGAGGCGCAGGGCTGCACCGGCTGGGGCTGGGACGGCGTCCTGCCCCATTTCAAGTCCTGCCAGCACCAGGAGCGCGGCGCCGACGCCTTTCACGGCACCGGCGGTCCCGTCGCGGTGTCGGATCTGCGTACCGAGCACAGGCTGGGCGAGATGTTCCACGCGGCCTCGGAGGCGCTCGGCGTGCCGCGCAACGCCGATTTCAACGGCGCGACCCAGGAGGGGACGGGCTATGTCCAGACCACGACCCGCAACGGCTGGCGCTGGCACACGGGCTCGGGCTACCTGCGCGCCCCCGGACGCCGGAACATCGACCTGCGCCTGAACGCCATGGTCGAACGGCTGGATGTATCGGAAGGCCGCGTCACCGGCGTGCGCTGGAAGGGCCGCGACGGGCGCAAGAGCGCCTCGGTCCGACGCGAGGTGATCCTCTGCGGCGGAACGTTCAACTCCCCCCAGCTCCTGCAGATCTCGGGCATCGGTCCCGGCGCGCTCTTGCAGGAGCACGGGATCGAGGTGCGCCACGAGCTTTCCGGCGTGGGCGAGAACCTGCAGGACCATTTCGGCATCGGCGCCGAATACCGATCGCGCCTGCCGACCACGGTGAACGACCTTTACAACAACAAGCTCAAGGGCGGACTGGAGCTTCTGCGGTTCCTGCTGTTCCGGCGCGGGCCCTTCGCCGACAACGGCAACTATTCCAACACCTTCATCCGCTCCGGCCCCGAGATCGACCGACCGGACATGATGGTCACCTTCATGGCCTGGTGCACCGACGAAGAGCTGAAGCCCCGGCCTTTCTCGGGCTTCACCATCCTCGCGGAGCACATGCGCCCGAACTCCCGCGGCTCGGTCCGGATCACCGGGCCGCGCCCCAACGACAAGCCCGCGATCCGGTTCAACTTCTTCGCCGACGAGGCGGACCGGCGGGCCGCGCTTGCTGGCCTCAGGTTCGGCCGCAGGATCGCGCGGACCGCCCCGATGAGCGAGGCGGTCGCGCAGGAGCTGACCCCCGGCCCCGAGGTCGAGAGCGATGCCGACCTGCTGGCCTATTGCCGCTCGAACGGCCTGTCGCTGCTGCACCCCGTGGGCACCTGCAAGATGGGCACCGGCCCCGACGCCGTGGTGGACCCGCGCCTCCGGGTGCATGGTCTCGAGGGGCTCAGGATCGTGGACGCCTCGATCATGCCGCGTATCGTGACCGGCAACACCAATGCCGCCGCGATCATGATCGGCGAGAAGGGCGCGGCGATGATCGCCGAGGACGCCAGGACCTGAAACCGGGGGGGGAGACCATGCGCGTCGCAGTGCTGGGAAGCGGGCGGATGGCCCATGTCTACGGGCCCAAAATCGCGGCCCATCACGGGATGGAGCTTGCGTGTTTCTTCAACCCGGACCCCGGATCGGCCAGCGCGAAAGAGGCCGCCGGGGCCTATGGCGGCCGCGCCGTCCATGACCTCGACGCGGCGCTGGAGGCGGCGGACGCCGTGGTGATCGCCACGCCGACCAACACGCATCTCGAATATATCGAGGCCTGTGCGGGGGCCGGAAAGCCGATCTACTGCGAAAAGCCCCTCGACCAGGATCTCGCCCGCGTGGACCGCTGCCTCGCCGCGCTGCGGGCGCATCCGGTGCCGTTCATGCTGGGCTTCAACCGCCGCTTCGACCCGGACAATGCCCGGGTGCGCCGGGCCGTGCAGGACGGGGAGTTGGGCGCCCTGACGTTCCTCATGAGCTGGTCGCGCGAACCCGCGCCGCCCCCCATCTCCTATGTCCGGGGATCAGGGGGCTATTTCGTCGATGCCACGATCCACGACATCGACCTGCTCTGCTGGATCGCCGGGGAGCGCCCGGTGGAGGTTTTCGCCGCGGGATCGAACCTCTTCGATCCGGCGATCGGCGCGGAGGGCGATGTCGATGCGACCATGTCCACGCTGAAGATGCCCTCGGGCCTGCTCTGCCATGTCAACAACTCGCGGGCCTGTTCCTACGGCTTCGACCAGCGGCTGGAGGCCTTTGGCCGCACCGCCATGGTCCAGACCCGCAACCACCGCGACGACACGCTGATCCGCTGGAGCGCGGACCGTACCGAGGCCGGTGCACCGCTCAAGCATTTCTTCCTCGAGCGCTACGACGCCTCCTTCGACATCGCGCTCGATGCCTTTTACCGCGATGTCACGGAGGGCCGCGCGCCGTCTCCCACTGCCGAGGACGGGCGCGCCGCCCTGGCCATCGCCCTTGCGCTGGACGAGTCGCGCCGGACCGGCCGCGCCGTCGCGCCCGCCTGCTGAAGGTCTCCCGCATCCCGGGAAAAGGGCCCGCCCTGCGGGAGGACGCAGGGCGGGCCCTGCAGCCTCGGCCCGGAGGAGACCTTGGCCACAGGCTCAGCGGGGACCGGCGAGGCGCTCGATCCCCCGGTCCACCGACACCGCCGCGACGAGCAGGAGCCCTGTCACGATCAGCCGCGCCTCGTTCGCCACACCCATCAGGTTCAGCCCGTTTGACACCGTGGCGATGATCAGCGCGCCGAAGAGCGCCCCCACCACCTTGCCGCGGCCGCCGAAGAGGCTCACGCCCCCGATCACCGCCGCGGCGATGGATTCGAGCAGGAGCGCCCCGCCCCCGACGCCGCCGCCCGAGGAGACCGACACCCCCAGAATGCGGCTCGCCGCGAGGATGCCGCCCAGTGCGGCCATGCCGCCGGCGATGGCGAAGGCCGTGATCTTGATCCGGTCCACGTTGATGCCGGCGCGCCGGGCGGCCTCGGCATTGTCCCCGATGGCATAGAGATAGAGGCCGAAGCGCGTCTCGCTCGCGACGTAGGACATGAGGCCCAGCAGCGCGAGGAAGAGGATCACCGGCATGGGCAGGCCCCGCATGTTCTCCAGAAAGAGCAGCATCCCCAGAAGCAGCGCCCCGACCACCGCCGTCGGCAGGATCACGGATCCCGTCAGGCCGGCCGGCAGACCCTCCGCGCGGCGCGACCGCCAGGTCGACCACTGCAGCGCCCCGAAGCCCGCCACTGCGACCAGGACGATGAGCCAGGCGACGGGACCCGAGACATTCGTCGCGGCGACTCTGTCCACGCCCGTGTTCAGCAGGTTGTAGCGCCCGGTGTTCGGCAACAGCATCAGCTGCAGCCCGTTCAGCACCAGCCCCACCCCCAGCGTGACCACGAAGGAGGGCACCCCGATCAGCGTGATCCATCGCCCCGAGGCCGCGCCGATAACGATGCCGCAGAAGACACCCGCGAGAACGGCAAGTGGCACGGGCAGGCCGAAATCCACCACGATCTTGGCCATGATGACGCTGGCCAGTCCGCTCGTCGCCGCCACCGACAGGTCGATCTCCCCCGTCAGCAGCACGAAGACGAGGCCGAGCGCGATGATGCCGGTCACCGTCGACTGGATCAGAAGGTTGTTGAGGTTGCGGCTCGTCAGGAACACGTCCGACTGGGTGGCGAAGAAGGCGAAGAGCACCACGAGGCCGATGGCCACCGGCAGGAAGCTCAGCTCGTTGCCGATGCGCTCTCCGAGGCTGCGGCCGGGTGGCGCGGTGGCGGGTTCGGGCGGGGTCACGGAACTGGTCACGGTCATTCTCGTCTCCTTCGCGCCACCGGGCTCAGCCGGCGGAATTGACGCCCTCGGTCCCGCCAACCATGGCGTTGACGACCTGCTCGCCGGTGACCTCCGAGGACCTGAACCGCGCCGCGTTGGCCCCGAGCCGGAGCACCTCGATCCGGTCGGTGTTGTCGAGCACGAAGTGATGGATGTCGTGGCTGATCACGAGCACGGCGAGGCCCTGATCGGCGAGGTCGCGCACCAGCGTGCCCACCTGCGCGGCCGCGGAATGGCTGAGCGCGGCGGTGGGCTCGTCCAGCAGCACCACCTTGGGCTCCCACAGGATCGACCGCGCGATGGCGATGTTCTGCCGCTGCCCGCCGGACATGGCCCCCACGTTGCGGTCGAGCGCGATCTTGTCGAGCCTGAGCCGCTTCAGCACGTCGCGCGCCCGCTTCTCGCAGGCGGCGCGGCGCACCCGGGCGCCGGTCCACCAGGGAAAGGTCAGCTCGCGCCCGAGAAACAGGTTCTGCACCGCGTCGAGATTGTTGCAGAGCGCGAGGTCCTGGTAGACCGTCTGGACGCCCATGTCGGAGATCGCCGCGGGCCCCTGATAGTGGACCGCGCGGCCCTCGAAGCTGTAGCTGCCGCCATCCGGGCGAACGACGCCGGACATCACCTTGACCAGCGTCGACTTGCCCGCGCCGTTGTCGCCGACCAGCGCCACAACCTCGCCCGGCATGAGCTCCAGCGACACGCCCCGCAGCGCCTTCACGCCGCCGTAGGACTTGGTGATCCCCTCGAGACGCAGGATCGGGTCTCGGGTCCGGACGGTATCCGGCATGACATCTCTCCCGGCTGGGGGTGCGGCGGGCCCCGGTCAGGACCCGCCATGTTCATGGCTCAGAGGTTCTGCGCGCAGAGCGGCGCCTCCTCCGCCCCCGCGCAGATATCGGCCCAGGTATAGATCCCCGCGTCGACCACCGCACCGACGGTGTCGATCGTGACGTTCTCGACCGGCAGGAAGGCCGCGGGCACCTCCATGAACTGGTTGTCCACCGCGCCGTTGACCCAGTCGGCCGACAGCTCCTCTCCCGCGAGGACGTTCACCGACAGGTCGGCGGCGGCGTCGGCCATCACGCGCAGGTCCTTGAAGACGGTGTTGTCCTGCCAGCCCTGCACGATGAACTGCAGCGCCTCGATGGTGGCATCCTGGCCGCCCGTCACCACGATCTCTCCGGGGGCATAGCCCTGGGAGATCAGCGCCGCGACCGATCCGCCGGTGGTGCCGTCGTTCATGCCGAGGAACATGTCCACCTGCCCGCCGGTGCGCGTCAGACAGTCCTCCGCGAAGGCCTGGGCCTGCACCGGGTCCCAGTTCGGGGTGAAATCCTCGCAGACCACCTCGACCCGGCCGCTCTCGATCAGGGGATCGAGAAATTCGTTCTGGCCGATCTCGTACTGGGTCGTGCCGAACTCGCCCTGGTTGCCCTTGACCCGGGCGATCCGGACCGTCCCCTCGGGCATCTGCCCGATCAGCTCCGCCGCGCGGGCGCCCTGCGCCTGGCCCACGGCGAGCGCGTTGAAGAGCACATGGGCCTCGGCCTTGCCGCCCACCGCGTCATGCTCGTAGAGCAGCACCGGCACGCCGGCCTCCTCGGCGGCGCGCAGGGCCCCGGCAGCGAGGTTCGCGTCCGAAGAGGCATAGACGATCAGGTCCGCGCCCTGCGCCAGCGCATCCTCCATCAGGCGCTGCTGGCGCTCGGGGTCGCCCTCGCCGTTCTGGACCGTGACCGAGGCGTCGGGCAGGCGCGCGGCCATGGCCTCCACGAAAAGCGGCGCGTCGCTGCGCTCGAACCGGATCGTGGTGGAGTTGGGCAGCAGGAAGAAGATCCTGCTCGCGCCATGCCCCATGGCGCCGGCCGGCGCGGGGGCGATGGCGCTGCCGAGCAGGGCCGCGAGCGCGGTTGCGCCGGCGGCGGTGGTCGCTGTGATGGTCTTCATCGGGTGTCCTCCCTCGGGTTTCATCGCTGCGGCGGCGGGCCTCCCTGCCCGGCTACCGGGTGTCTGTCGTCAGGCGCCGGGCTCTCTCGGCGCAGGCAGGGGCGTGGCCTCGTAGCAGCCGATCACGCCCTGGTCGAAATCGAGGATGGAGCCCGTCATGATCCCCGATTCCGGTCCCGCGAGGTGGACGATCCAGCGCGCCACCTCGTTCATGTTCAGAAGCCGCTTCGCCGGCAGGGCCTCGCCCGCCGCGCGCTGCCAGCCGTCGGGCATGTCGTGAAACGTCTTCTGCGTGATGTCCTCGGCCGGCGTGTCCATCCATCCGATCGCCAGCGCGTTGCAGCGGATGCCGTCCCGCATCAGGCTGAAGGCGGCGTTCTTCGTCGTGGCCACCAGCGCCGCCTTCGACGCGGCATAGACGGTCAGGAACGGCACGCCGCCATGGGCCGTGACGGTGGCCACGTTGACGATGCTTCCGGGCCTGCGCGCCGCGCGCCAGTGCGTGGCCGCGTGCTGCATCAGGAAGAACGGTGCGCGGGCGTTGATCGCGAAGGTCCGCTCCCAGAGTTCCGGGTCGCCGTCGAGGATGCCGCCCCGGTCGGTGATCCCGGCCGAGTTCACCAGGATGTCGAAACTGCCGAATTCGCTCACGGCGCGGTCGATCAGCGCCCGGCAGTCGTCGAGGTTCCCGAGATCGGTCCGCTGGTAGACGACCTTCTGCGTCTCCGTGCTCAGGCGCCTTGCCGCGGCCTCCCCGGCCTCCGCCTTGCGGCCCGACAGCACGGCGCCCTTCAGGCCGCGCCGCAGCATCAGCTCCACCGTGGTGAGGCCCAGCCCGGAGGTCGAGCCGGTGACGACGGCGACCTTGCCCTCCAGCTGCCGCGACAGCGGCAGGTCCTCGGCCGAGGCTGCGTGACGGGCGGCCTCTCCGTAGGGGCTGGGTGGATGATCGGTCAGGATGCCCATGGCTCAGCCCTCCGCACCGGAATAATCGACGGTCACCGGCCGGTTCTCCCGGCTCGACAGAAGGGCCGCCTCCGACAGAAGGAGCGCCTTGTGCCCGTCCTCGAAGGTGACGCTCGGGGGCCTCCCGGCGGCGAGGCTGTCGATGAAGTCGCGGATCTCCGCCTCGTAGGCCGCCGCATAGCGCTCGATGAAGAAATGCAGCAGCTCTTCGCGCCGCCCGGTCCCGCCCGCGGCATGGCGCGAGACCTCCGAGGGGCGGTGGTTGTTGGAGCGGACCATGCCGAGGGCGCCGAAGGCCTCGACCCTCTGGTCGTAGCCGTAATTCGTGCGGCGCGAGTTGTTGATGTGGCAGAGCGCGCCGGACGCGCCGCGCATCACGATCATGGCGGTATCGACGTCGCCCAGTTCGGCGAAGATCGGGTCCACACGGTTCGCGGCCATGGCGTAGACCTCCACCGGGTCCTCCCCCATGACGTAGCGGGCCATGTCGAAATCATGGATCGAGGTGTCCCGGAACAGCCCGCCGCAGGCCTCGAGGATCGGGCGCGGTGGCGGTGGCCCAGGGTCACGGCTGGTGATGACCAGCAGCTCGAGATCCCCCACCTCCCCGGCCGCCACGGCATCGCGCACCGCCTTGTGGCTGGGATCGAAGCGGCGGTTGAAGCCGAGCTGCAGCGGCACGTCATGGGCGCGCAGCTGTGCGCGGCAGGCCTCGACCTTGCTGATGTCCACGTCGATCGGCTTCTCGCAGAGGATCGGCTTTCCCGCCGCGGCGGATTTCAGGATCAGGTCCACGTGGGTGTTGGTCGGCGAGGCGATCAGCACGCAATCCACGTCGTCGGCCGCCAGCACATCCTCGACCCGCGTCGTCGCCCGGCCGCCGGTGCGCGCCGCCGTCGCCCCGGCGCGGGCCTCGTCCACGTCGAAGCACCAGGTCACGGTCGCGTCCGGCTGCCGCGCCACCAGACCGGCGTGCATGTCGCCGATGCGGCCTGTCCCCAGAATTCCAAAACGGTACAGCTTCTGCACGCCGTCCTCCTCCTTGCGCCTTGACCTCAAGAAACCGCACTCGCGGTCCGGCAGGCAAAGGTCAGTTTGTCCAGTCTGGAACAGAGCGCGGTTTCCCGGGTCCCCGCACCGGCGCTAGGCTGACCGGGAAAGGAGCGCGGGCATGAACGAGCACAGGTCGGGGAGGTCGAGAACCGGCGCCAGTCCATCCGGCAAGGTCTCCGACCTCTCCCACGAGAGTTCCGCGGCCCTCGACCGTTTCCTCGACCATGTCGCCGAGAGTGCAGAGGAGGCAACGCGCTGCCTCGGCCTGCAGCCGCCGCCGGATCTCGCGATGATGCTCCAGCTCATGCGCAGCCACCTGCGCGGCCGGATGGAGACCCCCTCGTCGCTTATCGCGGCCTCCGGCCTGCCGCGCGGTACTGCCTATCGCGCGATCATGAAGATGCTCGAGCGCGGCCAGATCCTGCGCCGGCCCCGGTCAGCGTCAGGCAAGACCTATTCGCTGCACCCGTCGGAATCGATGGTCTCGGGATGGTTCGACTATGCCCGCCGCTGCCGCGCGCTCTCGAGCGGAACCTTCGGCGGGGCCACGCCGCCCGACTATTTCTTCGGCGGCTCCTATCTCGCGGCGACGACCATCCACCCGCTTCCGGCGCTGGACACGCGCCTGAGGATCAAGGATTCGCTGCGCATCCTGTTGCACGCGGACCCTGCCTTTCTCGCGATGCGGAAGGTCAAGCGCCAGCTCGAGCTGCATTTCGGGACACGGATCGAGGTGCGGGCCCTCTCCATCGACCGCCTTCACCAGGAGATCCTGGCCAATTCCTCGCGGTCGCAGTCGCAGTTCGACATCGTCACCTGCGACGTCTGCTGGATGGCGGAACTGATCGACCGCGACATCCTGCGCCCTCTCGGTCCGGCGGCGACCGAGGGCGGGCTGGCGGATTTCCACCCGCCGGCCCTGTCCACCGCGGAGCGCCATGGCCGCCTCTGGGGCCTGCCGGTTCAGACGACGCCGGAGCTCCTGATCTATCGCAGCGATCTTCTGGCCGCCCGCGGGCTCTCGCCGCCGCGCACGCTCGACGCGCTGCTGGAGACCGCGCGCGCCCTTCATGCGCCGGCGGACGGGATCGCGGGCATCTGCTGGAACGGCGCGCGCGGCACCCCCGTCGGCACGACCTTCATGCTCCTGATGGCCGATTTCGGACGTCCCGTCCTCGACCTGCCGCGCGACGGGGCGGGCTTTGCCGACCGCGACCTCTCCGCCGGGGACTGCCGGCCCATGCTCGACAGCCCCGAGGCGCTGGAGGCCGCCGAATTCCTGATCGAGCTGCTGCAGGTCTCTCCCGACACGGTCCTGCAGATGTCGTGGTTCGAGCGCGCGCAATGCTATGCCGAGGGCCGCGCGGCCATGGCCTATTGCTACACCCAGATCATGCCGATGTTCGACGCCGACCCGTCCGTTCCGGCCCATGGCCGCACGGGCTACGCGCTGCATCCCTCCGCCCCGGGCGTGCGGCAGCTCGCGCCGCTCGGCGGCTGGAACCTCTCGGTGCCGGCAAACCTCGCCCCCGCCCGCGCCGAGGAGGTCGAGCGCGCGGTCCGGTCGCTGGCCAGCCCCGAGGCGATCAAGTCCTATATCGAGGGCGGCAGCGTCGTCACCTCGCGGTTCAGCGTCTGCAATGATCCGGGGGTAGCGCATCGCGGCTCGGTGATCCCTGTGGTGGACCGCTATGTCCGAGACGGCCGCGTCCATGCCTGGCCGCGTCCGGCGGTGCCGGACCTGTCGCGCCTCGTCACGATCCTGGGCGAGGAGATCCACGCCATGCTCCTGCGCAACAAGCGGCCCCGCGACGCCCTCCGCGAAAGCCAGGCCCGCGCCGAACGCATGCTGATGCGCAATGTCCGTGACTGAGATCCGCCCAAGACTCCGGACGCCTGGTTCCATCTCGAACGTCTTCGGCCCGTCACCTCCGTCTAATGCACTTCCCGGGCCGCATGGAAACAGCCCACTGTGGTCTCGAAGGCCCGGGTCAGCGCGATATCGAGCGGACGGGCCCTCTGTGCATGAGAAATGATCTCGACGCCCCAGGGTCCGTCGTATCCGAGGGTGTCGATGGCCCGGATGAACCCCGCGACATCCGCGTCTCCCTCGCCGCAGAGCGCGCGGTTGTTGATCGTGTCCTCGCGAACGCTCCCCACGACCTCTGCGCGGGCATCCGACAGCTCGACGGCGCAGACGAGGGCAGGGGGCACCGCTTCGGCCATCGCGCCATAGTCGAGCCCGGAGCGAAAGACGTGCCAGATGTCGAGCAGCACGCCTCCCGCCGGGTGTCCCACCCCGGTCACGAGGCGGACCGTTTCCTCCACCGTCGGCAGGTGCGAATAGGGCGCGGCCTCGATGGCGAGCCGCACGCCATGCTCGGCCGCTTCCTCGCAGAGCCCGGCCCAGCCCTCGCTCAGGCGGGCGAAGCCTGCCGGCGCATCGGTGACGCCCGCGCCGACCTTGATGTGGCGCGGCCGCAGCGGCGCGACGGCGTCGAAGAGGTCGCGCCGGATCTCATCCGACCGCTCGCGCGCCGCGCCGGTCTCCCACCAGTCCTCGAGATATTCGAGCTCCAGATGGACGATCCCGTTGTCGTCGAGGATCCGGCGCAGGTCGCCATAGCCGATGCTCTCCCGGGCCGCGATCAGGTCGGGATGCATCAGGCCGAAGCCGCGCCAGCCCGCCCGGGCCGCGGCCTCGATCCGGGTCCGGAGGTCGAGGGGCGAGGGCTTCGTGCCGTCGGCGGCATCCGCGTCGCCGCCCGCGGTCCAGCAGGAGGCGATCAGGTCGGGAACGGTCGCGCTCATCCGCGTCAGACCGTCGTGAAGCCGCCGTCCACCACGAGCTGATGCCCGGTGATGAAGGCCGCGTCGTCCGAGGCGAGAAACGCGATGGCCGCGGCGACCTCTTCGGCCTCCCCGGCCCGGCGCATCGGGGTCTGGGCGATCAGCCCGTCCGACAGGTCCGCATCCTGGGCGCGGGTCATCGGCGTCCAGATGAAGCCGGGATGGACCGAGTTCACCCGCACACCCCGGGCGGCATAGGTGGCGGCGGCATTCTTCGTCATCATCGTCACCGCGCCCTTGGAGGCCTGATAGGCGGCCACGCCCGGCGCGCCGATCAGGCCCCACATCGACGAGACGTTGACGATCGCCCCCCTGCCGCGGTCCAGCATCCCCGGCAGCACCGTGCGCATCCCGTAGAACACGCTGCTCTGGTTGAGGCGGATCACCCGGTCCCAGTCCTCGACCGAGATCTCGTCGAGCGCGTCATAGGACCCGACACCGCCGGCATTGTTCACCAGCACATCGACCGGCCCGGCCACGTCCGTGACCTGTGCCACGGCCGCCGTCCACCGCTCGAGGTCCGTCACATCGCAGGCGATCCACCGGATGCCGTCGCCCGGATACTCCGGGGGCGCGAGGTCGATGCCGTACACCACGGCCCCTTCCGACAGCAGCCGCTCCGCCGCCGCCCGTCCTATGCCTTGCCGCGCCCCCGTCACGATACAGACCCGTCCCTCCATGCGTCGCGTGCTCATGCTGCCGTCCTCCCCGCGCTCGGTGTCATGGCCCCGCATCACCCGACGCGGCCCGCATCCCCAGTCTGGGCCACCTCGGGAGTGACGTCGACCCAGCCCGGCGCGCCCGAGGCGCGGACACGGGCCCCGACCCGTTCCATGATCCGCAGGCCATTGCAGAAGGTCGGCCATGCCGCTGCGGCCCCACGCGCCTGCCGCGCGCCCCGCGCCACGCCGACACCGACGCCCGCATGGCGGAGCTGGCGGCCCGGCCCGCGATCCGCGACCGGCTGGCCCGAGCCCGCCGCCACGAGGCGCTGCCAGCCCGCCCTCGTGAGACGATCGGGAAAGTTCGGGCTTGCGGCGGCTCAAGGTCGGGAAGCAGGGCGCCACCCCGCGGGCTTTCCGAATGGCCGGAGGAGAAGCGGGGCTCAGGTCAGGTCCCGAGGCCCGCAGGGGCGCGCGTCGGACGTGGCCCGCGGACGCGACGCTGCGGACTTGCCGGAGTCGGATGTCTCGGGACGTGGGGCCGGAGGTGGCGCCCGAACGTGCAGTCCGGGTCGGCGGCGTGATCCGACATCAAGGGGACGTGCCTTCTGCGGTCGGCCCGGGTCACAAGGGCGGGCGCAACGCGATCCGACTGCCGTCCCTGATCCGATTGCCGGGATAGGCGACGACGGTGTCGCCTTCGGTCAGGCCGTCGAGCACCTCCACGCTGTCCGGGCGCTGGCGTCCGACCGTCACCGGCGTCAGGACCGCCCGCCCGTCGATCGCGCGGAACACGGCCCAGTCGCCCTCATGGCGGAACAGCGCGCCCTGAGGAATCTGGAGCACCGCATCACCGGACCAGGTCACGACCCGCACGAAGACGCGGTAGCGGTCGCCGAGGCCCGGCCGTTCCTCCGGCGGTGTGAGGATGTCGAGGCGGACGCGCACGCGCTGTTCCTCGATCCCGAGAGCCGAGACCCGCGTGAAGGCCGTCGGGTCGACCTGCCGCACGCGGGCCGAGATGATCCCGTCGCCGCCCCAGCGCTCCACATGCGCCGGGTTCCCGGGGGCGACCTGCACCGCGTCGGCGGACAGCAGATCGACCTCGATCTCGAGATCGTTCAGGTCGCCTATGGTCAGAAGGTGGCTCCCGGCCTGCACCAGGCGTGCCGAGGCGTTCGCGACATCGAGCACCGTACCGCTTTGTGGCGCGCGTACCTCGACGCAACAAGCCTCGGGCCCGCCGTCGGGCGCCTGCATCGCCTCGGGCCCCAGGAGCTGGGCCTGCGCCCGCAACAGCGTGGCGCGCTGCAGGTTGAGCTCGGACTCTGCGGCGTCATGCGCGGCCTCTGCGGTCACCTGCTGCTGTTCGGTGTCCTCGAGCATGCGCTGCGGGATCACCCCGCGGGCGGCAAGGGCCGCGTTGCGGTCGAGCTGCTGATTTGCATAGTCCAGATCGGCTGCGGCGCGGGCCAGGTTGACCTCGGCCAGTTGCAGGGCGGCTTCGGCCTCCGTCACTGCCGCCTCGGCCTGGCGGCGGGCGCGGGCGTCGAGGAAGGCAGGGTCCGCCGGACGGATCACCGCGACGATGGTCTCGCCGGCGACGGCCGCGTCGCCGACCTGCACCGGCGACCGTGTCGTCATCCCCGTCAGCGGGGCCGTCACGTCGAAGGGGTCGCGCACCCGCGTCGTTCCCTCGGCATCGACCGTCACCTCCATCGGGGCGACAGTCGCCTGCGCCAGATCGACCGGCACCGGCTGGGGCCAGAGCGCGGCGACGAAGCCGGCGACCACGAGGATCAGCGCCGCGATGGACAGGACGATCCGCGTTCGGGACATTTTCACTCCTTCGCCTTGAGCGCACTGACGATGTCGATCCGGTCCAGCCTGCGCCGCACCAGCAGGGCCGCCGCCAGCGCCGTCGCCAGCACGATCAGCGCCGCCAGCGCATAGGTACCGCGTTCCACGACGAGCGGGAGGCTGACGATCTCGGTGGAAAAGCCCCGCGCGATCAGCGCGGCAAAGCCGTAGCCTGCCAGCCAGCCGACCGGCACCGCCAGCACCGTGAGCAGCATCAGCTCGCCCACGAGCACGTAGCCCACCTCTGCCCGGGTGAAGCCAAGCACCCGCAGGCTGGCCAGTTCATGGGCCCGTTCGGAGAGCTGGATGCGCGCGGCGTTGTAGATGACGCCAATGGTGATCAGCATCCCGAGCACCGAATAGATCAGGGTCGAGGTCAGGATGGTTTCGTTGATCGTCGCTTCGAACTGCGCGCGGACCTCGGTCCACAGAACGAGGCCCGCGATCGCGGGCGTCGACTTCACCCGGTCGTGCAGCGCGGGCAGTGCTTCGGCATCGACCGACAGGTGAAGGTGGTTGACCTGCGCCGACTGCCGCATCAGGGCGAAGAGCGCGGGTGCCGCCATGTGCACATCCTGCCCGATGGTCTGGCGGATCACGGCAGCGACCGGCACCTCCCAGGTTTCGCGCGGCGGTGCCAGAAGGTCGACCCGCAGACTGTCGCCGGCCCGGACGCCGAGGTCGCCGGCCAGTCCCTGCGGCAGGACGAGGCCGCTGTCCGGCAGGGTCACCACCTGCCCGTCCTCGTCGAGGAGCCGCGCAAGACGGTCCGCAGGCGCGCGCGCCTGGAGCGCCGTCAACCGCGTCACATGCCCGGCATGCAGCCGCACCGGCACCGCAAAGGCGCCTTCCGCGACCCGCACGCCGGGCAGGTTGGCAGCGTCCTGCACCGCCGAGGCGCCGCGCGGACCGGACAGGATCAGGGTGACGTCCTGGCGGTTCGACTGGTAGAACATCTCGTCCACCATCAGGTCCATCGCGTCGAAGGTGAATAAGGACGCGACCAGCACCGAAACGGATGCGACCACGCCGAAGAGCGTGATCGCCGCCCGCCCCGGCCAGCGCGTGATCGAACGCAGGATCATCATCGTCGTCTGTCGCAGCCGCAGACGGCCGCCGACCCGGTCGATCAGGCCGCGCCGGAACAGCGGCGGCGCGGGCGGCGACATCGCGACGGCGGGTGTCAGCCGGACCGCGGCCAGAACCGCCCTGAGCGCCCCCAGGACGACCGTCGCCACGCCCAGCAGGCCCGAGAACGCAAAGAGCCAGGGGTCGGGCAGGTAGATCAGCCAGGGAAAGCGGAAATACCCGCCATAGAGCTGCGTCATCTGTTGGCCCAGCCACCAGCCCGCGGCCCAGCCGAGGACGATGCCGACGACGCCGATGCCGATGCTCAACTTCAGGTAATGCACCGCGATCGCCCTCGTCGTGTATCCGATCGCCTTGAACAGGCCGATCTCTTGGCGTTCCAGCGCGATCAGCCGGCCCAGCACCATGTTCACGAGGAAGGCCGACACGACCAGAAAGATCGGCGGCAGCACCACCGCCATCGCGGCAAGCTGGTCGAGTTCGCTTTGCAGGAAAGCGTGCGAGGACTGGCGGTCGCGGCCATGGGCGCCGGTGCCGCCGTGGGGCGCGAGCAACTGGTCGACGGCCGCGATCACCGCCGTCTCGTCCGCCCCGCGGGCCAGACGCACCGACAGGTCGTTGAAGGCGCCGCCGAGGTCGCCGGCGGCGGCGACGGCGGCCTCGTTCATCCAGATCACGCCGAAGCGCCGGTCGTCCGGCATCATCGCCCCGGGGCCGATCGTGTACACGAATTCTGGCGACAGCACGTGCCCCGTCACCGTCAGGTCGCGCATCTGGCCGTTCAGGACCGCGCGGACCCTGTCGCCGGGACGCAGGGCATGTGCAAGCGCGAAGGGCTCTGCAACGGCCACCTCGGACGGGCGCATCGGGTCGGGCATCCGCCCCGCCCGCAGCAGCGGCAGGTTCAGTCTTGGTCCGTTTTCGGGCAGGGACAGCACCAGCGCGCTGGCCGGTTCCCGCATCCCGTCGAGGTCGAGGGTCGCGGAGAGGGACAGCCGCCCTTCGACAAGGGCGACCCCCTCGATGCGCGCGACCTCGTCGAGCAGGGCGCGGGGCGCGCGGGTCGCCCCCGCGAAGACATCGGCGAAGCGGTGCCTCTCGTAATAGGCGGCGCGGGTTTCGGTCAGGGACCGTTGCGTGCCGTTTGCAAGCACCAGCACCATGACGCCGCAGGCCAGGACCAGCCCGATGGCCAGCGTCTGCGCCCAGATGCGGCGAAGGTCCCGCAACAATTTGCGGTCCAGCGCGCGGATCACCACGTCACCTCGGAGGGTGCGATGCGGGCGGCGTTGCGCTCCTCGCGCACGATCCGGCCATCGGCAAGGCAGATCACCCGATGCGCGATCTTCCTGATCCCGGCGTTATGCGTGATGAGCGCGGTCGCCGCCCCGAGGTCGCGGTTGATCTCCACAAGCGCATCGAGGACGGTCACGCCGGTCCTGCTGTCCAGCGCGCCGGTGGGCTCGTCGCAGAGCAGGATTTCGGGCCGCTTGGCGATCGCCCGCGCGATGGCCACACGCTGTTGTTCGCCCCCCGACAGCTCGGCGGGGAAATGGTCCATGCGGGCCGACAGTCCGACCCGTTCGAGCGCCTCTTCGGGGCGCATCGGACGCGACGCGATTTCGGTGACCATCGCCACGTTTTCGCGCGCGGTCAGGGACGGGACGAGGTTGTAGAACTGGAAGACGAAGCCGACATGGTCGCGACGGAACGCGGTCAACGCGGCATCCGACAGCCGCGTCAGTTCTCGGTCGCGGAAGAAGACGCGCCCACTGGTCGGCGTGTCCAACCCGCCGAGGATATTCAGCAGCGTGGATTTTCCGGACCCGGACGCGCCCAGCAGGACCACCATCTCGCCCTCGAACAGCGACAGATCGACCCCGCGCAGCGCCTGCACCTCCACGGCGCCGCTGCGATAGACCTTTGCGATCCTCTCGGTGCGAAGAACCACCCCTGTGTCGATATCTCTCGTCGTCATTCCGGCAGGCTAACCCGGTCCGCCGTCACGCGACTTGACCTGAGACAAGGGGTCTCGGACGCCTGCCCGACGGCATTGGCCCCGATGGACGACGGGGGCGAAGGCGGGGGCCGTTGCAGGGCGCTGCCGGTCGCCGGCGCCGGCACCCCATGCCCCTGACATCCTGTTGCAAATCCTGTCGGGCACCGGTCCGTCGCCGTCCGTCGCAGGGAGTCCCCGGGTGCAGCGGCTTCAGCCGCGTGACCTCAGGGTGTGCGTCTTGACCATCAATAGCCTGCGATCTATCCACGGTCCGGACGGAGACCGCCCAGGGCGGTCCGAGCGCCCGTGAAACCCCAAGCCTTTGGGTTTGAAACAGGTCCTGAGGCCACGGAGCACCCATGAGAACGTGTGAGACCGTTAGGACAGGCCTGTGTCGGGGGTGGTTCGGGCCGGATGAAGGGGGGCGTCATGCTGAGGGTCGAGGCTGAGAGGTTCCGGCTGGCGGAGGCGTTCGTCATCGCGCGGGGGGCGCGGACCGTGGCGCAGGTGCTGACGGTCCATGCCGGAGAGGGGCGCGGGGAGTGCGTGCCCTATGCCCGCTATGGCGAGACACTGGAGAGTGTGACGGCAGAGATCGCGGGGCTCGGGGAGGTGGACCGGGCCGGGTTGCAGGAGGCGCTGCCTGCAGGGGCGGCGCGGAATGCGGTCGATTGCGCGCTCTGGGATGCCGAGGCCAAGGCGACAGGGGTTCGGGTCTGGGAGCTGGCGGGGCTCGGCGCGCCGGGGCCGGTGACCACGGCCTACACCCTCTCGCTGGGGGAGCCCGGAGCGATGGAGCAGGCTGCGGCGCGGCACAGGGAGAAGCCGCTCCTCAAGATCAAGCTCGGCGGCGAGGGCGACATGGCGCGGCTCGAGGCGGTCCGGCGCGGCGCGCCCGGGGCGCGGATCATCGTGGATGCCAACGAGGGCTGGACCGCCGAGGTCTATGCCGAGCTGGCGCCGCATCTCGTGCGGCTCGGGGTGGAGATGGTGGAGCAGCCGCTGCCTGCGGGCCAGGACGGCATGCTGGCCGAGATCGCGCGCCCGCTGCCCGTCTGCGCGGATGAGAGCTGCCATGACCGCGGGTCGCTGGCGGCGCTGACCGGCAAGTACGACATGATCAACATCAAGCTCGACAAGACCGGAGGGCTGACCGAGGCGCTGGCGCTGCGCGCCGCGGCGCGGGCGGCGGGATTCCGGGTGATGGTGGGCTGCATGGTGGGGTCTTCGCTGGCGATGGCGCCGGCGGTTCTGGTGGCGCAGGGGGCGGAGGTGGTCGATCTCGACGCGCCGCTGCTGCTGGCCGAGGACCGGGATCCGCCGCTGCGCTACGAGGGCACGCTTGTCCATCCTCCGGAGCGGGAACTCTGGGGATGAGCCGGGACTGGGAGGTCCTCGAGGAACGCCTTCTGTCGGACAACTGGGCGGTGCTGAAGACCACGCGGCTGCGGGTGACGGGCCGGGACGGGACCGTGAGCGAGCAGTGGCGCGAGACCTATGACCGGGGCGACGGGGCGGTGATCCTGCCCTATGACCCCGGGCGGCAGCATGTGCTGCTGGTGCGGCAGTTCCGCTGGCCGGCGGCGTATAACGGCGACGCGCCCTTCATGGTCGAGGCGGCGGCGGGGCTGCTCGATGCCGACGATCCCGAGGCCTGCATCCGCGCCGAGGCGGAACAGGAGCTGGGGCTGACGCTCGGACCTGTCACGCGGCTTTTCGAGCTCTATTCCTCGCCCGGCTCGGTGACCGAGCGGCTGACCTATTTCGTGGCGTGCTACGGCGCCGAGGATGCAGTTGTGCGGTTCGGCGGGCTTGCCGAGGAGGGGGAGGAGACCGAGGTTCTCGACCTGCCGCTGACGACGGCCCTGGGGATGGTGTCGGCCGGCGAAATCCGGGATGCCAAGACCGTCCTGCTTCTGCAATATGCGGCCCTGCACCTGATGCCCGAGGAGACCACCTGATGCGCACCGTCTACGTCAATGGCCAGTACCTGCCCGAGCAGGAGGCCACCGTCTCGATCTTCGACCGGGGGTTTCTCTTCGCCGACGGGGTCTACGAGGTCACGAGCGTCCTCGGCGGGCGGCTCGTCGATTTCGACGGTCACGTCGCGCGGCTGGAGCGGTCCCTGAGCGAGATGGAGATGAGCGCGCCGGCGGACCGCGACGAGCTTCTGGAGATCCACCGCGAGCTGGTGCGGCTGAACGAGATCGAGGACGGGATGGTCTACCTGCAGGTCACCCGGGGCGCGCCGGGCGACCGGGATTTCGCCTATCCGGGCGAGGAGACGGAGCCGACGCTGGTTCTCTTCACCCAGTCGAAGCCGGGGCTGGCCCGGAGCCCGGTGGCGAAGACCGGTATCCGGGTGGTGACCATTCCCGACGAGCGCTGGGGCAGGCGGGACATCAAGACGGTGCAGCTCCTCTACCCGTCCATGGGCAAGATGATGGCGCTGAAGGCCGGCTGCGACGACGCCTGGATGGTCGAGGACGGGCAGGTCACCGAGGGCACGTCGAACAACGCCTACATCGTGAAGGACGGCGTCATAATCACGCGGCATCTGTCGAACGAGATCCTGAGCGGGATCACCCGGACCGCCGTGCTGCGATTTGCGCGGGAGGCGCAGATGAGCGTGGAGGAGCGCGGGTTCACGCCCGAGGAGGCGAAGGCGGCGGACGAGGCCTTCGTCACATCGGCCACGACCTTCGTGATGCCTGTGGTGGAGATCGACGGCGCGGCCGTGGGCGACGGCAGGCCGGGCCCCGTGGCGAAGCGGCTGCGGGAGATCTACCTCGAGGAGAGCCTCAGGACGGCGCTCTGACGCCGCTTCGGGAGAGAGGTCTCGACGGACCGGGGGTCTGCACGGCCGCAGCCCGGTAGGCTGCGGCCGCAGGGCGCCGCCGGGACGGGCGGCTGCCGCTACCGGGCCGGCGAATGCGCACGCCGGTGCCGGGGCTTCGTGGCGCAGCCTCCTGGGGGACGGCGTCTGCCAGCGCTCCGAAGATGTGCCGGTGCCGCGGACCGATCAAGTCATCCGGGATCACGAGGTCGGGATCGGGTACAACGGGCGCAGGCGGCACGGTTCTCGACCGCGCGCGCCGGGGGATGTCCCGATCCGGCGCGCGCGGGCGGTATCCGGAGCGGTGCGCGGTCCGCCGCGGGATCGGCCGGTGATCCCCCCGGATCGTCGTCTGGCGCCCGAGGGGTGAGAGGACCCCGAGGAGGGTGGGCGAAAGGCGTCGTCCGATCAGTGGCTGGGCCGCGCGGCCCGCTGGTCGTCCCGGCGTCAGAGCGCCTTGGACGTCCTCAGGAAGCCGAAATATGGCGGTCCCGTCAAATTTCGGAAGCGTTCGTTTCGGAATCCGGAACAGAGCGGCAGGCCCGGCGCGGATTGCCGAAGCGAAGACCGTCAATCCCGTCACATTCGTGCGAATCGCGCGGAGATGACGTAGGGGCGATCGGCGGTGGCGTGGGGCTCGCGACAGGCGCGCGCGATGGTCAGTCCCGAGGGGGGTGGCTTGCGTCGAAGGCAGCCTGCCGTTCGGGCGTGGTCTCGGACTGGTGGCGGGCCTTCCAGTCTTCGTAGGGCATCCCGTAGAAGATCTCGCGGGCGTCCTCCTTCGACATCTCGATGCCGCGCTCGGCGGCGGCCTCCTGGTACCAGCGGCTGAGGCAGTTGCGGCAGAAGCCCGCGAGGGTCATCAGGTCGATGTTCTGGGCGTCGGGACGCTCCTCCATCAGGTGATGGCGCAGGCGGCGGAAGGCGGCCGCCTCGAGTTCGGTGCGGGTGGCGTCGTCCATCGGTGGGTCTCCCGTGGTCTGGGGCATTGAAGCGGGCGACGGCGCCGGGGTGGCGCGGCGCGGGGTCAGCCTTCGGTATAGGCCAAGACGGTCCGGCGGGCCATGGCCGCCGCGGTGTCCAGGTCCGCGCCCGCCGCGACATGGGCCGCGCGCCAGGCGTCGGCGCTGGCCGCGATGAAGGCGCGGCCCTCGTCGGAGGCCATCCAGGCCAGCCCCGCGTCGCCCGCCACCGCAGTGCCGCTGTCGAGGTGCAGTCCGAGGCCATGAAGCACCATGTCCCAGCCGATCCCGCCCGCGCCGGGGCCGTAGGTGCCCCAGTGATCCCCTGCCGTTCCGTCCCCCGGCGCCTCATGACACAGCGTCAGGCGGGTGCCGCCGCCATCGGCATCAAGGCGCAGGGTGAGCCAGCTCGGGATATCGCCGAAGTCCCATGTCAGGTCGAGCGCCGCGGGCGGATCGCATCGGGAGATCTCGCCGCTGGCGTTGCCCTCGATGGCGTAGCGGCCGCCCTGCCGGAACTCTCCGGTGACGGGCGCGAACCAGAGGGGGAGCCGGGCGGGGTCGGTGATCGCCTGCCACACCGCCTCCGGCGCGGCGCCGAACCGGCGGTCAGCGGTGATGATCCGGGTGGGGCGTCCGTCCCGGAGGCCGTCCGTCACCTGCCTCGGCTCCACGCCGTGGATCGGAGGGTCGGTCATGCGCTGCATCTCCGCCCGGTCCCACGATCTTCCAGAAGATCGTGGCGCGGCAAGGACTTTCTAGAAAGTCCTTGCGCCGGGGGTCTGCTGGCGGTCCGCGGCCTCCATCGCGGCCCGGGCGTCCTCTAGGATCGGGGCGAGGCGCTCGGCCCAGGCGCGCTGGCCGGCCTCGGTGTCGATCAGGTCGTGACGCAGTTCGATCAGCGCGTTGGGCCGCCCGTGTTTCAGCGCGTGGCGGTCCACGGCGTCGCCGGGCAGGTGGCCGGGATAGGGCTCGTTCTCTCCGGTGATGATGTCGGCCTCCTCGGCCAGCCGGTCGAGCAGGGGGCGGGAGAAGCGCTGGTCCCAGGCATGCAGGATGCCGATGTGCCAGGGCCGCGGCCTGCGGCCGCGCAGGCGCGGCGTGAAGGAGTGGATGGCGACGTAGATCGTGTCCGGGCGGCGGGCGGCCAGCTCCGCGACCGCGTCATGGTAGGGATCGTAGAGCGCCGCCTTGCGGCGGGCCACTTCGGCTGCGTCCACCCTGCGGTTACCGGGGATGAGGGTGCCGTCGTAGAGCTTCATCACCAGCGTCGGGTCGTCTTCGCCCCGGTTCGGGTCGATCGCGAGGCGGGAGAAGCGCGACAGCACCGCGGGGCAGCCGAGGGCGGCGGCGAGGTGGCGGGTCACGCCGGCGGCGCCCACATCGTAGGCGATGTGGCGCTCCATTTCGCCGGCGGCGAGGCCGAGATCGCCGCCCGACACCCCCGGCGGCACGCGGTTCGAGGCGTGGTCGCAGGTCAGCAGCCAGGGGGAGGTGGCGCGCGCGGCGATGATGTCGTAGGCGTCGTGTGGCATGGAACCTGTCATCGGATCTCACCGGCCATAGGCCAGTTGTCCGCGGAAGGGAATTCCGCAATAAGGCGCGGGACTCGGCCGTTAGCGATAACGACCTCCAGCCAGAGCCGCAGGCCGCAAGCGTGAGACCCGAAGGAGCGCCAGCCATGAAACGCAATCGCAACGTCAAGATCGTCGCGACCCTCGGTCCCTCGTCGAGCGACGCCGCGATGATCCGGGCTCTCTACAACGCCGGCGCCGACGTCTTTCGCCTGAACATGTCCCATGGCGACCATTCCGAGATCCGCGCCCGCCACGAGATCATCCGCCGGATCGAGAAGGAGGTGAACGCGCCGATCGGCATCCTCGCCGACCTTCAGGGGCCGAAGCTGCGGCTGGGCGTCTTTGCGGGCGGCTCCGAGGAGATCGAGGTGGGGCAGGCGTTCCGGCTCGATCTCGACCCGACGCCGGGGGACGCGACCCGGGTGCAGCTGCCGCACAAGGAGATTTTCGACGCGCTGGAGCCCGGCGCGCATCTTCTGGTGAACGACGGCAAGATCCGGCTGAAGGTGAAGGACTGCGGGAGCGATTTCGCCGAATGCGTGGTCGAGGTGGGCGGCACCATCTCCAACCGCAAGGGGGTGAACGTTCCCGACGTGGTGCTGCCGCTCGCCGCGCTGAGCGAGAAGGACCGGCGCGACCTCGATTTCGTCATGGAGCTGGGCGTCGACTGGGTGGCGCTGTCCTTCGTGCAGCGTCCCGCCGACGTGGAGGAGGCCCGCGCCATCGTGCAGGGCCGGGCGAAGGTCCTGTCGAAGATCGAGAAGCCCGCCGCCGTCAACGCCTTCGAGGACATCCTCGCGGTGTCGGACGGGATCATGGTCGCGCGCGGCGATCTGGGCGTGGAGCTGCCGGTTCATGCCGTGCCGCCGATCCAGAAGCGGCTGGTGCGCAAGTGCCGGGCCGCCGCGAAGCCGGTGATCGTGGCGACGCAGATGCTCGAATCGATGATCGAGAGCCCGATGCCCACGCGGGCCGAGGTCTCCGACGTGGCCGCGGCGATCTACGAGGGGGCGGACGCGATCATGCTCTCGGCGGAGAGTGCTGCTGGTGCCTATCCGGTCCAGGCGGTCACGACCATGGACAACGTGGCCGCCGAGGTGGAGCGCGATCCGACCTACCTGCAGATCATGGCGGCCAGCCGCTCTGCCAAGCGCGCCACCGTGGCGGACGGCGTGGTCTCGGCCGCGCGCGAGATCGCGGAGGCCACCAACGTCCTGGCGATCTGCTGTTTCTCGGAAAGCGGCACCACGGCGCTTCTGACCGCGCGGGAGCGGCCGCAGGTGCCGATCATCGCCATGACCACGGTGCCCCTTACCGCGCGCGCTCTCTGCCTGACCTGGGGGGTCTATCCGGTCATGACGGGCGATCTCGACCGGTTCAAGACCGCCGTCGTCTATGCCGTCCGCGCGTCGCGCACGATCCTCGGCGCGCGGGCGGAGGACAACATCATCGTCGTGGCGGGCGTGCCGTTCAACACACCGGGCTCCACCAACATCCTGCGGGTCGCGCCCTGCGAGGAGAAGCTGATCTTCCGGCAGGAGCCGGGCTGACCCGCGCCGCGAGGGGCATTCGCGACAATCCCAGGTATCGCGCCACATTGTGGTCGCGATTGTCCGGTATCGTGACGTCATGAACAGCGATGTGATGATAACCCTCGGCCTCCTGTTCGCGGCGATCTCCTTTCCCGCGATCCTGAGCGCCTTTACCCACGCGCGGTCCGTGCGGTTCCCGATGCTCCTCTTGCTCGGGGGCCTCGCGCTGGTCGCGGTGGGCATGAACCAGATGCCCCGCGCGTTCCAGATGGCGGACATTCCCGACATCGTGGCCCGCGCGTTCGCGCAGACGTTCAACTGACACCGGAGGAGCCCCGCGGGTCACGCCCGCGGGGCTTGTCAGGGCCGCTCTCCTCTTCTATACGCGCCCGCTCAGGGCTGCGGCCGGCCGGTGTGGCATGCCGAGTCGCAGCATCGACGGCAAAGGAGACCGAAATGCCCAAGATGAAGACCAAGTCGAGCTGCAAGAAGCGGTTCAAGGTGACGG
>Ga0076930_100648_pt1:0-2500 | contig 28674 bp, 24 predicted proteins | sample HotLakConsoUCCRE_FD_71149 | JGI IMG/M metagenome (GOLD analysis project Ga0076930, IMG submission 71149) | Hypersaline microbial mat communities from Hot Lake, Washington, USA - Hot Lake Consortium UCC-RE (version 3) (version 3) ...
GCCAACTTCTTCAACGCCGCTGGCTATGTGCCAGAGTGAGTGGAGAACGCTCTAGAGGATCGCGGCCGGGCCGACCATGCCGCACCCGCAGTCCTCGACCAACTGCTTGACCTCCATCGCGATCGGAACGCCGTCTTCGACGAGGAGGATCTTGCGGCGATCGGTCATGGGCGGTCCCTGCTGGCAGCGCAACCGGTCCCTCGTCCCGCGATCCGGTTGCGCAAGCCGCCGACCGTCACGGCACAAAAAAGCGCCCCGGCGGGGCCGGGGCGCTCTCGGGGCCGAGGATGCAGCCGCTATTCGGCGTCGGGCCGGGCGGCCAGCTGGCTCTGCGGCAGCAACTCTGCGAAGCGGCGGTCGAGCCGATCCACCAGGCTCCGGAACTCCGCCAGCTCGGTTCCCGCCAGGTTCTCGCCGGTCGGCAGGTCGATGTTCATCGGGTTGACCTGGGCGCCGTCGACATGGACCTCGTAGTGCAGGTGCGGTCCGGTCGACAGGCCGGTCGAGCCGACATAGCCGATCACGTCGCCTTGGCGCACCCGGTCGCCCTGGCCGAGGCCCCTGGCGAAACCGTTCATGTGGCCGTAGGCGGTCTTCAGGCTGCCGTGGTGGCGGATCCGGACATAGTTGCCGTAGCCGCTGTTGCGGCCAATGAACTCGATCACGCCGTCGCCAGCGGCGTAGATTGGCGTGCCGGTCGGGGCGGCGAAGTCGGTGCCCCGGTGCATCCGGCTGTAGCCCAGGATCGGATGTCGGCGCGGGCCGAAATTGGAGCTGATCCGCGCCCCGTCGATCGGCGTGCGCATGAGCACGCGGCGCATGCTCTCGCCGTCGCGGTTGTAGTAGTCGATGCGGCCATCCCCGTGCTCGTACCGGTAGATGGCGTAGTCTTGCCCGGACAGGGTCAGCTTGGCGTACAGGATGTCGCCGTTGCGGGCGAGCTCGCCGCTCTCGTGAAAATCCTGCTCGTACAGGATCTCGAACCAGTCGCCGGGCTGGAAGTCGCGCTGGAAGTCGACCGTGTAGGAATAGGCGCGGATCGCCTCGATCAGCACCTGGTCCGGTACGTCTTGGCCGACCGCGGCGAGATAGAGGCTGGAATCGATCGTCCCGGCGGCTGCCCGTGCCCGGGTGACCAGGGCGTTGGGGGTGTCGCCGGCGACGAACGCGTCGGTCTCCGGATCGCGGTGGACCTTGGTCACCCGCTCGACGTCGGGCATCGTCTCCAGGGCGTCAAGGCGCACCGTCTCACCGTCGAGGGAGACGGTCAGGGTGACCTCCTGCCCGATCTGCAGGCGGCGCAGGTCGACCAGCTCGCCCAGGGCCTCGATCGCATAGTGCGCCTCGGTGCGGCCGACGCCCTCGCCGGTCAGCATGGCCATCAGGGTGTCACCGGATTCGACCGTCAGAACCCGCGTCTCGACCACGGGTTCCACGGCGTCCGGCGGCGTGGCAATGTCCGGGCGGTTCGCGATCTGGAGGTCCGGCGTCTGCGCCGGACCGGCGGCGGGCGCCACCGCCTCGACGACCGCCAGGCCGAGCGCGGCGCCTGCCTCCTCCGCCGCGCTGTCGCCGTCATGGGTGTGCGGCGCGCCGGTTTCGTGGGCGCGGGCGGGCGCGGACCAGACGGCGGCGAGGAGAGCCCCCGCCCCGAGGGCGGCGACGGCGAACGGCGAAACGGAGCGAATCGCAGGCACGGGGCAGGTCTCCCTTGCATCCCTGTCTAAAGGCCACCGGATAAGGCACTTAGTCGATTATGGTATCGCTTCGGGTCGAGGCCGTACCCCGAATGTGCGCCGAGGATGGTCGGAAGCGATTCCCGCTGTCAACCGCGAAGGGGCCCGGGGCCGCAGAAACCGGGGCCGCAGTAACCTTGGCTTCAACCTTGGCTTCCGAGCCGCGGACTCGGTGTCGTGCGCCCTGGCAGGTCCCCTGCCCCGGAGCCGCCCGACCGGGGCGTCCGGATGGCCCGACGCCACCCGTCCTGGCGGATCGGGACCGTTCGGCCGCGCGGGCCGGCGCCTCGGGCGGCCGGCCTGACGGGAGTGGCTCGGCCCGATGTCCCGCCAATTTGCAGAGAATCCGAGACAGGGTTTGACACGGCCGGTCCGATGGGCCATATGCGGCGTCCCATTGACGACGGGGGCGCGATCGGCGACCGAGGCGGCCTTGACTTCAGGCGCCTCCGAGGCCGCCGATCGAAGGCGTCTCCAATTCGGCCCGCCGTGGTCCATCCGGCAGGAAAATGCCGGTTTTCGGCGGCTGGCAGGGTCGAAAAAAAATCGTCACGAAAGGGTTTGACAGCCGGGTCGGGAAGCGACTATACCCCCGGCTCCCGACGACGAAGGGCGGCGCCGACGGCGCTTCCGGGACGATCGCCGGGACGGATCTTGGACAAGTGAACAGGTCGAGAAGGGATGCACGGGCGGCGGTTCGTGCGGGAGATTTCTGGCGGTCCCCCGAGGGGGGTTTGTTGGGAATGGCCGTGCGGGCGGATGAG
>Ga0076930_100648_pt1:10000-28674 | contig 28674 bp, 24 predicted proteins | sample HotLakConsoUCCRE_FD_71149 | JGI IMG/M metagenome (GOLD analysis project Ga0076930, IMG submission 71149) | Hypersaline microbial mat communities from Hot Lake, Washington, USA - Hot Lake Consortium UCC-RE (version 3) (version 3) ...
GAAGGTGGCGATACCGAACAGAGCGCCGACGATGACGCCGTCGCCTGAGGTCAGGCCGCCGGTCGGTGCGGTGACGGTAATCACGTCGCCGTTCTGGATGAAGGTCTTCATGGTTTAGACTCCTTTCGAGGATGCGATGCGGACGACGGCGACGCGGCTGCCGCCCGCGGCCGCGATCTTGCGGTCGAGATCGGCGAGCGCGGCGGCCATCTCGCCGTCGGTGGCGTAGGTCACGCGCTTGCCGTCGTATTCGACGGTGCGCACGCCCTTGTAGCGCGCCTCCATCAGCGCATCGCGCCATGCGGTCAGTTGGGCGAGATCGGCCATCACGAACCGGGATTCATGAACCAGCCCCGATGGTCGACGAAGCCGGCGCCGAAATCGAGGATGACGCGGATTTCGACGCCATCGACGTCCCAGCCGGAGCGGCTCTCGACCTGCGGGCCTTCGTTGCCGGACAGGTAGGCGTATTCGAGTCCGTCGATCTCGCCCGGATCGGCGGTGACGTACCAGCGCGTGGCGCTTGTAAGACGCGGCTCCACCACCAGTGACAGGCTGCCCGAGAACGGGTTCACATCGGCCGCCTTGGCAGGCGCCACGGTCGCCAGCCACTTCTCGGCGTCGGTCTCCAGCGCCGGCGGCACCAGCAGGTTCTTCGGCGTCACCCGGATCATGCGATCCTCGACGCCCTTCTGGGTGCGCAGCGCGAGCCGCGCCGCCGACAGCGTCGTGTCGGAAATCGCCGCACCAGAGCCCGCCTTGTTGCCATGATCGGCATGGAACAGCGTCTTGTTGTCCGAGAGCTTCGGCCCGTTGCCGGTGTTGGCTTCGAGCAGATCGACGAGGATGCGGGCCTCCGTCTCGGCCGCGCCCTGACCCATCCGGCGGGCAAGATCGGAGAAGGCGCCGAGGTCATCGTTCACCAGAACCTGCCGCGTGATGCCGATCTTCCGCGCCCAGGTCTCGACCTTGTAGGCCTCCCGCGCCTCGGCCATGGTGCCGGCCTTGATCTCGCCGTGCTCGTTCAGCTTCTCCAGCAGCGGCGCTTCGCCCAGCATGATCTTGTTCACCGCCCGGAAATCCCGTGCCGTGGTCTGGCGGCCGAGGCGGCGTACGCCGGCCGGCGCCGCCTGATAGGCGTCGCGCAGGACGCGGCTGACGGTGTCGCCGAGGATGATCGGGAAGTCGGACGTGGTGTGCAGGGCGCGGGTGACGATGCTCGCCGGCGACAGGCCCATGGTGCTCTCGCCGCGTAGCGTCAGCAGTTCCTTCGCCATGTCCACCGGTGTGGCATAGGCATACCGCCGTGCGGGCGCGGAGAGCTCGTGGCGCGGATTGATCCGGGCATAAAGGGCTTCGCCCATCTGCCGGGCGCGGAGCGCCGGCTCGTCCTGGCTCTCGCCCATCTCGACGCGCACTTGCTCGGTGCGGATCGCGGGCGCGCTGCGATTTGCCAGCGCCTCGAAAGCGGCACGGCGCGCGGCGTCGGCGTCCGCCTCGGCATCGATCTGCCCATCCACCCAGCTCTGGTCGAGTCCGGCGATGCGGGCGATGGATCGGATCTCGGAATTGACGGCGGCGCGGGTCTGCGTCGCCGTCGCGGGCGGCGTCTCGGCCGCCCCGGTGTCGGTATCGGTCATGTCGGTCTCCATGCGAATCTTGGCGCCGGGGTCGGCAGGTGTCGGCACCAGGGAAATCTCGTGGGGCGTCCAGCGCACGGCGGTCAGCACCCGCGCGCCGTTCTCGTGGCTCTCGGCCCATTCCTCGACGGCGTAGCCGACCGAGACATGGCGCAGGATGCCGGCCAGCACGTCCTGCCAGATCGGCTCCACCTCCGGCCTGCCTGAGAACTGGATGAGGGCCGTGCCGCGCCTGCCGTCGACCGCAGCCTTGCGCACGCTGCCGAGCACGTCCCGCACGGCCGACTGCCGGTGGGCATCGAGCACGGAGCCGCCCTCGAGGCGCGAGAGGTCCACAGCGGCGGCATCGAGGCTCAGCCGCTCGATGTATTCGCCCGCCATGTCGCGGCGGCGTACGGGCGCACCGGTCGACCAGATCACCTCGACGGTCCTGGCGTCGCGGTCGGCCGTGGCGGGCGCCAGATCGGCGCGTCGGGTGAGAAGCTCCAGCACGTCAGACATTGGCCGTCTCCTGGCTCACCGGGTGTCGGTCGGAGAAATCGAGCCCGAGTGCCGTGGCGCGCTCCTGGTCGGCGGCGATCTCGGCATCGACCTGTTCGGCGTCGTAGCCGCGCTCGGAGATCGCCTGCGTGCGGCTCTTGAGCCCCGCTTCGATGGCGAGGATCTCGGCTTCGACGTCCTTCTTGGGATCGACATAGTCGAACTTCGGCGGCAGCCATTCGCAGCCGAGATGGGCTGCGGGGTCGCGGTCGAAGTCGCGCGCAGGCAGTTCACCCGACAGCACGGCCAGGCGGACGAAGCGCTCCCAGACCGGGCGGCAGAACAGGTGCACCACCACGCTGTGCTGCAGCTGCTCGACGCGGCGGCGGAACTCGATCAGCCCGGCGCGGATCGAGGAATAGGTGACGCCGTCGAGGTCGCCCGACACCAGTTCGTAGGGCAGCCCCAGCCCGGCGGCGACAGCGCGCAGGTGGTTCTTCACGAAGGGTGCATAGGCATCGTGCTCGGTCGGGTTGGAGAAGCGGATGTCGGCGCCGGGCGGCAGCGGGATCAGGCTGCCCGGCTCCATGCCGACCTGCAGCACGCCGGCATTGCTCGTGCCCGACAGCCCGCCGACGGTGCCGTCCGGGTCGGTGATGAAGCCGGTGAACAGGGCCGCGACCTTGGCCTTGACCAGGGCGGCATCCTCGAACTGATCGAGCTCATGGAGACGCAGCAGCACCGGCGCGAGCCAGGTGATGCCGCGCAGCTGGCCTGCCGCGAGCGGCTTGAACACGTGCAGGCAATCGGCGGCGGGGACGCGGATCGGGTCCATGCGGAGAGGCCCCAGCGGATCGCCCGGGCGGGAGGACAAGACCCGGTAGGCGACCCGACGACCGGCGGCATCGAACTCGATGCCCGCGCGGATCCGCGCCCCGCCGCCGATCTCGCGGTGCAGGTCCATGGGAACCTGCTCGCGATCCAGAAGCTCGAGGTGGAGGGGGATGCCGGCGGTGTCGCTCGCGACGCGGAGCCGGGCGAAGCTCTCGCCGCTCTCCACCATCGCGCGCACGGCCATGGCCTGCAGCCCGTAGAAGTCGGCAAGCTCGTCCGGGGCGGCGTGATCGGTCCAGCGCAGCCAGAGCGCCTGGAGCCGCTCGCGCACCGCCCGGTCGGGATGAGTGGATTGCGGCTTGATCCCGGCGCCGACGACATTGCCGACCAGGCTGTCCACCGCCGCCGCGACCCATGGGTTGTTCCGCGCATACCACCCGGCCCGACGCGCCGCCGTGGTCGCGCCCGCGAGGATTGCGGCGTTCAGCCCGTCGACCGTCCGCGCGCCCTCCCAACGCCGCCCGCCACCCGCAGCGTCGAAGCCGCGAGCGCGTGCGAGGCCGAGAAGGCGATGGAGAAAGGTCCGCATGGGCGATAGACTCGCCCGAAACGAACCCTTCAAGCTATTGGGAATGTTTGTGAATCGTTGAGGCCCACGATGCTCGACAAGCAGACTATGCGTCTTCCTCCTCAGACACTCCGTCGTCAACACTCGGCAATTCTTCCATTCCCCGCCCATCAATCAGGTCGCTGAACTCGAGGAACTGCCTGCGCAATTCCTGTGTGGCGTCGCGGTGGCTAGCCCGTGCTGCTTGGATGCCGGCCATCAATCGTGTCTGTTCGGCGCGATCCTCGGGAAAGCAAACCTCCAGGTCCTCGAAGTCCTCTCGCTGCGTGCGTCGTCTGTTGCTGTGTCCGGTCGTGATCGCCCGGAACGCGCGCTGGTAGTATCGGCTGCGAAGCAGGCCCGAGAGGAATTCGGGGTCGAGCCTCTCGTCCACTACCTCGTAGATGGGGAACTCCTTTGTGACGAGCGCCCCGTCGAACGCAGGTGGGACGACGGCAATGCAACCCTTCCACAAGTCGATTGACGAGAAAACGACGTCGCCCTCACGTGCGGCGAACCATTGCGAGCTGCTATCCTCAAAGTACATGCCAAGCCATTCGGGCGGGTTTCGCCCCTTGCCCGCTTCCCTCGGTCGAATTTCGCCATTCTGACCGAGCGTCATGACCGTCACTTCTTCATCCGGCGACGCCGACGGATCGACCTGATCTTCTCGACGGCGCATGATTTCCCTGATAGGCGCACGAACCCATCCGGCAGGCGTGATGTTCTGCTCCTCGCGCTTGAACAGGAAATACTTGGGATCCAGTCGGTGGCTGGAATGAGCGCTCCAGATTTCATGGAACTCGGCGGCCATGCAGTCAGGCGAGCTGCGGCCCGTGTAGCTTTCGGGGTCCTCAAGGAAAGAGCGGTATTCCCCGAGGATCGTGCCCGACTGGTCGTCTGTCAGCCTGCCGCCGGCTTCACCACTGTAGAGTTCATTCTGAGCTGTTACCGCACCAGTCGACGTGTAGCCGATGTAGTTCGCCTCTGCGAAGAATGTGCGGTGGTTCATCGTTCGCCAAGCGGCTGCGATGGCTTCGGCCTCGTCCTCGGCCGTCCGGCGAGCAGCGTCCAAGGCACGCGTGAAGCCTCGCGCCTCAGCATCGGTGAACTTCCTGAAGAACAGGATCGACGTCTTGTTCTGGGCCCCGGACTTCCGGAACGCGTGATCCGGCAACGACACAATGGCTTCCACGAAGCCAGTTTCCGCCAAATACCTTCGCACTCGAGGGCAGTTAGAAATCTCGCCCTGGTTGTTGAGTAGGCCATCTGGCAGCACCAATCCGAGCCGCCCTCCGCCTTCGAGGAATCGGATCGACTTCTCGAGAATGACGTGCTCGGACGCGACCGCGTCACGGTTCTCTGCGACTGAGAAGCTGCTGAGAGTGTTCGAACCAAGGTGGTCTTCATCACCTTCGGGCACTTCGTCACCAAACGGCGGATTGCCGACGATCCGATGGAAGCGCCCCCGTGGTTCTGAGAGCCGAGGTTTGGTGAAGTTGACGTCGAGGCACGATCTATCACCTTCGATGTTCGTATGGCCATCGTGATGAAGCAGCAGGTTGATCTTACAGATTCGAGCGAGGACATCGTGGATTTCAATGCCGTAGACCTTGCTCAGCGCAAAATCGGTCTTGATACGGTGAATGTGCTCAGGGCGCTGGCTGTGGAAGTCGCGATCAACATTGTGCCAGACCTGAAGAAGAACCTCGAGAAGGAACCCTCCGCTTCCGGCAGTCGGGTCGAGCACGAAGTGGTTGTGGTTGATGTCGAGCATGGCCACGGTGAAACGAGCCAGTTGGCGCATCGTAAAGTATTGACCGAGCTCGCCACGGAAGACAGAGCCGAAGAAGCTCTCGAAGGCCACACCAATGTGATCGACATCGGTGCCTGTGAAGCTGATTGCCTGCAGAGCGGAGACGATCTCGAATATCTTTCGATCTGGGAGGTTTATCCGAATGCCGTCAAGAAAAATTGATGGGTCTTCGTTGCACGCATCAGAAAACAGTTGGTGGATGCGATTGGCAACAGAAGCGGTGGTTTCGTTCGAACCAACCTGAAAACGCCTCGGCTGACCTGTCGGAGTGGTGCGCTCGTCAATGACTTTTGCGAATAAGAGCTTGCTCCACTCGTCGAAGGCGGTCAGAGGATCCCGCTTTCCTCCAGACCAGATGATCGAGTGCGCACGTCGAATTCGAGCTTCGATATGGCTCGGTCGTGCTGGTGCGATGTCGCCAGCCTGACCCGCAATGTGGGGGAACTCAGGAACCTCGCCATACTGCGGGGGGATCGACTCGACGTCCCCGCGGTGGTTATCCGTCCGCTCCATGGATGGGTAGTTGGCCACGTCATAGAAATGGCTTTCGGTGAACTCGTCGTACAGCGCGTACTCGGCTCGCAGAGAATTCGCGTTGCCGAATGCTTGCTCGATAGCCTGCCGTCGATCTGCAGCAGTCTGGCCGGCAGCCTTGTTCTCAACGACGAGATACGGCTGTCGCCTGCGGTCGTCTCGATAAACAACAATGTCCGCGGAGTCGCTCGGAGTCCGTCGCGGCACCTGGACCTCGGTCCTGATCCGGTTGGCAGGGTAGTCCCGTTCAATGATCAGGAAGGCGACCGTTCGAGCGCGAACCCATTCCTCTGGATCCGACCAGTCGTATGACTTCTTGACCCCAAGATTGTAGGTGACCCGGCTGCCCTTTACTTCGATAATGCCGCGCTTGACCGCTTCAATCACGAAAGTTTCGTTCAGAGCGTCTTCAGGTGTATCTACCGGTCGCCTCGAACTCATTTTGCCCTCAACCCTCTGCTCGTTTTGGTTCAATGGCCTGATTTGTCAGGCGTTCGAATTCTTCGACAGCGAGAACAACCACCACCGGTCGCCCGTGCTTCTCGACTACCACCGGCTCGGCGCGTGCGGTGTCGATCAACCGGCCGAACTGATGCTTGGCGTCGCGGGCTGACATGGTTTTCATGGCCGCCTCCCTGTTTGGGGCAGAATGACCATAAGAGTCCGTTTCTTCAATCGGTCATTTCATCCACGACGAGCGGATCACGCGCCCGGATTCGGCGGCGAGTCTCACTGGCACCGACGCCACCCCCTCCACCTCCTCGTTCAGCCTGAGCCCCATGCTGATCAGGCCATGCAGGGCGGCGTGAGCGTAGACGAAGGTGTCGAGGGCCTCGTTGCGCTCGCCGTCGCGCTTGGGCTGCCAGGAGCGGATCGGCCGGCCGCGCTCGAAGCGGGTGACGACGCGCTCGGCGGTCAGCTGGCGGAAATACTCCGCATCCAGCCGGCGCGGGAAGTGGATGGCGCCGGGGCCGGGCTCGGTCAGCTTGAGGCGCGCATAGACCGCGTCCTTCACGGCGTCCACGCCGACGATGAAGAGCGGGATCTTGCCCTTGTTGGAGCGGGTCGGCCGTCGCGGCCAGACGGGCACGCCGGCGCCGCCCCGGCCCTTGATCGCCCAGACGCGGCGGGCGAGGCGGGTGCGGCAGAACTCGTAGGCCATCTTGGTGTGGTTGCCGCCGGTATCGACGCAAACGGCGCGGACCGGCAGATCGGACACGGCATGCGGATGGACGAAGGTCGTGCGCAGATAGTGGTCGAGGTCGGACCACAGGCGCGGGCCCGAGGGATCGCCCCAGAGCACCCGGTAGTCGATGACCCAAGCCTCCTCGTCGCGGCCCCAGCCGACCACCTGCACTTCGATGCGGTCGCCCTGCACGTCCACGCCGGCGGTGAGGACGGCGACGCCGGCGGGCAGGTCCTCGCCCCAATCCTCGCGCCGGGCCATCAGCGGATCGGCGGGCACGGTCTCCCCTGCCTGGTCCTCCCAGGATTCGCCCAGCTTGGTGTTGACCCAGACCTGCAGGCGTGGCGGGTCTTTCATGACCCGGCCGTGCTCGATGGCGATCTCGGCCCAGGTCTCCCATGGGGAATAGAGCGCGGAGAGATGGAAGCCGGCGGTGCGGCCGTCGCCCGGTGCCGTCGCGCGCCACTCGCCGGCTTCGAGCAGACGCGGCTTGTCGTGCTCGTGGTGGACGCCGCCGCAGGCCTCGCAGACCAGCCAGGCGTCGGCACGGCGGCCCTCGGGCCAGCGGATGCGCGCCCAGGTGATCGGCGCCATGTCGCCGCAGGCAAGGCACGGCACATGGAAATACCGCTGATCGGACTCGGCGAAGGCCGCCTCGATGCGCGAGTAGCCCTTCAGCGTCGGCGTCGAGACCATGTAGATCTTGCGCCGGCCCCGGAAGGTGGCGGTACGCTGGATGGCGAGATCGACGGGATCGCCCTCGCCGTCGGCGTCGCCCGGATAGCCGTCCACCTCGTCGAGGAAGAGATAGCGCACCGGTGTCGAGCGCAGGCCCACGGGGGAGTTAGCGCCGGTCATGACCAGCTGGCCGCCGGGGAAGGACTTGCGGAACAGGCTGTTGCCCGCGTCTCTGGATCGGGGCGGCGCGACCAATTCCCGGAGCGCCGGCGTCGCCTCGATCAGCGGGTCGATGCGCACCGTGGTGTTGCGCCTCACCATGTCCAGTGACGGCTGCACCATCATGACGATGCCGGGCGCGTTCTGGATGATGTAGCCGAGCCAGTTGAGGCCCGCTTCCGTCCCGCCGGTCTGCGCGCCTTTCATCAGCACGACACGCTCGAACGGGCTCGATGCCGAGAGCGCGTCCATCACGGCGCGCAAGTAGGGCGTGCGGCCGGTGCGCCAGCGGCCGGGCTCGGCCGAGGTGGTGGGCAGTACGCGGTGCCGGTCGGCCCATTCCGACACGGTGATCGGCGGCTCGGGGCGGATGCCGCGCCGCCAGGCCCCATCAGCCAACAGAGAGGCGGCCTCAACCAGCATCGTGGAGTTCTCCGAGCGGCGTGTCCGCCAGATGCTCCAGATGCTCGCGCATCAGCCGGTCGAGCACGGCGAAGGTCGCTTGGCTGTCCGCCCCGGTCTCGGCGGCGATGAGCGGGGCGGCGCGCTGCACCCAGGCCATGTGGGCGTCGCGCTCGGCCCGCGCCCGGGCGAAGATGGTGGCCTTCGCCGCGCCGGCGTCGATCAGCTGGCCGCGTTCCTTGTCGTAGGCGAGCCGGGCGCGCTGGACCTGCACCAGCATCAGCATGCGCCGCACCTCCGCGACCGAGGGCGCGCTGGCGCCGCTGGAGACTGTGCCGCCCTTGCCGCGCCGGGAGGGGTCGAGATTGCGTTCCATCCAGGCGAGCCCGGCCTCGACGTCGATGCGGCCATCCGGGCGCACCGGCAGGCCGTCCGCCACCAGCTGCGAGATGCGGCCCTTGGTCAGGCCGACGCGGGCGGCGAACTCGGTCTTGGTCTCGGCGCGGTCGAGTTTAGGCATGATGCGCCCTTGCGCTGGAGACGCATCGCGCCATTGCCCGCGGCATACGGATCGGCCCGACAGGAACCAAGCCGATGCCGGATCGTGCCGAAGATTCCCGTCTCGACTGGCACGGCGCTTGCCGCGAGGCCCCTTCCGAAACGTTCGTAACCTTCCTCCCATATCCGACGTACGCGCGTGCGCGCGTGCGGGCGATACGTCCGATAAGGACGGGTCGTTTCGAAGGTTTCGGAACGAGGTTTTCCAAGGGGTTGCGGTCAGGCGTCATTGAAGTCGGTCCCGGTGGCGGCGGCGCGCACGGTAAGGCGGATGCCTCGGAAGGCCTTCCGGCGGCTCACCGGATGGCGCTCGCGGGCGAAGTGGCGGGCCTCGAGGTTCTGGCTGAAGCGACGCACGGTGCCGGCGTACTCGCCGGTGGTGGCGCACCAGTCGCGCCAGGAGGCGAAGAGGTCCTGCACCTCCTCGATGGCGAAGAGGTCGCCGGTGGCGCAGCGCTCGTCGAGGAAACGGCCGATGGCGTCCTCGTCGGCAAGGTATTCCTCGGTGGCATCGAGCACAGCGGGCGGCGGGGCGAGCCCGACGCGCTGCCATTCGAGGCAGCCCTCGATGGCCCAGGCGAGGATGCCGGGCCACTCGGCGACGAGCTTCTCGGGCAGGTTGGGATCGCGCTCGGCCTTGGGGATGGTGACGGTGAAGGGCACGAGGTTGAAACGCCGGCGTACCGCCTCGTCGACATTGCGCAGCGACGGCTTGTGGTTGCCGGCGATGATCAGCTTGAAGGCGGGCTCGAAGGTGAAGAAGTCCTGGCGCATGAAGCGGGCCGAGATGGCGTCGCCGCCGGTCAGCGCCTTGATGCGGGACTCGGCCCAGCGCTGGCCCTCCTCGGTCTCCTGCGCGATGACGGCGCGGGCGCCGCGCAGCATGGCGAGGTCGGTCGGATGGCGCTCGGACTTGGAGGCAACGAAGGTCTCCATCGAGGCGATGCGGGAATAGTCGCCCATGATCTTGTGCCAGGTGTTGAGGAAGACGCCCTTGCCGTTGCCGCCGGTGCCGTAGAGGAAGAAGAGGGCATGGTCGCGGATCGAGCCCGTGAGCGAGTAGCCCAGCATCCGGCGCGCGAAACCGATGAGGTCGGCATCGCCCGCGAACACCCGGTCGAGGAAGGCGAGCCAGAGCGGGCACTCGCCGCCAGGCGCCACGGCGGTGATCTTGGTGATGAGATCGGCGCGCTCATGCGGGCGCAGTTTGCCGGTGCGGAGATCGACCGTGCCGCCCGGCGTGTTGAGTGCCCAAGGATCGGCGTCCCAGTCCTCGGTGCGGGTGGCATGACGGCGATCGGCGCGGGCGAGCCCGACGATGGCGTTGACGGTCTTGGCGCTGGCGACGGTGGAGGCGAGCTTGGCGTTGCCGCCGCCCTCGCAGATCTCGGCCGATGCGGCGCGCGCCACGGCGCGGGCAAGGTCGTAGGCCTCCAGCGTCTCGTCGGTGCGCCAGCGCTGCCCGTCCCAGCGCAACCAGCGGCCCCAGAGATGGACGTAGCGCATGTCGTCGGCGTGCTCGGCGGTGAAGCGGAGCGCCAGCGACTCGTCGGCATATTCGATGGGTCGGTCGACGGCCTCGGCCGGCGCGTCGGCAGGCCGGCCGCGCTTCATCATCTCGTCGAGCAGGTCGTGGACGTCAGCCATCGCCGCGCGCCTCCTCGCGGCGTGAGCGGTCGCGGCGCGCGATGCTGCCGACGGTGGCGACCACCTCGTCCTCGGGCAGCGGCGGATTGCAGCGGGTGGCGTTGAAGGCCAGCATCAGGTCGAGGCAGACATGCGGGTCGATGCGGCGGCCGAGCAGCAGGCCCGACAGTTTGGCGATGGAGGCGTTGCGCTCGCCGTTGACGGCGCCCTCGCGGGTGAGCGCCCGCCATTCCGTCGCCTTGCGCGCCTTGTCCGCCGTGCGGGATCCGAGGATGCGGTTCAGCAGCCAGTCGGGTGCGTCGGCGAGCGCCACGTCCTCGGGATGGTGGTCGACCGAGATGGCGTAGGGGCGACCGCAGATGTGGTGCGAGGGCGGGGCGACGATGGCGCCGCCGTCACCGCGCACATCGATGCCGGGACCGAGGACGCCGGCGCTGTTGGGGACGGTGCGCCCCGGATGGCGGAACAGGATGTGCTCGCCGCCGCCGCCGGTCAGGAAGCGCCAGGTGGCGGGCAGGGGACCGTGCTCGGCTTCGAGCGCCGCCAGTGCCTCGTCTCCGTCGTGGCGCGGGTCGATGTCCAGGACGAAGATGCCGCTGACCGCCCCGGTGGCGATGGCGATGTTGAAAGCGGTGCTGGCGAACCAGCGTTCGACGGTCTCGGGATCGGTGCTCGCGTCCTTGACGCCGTTCCTCACCAGGCGGCCGAAGGGATGCTTGGCCGGCTGGCCGCATTCCTCTCGGGTGCAGGAACATTGCCGGCGTCCGTCCCGCTCGTAGGGGAAGTGCACCGGCAGCACGGCGAAGCCGAGGGCCAGATAGAGCCGGGCATGGGCGAGCACGTCGTCTGCCATGGGGTCATGCCTCGTCCATCTCCCAGCCGGCGAAGCAGTCGCGCCGCCGCTCGGCAGGCGTCGCCAAACAGGCGACGAGGCGTTCCCGGCCCGCATAGACCCGGTCGGCCAAACGACGCGGATCCCGTGCGCGCGGTGTCGTCTCCTGCAGATGGCAGTCGAGCTCGCTGCGCAGCCGGTCGAGGGCGGCGATGGACAGCTTGGCCTCGCGGTGATGCGGGCTGCCGGCGATGGAGTGGCGCAGCAGGTACATCAGCGCCTCGCGACAATCCCTGATCCGGTTGCCGAGCATGATGTGATCGTCGGTGCCGATGAACAGCGGGGCGATCTCACTCATCGGATGCCCTCCTGTCGCTCGATCCACTCGATTAGCGTGGATTTGCGGGCGCAGATGACGTTACCGATGCGAAAGACCGGCATGCGCACCTTGGCGTCCGAGGCGTAGTAGTAGACCTTGCGACGGTGCTTCGTGCTGCCGAACACGAAGGTCGCGATGGCGTCGGCGCCGCGCAGCAGGTCGTCGGCTATCGTCGGGCAAGGCTCTCCCGTGGCGGGCTCAACCCGCATCTCCTCGTTCATCATGTCGAACTCCTCGCGGGCGATCAGCTGGCGCCGGCCGCCTTCAGCACCCGCTTCTCCACCTCGCTGAGATTGACCACCGCCATGGAGCGCACCTTCGGATCGGTGGCGATGCCGGCGAGGTCGCGGGCGCGCACGATTTGGCCGTGCGTCGCCGGATTGGCCGGGTCGTAGTAGAGCGCGCCGTTGCCGCCCGCCATCTCGTCCGGCCCCTGGCTCACCACCAGAAGCGCGTCGTCGTCGGTGAAGGCGTAGACGCTGTGCACGTGCATCGAGGCGACGCTCGGCGTCAGGCCGATGCGCACCAGCTCGGCGAGCGCGCCCAGCACCACCGCATCCTCGACGGTGAAGGCCCGCGCCTTGCCGCTCTCGGCCGGGTTCCTGGGTTTGAAGTGCCCGCGCGAGATCCACTGGTCGATCTGGGTGCGGCTCAGATCGGCGGCCTCGGCGAGCTGCTGGATGGTCAGGGTCGGGGTCATGGCGAATACCTTTGACGTTGTGTCAGATGTATGGATATATGACCACTGACGCACTGTCAATGGTATTCGTGCGCCGGCCCGAAACAGGCCTTGCCTGTGCGCCAAAATCGAGCGTCATGAACGACTTGGAGGTGGAATGGCGACCATCCGGAAAAGAACGCTGCCCTCGGGTCTGGTGCGCTGGCAGGTCGACTTTACCGACCAGGCTGGCAAGCGCCGCTCGAAGCTGTTCCCGCGCCGGAAGGATGCCGACGTCTATCTCGTGAAGGTCCGTTCGCTGGTCGCCAACCACACCTATCTGGCCGACAGCGAGAGCATCACCGTGGCCGAGGCGGCGAAGAGCTGGCTCGAACACTGCGAGGTGCGCTGCAAGACCGGGCGGCGCATGGAGCGGGCGACGCTACGCGGCTACAGCGACTATGTGCGGCTGCACATCACGGATCCCGAGGTCGGCATCGGCGACAAGCTGATCGTCCAGCTGACCCGCCGCCATGTGAACGAATTCCGCGACCGGCTGCTCATCAACGGGCGCTCGGAGCATCTGACCCGCCGCGCCCTCTCGGTCCTGAAGCTCATCCTCGACCACGCCATCGACAACGGCCAGCTGTTCACCAACGCCGCGCAGGGCGTGCGGGTGATCAAGTCGAGCCGCATCGACCACATGGCGCCGGTGCCCTCGAAGGAGGCGATCCGCAAGCTGATCGAGGCGGCGGACGAGGACTTCAAGCCGCACCTGATCGTCTCGGCCCTGGGCGGGCTGCGCGCCTCGGAGCTGCGCGGCCTGCGCTGGCAGGACGTCGACTTCGAGGCGGGGTTCATCCGCATCCGCCAGCGCGCCGACGCCTACAACGAGATCGGCGAACCCAAGTCCAAGGCCGGGTTCCGCGACATCCCGGCCGGGCCGATGGTGCTCAACGCCCTCCGCCGCTGGAAGCTGCGCTGCCCGAAGAGCGAGCTCGGCCTCGTCTTCCCCGCGCCACGCGGCGGTATCCTGCAGCACACGAATATCCAGAAGGTGTTCCGCAAACTCTGCAAGGACGTCGGCGTGAAGATGCGCTGGCACGATCTGCGCCACTTCGCCGTGTCGCTCTGGATCGAGCAGGGGTTCTCGATCAAGGAGGTCATGACCTTCGCCGGCCACGCCTCGGTGCAGATGACCATGGAGCGCTATGGGCACCTGTTCCCGTCGCCCGACCATCAGAAGGCCATGGCGCAGGTCGAGGCGCGGCTGCTCGGTTGAGCGGATTCCCAATTGTTCCCAATGGTTTACGGCAGCTGGACACCCGCAAAAACCTTTCGGATTTGGCGCGGGTATGATTCCCTTGGCCTGGTTGGTTGAAGGGAGGGCGCGATGGGTCAGCCAGGTCTGTTTGGGCTATCGGAACACTTGGAGCGGCTGAGCCGGGATGGCGACCCGCTTGAGGTTCTCGCGGCGACGGTGGATTTCGAGTATTTCCGGGGTTGGCTGGTTGAGGGTCTGGGCTACGGGGACGGATCGAAAGGCGGTCGCCCTCCGTTTGACCCAGTGTCGATGTTCAAGGTTCTGATCCTCCAGACCCAGCACAATTTGAGCGACAAGCGCACGGAGTTCATGATCCGAGACCGGCTGTCCTGGATGCGGTTTCTTGGGTTTGATCTCGGCGGGCCGACGCCGGATGAGAACACGATCCGGCACTTCCGCAACCGCATGATCGAGACGGGCACTCTGAAGCGCGTGATGCAGGCCTTCGACTGGCAGCTTCAGAAGAAGGGCTACATTCCGATGTCCGGGCAGATCGTCGATGCCAGCCTGGTCCCGGCGCCGAAGCAGCGCAATACCGACGGCGAAAAGGAAGCGATCAAGGCTGGCAAGAGCGCCGCCGAGATCTGGCCTGATGAGCCGAACAAGGCGGCACAGAAGGATGTAGACGCCCGCTGGACCCTCAAGATCGGTGGGAAGGTGCGCTACCGGGCAGATGGCACGCCGCTACCGCAAATCGCGACGCCGGTCTTCGGCTACAAATCCCACATCAGCATCGACCGGCGCTTCGGGTTCATTCGGCAGGGGGTGGTGACATCGGCAGCCGCGCCTGATGGTCGGCAGCTCAAGCGGCTGGTCGCCGAGAACACCAGTTCCGAGCTCTGGGCCGACAGCGCCTATCGTTCGCGGAAGAACGAGAAATGGCTGGCAGACCGGATGATGACGAGCCGCATCCATCGCCGCAAGCCGGTCGGCAGGCCGATGCCCCGAGCGACGGCGCAGGCCAACGCTAAGAAGTCGTCCGTCCGAGCCGCGGTCGAGCACGTGTTCGCCCACCAGAAGATGCGCTTCGGCCTGTTCATCCGGACCATTGGCTTGGCACGGGCCGAGGCCAAGCTGACCTTGGCTAACCTGGCCTACAACTTTGACCGCCTGATCTTCCACGAGCGTCGGGCAATTGCAGCATGAGTCTGCCCCAAATCCGGAAAATCGGCCCGGATCAACGAAATCCGGGGCAATCAGCGCGGCCAGGCCATGGGGCCAGCGTCCATCGGCGTCAAACTAACCGGTTCTTGCGGGTGTCCAGCTCCGTGCGACACGTCGCCGACGTCGCGAGCCTGAAAATCGGCTAAGCTGCGGAAATAACGAAGAAAATCGTGCCCCTCAGGTGGCCCTCATAACCTGAAGGTCGCAGGTTCAAATCCTGCCCCCGCAACCAGCACTGTTTGCAGAAAGCCCGCCTCACCCGAGGCGGGCTTTCTGCCGTCCGCCCCCAGCGCCAGGATGCCGGCCAGCGCGCCGTGCAGTTCGATCGCCAGCCCGTCGCCGTCGGGCACCAGCACCACCTTCTCGACCAGCGAGCGGATCAGGTCCATCGCCTCGGGCCCCAGCTCCGGATGGTCGAGCGCGTCGGCCAAGGCCGCCACCTTCTGCCGGTAGACCTCGGCGAGGTTGGGGTGGATCAGCGGCTTGGGCGCCTCGGTCTCCAGCGCCGCGATCTCGGCGGTCAGCGCGTCCTCGCGCGCCTCGAGCGCCATCAGCTCGTCACGCACCAGCCGCGCCGGCGTGCCTTCCTTGAGCGCCTCGACCAACTTGCCCGCCTGGCGCTGGACGGTCTCGCGGGTCATGTCCCAAGGAGAGGTGTAGCTATGGGCAGCGCTCTCGATGGCGTCCGCGCCCCCAAGAGGCGCTATAGGACGGCATCGAGAGCGCGGTGGTCATCGGAGAATTTTCGGTAGGGTCGGGTTGCTGAGCCAACTTGAACCGAAGGAAGCCCCCGATGACCAAGCCTATGATGGACCTGCGAGAGCTTGTCGAGAAGAGCGCGGACGCCGACCTGCTGCGCGAGATGATCGGGTTTGCGGCCGAGCGGCTGATGGAGCTGGAGGTGGGCGCCAAGACGGGCGCCGGCTATGGCGAGAAGAGTGCGGACCGGCAGGCCCAGCGCAACGGATATCGGACCGCGACTGGCAGACACGCGCGGGGACCGTCGAGCTGCGCATCCCCAAGCTGCGCAGCGGTACCGGGATCTCGAAGAGCCAGGTCAGCCGACTGTGCGAGGAGATCGACGAGCGGGTCGACGCCTTCCTTGCCCGGCCGATCGAGGGCGAATGGCCCTATCTCTGGATCGACGCGACGTATCTGAAGGTCCGGCAGGGCGGCCGGATCGTCTCCGTCGCGCTCACCATCGCCGTCGGCGTCAACACCGACGGGCGGCGCGAGGTGCTCGGCATGTCCATCGGCCCCTCCGAGGCGGAAACCTTCTGGACGGACGTCCTCCGCGAGCTCGTCCGGCGCGGTCTGCGCGGCGTGAAGCTCGTCGTCAGCGACGCACACGAGGGCATCAAGGCCGCCACCGCGCGTGTCCTGAACACGACTTGGGAGCGCTGCCGGGTGCACTTCCAGAGGAACGCCCTCGCCCATGCGGGCAAGAACAGTCGCCGCGTCGTCTCCGCATTCATCGCGACGGCCTTCGCCCAGCCCGACCATGCGGCGGCGAAGACACAGTGGCGGCATGTCGCCGATCAGATGCGGGGCAAGCTGCCGAAGCTGGCCGCTCTGATGGACCACGCCGAGGAGGATGTGCTGGCCTACATGACCTTCCCCGCTCAACATCGCACGAATCTGCACAGCACGAACCCGATCGAGCGTCTGAACGGCGAGATCAAGCGACGCACGGACGTCGTCGGCATCTTCCCCAACGAGGCCGCCATCCGTCGCCTCGTCGGCGCGATCCTCATGGAGCAGACGGAAGAGTGGGCTGTCCAGCGCTCGAGATACATGACGCTGGAAACACTCGCGCCTGTCTGCGACGATCCCCTCGTCAGCCTGCCTGCGGCCCAGAGCAGTTGACCAGCTCGGCCCGCCGACACCCGTCAGGCCAGCCTTGAGCTACACCACGAGTGTGGACGTGATCCCTGGTCGAGGCCGGGGCCAGCCACCAGCACCAGGAGACCCCCGCCGGGCACTGACCGCCGCCCAGCGTTTTGGCGACGTAAGACGTGCGTCGGCGGCGCGCGTCGTCAGCTGCAAACGCCGAAGCTCATTCTCGGTAGAGGCAGGGCGCGCAACGAGCCGGGACAGCCGATGGCGGTGGCGTCCGCTCGCGGGGACGTAACCCCCGCCGATGACCGATTGGCCGCGGTTTGATCAGGCGATCGCTGCCAGGGACGGCGCATCGGCGATGCCGACCGCCTGTGCGGCCTCGAGGAGTTGGTGCCGCGTCCCGGAATCGATCGGTATGCCGCTCTGCTCCCGTTCTGCCTTCAATCGACGCTCGAGGTCACCTGGCAGCAGAACCTCCTGGTCCGGCTGGGCCGGCGGAGAATCCAGTATCCAGTCGACCAGCCGACGAACATCCGCGGTATAGGCGTCAGCGGAGGAGAAGACCGCCGGGTCGAACAGGAGGGTCAGCATGTTGTTGACGAGTCTTCCTGCCGTCGGGTTTTGGGGATGGCTGCTGCCGCCACCGGTGAGGGCGCCTGCAAGCACCTCGGCGACGATCGATAGGCCCGACCCCTTGTGGCCCCCAAAGGCAAGGATCGCTCCAGGCGGCTCGGTATAGAAGGTTGCCGGATCACGCGTCGGCCGGCCTCGACCGTCGAGGACCGCGCCCTCGGGCAGCAAGGTGTTCCGGTTGCGGGCGACCTGGATCTTGCCTTCGGCGAGGATCGATGTGGCGATGTCGAGGATGATCGGTGGGCGGCCGGGCACCGGGATGCCGGCGGCGATCGGATTTGCCGAGAGACGGCGATCGCTGCCCCCGAACGGGGCAACGAGAATGCCGAATCCGCTGGTGTTGACGAAGTGCAGCGACAGCACGCCGGCGCCTGCGGCCTGTTCCGCCCAGGCGCCGACGCGCCCGACATGGCCGGTATCGCGAAGGGCGATTGCCGCGAAACCATCCCTTGCGACCCGCTCCAGCCCCAGCGCCATCGCCTCGGCCGCTACGACCTGGCCATAGCCGCCGTCCCCCTCGACGGCGAGCAGAGACCCCCGATCGAGGGCGATCCGGGCATGCCGGTTCGGGCTCAGCTTACCCTCGGCGACCCAGGCGACATATTTGGCGACGCGAATGACACCGTGGGAATCGTGGCCGGCAAGGTTGGCATCGACGAGATGGTCGGCCACCAGCGCCGCCTCTCGGGCTTCGCTGCCGGAGGCTTCCAGGATGGCGGCGGCGGCGCTCCGCAGCGCGGCATGGTCGACCCAGAGGTCCGGCTGGTGTTCCGTCATCGGCTCGCATCCCTCCGGAGGACGGTTCATGGAGAGGCCGGAGCGGCCGCCGCTTGACCGTTCTCATCATCCTAGTATCGCAATGTTGGAAAGGGGAGAGGGGGATCGACCGATGCAGCGCATGGGCTTCGTGCTCGGCATCGACTCGCAGCGAATCGAGGAATACAAGCCGGTCCACCAGGAGGTTTGGCCAGAGACCCTGGTGATCATCGGCAGGGCCAACATCACAAGCTACTCGATCTTCACCTCCGTCAGGATCCGGAGAGGGCCACCGCCTGCCGGAGCCGATCGTGGTGCACGCGCTCAAGGCGGCCCTGCACGGTCCGATCCGGCTCGGGCATGTCCGCCAGCACCATCGCGCGGCCGGTGCCGGTCGGCGAGATCGTTCTCCGGTTGCCGCGGCTGGTGCTGCTCTAGCCCGGATATCTCACGAAGGAAGGTGCATCGGGGTCTGAAATCGGCGAGAG